>JAAUXU010182108.1_pt1 | contig 10747 bp, 10 predicted proteins | sample 7278151 | NCBI WGS metagenome assembly JAAUXU01 (sample SAMN14350113, study PRJNA611818) | marine sediment metagenome | isolation source: surface marine sediment (1.8m) | place: French Polynesia: Moorea | collected 2018-08 | reverse complement strand
TCGTCTTGGCGTGATTGAAATAGCGGAGCTCAGTGAAGACTAAGGTCAGGAAGAAAACAAGCTATCTAAGTAAGGGCATCTCTGAGTTTGAGCAGACATGCACTTTTTTTTTACATTTTTCCCAGCTTTAGATTTAATTATGCAGTTTTGCTTTTTGATGATTCTGTTCTGACCTTCACTTGTCACCCCTGGGGATCATTTCAGTCAATGAAATTGAACAGGATGAAGAGAAAACACGTAAAATGTGGAAATACTGGCGGTGGTGCGAATAATTTCGGGCTTAACTGCATGATGTAACTTTTTCTGTCATACGTACGTACATGAGTACCTTGCTACCTATGCAGTGCCAATAAACATTATATAACAAGATATTTCTTGAAACCAGCGTACTTGCACACGTAGGACACATTCAAATACATGTTTCAGTTATTCGCGTTACTCACCGAGTGTTGAAGTGAGAGTTAAGTTGCCTCCTCATAAGATTGCATCACAGGTAAGAATTGCATAACAGGGGAGCTTTGTTTCCAGGCTGTTTTCTGGGTCAAATCGATCCTCCCGTGTGACTGGGATCATTCCTCCCAACTTTCACCCCCTATCACTGGAGGCCTTTGTTGTGAGACAAGATTTAATCGCGGTAGACAGAGGCCACCTTCACCTCGGTCACTGTGAACTGAAGCAGCGGCGGCGACTCCTGCTGCTACCCTGTGCCGCTCGTCAAAAAGTGGGAGAATTAGGCCTTGTTTTCTGTGTGGCCTTCCTTTCTCTCGACGAGATCGAGTATAGGAGAAAGTAGTAACTTCTGTGTGTGGCCACTAAAACAAGTGAGAATCTTGCCCACGGAGACCATATCAGTCGGGCCTACGAGTTTGTGGCGGATTGCAAAAAAAAGATGATGGAACTTGTAATTTTCAGTCGTCTCTCTTAGAGAAGCTTCGATTATTCCGTCTTTTATACAGCCTTTTTTGAGGGGCCAAGGTGAAATGCGATCTGGAGACGATCGGGGTCTGAAGGCACCACTCGGTGTGTGTGCGTGCGCGCGCGCATGCTTTCTCTTCTTTCTTGCTCCCACAGTGACCCAATCAGGGCCAAGTCACCCAGTCACGTGACCTCCGGGCACCCAATGAGACCGCGGTACGCATGTGCCGCGGAACAAAGAAAGCAAGCATTACTGTTTAGACTAATACAATGCATGAGCAAGGTAGCGCACTTACGTACGTAGATATTCTGACACTTCGACGCTATAAAGCTATATGACTCCTTTACGCCCGATTTCTTTGTGCTTCACGCCCGACTTCTGTGCTCTATGCTCGACTTTGAGGAGGGCGCGCACGAGATTCGTCTCGCAATGAGCTTCATGCCCGCCTGCAAGCAAGGTGTTGGAACTGTATGAAAACGAAAAAGGGGCGTCAATAGTATGTGTATAGGAATCGACCTTATTGTTCGTGGCATTACTAAGAGGGATGAAAAAAACCTCTCCCACAAGAATTGCGAGTGCGTGCGCAAGGTTCGAGCTCTATAGAAGGAAATGAAGCAAGACGCAGTCTAAGGTTATTGCGCAATAGTGTATAAGAGTTACAGCACTTATTTCAGAATGCGATTCATACAGAAGTGAGGGCGCACAGCATTACGGACTTGAGGCAGTGAGGGCTGACCTGGTTGCCAAGGGAGAACAATGCAGCTGAAGTCGATGAGAGCCATTCGTATTAAGCGATGCAATACAGTACACTGTTTACTAAAGTCAGTACTCACCCGTCTAGGGGTCATCTCGATACCACCTAAGGCTGTGGAGCTTCAAGGAATCATAAATCTGGGTAGTTCAAAAACACATACGCAGCAGTGGCAGCTTCCAGTGTGGAATCAGATTGTAGATTGGTCATGGAGACTCTGAGACACAATGTTGGCTACAAAGGTTCATTCATGACCGCCCATTTTGATACTGGGGTGTTAAAAGACAGCTACCTGGAGAGGGAAGTACGCCTGGAAGGCTATATTTTCAGCTTTTTTAAAGGTTTTTTCCCTGAAGAAATTTATTAAATTTTTCTGGTGGGCTCTTTCCCTCCTTCCAGGGGGCTGCCACCCACTGGACGCCCCCTTGGGGTCCCCATCAAGTCGCAAAACGTCATATATTCATGGGAGAAAGAAAAGACAATGCTCGCCGAATGCACCACGAATGAAGAATGACATTTTATTTCAAATTGAACCAGCTCTCAACAATTGTGGCCGTGGCTTTCAATATAGCCACTCTCCACACAAACGATTCTTTCAAGGCTGCCACAAAAGAATTTGCAGGCATGCCTCGTCTTCTCTTAGTGAAAACATTGTCCCACTCCACCCCCACGTGCCACTTGAGAATGGGCAGATTCCGGACACCCGTCATGCTACAGACTGGACATAACAGCAAGTACCAGGCTATAAATCCAGAGGGTTCAGATCAAGGGAATATGGCAGCTAGTCAGACTCCCCTGAAATCAGCCATGGCGACCTGAGGCATGTGCGCAGACACACTGTCCATCAAGAGGAGGCTGTTTTCCTTGATGCATGATCAGTCACTCAAAGAAGTCCTGCATTGCGGCAATGAAGGTCTCAGCACATGATTTTCTCTGCCTCTTGTCTCCAGTCATGACCTTTTGATACCTCTGCTGATCACTGCCATGATCTGTCTGCCTGTGATAGTTGGCATGCCAGCATTGTGACTGGGCTGAGCAACAGTGTGCACATGGTTTTGAGCAACCTCATGCACGCCATCTTTACTTTTGGGACATCCTGGCTGTCTCTACGAAAATTTAGCCCACATCCAGTAACACTACAGAGCGAGACACTCAAGAACTCAATAGTATTTTTAAGACAGTAGTAATCGTCACAAAGCACAGAAGGCGTCAGGGTGTTGGGAACGTAGTCGTCTGTCGGGTCCATGCACACTTTTAGCACACTATAGTTGCATATCCACACATGTCGGAGTTCAGTTGGCCACAAAATGTTTTCCCCAAACTAGTACTCAACCACACGCTACACAGACACATCAACCGATCATCTAGACCATCAAAGTGGCCAGCATAATGCTTTTGTTCACACAAATTCCCCCTCACCAACACACCCAAGGGATCCTGGGTGTGTCGCCTCCTCTAGAATATGTGTGAGCTCCAGGCAAGGTCCACTGGCTCCGCTCCCACATGGTTGTTCCTCCTCCTGCACATGTCCTCCTGCAGAAGCCTGAGGACGAAGGAAAGGGAACCCAGACATCATTCGTCATGTACCAGTAGCTAAGCTTGTTGTACTGGCACCAGCAGTAGAGATTCCTGTTCTTGTGCCTCCATACTGGCCACCTATCGTATCCACACCACCCTAATTTGTCACTATGGGGCAAAAAGAAGCCGAACCAATCCTTGGCCAGGTCCTTCTTCATGGGCTTGTGGTAATAGTCATTGACCACCCTGCTCTTGCCACCGAGGCGCATCACAACCGGGAGGTCGGAATAGAAGAACTGGTGTCTGTTGAGTGTGAACAAGTACTGGATGTCTGCCATATGAATTGGGCCAAAATGCTGACTTTTGGCAGCTCCAGATACTAGCACGGTTGTGTTCACGTCTCGGAGATGGAAGACCAGGTGGGTCGGGAGAAGATCCTTGACGCTCCTCAAAGTACAGCGGCCCTGGCACCAAAGCTTATCCAACCTGAAGATGAGCACGCCGAAGGAATGCACGATAATTTGAGCTGTAAAGGGCACACCCTCGCTGGTGCGAGACTCCATGTCCACGCTGATGAGAGGCATCTCGCGCATCCACAGGTCGATGCCCTTGGAAAGCTGGTCAGTATATTTGTCGTATCTGTCAATAATGAAGACGGCATCGCGCTGGTGCTGCATCAACTGGTCCTGCCATGGAATCGGATGAATAAAATGCCAGTCTTGCTGAAACTTCTCAAAGATGCGTGGCGCCAGCCCAGATAAGGTGTTGCTTCCTTGGCCCAGCAGAGGCAATCTTCGCTCTGGAACTGGGGAGAAAGATCTGACAACCAAGACAAAAGCACTGCAATAACCCTAGTACTCATCCTTTAATGTCACACTAACATCAACCATAATCATGTCAAATTCCGACAACTAACTAATTTCAAGGCAAGATTCAAATGCTCTGCAGTAACAGTGACACATCTCAGATATCTTGTTCGTGTTCCTTTTGATTTGGCATTCAATATTTCACAGTATGCACAAGACCATCATGACCCTTGGCATGAGAACTCAAGGGTCTGTGCATCAAACATTTAAATACTCATATTTCAGTTCATGTTAAAGATATCCTTTACAATTTTTTTGGCAATAGGCACATGTAGCATCATGACCTAGAGACCTGGACAGCTGTCCAGCAGTCCAGGCGTCGCTCTGCCTCTTGGGTACGCGACTGAGGAACCTCTCCTCAGAGTCAGGACCGGACTTAACGACTAAGATTGTTGGTGCCATGTCAAGCTCAATCTCTATATTTTGCTTCCACAAGTTACTCTCAGATATGTGATCTCTTCCAATGTCCAAGAGAGACTGCCTCTCTCTTGTCCTCCTTACTCTGAGCAGGTCAGCTCCTGCTGCTGCGACCTACAGCCAGCAGGCCAGGACCCCCTCTGCTCCCAGCCAGTGGCAAGGAAAGGAGAGCTGTGCTCCCATCGGAGGGTAGTGCTCTCTGGTGGCCACAACACTAACTATGCACAGACTAAGACTATATCGGATACTGCATATAAGCTACGCACACACCTAACTGCGGTTTATGGTCTGCAATACAATGGTAAACCTATACTGTGCTGTGGCATCCAGATTTCCCTAGAGATACACTCTTTGTTACGTCTAATGACTATGTGTGAAGGCTGCATGCTTCACACTCAAGAACGCAATGGTATTTTTGAAACGTTGCACTCAGGAGGATCGGCCACTGGGCTCGAGAGGGAGAGAATTGACCAGGATCTGGAATCTAGGATCATGATTTTTGAGTCATATAACTGCTAGTGAAGGGGTTAACGAGTTGCTTAATGTATAATTCCTTGGTTATACACATAGCAGTGATCAACGGGACACTCCACATGAATAGGACGACAATAGAGGCTAATTCTAGTGCAGTGCAATTGTCATGGCTATGCTTTTTCTGACCTTCATTCCCTTAGGCAGTCCAAGACATTAGTAATCGTCACAAAGCACAGAAGGCATCAGGGTGTTGGGAACGCAGTCGTCCGTCGAGTCCATACACACTTTCAGCACACTCTAGTCGCACGTCCGCACATGTCCAAGTCCAGGAAGCAACAAAACGTTTTCCCCAAACCAGTACCCAAGCGCACGCTACACAGACCCACCAACTGATCATCTAGACCATCCAAGCGCCCAGCATAACGCTTTCGTTCACACACTGGCCTTGCTGTTGGTGTCCAGTCTTGAGACTCCATCCACCTTCTGCGGAGACTGTATATCTGACGTGGTGAGAGGTCAAAAATGTGAGCCGCATCAGCAATGGTAACGTGTTCAAGGCCAAAATCCGTTTGAATGCCTATGTTCCTCCAAGTCTGGAGATCTGTCTTGTAGAGAGTTTTTGAACATTGTGTGGTCATGTTTGTTAAAGCCAAATATATGATGATCTAGTGATCATGTTGCGATGTTTTCCGTGCTTTGGGACTTGGTGGGTTCCAAGGGGGAGTACGAGAGGGAGGGCAGCTGCCCCCTGGAAGGGGGGTAAGTCGCAGTCTTGTGTATGAGTATGTAAACTACACATTTTGCATCAATAGTCAATTCAGAATGTTTCAGAATGTCTCCCGGCGGAAGTTACGTACTGCCAGGGCTGCACACACAGACGGCACAGACGGCACGGCACTTGAACAGCCTACGAATCCCGAGCTTGCGTATTGCTTTTTGCAGAGTTAGTGTAAAAAATGAAAGAGGGGTGCAAAAAGAAGAACCGCAGAGACGGTTTCATTCATTGAACATATGATTTCTCTGGAACCGGATACCTTCTGCAAGGCCCTCTTACAACCCACAGCACAATTTTCTCGCATAAACCTCAAGCAGCGATTTTTGGAGGAATGAAGGCAATGACTTTGCTCCAGTCCCATTTCAGCGGTCCCAGGTGTAGTTTACTGTATTAGGAATCCACTTTTCCGGACTCAACCCACTGACCTTACTTGAATTAAAACTGCGGTTCCTATTGGTGAGCAGATTTGATGGGTGGATTTTCACTTGCCAATGCCATGGCTAGACTCGGCCAAGCAAAAAGTGGTCCGCATCTTATGCTGCGTAACAGTCACAGAGAACAATGGAAATAACGTCGAAAGATTATGCTTTTTTCTCTTTTCCATCTCTCACTGCTAAAGAATAAGATTTTTTCCGACCAGGTCAACAATGGCTTTGGCCTCTACGTCGAGATTGCTGTAGTCGACAGACAAGTTGACCTACTCAGCGCACAACCGTGACTGTGGTTTCTCTCAGCGACTGGTTCATATTTCACATATTTCAAAGTCGCTGCGGCTCCCATTGGAGAGTGGATTCAATTGGCGTTAGTGCAGTAAGTTGCAACTGACAGCCCAATGAGCAGACTTCTGCTACATACGTAGGTGATACAAAATGAACTCCTCTCGTGCCCAGCCAATTCTCGACGAGGATGGGGCAATCTTGCCCCTGTGGCAATTCCTGATGGGACCTCCCTGGGGTCCTGGGAATAGCGTACGTTATTAGTGATGGGCTTCTTCTGGACCGACCCTTCACATTTCCTGTAAAAGTTACTCTCTTCGAACACTGGTGACGGAAGGAGCAGGAGTCTGATCATCTTTGACTTCGTCGCCGTCCTCCTCAGCATAATCAGCAACTATAGCTGCGAAAGTTTAAATGAGATATTTTTCTTGGGACTCCTGCCTAATGTGGAAGGTCCGGGGAAGATGGTCTACACCGATGCCAAATTTGGTCTAAATCCATCCTGCAGCGGCCACGAAGGAGATGCAGGTAGACGCACACACCTTTATTTATACGATATCAATATACGAGTAGTTATTGCACCGCTAGTATATGTATACTACTGTGTCTGTATCTATTACTTTTTCTTGGTATATAGGTATGAAAAAATAGATTTAACCATGCACAAAGGTATAAGTCCCTGGCTGACAGATGCGGAGCACATTAGGGAATCGTGGTAGATAGGGAAGAAAGTACAGTATACGTACAGGAGGATGGAGAGAAATAGATGTACGTCCATGTGCAAACAACACGCCCTTCTGGTTACATACTGCGGTGTAGTACGTATGATACAATTACTGGAGGTTTGTGTAGCACATAATTGTCAGGAGGGAAGGGGAAAGGCGGCCATCGCATCATCACAGAAGGCACAAAATCGATACATTTGAAGGAAGATATATATGTATATATATGATATAGATATATCAGGCTAGGTCGAAAATCAGCATCCCATGGTGGACATGTGAAATTTGTCACTAGATGTGATTTGAAGATTTCGTAGTCAAGTGTAAGTGGAAAAAAGCGCTTTAGCTTTGCCCCACAGCATTAAAAGTTGCCATCATGGTGTTATGAGGGTTTAGGTCAACTTCTTACATTTGAAGTGGACATGCTAATTCTAAATGCCACATTAAAGCACTGAAACGAAATAAAAATGGAAAAATAGGGTTTTAGTGCTTCCTCTGAAGCCATGAAAGTCAAAAGTTGATTATGTTCTTGCCTGATGTAGTAAAATTTATACCCTCGTAGGACAAAGTTGGAATCGACTTTTTTGAAAAAGTCTGTGACTACATGTTCAACACCTTAGGTATCAAACCCCAAGTGCATTCAGGCAAATTCTGAAATTGACCCCTTTTCGACCTAACCTAACATATATCCAATTAAATATGCACATACCCATTCTTCTCGAACTGAACGCACGCACGTCCAAGCACAATGGTGTACGAGAACACGTGAAGAACGAGCATAAAGGTCGGTCGCACCCCGCAATGCTCGATGTGCTGCCCTCTTTCACGTCATTGTCACCTCCACGTTGGATCATGCGCTCACTCTCACCTTTGAGTAGGGTATGTACGTAATTGTTTCTCTATAGTACTGGGTGCACAGGCGGATAACACGATTTAAAATCCGTCTTAAAGCGCACTCAAGTCACAAAGCTCTAGGTTAGACTGTTGAATGACATTGCCAGACTTCGCCGATGCTTCTTTCCTCGACCTACTTTCGCATTCGAACCACAGGCGTCTTAAGCCTGATGGCCGACTCGGCCGAGATGATTGGCAGGTTGTTGTCCCTGTGATAGTCGATCAAGTGAGACACAGAGTCAAACGTGCGATCTTTAGTGCGGACCTGGAACATAGAACATTACAAGTTCAGTTCAAGTTCTGCACGAATGCATTGGGAGTCACAGCTCGACGAAAAATCATCTGCTCAGTTTTTCTTTTTTTTTCTACCACGTACAGACATGAAAGTGGTCGACTGACGTCACCTTCAGCACCTCCTCGTCGAGGCTTAATGTGTGACTACTTGAGGTTGCTGCACCTGGTTCCAGATTTCCAGGGTACTGTACACAACTGCACTATGTTCTGGAGTGCAATGCCCAGGACGTCTTCCAGCAGGTGGAGGACCTCCTTTCATTGACTCATTGAGCGTTTAGCTGTTGGGAGGACGCGCTGGAGACAGTGCTCGTAATGGCTTTCGCATTTGACAGCGCGTCTTCTCAGCAGCTGAAAGTTCTGAGCAAGTGACTTTTACGTCGAGTTGTGACAAATATAAGGACGTACCACTCCTTCCGGATCAACCAACAAAAGATGTTTCTTGGAGTTGCTCTGCATGCCTGTAAGGACATACTGACCGGGAGAACCTTGGGACTCGCGGACTAAGAAGTCGCCATCCTAAGAATGGAGTAAGTCAGAGCTCATAAGTACTCTCTGGGTTACATTATTATACTAAATGCCACTTACATGTTGTAACAACGATTCTGCATCCCTACGAGAAATTGGCCCATGAAACCATTCTTCCCTGATTAGCTGCATACCCCCGCTAGGTGGAGATGTTGCGAAAGGACCTGCAAAATTGAAAGTTTGTCACGTAAAGGACCAAAAATGTTCGGATATTATGCCTCTCAGACTAAAACGCAACACCCTACTACTCCTCTACAGCATTAGCTGCTGCGTATCGGTCCGGTCTAAAAAGCAAGACATCCAAATGTTCCCTCTGGGCTTACTCATGTCAAAAGGGTCTCTGCCGCCTCCAGCGATATTGGCTGCGCCACCGTTCACGTAGTCGTGATGAGCGGCTGCTGTGATTGGTGGCGGCCGCGGTCGCGTACCTCCGCCAGCAGTTGGAAGTTCAGTGTTGAAGTCAATCAAGTTGCTACTAGAGGAGTCTGGAAACAGCGGCAAGTTAACTCAACACATGAGACATATCATTCCTGTCTTTATACCTTTCTTGCTTCTATCCACGCCTCCATTGACCTGCACTCCCGTTGTCGTCTGTGTAGGCTGCGGTGGTCTCTTACCCGGCATGTCGTTATAATATTCAACATCCTCTCCTGGTCCTGATGGTCTGGTTGGTCGAGGTTGTGTATGTCTTCCAGAGGAAGAGGAGGCTGCGCTGATTAGCGTCGAACCCTTCGGAGGGCGCTTCAAGAACTCCTTGAACCTACACGGAACACAGCGTTCAGAGAACCTCTCCCTCTTAAGTACGTACAAACCTGCGGCTAAGACTCACCTCAGCTCAAAAGCTTGTCCAATGGTAGTGATGACGTCCTGCGCCAGTCCTCCTCCGCACTCTAGAACGAAACAGGATCGTACGCCGCAACGGTCTTTGGCCACGTAGGCCACGAAGTCGAGCGTGTCGGAATCACCGCCAGAAGCAAAGGAGATGTTGGGCATGTCGTGCACAAATAGCGCCTGTTGAAGGTAAGAGAGTTTAGGTCCTCGTCCGAGGGTCTGCAGAAGTTGCTGCATACTTGTCCTGTGTCCAGATCAGAGAGTTTAAGCCATAAGCTGCTGATAGTAAGTTGCACGTTTGCCCCAGCTTTGTCCATGTTCGACCTCTCTCCCAGCATGGAGACGACCTTGCGATCGACTCGGCGGCGACGATCCACAGACTTGGCACCAGCGCTCTCGCAAACCCGATTGATGCATTCTCTGTATGAAGACACGTTGATTAAAGGATACCCGAGCAATAACCATGGTCAAGTAACCGCTGTCAACGCTTTACAGTCTAGCTTCTCGTGGCAGTGCACTCACTTAGCAATTGACGAGCGAGTGTCAAAGTCCAGGACCTTCATGGATGTGTTCACCTCCAGGCACCCAATATACTGCAACGTCATAAAGTCGATACTTTAGATAACATGGATACGAATAAGACGATTGAAGTCTTGAGCTCACCCTCACTGCATAGTTGATGCCATCTTTGGCAAATAGGTGGTCAGGATGAAGCCAACCCCTGGCAGGCTTGTTGACAATAAACGAAGCCGAGGCAGTACTTCCTTGCTGCATCGTCCCCGCAGTCGTGCTTCTGTTGATTTGAGGCATCTTCTCGGCCTTTTTACTGTGACTGTTATTTCTCTGGACAGGCGCGGAGAGAGCTCGCTCTACCAGACATTCAGTCACCTCCACGTGGGTCAAATCGTCGAAAGAGGCTACGCAAATGACATAGATAGCACTTGTACTAGAAGGCCCCATGGTCCGCTGCGCGCGGGCGGCCGCGGGGTGCGGGGGGGGCGGGGTCCGTGGAGGGGTGTGTGGGACGGGCGAGGAGAAGAAGTTGCGG
>JAAUXU010168430.1_pt1 | contig 10747 bp, 9 predicted proteins | sample 7278151 | NCBI WGS metagenome assembly JAAUXU01 (sample SAMN14350113, study PRJNA611818) | marine sediment metagenome | isolation source: surface marine sediment (1.8m) | place: French Polynesia: Moorea | collected 2018-08 | reverse complement strand
TTTAAGTCAAGGCGTTGACTCTGGGGCCGTTTTTATGACACGGCGTTGACTCTCGGGCCGTGTTAAAGTCAAGGCGTTGACTCTCGGGCCGAGTTTATGTCAAGGCGTTGACTCTCGGGCCGAGAGTCAACGCCTTGACTTAAACTCGGCCCCAGCTTAGGAGACTCCATCACCAAGGTGTGGCCAGAGATTGAGAGACTCAATCACATTTTTGCTGTTACACCCTCTATTGTTGACCCGGTACGAGTAAGTGCTGACTGCCATTTTGCAGGTCTCCCTGGGAAAGATGCAGTTTAAATTGGTACCAGGAACTAATTTGAGTAGTGGTGCAAATTCGAATGCGCAACAATCTGCAACTTGCAAAAAGAACCAGATTTGATTGACCAAGAAAAAGCTTTAGGAATGGGACTCCTCTTTGGAACACCCTGCAGCCCTCAACGATTTGGGTCAAGAATTGTAGCAGCGCAGGTTTTTCATCTCTCATTGTTATCTTATGAACATTTTCCCCAAGAAATTCGTTAAAAGTCCCGTTTTCTCGCACATTTTTCTTCATTTCGCTGCAATTTTGTCATTAAATGAATGGGCCCGGCAGGGACATGTTGGGTTTTCAACAGGCTTTTTAGGTTCTCCAGTTACGATATACGCCTTCAACTCACCCCTCAGCTTTTCAGTGTACTCTTCGGGCTTCACCTAAAATACCGAGGTCTCATAGTAGCACAGAGCAGTTACTGTTAAGGCCAAAATCCACCCACTCGAGCTCTTTGACCTGGGAGACCACGACTTTCATTCTAAACTGGAAGAAAGGTTAGAAATTGACTTATGAGTCCAAGGCACACTTCTCGTAATCTTTTACGTTTCACCCTCATAGTACAGGGACGTCCAAAACTAATGACTACCTGGCTCTCGCATGACTTGTACACAGTTTGGTGTTACTCCTAAAGTCAACCCTTTACTTTCAACATGATCAAAATGGACACGATGAAGAACAGGGCCGAAAACGTCAGTCACGACGACGACGACGACACCGTGGACTCCAGACACGCCAATGAAATGACAAATGATGATCTCAGTCACACTGGGCAGTCGCGGACAAGGGAAACAATGGAACAGTCGATTTTCCCGTCATTAACGACTAATGTTGTCTAATGAGGCTCATTAGTCAAGCAGAGTCACCTCGTTTGAGACCCCTCTGTAGGTGATCTCAATAGAGAGATGAAAGCAACGAGGAAGTAAGTTGCTACAGACGCATCTTTCGTGTTCCTGCCTCTACAAAAATACAGTAGCAGCGGTATTTGGTCACCTTGGTCGACCCAGTCAAACTGTGACTACGTAGAATAATTTTGACTGTATCAAATGAACACGTGTTTCACGACTGCGAAAGGTTGCTTTAGCAACCTTTCGCAGCCGTGAAACACGAAGCAAGGGGCTTTAATGTCATAGTGAGGATTATGTAGCATCACCATAACAGTACTGCATTCAGTGCTCATTAAGCTGACACTTGGAGCCTTAATCAATATCCACCAAGCTGGCAGAAGTCAGCTTAGGCCCAGTCTTGAGTGATCAAGGCCTTTTTTTGCCAAGAGGAGGCCAACTCTCTAGCATTGATTCGCTGAAACTCATTTAACTGTCACTTAACACTTAACTGTCGTATTTGGGTCATTATCTGAGTCAAGAGCCGTTCTTATTTCCTCTTCATTGCTCTGACCGGGTTTTTGGGTGTAGCTATGGCAGATTTTCGAAATTAATGACCAACATCCGGTCAAGAACTCCCAAAAATGTAAAAAAAAAAAAAGTGCGGGACGCCCAAATGAATTCGACTCCGTTGCTGCGGAATTTTCAAGTAATGATGACTGCCGTATTTCCCGAGAGAGGAATCCTGGGGTTATTATTTTTCCATTACTCTCTTGTATGGGTTAGCACGGAGTCATCATTTGAGTATGGGTTTACGGATTTCATCGTCTCTTTGAGCTACGTGTGTGATTATGACTGACGACTGTCGTTTAGTCAATTTTGCCTTCAAAGGTCCCTCCAAAAGCAACACTTGGAAATTGGTTAATATGAGAGCATATGTTATCACATGTGGACCACGCATGTTACTTGTTGTCGCAATTCGAACTGGAGTTTGCAGGGCGTCACTTTAAGATTGTAGGTGTAACAAAACTCTTATGCCAACAGCCATATTTTTTTTTCCAGAAATATCCCGACTATAGCAAACAAACAGCTTGATTCATCCTTTATTGGGTTCTGTGACAGCTTCCAGACGAGACTTGAATGTGGCGCAGGCTCTGAACAATCTGATCTCTGCATTCTGCGTGGAGACCTCGAGAGAATCTACCCTGTAGTGGCTCGAGTTGTGAGACTCTCGCAGAAAAGCGCCAGATGTATTAGCCCAGGTGAGGTCAGAGAGTTGTCACAGCTGCCCAGAACATCTGGATGTTGGTAGGGCTGAAACTTCTACAGACTTTTTTGACTGTGCACCAGAGCATTTCCATTTCATGGTGATGTCAGACATGAGATACGTTCTCAAGCGCTTCAAATTCAACTCTTGCACGGTGCCATCTGCTCCTTGCCATATTAGTGCATTTGGCAACTGCTTCCAGTTAGGGATGGGGGATGTGAGCTGCAAATCTTGAGTCTTCACAACATATGAGTCCAGCGAGTTAAAGCTCATGAGTCAAATTTAACCTTGACTTGGCCCGTGAAAGCCTTCGTAAAGATTCTGACAAAACATATTTAGCAAATATCTGCTTTGACGGACATCCAGCACCCAAAATACAGTGAGCAGCTGCTAAAGGCTACCCTTAAACTCAATGGGTGTCACCTGTGATTAAAAGTGGTTCTCATCATAGCCTTGCAAAGTCATCAATAAACTTGTGAAATTGAGAGATGGCTAACTTTTGGCCTTACAAGAGCCCATTTACACCAGCAATGAAGTCTATGAGACCTAAGGAGGTAAAATTTCTTTGGTGCACGGTCGAAGATCTTAAGCAGTTTCAGCCCTAGCGTGATTCAGTTCGGCCATGTGGGCACGAGCGCCATCCTGGTGCCTCGCAGCTGCGGTCTCCTCCAGGTACAAGTCCGTGGTCACCTTTTCGTCAAAGTCGTGAGGCGGCCATGCCATGACTTTTGGTGGAGACGACGATGACGGAGGAGGGACACTTGCAGACAACCAGGTCATCCTGAGGGTCCCTTGTGAGTCATCCATCGTTCCCCCCCTATTGATCTTTTGGTCCACGAAGAAGATCTTCTTATCTGAGAGAAGAAAAATCCGCTCCCTTCTGGCAGGATTGTCTTTCAGAGGACAAGGGAACATCTCACACCGTTCACCCTCATGGCATCACTCAGGTTCTGGCGGGCTTTTGGCAGCGCAGCTGGTGCTCACGGGCCTCCTTCCCCACTGTGTCCCTTGATGCGTCCATGTGTGCTGCCAAAGATCCTCGGGTCGTCACTCACCGTGGACAGGAGGTCCTCCATTGCTCTGCCATACCTTTCATCGGTCGTGGACTCTTGCTGCAGGTTCCAGATCTTCGTGGTACAATGTGCCATATTCGAGACTCTTCCAAGAGGTCTCTGAAGTTGTTCATGCAAGAGAGGAGAACACGGCGAAAAATAGTCTCGCAGTTGTGGCTGTGCTGTTTGGAACTAACAAAGCTAAAAATCTTGCTCGAAAGATTGTATTGGTGTGGTCGCAGGACATCAATGTATATTAGGCTAGGTCGAAAATTGGAATTCCCCGTGGGTGTCCAAAATTTGTCACCACCTTTCGAAGACTTTGTAGTCAAATGAATGTGAAAAAAAGGGAGTTTTAGCTATGCCCAAATGCATTGAAAGTTGCATAATGCTGTAAAATAAGTTGAATTTTTTTTCTTCAGGACTTGCGGTGAGATATTTTTCTGACCAACTGGAGTAGGTCAGCATTTTGGTCAGTGATTTTCACCCAGTTTGGCAGCTTTTGACAGCCACCGGAGCTCAAATCTACTTTCACAGTAAATTTACTACTGTAGCTGAGTACATATATTTCAAATCAAGTTGGGCAGAGGTAAACACAATGTTTTTTCAAAGTATTTGACTACATCTTCATCTTTTAAGCCCATGTAACAAACCCCAGATGCAGGCAGTGAATTTCCGAAGTTGACCCCTTTTCGACCGAGCCTAATGTGTATAAATTAGGCTAGTCCAATGAATGAAAATTTTGGAATTTGACTGAACACATGCTATGTTTGTTATCCAATCCCAAAAGGTAAGGTAAGGTATGTGGTTTTTAGACCCCCTCTAAAAAAGGGTTTTTTTGCATAAGTTTTGTACGTAACTAGGTGTTCTGATTTCGAGGGCAAAGGTAAAGATACTTTGTTTTCAGTTTTATTTGACTACATCTGGAAGTAACGAAGCGGGTCTAATTTTGATTTCAATCTGAATTCCTTAATTGCTGTGCCTATACAACTTTGAGAGGGCCGAAAAAATGATGATTTCTTTATTTCATTTGAGTAGAATGTCTCTGAATAGAGCCTTGCACAAAATATAGCACGCAGCAAGAGATTAAAAATTGTTCTGGCATAAGTATTCGTGTTGGTAAATTTCACAATCTCTAGATCCATTGATGTTGCAACTCTTGTATCACAAAAGTAGTGGATGCATGGAATCTCATTGAACTTGAGAACATGTAATCACTATGGCATTAGCATTAGAAGCGCGCCAAGGCAGACACGTGAGTGCCTTCCTTGATCTCGTCCTCGTCGGTGTCGTTCTCGCCTCCAGCCTTGCACAGGGTGTTGAGTCGCACCGACAGCGACGAGGGAGAAGTTGTCTCCCCTGGGGAGAAGTGGGATCCTCTGGTCCTAATAGGGGAAGGCACCAATTCCCCAGGGTCGAGTGATGAGATAACAATGCAAGGAATTTCTCACTCCCACACAGGAAAAAGGTGGGGGGAAAAGTAGAAATCGCCCGGAGGAGGAAATTACTGCCTCTTTTAGAACCTTACACAGGGTGTCCAAAAGAAGTGAGTGACTGAAAACTTAGGTGAAAGAAGTTGGCGTCTTTTGGTTTTGTTTTGGCTGATGTGACTTGATTTTTCGACTGAAATCTTAGGTTTAATATGAAGTATACAATTTTAGGGGGAGCATGAAAAAACAACATTGTATTTTAAGTCGCGAACTAGGCTTCCTACAATAACTAACGTAGCAACGCACTGAGCCTCTCTTCTCAGTGTGCGCAGGAGCTGCCATAGCTGTTGCTTATCGGTTTCTTTTTTGTGTGTCCTGTCGTCACCACAAAATTGCCAAATTTTTCAAACCCGGCCGAACACTAAATAAGAGGATCAGTCAAAAAAAAAATGCATAAATCCCCAAATTTTTCTGCCCAAAACATGGTCAAGAGCAGCCAATGTCTCTGGCTCCAAACGAGGCTACAATCTGGCAACTCTTCGTGCATGAGAGGTTACTCAGGATCCAAGACTGCCTCCCTCTTCTGTCCTCGTCCCAGGTGTTCCTGTCATACAGGAAGATGTTTTGCATAATGATGCCTCAGTTATGCCCAAAACCCTATGACAAGAAGCAAAACAACGTAAAGGGTCAGAAAAGCCTGAAACACTGCTAAAGTTTTTTTTTTGTTCGTTGCCATTGTTTTCTCCCAGGCGCTTGCAAAGCTTTGGCCTTGACTGTACCCGACCTCTCAGTACACAATCTGTCCACGTCCGCGCCGGCGCGGACGTAGACAGAATTCTGCTGACGTTCGCCCAAGCTCGTGGATGCACTCACTGCCTTGGAGGCCTCAAAAGTAGGCCCCAATGCAACCCTACCGACCTCGTCCACGTTTGTTTGACTTCTCTATTGAAAATGTTTACTGCATTTCGTGCGTGGACACGAAAATGCTTCTTATATTAACGTTGTTTCCCGGCGGACTCAGAAAGGATCTTCGGACCCCAACATCTTTTTTGGGAGTCGAACCTGTTTTTTTAAGTACAATTGTCTCTGGTTGCAGTCATCACTTTTCTCAGTCTCCTGACTTTTTACTTGATAATACAAAGGTATTTTTATCAGGCAAATTCATCAAACTCTGCTTCCTGTCATCAAATTACGCGTGAGTAACGTTAATTACTCACCATAGTTTTTGGATTTTTGAGGGTACTATATGCGAAAAAAAAGGTTTCATTTTGCTTATGTTCTAACATTGCAACTAAGAGGGGAATGCTGCCCAACGTGTATAAGGTTTTGAACTGAAGGTACATAATTGCAGTTCCATGGTACTTGTTTTTACTCATATCGGTTATAAGAATATACTGATTAAAGTCAATGAGACCGTTGCTCCCGAGGTGATAACTGCTGCACACCATACGGCATATTTAGATGTTTCTATGACTGTCGCTTCTCCAATGGACTTATGAGGGTTGAGGTTTTGGATGTCTCGAGTCGCACCTGCAGCACCGCACTCAGCCTTGGCATCGCCGGAACCATGACTTTGCATGGCGCTCACTGAGGATGTAACCAAGACAGTCCTGATCTGGGTCCAACCCGGGTCTGGCAACACTTTTTCCTGACTCATGACCGACTCAAACCCCGACCACCCAAATCGACCTGATCCATGACCCCGACCAGCCACGTCCAGGTTGACGTGGACAACGTCGTCCGAGGTATCCTCCAGCTTGGTCATGCTTCTTCATGGAAACGTCAGATCACCCTTAAACACTTTTGCCAAATAGTCTCTCTTGGTCAATACCATTGACGCAGTAAGTCATAAATATGCAAAGTCTCATTAAATTGTTGTTTAATGACCTGTTTAATGACCAAACCGACCCGCGGCTGCCAATATCCGACCCGATTCAACCTCTTTTTAAATTGTCCCTTGACCCAGACTCGAGTCATACTTTTATAACTACATACAGCTTTTGCTGACTTGGAATTGAGTCAGACCCGAGAATTATTGATCCGTTACATCCCTAGCACTCACGTTGCCTTCTACGAAAAATACTGCTAACCCACAGGGAGGGAGCCCTTTTTTCTGGCCAGAGGAGGTAAAGGCCAGAGGTCAACCTTGCTGCCGTTAAAATAATTGCCCATGACATGAAACAAGCACTATTAATCTTGCCAGGCAGCTGCTCCACCAGACAGTTGAAGAACGTTCTGCAGAGTGAACCTGTCGGGGCTTACCCATCTGGGGCAGAGCGGGAGCATTGGAGATACGTGATTCACCTAAAAATATGGCCTCTGTCCAGAGACAGTACCACATGTGCGAAGGGGAGGAGGCGGGAGGGCGATTTTTAAACTACTAGACTAGTGTTTCTGCTCATACTGTACTCTATTAATTCGACACCGGATTTTTAGGTGAGAGCCATGCTTCTCCCCTGTTTGGATTCCCCAGTGAAGTCTGTAACAGAAAAGTGGTCACTCAAAAGTCGGGCCTCTCCACACAGGACGCAGACTGTGCCGTGAAGAACAACATGGACCAGAGGGCCACTTTGAAGTAGACAACTCTTCTCGGCTCATACTGTGCTGTCTGCTGGAGGCCAGCCATAACACCAGTCAATGATTTTATCTGGGAGAGATTCAGGGAGGCAAAAAAACATTCTCTGCGTTGGTAACTTGTTACTAGGCTTTGGTATCACAGGGTTTTTTTTCGGTTCTGCCAAAAAATAGGACAAAAAAAACTTTCTGGCCATTTTCAAAGCTTTCCAATTTTTCCCCGTATTAGTGGCAAACTTGTAATCTAAATACCCTATGAAGGATTACCCAAAGATCATGATTGGGCATTCACCCTGCATCACGTTAGTTTTGTTCAGTTCGAGCTGAGTTCAAGCTCAGGAGTTTGAGCACAAGCCAAGCTTGGATATTGTCTCAAATTTAGAATAGCGGTATTTCTAGAACATACTTTTTAAGAGGCCATCTTAAACATTGACCAGACTGTTTTTAAACATTTCTTCAACAGACTGGAAAAGATTTCGAGTCTGCCTTTGACTTTCGAGCTTCAAGTTCTTGTTTGATACACCTGTAAAAGTAGTGAATAGAACAGTTGCTCTCTGCTGTGACAAATCTGGCTGTACAATGGGAGGAATGAGCCCAAAGAAGATAAGATTTTGTTCTTGGAGACTTTTGGCCATTTCAGCAACGCCAGCATTGCCAGAAGGCCAATCTCCAACTCTGTTAATCCCTGACCAGGCCTACTTTGTAAGAGCGAGCAGATGCAAAAAAGTGGGCCTCTCTCCACAATTCCAACGCCCCCTCCAGCCTATTTTTCTCTCTGCCTCCCTCCCATGAAGCATTATGCGGGAAATGGAGTGAGAGAGTGAGGAGGGGGGAGCGAAAGTGTATCGTATCCACAATCTATAATTCCCTGTCTCATACATCAAGCCACAGGCAGAAAGGGTACATGCAGCTGTAACTATGTAATGGGCGCTTCCTCCAATAGGTGCTCGCTCAAAAGACTGCCCATTTTTCTTCTGTCTGGTGCCAAATTGTTGAAAGAACGTGTCCCAAATGAACAATACAGAGAGATATCTCACTATTTTATGCTTCGACGTTTGGTGATAATGAAAGCTCACATTTTATGTTTTTTTCTTTCACTCGAACTGCTTTCGTCATCTGTTTTTCGTGAGAAAGAGGGTCTCGAATGTCTGCATATTCTTCGCTTTTCTGGAAAAAGTACTCCCTCCCTTTCACAATGAGTGAGCCATGATCCCATTTCAATTTTTCCGCAACAAGCGAGCCCTTTGAGGAGCGTGCATCAGTTTGGCTAATGCATGCTCTGACTGACTGTTGTAGGATGTCTTGACGAATGTAGTTGGACAAATGTAGTAGGAAATCTGTCCCATAGGACCATGACTGGCTGAGATGACTTTCTAAGGAGTACTGATCATGGTCAGAGAACTGTATGGATTAACCATCTTGGTCTCTCTCATATTAAGTCTCAAAAGACTTTTTGTTTGACAGATTTGGCTTCCTTGTATGCATGGACCAAAATCCTTCAGTTTCGGCGCATAAACTGAAGTGCTGTAATTACAGCAGGTGCGATTTTGATCTCACCCTTAAACCAACAACTTTGTTGGTTCTTAACTTCGTTCTTAACTTCAAGGATTTGTGATACTGTGCAACCACCGAATCATAAAATGGACGCCAGAAATCGTTTTAGGCCGAATAGCTGGTAGTATTATAATAATCTGCCAATGATCAAAGCTTTAGTTCCCAATGGCTCACTCTTTTTGAAACGGAGGGATTACAGTCTTTGATTTGTATTTATTAGGCTAGGCCAATTTTTAATCTCTTTCTGTGTGCTATATTAGTTGCAAGACTCTATATGAGTCCGCTGTCGATGAATAGAATGAACAACTAACCAGTCTTGGGTCCTCACGCTTCCTTCAAACGACGCATGAGGGACATTAGGTTGCCATGTCAAATTAGGCCTGCTGAGTTACTTTACTGATGCTAAACTGCAGTCTAATGACACTGAAAACAAAGTGTTTTTAGCTTTGCCCTCCAAATCTGGACACCTTATTGTGTTCCGAACTAATGTAAAATTTCATCTCAATGGAGGTTTTTTTTATATCCATTTTGGCTACTTTAAGAAACAAACTTAAGATGCACTCTGCAAATTTCCAGAATTTTCGGTTTTTGGTCGAGCCTAACAGAGGCTCAAGCATCTATATGCATACAAAACAGATGACGAGAGTCGATCGAATGAAAGAATAATTATTTCTTTTAAAAAATGACATTAAATCGTCACCGTCATTCATGAAGGTGAATTTCATTCGCGGAAAGGGCGGGGCCGACCTTCCTCCTCCTCACCGAGTGCAACGACCACTGCCACGAGTGGTCCACGCAGCGGATCTCCGCGTGGAGATCCACTTCTCCTCGCTCGTGATGTGAGGCTTTCTGTGGAATCCCCACCTTCAACGGTGCGAATGACAGCGCTTTCCGATCCCTTCAACTTCTTTTTTTGTTTTCGACGAGAACGAAAAAAAAAGTTGAATCTTGCGAAATGACGAAGACGATCTCGACTCTGCAATCTTTGCAGCAGACATGAGTGGAGCAAAAGTGCACAGACGGTGGAAGAAGTCGATTCGCCCGCCGTCGGAGCTTGTACAGGGTGACCCACATTTGGCTGGCCACCGATTCGAGATCTGAAGATGATATCCGGAAAATACGAATGTAGTTCAGACCAAGGTCAAGAGAGTTATGGCTTTCCAAAGTTGGGAGTCATTTTTCTCAGCAGTTTGAACTGTTCCATAAGTGAGACCGGTGAGTTCAGTGCTGGAGGACAACAACTCGAGGATGCAGTGGGAAGGCCCGGTTTTGGGCCTGGCAGATGCATGGCTGCCATTTCGAACTATCCACGTGAAAACTGGAAGCTGTGTCAACCTTCAGGCCCAGGCTTGGGGCCCAGCCAAAATTGCTCATGCAAAAATTTGAATATCCTGGTTCGAATAGGTCCAGTCATGCATTTGTAGTTCTTATGCAGCTCAAGCAAAAAGCATTTAGTTGGGCCACTCTGTGTCCACTCTCCACATTTATGCGTAGGACCCAAATCCCCGGATAACGCATTTTGCATATTGAACAGTGATGGGTGCAAGTTGGAATCTCAGAAGTACAAAAGTCTCCGGTTGGAGTCATTACCCAAGGTTTTGATGACGGTAACCGATATATTTTTATAACTGATACGAGTAAAAATGAATAGCTTTTTACTTCCACGGCACACACAAACTCGAGGGGTCAACATCAATTGCACACTGTAACAGTATTTTTGACCCCACTGCATTGTTGTG
>JAAUXU010099736.1_pt1 | contig 10747 bp, 9 predicted proteins | sample 7278151 | NCBI WGS metagenome assembly JAAUXU01 (sample SAMN14350113, study PRJNA611818) | marine sediment metagenome | isolation source: surface marine sediment (1.8m) | place: French Polynesia: Moorea | collected 2018-08 | reverse complement strand
TATCGCTCAAAACTCTTCGATCCAAGGCTGACCTCCAGTTTTCAACCTTGAATCAAATTCCGCCGCTCAAGGGAATCCCCTCCGTGACTCTGAATGTCCACAGGCCTTAGCGCAAAAAAGAGGCGGCACTTGCATATGCCGCCTCTGGAAGAAGCAGGGAGGGCCGACCAATGACCTTGGCCGGCACAGCGGTGGGATCGTGACCACCGCTTGAAACGCAACCGAATGTAAGCTAGCAGAGTTTCCTACCCGCAGAAGTGGTGTATTTCACTTTTCCGCGCGAGGTTGCAGGCGGATCCTTCGCGTTCATTCGGTCCGGAAACGGGACCCGGAAAGGCTTCGGTCGCCGGAGGTCTTGCCCGAACAGGCCGAACCATCCGTAAGGCTCGTGGGAGTCGCCGCGGGCTCTGCGAGCCATATCGGGCGCGATTGGGCTTCGGGTCAGGAGCCGCGGTCCGGAGGGAGTTCCGCTTCGACCCGGTCAAGCAGTCCCAGAAGGTCGCCCAGGGACTCTTCTCGCGAAGGCGCCACTTTGTCTTCGGAGCAAGCCGCTCCGCCGATCGTTGGCGTTGCCTCCGGCGCTGTCCAGATGCGGATCTTCCGAAGCAGGTCCTCGGGGTCGAAGGGCTTCGAAATGTAGTCGTTCATTCCCGCGTCCAGACAGCGATCGCGATCGTCGCTCATGGCGTTTGCGGTCAGGGCGATGATCGGGATCCGGCCGCTGTCGCCTGTCATACTGCGAATCCGCCTCGTGGTGCTCAAGCCGTCCAAGACGGGCATCTGCATGTCCATCACGACGATGTCGTAAGGCCGGGTCTCGAGGGCTTCCAGGGCCTCTTGGCCGTTGCCGACGCAGTCCGCGTAGTGCCCGGCCTGGCTCAGGACGGTACGGGCCAGTATGGCGTTGACCTGGTTGTCCTCGGCGACCAGCACACGGACGCGCTTTCCCGCGGCGGCGCTTTCGCGGTTGCTCTCGGCCCGGGCCGGCGCGGTCTGAGGCCCCTGGGACCGCCGGACGCAGTCGAGCACGCTGCTGGGTCGCACCGGCTTGACCAGGCAGCGGTCGTAGCCCAGCTCCCGGGCTTCGGCGCGATCCATGCCGGGACGATGGGCCGAGAGCACCAGCAAGGGGACAGGATCGCCAGCCTCCTCGCGAAGCCGGACGATCAGATCGCGCTGCTCTCGCTCGTCCAGCCCGTCGCTGACAACCACCGACGTGAAATCGCGACCGGTCCGCCGCGCCTCTGCCAGGGCCTGGCGGGCCGCTGCGCAACCGTCCACCGTCACGGCCCGCGCACCCAGAGAGGTCAACTGCCGGCCAAGGATCCGGCGGCTCACCGGTTGCGGTTCGACGATCAGGGTGCGGCCCCGCCCGAGGGCCGACCGGGCCGCCCTGAAGGGGCATTCCGCCTGCGTCCCTTCAGCGATCGCGAGCGGGACCCTGAACCAGAACCGGCTGCCTTGCCCGGGCTCGCTGTCGACGCCGATCTCGCCGCCCAGCAGCACGGCCAGCGCCTTGCTGATCGCGAGGCCCAACCCGGAGCCGCCGTGCCGGCGGGTCGAGGACTCGTCGAGCCGCGAGAAGCGCTGGAACAGCTTGTCCATTTCCTCGGGCGGAATGCCGGGGCCGCTGTCGGTGACATCGAAGCGCAGCCAGATCAGCCCGTCGGCGCGGATCGTCGGATCCGGCAAGACCTCGACAGAAACCCCGCCGGCGTCGGTGAACTTGATGGCGTTGTCGATCAGGTTCATCAGGATTTGACGCAGCCGCCCGACGTCTCCCTCTAGCTGAGCCGGAATCTCTGGCGAGACGAAGACGGCGAAGTCGATCCCCTTGGCCAAGGCGCGCTGGCCGAGCAGCTCGGCGAGGCCCTCGACGGCCGAGATCAGATCGAAGCTGGCGCTCTCGAGCTGGACGTTTCCGGATTCGATCTTCGAGAAATCGAGGAGGTCGTTGATCAGTTCCAGCAACTCTTCGCCCGAGCGCCGGGACACCGAGGCGAAGAGGTGTTGCTCCTCGCTCAGCTCGGTGTCGAGCAAGAGGCCGAGCATGCCCAGGACTCCGTTCAGCGGCGTGCGGATATCGTGGCTCATGTTCGCCAGGAAGTCGGACTTCGCCCGGTTGGCCAGCTCGGCCTGTTCCTTCGCCTCCTGCTCGGCACGGCGCAGTTCGACCTCGGCAGTGATGTCGGTGCCGGTGCCCCGGTAGCCTCTGAACACATCCTGCTCGTCATAGATCGGCTTGCCGCTGATCTGCCAGTGATGGCTGTTGCCACCGGCATCTACGTGCTGGTAGCGGAAGTCTCTGAAGGGCTCGCGCGCCTCCAGCTGCCTGAGATGGGCCTCGACGTCGGGCGTATCGGGATTGCTGATGATCTCGCGTCGGGTCTTCCCGAGCAGGCGCGTCGGGTCGAGCCCGGTGACGTTGCTCCAGCGGTCCGATAGGTAGACCACGCGCAGCTGGCTATCCATCTCCCAGAACCAATCCGAGGCGACGTCTGCGAAGTCCCGGAACCTCTGCTCGCTGTTGCTGAGCGCGCGCTCCGCCAGGCGCCGTTCGGTAACGTCCTGGACCACCCCGAGCAGGGCTTCGACGGTGCCGTGAGCGTCCAGCTCGCAGAGCCCCTGGACCGCGACATGACGCAGGCTGCTGTCCGGCCGGACCAGCCGGTACTCGAAGCTGAAGCCCTCCTTCTCGGCGATCGACCGCTCCAGGCAGCCGCGCACCGCCGCCCGATCGTCGGGATGGTAGAACTCGACGGCGCGCTCGACGCAGGGCTGGAAACTTCCGGGGTCGAGTCCGTGGATCCTGTAGACCTCGTCGGACCAATAGAGATGGCCGCTGCTCACGGTCCAGCGCCAATGACCGATGTGCGCCGTCTCTTCCGCCAGGGAGAAGAGACGGATCTTCTCCTGCAACGGAAGATCGAGCGGGCCAATCGCCCGTTCCTGCGCCTGCTTTCTCACCGGAGGTCCCTGCTAGCGGAGTCGGCCAGACGACCATGCTTACCGCCGTGTCTTAAATTGCCCTTAAGGAGCGGCATGGCCTCCGACCGCGGGTGACCTCGCGCCTTGGCAACCAGCCGGCGATGGGATTCGTCGCCTCGATGGGATGGCCGCCGGGCCTGGCGATTGATCCGGGGCCGGGGCCGGGCGAGGATGGACCGGCCATGCCCGAGCTGCCCGACGTCAACGACTACATCGAGGCGCTGAAGCCGCGGATCCTCGGCCAGCCCCTGGCCGGGATCCGGCGTAGCAGCCCCTTTTTGCTGCGCAGCGTCGCGCCGCCGCTTGCGGCTTTCGAGGGCCGTGCGGCAGCCGAAGTCCTGCGCCTCGGCAAGCGCATCGCGCTCGGCTTCGAGGGCGACCTCTGGCTGGTCCTGCACCTGATGATCGCGGGCCGCCTGCACTGGAAGGAGGCGGGCGCGGAGATCCCCAAGAAGCGCGGCCTGGCGGCCTTCGATTTTCCGACCGGGACCCTGGTCCTGACCGAGGCGGGCGCCAAGAAGCGGGCCTCGCTCTACGCCGAGGCGGGCCGAAAAGCCATGCTGACGCACCACCCCGGCGGGCTGGAGGTCCTGGAGGCCAGCCTGGCCGACTTCGCGGCCGCGCTGCGGCGCGAGACCCACACCGTCAAGCGGGCCCTGACCGACCAGCGGGTCTTCAGCGGGATCGGCAACGCCTATTCGGACGAGATCCTGCACCGGGCGCGCATCTCGCCGGTCGCCATGACGAGCAAGCTCAGCGATGGCGAGGTCGAGCGGCTCTTCGACGGGACCCGCACCGCCCTGACCGAGTGGTGCGATCGCCTGCGCCGAGAGACCGGCGCGGGATTCCCCGGCAAGGTGACCGCGTTCCGGCCCGAGATGGCGGTACACGGCAAGTTCGGGCAGCCCTGTCCGGTCTGCGGCACCGAGGTTCAGCGGATCCGCCACGCCAGCAACGAGACCAACTATTGCCCGCGCTGCCAGACCGAAGGCCGGATCCTGGCCGACCGCTCGCTGTCCCGGCTGCTCAAGTCGGACTGGCCGCGCAGCATCGAGGAGCTGGAAGGGCGGCGGAAGCCGTGACCCGGCGGTCCGGATGGGTCGCGCCGGTTTGGTTAACCAAGGGTTCAAGCCGGCCGGACTAGGATCCGGGCCATGTCCCAGGATCTGCCTTCTCCGGGTCACGGAAAGCGCCGCCGCAAGGCACCGAGCCGGCGTCCTGCTTCCCTGGGGCGGCCCTGAGGTGGCGACGGCGCGTCAGGCGCTGAAGCAGGGCATCGCCCTCCAGAAGGCGGGGCGACTTCTGGGCGCCGCCCAGGTCTATTCCCGGCTTCTGCAAGAGGACGATCGCAACGCCGACGCCTGGCACCTGCTGGGCACGGTGGAGCTCGGCCGCGGCAACTTCGACGCCGCCGAGACCCTGATCGCCAAGGCCATGGCGCTGCAGCCGGACAACGCGATCTTCCATCACAACCTGGCCTACGTCCTGGGCGCCCAGAGCCGCAGCGAAGAAGCGGAGGCCAGCTACCGCCGTGCCATCGCGCTCGACCCCGACTACGCCGAAGCGCACTTCAACCTGGCGCAGTCGGTCCGGGCCCAGCCGGGCGATCCGCTGATTGCCTCAGTGGAGCGCCTGCTCGCCAAGCCGGGGCTGTCCGCCTCGGCCCGCTGCTATCTGGGCTTCGCGGCCGGCAAGGTCTACGACGACTTGGGCGATCACGACCGCGCCTTCAGGCATTTCCTGGCGGGCAACCGCGCCAAGGGCGCGCGGCCCAACCCGGCCTATTCCAGCGCCTACCTGGACCGTATTCTCGAGACCTGCCGGCACGCGCCCCTGGTTGGCCCGCCGAAGCCCGTTGCGGGCCAGACCGACCCCGTCTTCATCGTCGGGATGCCGCGTTCGGGGACCTCGCTGGTCGAGCAGGTCCTGGCCAGCCACCCCGCGGTCTTCGGGGCCGGCGAACTGCCCTATATCGACCGCATCGCCGAGGCGCTGGGGTCGCACTGCGACGGCGAGGCAGTCTATCCGGAGTGTCTGTCCGCGGTGCCCGAGGCGGTTCGCGCCGGCTTCGCCGAGACCTACCGCAAGGAAAGCCTGGCCGCGGCCGCGGACGCCAAGCTGGTGACCGACAAGGCGCCCCTGAACTTCCGCCACCTGGGCCTGATCGCCTTGCTCTTCCCCGGAGCGCGCATCGTTCACTGCCGCCGCGATCCGCTGGACACCTGTCTGTCCTGCTTCTTCCAGAACTTCGCGAAGGGCCAAGAGTATAGCTTCGATCTCGCCGAGCTCGGCCGCTTCTACCGGGCCTATCGCAAAATGATGGCGGGCTGGGCCGAGGTCCTGCCGATCGAGGTGCTCGATCTCGACTACGAGGAATTGGTCGCCGATCTGGAGGGCGTCGGCCGCCGGCTCCTGGCCTACTGCGGCCTGGATTGGCATCCCGACTGCGCCCGCTTCTTCGAGACCCGCCGCCCGGTGCTCACAGCCAGCCGGGTCCAGGTGCGGCGGCCGCTGTACAGCTCCTCGATCGGCAAATGGCGCCGCTACGCAGGCCACTTGCGCCCGCTGATCGAGGCACTGGGGCCTTATGCCAAAGGCCAGTGATATCTGCCGCAAGGCCAAAGTTCTGGGAAGTTGGCTATCCGCTTCGGCGTAAACCAAATTATGTATTTGTTTTCAGTTACTTGGCATTGTTCCCATAACCGATTCTTCAGGCCTGAGGCCCTACTTTGCTCGCAGGCCGCTGGGCGGGTCCGGACCTGAAGGCAGGGCCTCTCCGGCGCACGGGGTCGAAGAATCGGGTGAAAACCTCCTATGTCCACGGGCCTGGTTGTCGTCCTCTTGGTCTTGCTTGCGCTGGTGTTCCTGGAGCGCCAGGTAGCGCAGTGCAAGATTGAGGAGATGAAGGCGCGGCTCCCGCGCCTCGCGCTCGAGACCGCCTCGATCGCAGTGCTTTGGATCGATGCCGAGGGCCGGCTTATCTATGGCAATCGCCGCGCGCTCGACGGCCTCGGCTACGCCTCCGAGGAGTTGCGCTCGAAGACCCTCGCCGATGTCGATCCGGGGCTGAGCCCGGACCGTTGGCGCGGTCACTGGCAGACCCTCGCGCGCGACGGTTCGGTGTGTTTCGAGGCCCAGCAACGCTGCGGCGACGGCTCGATCCGGCCGGTAGGGGTCAGCGCCCACCTCTTGGACACCGGTGACCGTCGCTACGCCTGCGCCTTCCTGCAGGATCTCGCCGCCAGGAAGAAAGACCGGGCGGAACTTATCAGGGCTCGGGAACTGGCGGCCTCGGCCAAGACCGCGAACGATGCGAAGTCGATGTTCCTGGCCAACGTGAGCCACGAACTGCGGACCCCCCTGACCTCGATCATCGGCTTTTCGGAGATCCTTCTGCAGGAGCGCTTCGGTGCGCTCGGGAGCCCGGAATATCGTCAATTCGCCGAAAGCATCCGCGAAAGTGGCGGCGATCTTCTCAGCCTGATCAACGACATCCTGGACATTTCCAAGATCGAGGCGGGCCGCGTGAACCTCTGCGAGGAGGATGCCCAACTCGCCCACCTGGCCCAGGCCTGCCTCAGGCTGATCGGGCAGCGCGCCGGGGATGCCGGACTGGCGATCTTCGACCGGGTGCCCAGGGATCTGCCGAGGGTCTGCGTCGACGTCCGGCTGGTCAAGCAGGTGCTGCTGAACCTGCTGTCCAACGCCATCAAGTTCACGCCCGAGGGCGGCAGCATCACCCTGGCCGCGGGCCGCGATGTCGGCGGTGGTCTCTGGTTTTCGGTCCAGGACACGGGCATCGGGATCGCCCGCCAGCATCACGATTTGGTTTTCGAGCCCTTCGAGCAGGTCGAGAACATCTGGTCGCGGCGCTATCCGGGGACCGGATTGGGCCTGCCGATCGCCAAGAAGATCGTCGAACTGCATGGTGGCGGGATCGTCCTGGAGAGCGAGCTCGCCGAGGGCACCAAGATCACCCTGCGCCTGCCGACCTCTCGTATCATTGGCCCCCAAGTCCCTGTTCAGGCCGAAGCTCCGGCTTCGGAAACCGGCGGCTTGGGCCGCTAGACCGAAGGCCGCTCAATTCGCCCCAAGTGAGGCGGTCGTTCCGAGAAGGCGGCGGATCCACGCGGGGCAATGCGGCCGGCAAAGCGCTATAAGTATAGTAAATGTGGACTAACCATATAGAAATCCCAGCAATAGATGTGTGACAAGACCTGTGGTGCAATCATTTGTTAATGGATCTGGGTCAGTATTCACAAATCTTTCTGTTTGGGAATTCGGAAAGGGTTGGCGTTCATGTCGCACCTCAAGAACTTCGTCAGGGACGAGACTGGCGCGACCTCTCTGGAATACGCCTTTATTGCGGCCTTGATCGGGCTCGCAATCGTCAGCGGTCTGACGAGCACCGGCACTTCGGTCGACGGTGCTTTCCAAAGCTTCGCGACGCATCTGAGCGATAGCACCCCCTGGTAGGCGCCCCGAGCGTCTTCGGCTGCAGGTCCGTCGCGAAACCGGGCCTGCGCGCCGCGGACAGGGATCCAGCGACTCTCCCAGCGATCAAGCCGGCCTTCTTTGAGATGGCGAAAGAGCGCGCCTTGAGAGGCCGAGGTCTCCTCGTCTTCCCGTGCTTTCGCGCGCGCAGATCCGGTTCGGCTCGACGTCTCGTCCGCTTCTCCGAGCCAGACAGGGCCGGACCCAGGCAAAAGACCCTATCTATATAAAATATATGGAAATATCTCTGCTCGTTTGGCCTCGATCGAGCGAAGCCTGATCGACCGCAAATCCTACCAGCGCAGGATCAGGTAGCCGTTGCGGACTTCGTAGCTTTCCAGGCGCGACAGGAAGCTCATGCCCAGGAGCGAGATCGACATCGGCGCGTCGTTGACGATGGCGTTGACGTCCTCCATGTAGATCTCCTCGATCCGCAGGTCGCGAAGCCGGATCGGCGCGGCGCGCCCGTAGCCATTCGCGGTCTTGGTGCGGATCGTGTAGTCCAGCTCGTCGAAGTTGATGCCGATGGCATCGGCGGCCTCATGGTTTAGGAAGATGCCGCTCGCTCCGGTGTCGACCAGGAACGGCACCTCGGCGCCGTCGATCATGACATCCAGGTAGAAGTGCCCGTCGCGAGACACCGGGATGCTCATCTCGTTGCCGCTGTATTGCATGGGCGCGCCGCTTTGGGCCACGGCGGCGCTCTGCGGCCCCGTGTCGGGCCCCGGTCCGCTCCAGTCTTGTTGCGCGACGAAATGGGCGCCGAAAACCAAGACGCCAACCAGAAAGACCGTCCTGATGGACCACCAAAGCATGCCTCTTCCCCCCAATGCTGCTGCGAACGGCAGTAGAGGCTTGGAGTATGGCGCGCTTCGGATAAGGCTTTGTTAACGCGTGGAAGGACCAAGGTCCTATTTGGTCGCGTTACAACCCCAGGCCACGGATCGCGGGTACCCTGCGCAACGGGCCGACGGCGGGCGCCGCCTGGCGCTCAGCGATCCCGGTTCGCTCTGGGTTGGGCCAGGTTACGCAGGTCGACCTCCGGCGGCGCGGTCAAGGTTTGGAGGCCCTGGCGCGAGCTTTGGTGCTCGAATTCCATGGGTTTGTTGGCCTCCGCCGGGTTCTTGGGCGGCAGCTTCGGCTGCGGCGCGGCGTAGAACTTCTTTTCCCGCTGCTCGAGGCTGGGTTGGAAGGGCTTGCCCATCATCAGGGGCTGGCCTTTGCTCTCGGCCTCCCGCTTGGCGCCGTGCATCTGCTTCGCCATTTGCTCGTCCCAGGGCAGGACGTAGGCCCGGGGCTCGGTCACGCCCTCCATTTCCAGCCAGACGTAGATCGCCTCGCCCTCCTTCATGCTGGTCCCGAGGACCTGGGCCTGCTCGGCTTGCCGGTGCAGCCACTCGAGATCCGCCGGCTTGGGCCGGCTCAGCAGGTCGGTCATGGTGAAGTAGGCGACCGGCAGGAAGAAGGCCAGGGTGCAAAGCGCGGTGCACTTCAGCCAGACCTTGCGCGGTGTCCAGATGCTGATGCTGCCCAGGATGCCGGCCAGTGCAGTGAGGCCGGCGAAGAACGGAAGCAGCTCTTCCATTACGACCTCGCGGCCCGCAGCGGCTTGGGCAGGTCGTGGACGCTTCCCGGCAGGAGGTAGCCGTTCTCGTCCAAAGAGAAGCGGAAGGCGGTGAGCTCCTCGCCGTCCCGCCGCAAGGTGACCTGGGTGTTGAGGATCTGGCGTGCCGCCTCCTTGGGGTTGCGCTTGATGCTGACCACGATCGACACAGGCAGCGGGAAGATGCCCTCGTTGTTGCGGTACATGTGGACGTTCACCGTGTACTCGCCGGCCGGCACGCCGCGGCTGTAGGACACTTCGTAATTCAGGTTGGTGACGTCCGCCTGGCGGCCCAGATCGTCGCGCAGCAGGTTGAAGATCTCGCCGCCCTTGTTGGAGTAGCCGACCGGAACGTCGCCGGGGGCTTCGACCCAGAGGTCGACGTCGGCGTCGACGCTGTCAGACCAACGCAGCTCGACGATCACGTTGCCCGGACTGTCGACGCTCTCCTTGGCCTTGGCGGGCGGGTTCAAGTGCGGCAGCAGCAGGATCACCATCGCCACGAAGCCGGCGAGGGCGAGCAGGATCACGTCCCGGAAGACCGTATCCGTGCCCTCCTCGTCGTCGAAGAGGTCAAGATTCGGCATGGTGTTCACCGAATTCGATCAAGCCGGTGATCAGCTTCGCGGTGCCGCCGGCCAGGAGCCGGTAGTTGGCCATGAGCCAGAGGTTGAGGATCGCGCCGACCAGGGTCGTGTAGAGAGCGGTCGACATGCCCGCGACCAGGGTCGAGACCATGGGCGAGACCGATTCGATGTCCGAGGCCTTCTCCGGATCGACGCCCGACAGGGCGATGATGAAGCCGACCACCGTTCCGACGAGACCGAGCAGGACCAGGCTGCCGGCGATGTGCCGAATGCCCGAGATCCTCTGGCTCAGTTTGATTCGCATGGCGGAGGAGAGGATCGCGCGGCTGCCGTCGCTGCGGCCGCGAATCTGGGCCAGGTAGGCGGCGGCCTTGGACGGCACCAGGGGATCGAAATCGTGCAGCAGGTTGAGCTCGCGGCTGGTCTGCCAGACTCTCAGCCCGCAGTAGACCAGGCCAACCAGGAAAACGAGGAAGATGATCACGCAGAGACGGGTCTGGTCGGCGGTCATCACCAGCTCGACGAAACCCTGGAACCAGGCGGCTCCCAGCAGAGCGAAGGCGATGATGTTGAGCAGCGAGAAGCGGAACAGCAGGAGAAACTGGAAGGGCGTCCGCTCACTAGGCCGGAACTGGGCCATGATCCAGGCCAGCTGACGGTTGCCGTCGAACGAGTCCGGGCTGCGGAGTTCGGCGCCTGTGTTCAGGCCGTGTGCCTCTCTAGCGGCTGGGGCGGTCGGTCCCATCTGCGCTCTCCTCACGTCGTCAGGCCCTTGGGCGGGCGGGCGGCGACCGGCTCTTGCCGTCGAGAGAGTCTCGCATTCCTGCGAAGCCGCCGGGCGCCTTGGCCCTGGGCAATATCTGAGTCTAGGGGCCTAAGGTTAACGCAGGCTTTACGGCCCGGAGGCGGGCTCAGCGCTCGTCGAAGGCGTTGTCGAGCGAGCGATAGACCGGCTTCAGCAAGTACTCCAGCAGGGTCTTGCCGCCGGTGTTGATGCGGGCGTCGACCACCATGCCGGGCAGGATCAGGTTGCGCCCGGGATGGTTGCCGACGTGGTTCTTGTCCAGGGAAATCG
>JAAUXU010117698.1_pt1 | contig 10750 bp, 9 predicted proteins | sample 7278151 | NCBI WGS metagenome assembly JAAUXU01 (sample SAMN14350113, study PRJNA611818) | marine sediment metagenome | isolation source: surface marine sediment (1.8m) | place: French Polynesia: Moorea | collected 2018-08 | reverse complement strand
GAGGAGTCAGCATAGCTGTGCTTCTTTCTTAACCCACACTGTACAAATGTCCCTTCCGCACCCAGGAGGAGTCAGCATAGCTGTGCTTCTTTCTTAACCCACACTGTACAAGTGGCCCTTCCGCACCCAGGAGTCAACTCTGCCTTTTTGCTGACTCAGACTGTAGGTGTTGCTTCTGCATCCACAAGTTAATGTGTTTGAAGCGGCACGAAACTTTTTTTTGGCAGGGGTTCGTTTTCTCTCTCTCTCTCTCCTTATGTGAATGCGTGTGCGAACTTCTTCTCTCTGCCAAGGGCCAAATTGGTAGTTTTGTGTGTGAGAGAGCAGAAGAAGCAGCAGGAAAAAAGTGACGGTCGGATCCAGCGACACGCGGTCATTAAGAGATTAGTCAAGCAAGGAGCAGAAGGAAAAAGAAAGCCTTTCCTCCAGCCTTTTTTTGCTGTGCTAACCAAATCTTCTGAGAGGCTTCTTATTTCTAGGAAGCGGACGGAGAGGTCATCTTTCAATGAGCTGCGTCAAGTGGCCGCGTTTTCTTAGCCGCATGCTAACTTTGTGCGTCCAAAATTGCCTGTGCTTTTATAGAAAGTTGTGTGTGGTTAAGCCATCATAAATAGACAGTGTGATCAGTTGTGCGTACAGTGTGGACCGAAATTAGTCAGTGTGTCAGGCTGAGTGAAATCGGTGACAAACAGTGCTACAATGTTTTAACGGTAAATTTGCCACTGTTTGATCATGCTCTGTTCTTTGACTGTTTTGGCCACTTTGGGGTTGGCACAACCTGGCCAAGCACGCCAGGGACCTTGCCAGCCATGACCGAGCCCCTCTTTTTTTTTTCATTTTTCGCGGCCCAAACTGTTGTCAATGTACATGCAGATGACGACGTGATTGAAACGCTGAGAGTCATGCCGAGGTCGCTCCAGCTGCAATGGGCCCAAATGGAGAGAGCGGCCACGTCCAGCCTGCTGGAGGACCCAAGTAGGGGTCCTCCAGCAACGTTTTCATATATTGGCAGCACTGCGCAAGTCGACGATGGTTGTGTAGTGCGACCCGTCCCAGCTCTTGCCAGAGCAGAACAGAGACCTCAACTCCTAACTGTGTCTGAATTCCTCTTCCAGGTATGTCTCGAGCAAGCTTTTGCACAGGGAAATTGCCCAGTGTCTTGCAGCGCCGTCGTTCTTCATTTTCCCATTATCTCTGGCTACCTCAGCTCGGCTAAGTACCCACATTGTGCAGTGTAAGAGAGCTGAGGGCTGGCAGGGCTTTAATCTCTTTCTCTCCGAGATTAATCCTTTTCTCCACGCCTCGCTCGCCTCCTCGCTGACGCGCGCGGCCTCTGACGCGGCGCCCAACCGCGGGGGGGAGAAGGGGGCAGAGGAGGACGTGCGCGCCGTCTCGACCATCTTCCTGCGCGTAGAGAATGGCTAAATGAGCGTTGATTGACAGTGGCAATCTTCTTAGTCATCTTGCCCCAATTCTGACCCAAAAACGGAGCCAACCCAATGTCCGCTGACACGCAAGATGAAGAGGCAATCTTGCGGTCAAATCTCTCAATCTTCCTGGTTTCTCTCCCGTGTACAAATCTTTGTGGGCGCTAAAATTTGACTCAGAAATGAGTTTTCCTTTTTTTTTTTTTGCACTGCCTTGGGGGGAAAAAAATTGCAATGTGAAGGAGTGAAAATCGAGACTGCCCCGGCTTTGTCACCGCAATCAGACTGCCCTGAAAGGGCCACTGATTAGCAGAAAAGGGTGTCCTCTACTTGACTAGAGGTGGCTCGCACTCAGCGCGCCCATGATTGGCCAGCGGCTGCACCGTTATGGGCGCACTTAGCCAGATTAAAGTGGCTTTGAAGTCCACGCTGTCCTTTGCTTGCACGCCCGATTTGTATCCATCCACTTTGCAAGGCGTCATTAGCAAATTCAAATGAGGAAATGACACCTGGCTTCAACAGGAGCAAGGTGAAGAGACTGCAAAAGTGGGCACGACAGTGGAATTTCTCCGACCTTGACTCTACGTCCTGGAATACGAAGTCTGACCAACCAGTGTAGTCTTACTTGATGCTCCAATCCTAGGAAAGCCGGGCTCATCACCAACCCCGAAAACCCGGACTTGTGAATGAATGAGAAGCATCGACATCATCACGTTTGATTGGAGATTGCATGGACAGTTTTTGGGAAGGCGAGATCAAATCTTGTTTCTAGTCCTGAGCAAGGTCACTTCAGAATGGAGCACGAATTTGCTGGACCAATGGAAAAAAAAAATTACGCACGCACGCACACACGAATGGGTAAGCCCACAATAACCGACTGTTTGTGGCGCGCTCTAACCTGTGCGTGTCTTTTCCGAGATGATTGCGTGTTCAGTATTTCAAACTGCTTAGATACAGTTCAATATTCAGACTGGGATGAAAGAGTCCGACTGCGCAGGAAACATTGACTGAAAAGAATTACTGGCTGCACAAGGTCGGTGAGAGGTCTGGAAGCCTCCCCCCCCCCCCTGCAAATTCGCTTTTTCGCCATTTTCCAGCAATCAAAGTGTCAGTGTGTTATCTGTTGCTCTTTTCGGGGAATTTCCTTGGCGAAACAAAAGCCCATTTAGATAAATTCACCCCTCGGGTGGTGAAAAACATGTTTATCCCGGAGAACAGCACGAGTGACTCATTTGCAGTGGTTATCTCAACCATGAAGCCCAAGAAATAAGTGTTTGGGGGAAAGAGTTCCCCAAACTACTGAGTCGTCTTCAGGCAAATTTTAACATCTCTCACATTTTTTTTGGGAGGGGGGGGGGAGTCTTTTTTTTGTTGTTCTGACTGTCTCTGAACATTCCTCCAAAGCTTCTCTTTTGCATGTCCCACAGAGTAGGGTCAAGTCGTTAGGTACGACAATGTCATTCGTTCAAGATCGTTATCACTTCAAAAAGTTCGATTTCTGTTAATTTTTCGCCCCTACCCTCTCAACAGACCTTCTGGGACTGGCTCGTGCCCATCACGGACACAAAAGATGCTTGAGCAGCAACCCAGGGGAGGGAGAGAGTGGGTTGCTTGGACAACTCTGTCTCGAACAAGTTTTTTCTTCAGGAGGAAGGACATGAGTGTGTGCACAGAGTTGCCAAGTCGAAGCAAGCCCTAAGCCCGGCCAATGAGTTCTATTTCGTGGGCGCGATCTGCAGTCAGCTGTGAGGAAATGCAAAAATGCGAATGTCACTACTAGACTGGTGAATCCTGCCTGAAGTCCTCCATGCCAACGGACTTGGAAGGACTTTGGATTGAGTGACGTCAATGCTGGATCCAGGAGCCGTCAGCCTCAGCCAAGCAGGACGCGTTGGACGCCCTGTAAAGTCATTGGCAGGCCAGAAGAATCAAATCAACTTGGTCGTTCTCGTAGCTACCGCAACCTGAACAGATTCAGACTCGTCAGACTTTTGTCGGATGGTTCTGGTGTCGGGGATCAGCTATTAAAACTCCTCTCTTTACAACCCCATTGAGGTGGCAGAAAAAAAAAATGTGTGGCCGTAGAAGGGACCAAGGTGGTTGTCCCACCTCCAGGGCACAAAATTTTACCACTAAAGACTCTGCTGCACGAGCGTAATTTTTGCCAGTGGACACACACACTTTGGAGAGAGCAACAAATTCGAGAAACAAAGATGCATGGACGCTGCGCTGGACACGGCTGCTTGGCACCAGCAACCAACCCTCAGTTGACAGATCGAGCTCACTACACACACACACAAGCTTAGGTAGCAGCTCTTTATTCAACGATTTATTACCTCCAGCCATCTTCTACCTTCTGATTCGCCGCCAGGCAGTGGCTGTTGCACTGCGTTCGAACCTCTCTGTCTTCTGGGCTGGGGCTTCTCTCGTCTGGAGTGAAATCATCATCGTAGTCGTCTTTTCGCCTAAGGGGGCAGAAAAGTGAGGTGGGCGCGCGCGCAACCTCTCCGTGGATGTTGACAGCCCAGAGGCTGCTGAAGAGGCATTCGCACAGGCACAGACGATGGCGGCCTCCAAACGCTGGGACCAGACCAAAAAGGCTGCTCAAGCTGCACTGGCCTCGAGACCAGCCTCTCCACGGGGTCTGACAAGACCAAACGGCTGCTTGAAATGCATTGGGACAGGCTGAAAGACAACTTGTCTTGAATGACGACTGCAGGCGGGGACTGCTTAAGACGCATTTGCACAAAAGAAGCATCGCAGCGTCTCCCCTGACGTTGACCAGAGGCAAGGGGGAGCAGCGTTAGGACGCGTTGGCGCTGGCCCAAGTGTCCGGGCTGGCTCATGTGTCCGGGCTGGCCCATGTGTCCGGGCTGGCCCAAGTGCCTCTCCCCCTGCTCGGGGGCGCGTTAGCACAGGCAAAAAAGAAGTTGAACCAGGGTGAAACCAAGGACCTCCGTCCAGGTGAGGACTGACTGCAACCTGACCTGACGCAGCTGCTGCCGGAGTCAGCGCAAAGGTCCGTCCAGATTGACATGTCCAAACCTGGAATCCCCCAGTACATATCAACATTCTTGGAAAGTCTATCTGGTCGAGGAGATTTTGCTTCTTCTCTGCTTGACCCTTTGCTACCTTTCCTTACCTGTCGTCGACGACTTCGTTAGTGGCTCTTTTTTTTTCTGCGCTCTCGCTCGTTATCTGGGTAGGAAAAAAAGATAGATAAAATTGACGGAAAACTTGTTACCCTCACCTTTTTATGCACTTGCTGGGTTTTTATTTCCTCCTCTCGTGCTGTCGGTTGAATGGAATTTACTGCTCGTATCGTATGAGCCGACTTCTGTCGGCCAGCGTCGGACTTTCGCCTGGCTTTCAGGCTCACACGGTACAAGAAGCCCGCCCTCCCCGACCAGTACCGTTGTATGCCATGGTTGGCACCGTCTCAGCCAGACATACCTATACTTTTTAGTGCCGTTGGTAAAGTTTTTATTGCCTCGGCTAGTATAAAGTGCAATCTGTGAGCGTCTTCAATGTTGAACTCGTAGCACAAATGCATAAAATGTATCAGTTGTAGGGCTTATGCGAATAACTGGTTACGTGACACACTCACACGCACTCGCTCAGAGAGAGAAAGACAGAGAACTTATGACCCCTGTAGGATTCTTCATCTTGATTTGTACAGCAAATCTTAGATGACGTCAAGTCAACGTGCAATAAACGCGCGAGACTGACACCAACTTAAATCCACTCGCCATAAGCGTAGGTCATAGTTGGATCAAGATCGCCCCCCCCCCCCCCTCTCTGCAAAATGTACCGGGTGCTTCAGAATTGGGGTGGCCTCCTCCGTGAAAAGTGGGTGGTCAACGAGCAGCCCCCGACCATGGAAATGTTGGAAAACAGTTACTGAGACTGCGACAACTCCGTCGTCACGCGGATGGAGAGCACTGCAGTGCTGGGTAGCCGGTGAGAGAGGTTCTTCAGCTTGTCCATGACGCTGTTTTCTCTCGGAGCAGGCCAAATGGCCACAGGTGAACCAAATGTTCTTATTGCCCTGGAACACGACTTTTCACCTGACAGAGCCTGCATCATGACATTGTGACCCACCCTGTATGCAAAGGGCACAGGAAAACAGTGAGTGACTCCAGAAGCCAATGTCTTTTCTTCTCTGCCAACGTGTTTCTTCCTCACCCCGAGAATTTCAGTGCAGTGGGATTTTTTTTGGCCTGCGCCATCCATTTCAACTTACAAACCTGCAGCACACGAGAAAGAGAAGATGCCGAAATGCACAGAGAGAGAGAGAAAGATTTAGTTCGCGGTGACTCAAATCTTGTTTCTCCAGATTACGATCGCAGCGGGTTGGGAGTGAGTGAGGGAGGAGCCGCGGTGACAACAAATGTGTATGGCGGTGGCTTCTGAGACATCAGGGTATTGTTTTCTCTCTCTGGACGTGCAGCTCTTTGTGCTGCTCATTCTTATGGACGCTGCACTCAAATCTCTCTCGGACAGCGAATGGAATTTCTCGATTGGAGATGAAAAAAAAACCTCTTGCCCAAGGCATCGGACAGAACTTGCTTCAGCAGTTGCTTCAGCGGGACCGTCGAGATCAATAAATCGTTTTTCGGTAGCAGGCATTAAAGCTAGCGATAATTTCATGTAGCTGCGAATGTAGTTCTTTTTTTGTCTGTGGTTCTGGCTTTTGCCCAGTTCTGGCTTTTGCCCAGTTCTGGCTTTTGCCCAGTTCTGGCTTTTGCCCAGTTCTGGCTTTTGCCCAGTTCTGACTTTTGCCCAGTTCTGGCTTTTGCCCAGTTCTGGCTTTTGCCCAGTTCTGTAGCTCTTGTATGAGTAGTTTTTTTTAGCTGAGCACGTATAGTTCTTGTGTGCGCAGCTCCGGTGCGTGTAGCGTGTGCTAAGTGGAACATCTTACATGATTGATGGCACGACTTCACCATTTTGTGGCGTGAAATTTACACCAAAAAGAGTGAGTGAGTGAGTCAAACAAGCAAATTACTAATTGGAAACATTTGGAGGAATTTTAATTTGCGCCTCTCCCTAAACGTCGTCCCTGTGATGAATCGCCTCCTTTTTTGCTCAGGTAAGGCTACAGCAGGGGTGAATACAGGGGTGGGGGGGAGATATCCCTCAGTGCCCATTTCCAGCTGCCCGACACCCCCGTCCTCACCCCCTCGGCCGGCGTTTTCACCCCTTGAGTGGACAAAGAAAATTGTGACCTGAGCTCTGGAGAGAAGAAGATTGCTGATTATCCCGGCTGGAGAGAGAGAGAGAGAGAAGTGATCCCAACATTTCCTTTGGGTTCAACACTGAGTTTTGTTTTTCTTTTACTGACCGCAGCAATGGTTTTATGGTTGAGCGAACTTCTATCAGCTCTTCTTCAGACATCACCTTCAGTGTAGACGCCTCCTCCGGACCCAGCTTATGGATCTTGTCACACCGTCCAACTGCTCACCTTAGTCATGGCAATTGAAGTGGATGCTCTTATTGACCTTTCTTCTAGGTAGCAAATACAAATTGTCGCCGCTGCTGTGCTCGAATGCGACTCCAGCATAAATTTGGGGAATCACAGGGGTCTTCTTCTTGTCTCCAGACGCGCTGACCCCCTGGAGTCAACAATTTGGAAAAAAGAGAGACTCTCGCTTGACCCGACTTGACTCTTGCTACACACTCTGGTATGTGGAAGAAGCGATGGAGGAAGAAAAAAAGGAAAAAAAAAGAGAGAGGAAGCAAAAAAGTGCTCGAGTTGGTTGACAGAGAAGTGGCCGAATGAAGTGGATGGAATTGGAAAGGTATGCGGACAGACACAGAGAGACCTGGAAATGCAAGGAGACGATGCACAGTCAACGAATACAGTAGAGTTGGCATTTGACGGCACTTTCAGACGTTCCTTGACGTTCAGACGCTTGCTTCCTCCACCTCTGGCTCTTGATCTGTGGCATCTGCACAATTGCGGATCATTTGCCTCGGCTCCAGCAATTCTGGCCGGATGTGCGAATTTCTCCAGTGTCCGGCGCTCGGACGCTGTGTTGTCATCCTGTGCGGGAGGAAAAATAAGGTTGTGAGCAGCAAAGTTGTCGTTCAATCCAAGGCTGCACTGTATTCCTGACATGTTTGTGTCAAAACGATCGCTCCAGTGTCTTCTTTTTTTGTAGTATCCAACGATATTTGGCTCACTCTCAGTCATCAGCCTCCTGCTGAGTCGCGCCTTTTACTAAGATAATCACTCCCAGTCCATCTAAAGGCCCGTTTACATAGTGTAAATCCAACCTATTTTCCAGAACGTCCAACGTACGAGGATAAAGAATCGTTCTCACGGCTTCATTGTTGCTGGTCATGGTCAACTAGAGATGCTCTCTTCTTCTTCTTTGGAGCTCATTTTCTATTCACCGCCATCCCCCTCTCCCCTCCCCCCCCCCTCGATGAAGTATGGCCTCTCTCTCTTTCTCTCTCCGTGTGTGCGCTCTCGCTCTCTGTCTCTCCCCGCGTGGAATTCACGCCCTCCCGGGCGCGATTAATCTCACCTTGAGGCGCAATTTGTTTCCCTCTCCGCGTGTCAAGCGGTTCAAATTCCCCGCAAGATACGCAAACGATGCAGTCTTTTCTTGCATATACAGACAGCTTCACAATATGGCGCTTTAAAGAAAGGGAGACGAGCAGGGGTTCACAACCTTCAGCTTCACCTAGTCTACTGCGGGTGGGTCTTCCCTCCCGTGTGGTTGTGACGATGTCTTCGCAGAGTTTGGGAACCCCTGCTCTAACACGGAGATCTCCTTGATAAAGGTCAAAAAGTGTAATCGATTTGGGTCACCGCGCTGTACGCGAACGGGTATCTCAGACTAAGTTTGGCGTTTCTCTTGCACCAGGTGTTCTTCATGAGGGATTAATTTTTCATCAAAGGTTCCTGTACATTAGGGGGAGGGAGCAAAAATATTACGAGTGTTCACAAGCAAAAACCACACATGCACATACCTGACCCAACACAGCTTTGAGGAGCTTTTTCGATTACCAGATGTCATTCCAACGCACACGCAGCGCTTAAGCGAGAGAGATCCACTCACACAGCTTGACTCACGCACAGGGGCAACACACACACACACACACAGATTTACGCGTAACACCTACATAGAGCTCTACACACATAGATCTTTACACGCACAGCTTTACGCACCCAGCTTCACACACACAGCTTCACACTCACATAGAGCTCTACACACATGAAGCTTTACACATGAAGCTTTACACATGAAGCTTCACACACACATAGAGCCCTACATGAATCTTCCACACACATAGAGCTTTACACCCACAGAGCTTGACACTCACATAGAGCTCTACACACATAACGCTTTACACACACACGGCTTCACACACACATGGAGCCTCACACCTACAGAGCTTAGCACTCACATAGAGCTCCACATGAAGCTTCCACACACATAGAGCTGTACGCACACGAAGCTTTACACGCGCACAGAGTTTACACCCACACAGAACTTCACAAGTGCACAGAGCTTCACACACCGAGCTTAGAATCTGCGACGGTTGTTTGGCTAGTGGCAAAACAATTTTCCGCCGAGCGATTTTATTTTTTTCCCCTTCTTTGCACTGTGAGCATCTTGACACAACGGTTGCGCGCACAATGAGTCCGTCGACCGTGGGCATTGGGGATTTGCCCCACTGCCTTCCGGTTGGAAAACAAAGAAGCTTTGATTGAAGACTGGTGCAACTCTTCGGCCATGCCAACGGCTTTGTCTACGACAGGCTTAAGAAGCTTAAATGAGTCAGTTATGCTTAGAGGAGAGAGTGAGAGAGAAATGGCGGACAGACGAGAATAATGGAACCGGATTTTCGGAATGTGCCGAGAAAAAAACCTCAGGTTTTCAGGCCCGTGGCCGCTGGAATTTATAAATAATATAATAAAATTTACACTCACTCACGCCTCGGAATGGCTGGGAGAAAATGCGTGCGGCCCAAGGCCTGTCAGGCATGCTCAGGCAGTGCATCAACATCGTAGTTGTCCCATTTGCATACTTCTCTGACATGTCGATCACATCTTCCTGTCTTTATGTCACAAAGACTCTGCACTGTACAGAATGTGCAAAAAAAAAAAATCGTCGAACACTCTCCAATCTCGTCTGGCCGATGCTCAGCAGAAAAGCTCCAAATCACCACGTGAGCGAAATCAGCCTACATGGGAGGGTGTGCAATTTTTCCGTTGCTCTTGGCTGAATGTGACAGGTTATGTTAATTTTGCAACAATTTGTGTGTGTCTCAGAGTCAGCAGTTGTAGAAGTAGAGGTTGATTTCATGTGGGATTTTGGAGCAGGACTTGACTGCTCAGTGGAATGAGTGCGTTATTAGTGGAAAAGAGGCCGCGATCAAGGTAATTCATCTGAGAATTTCCTCTGTGCCCCAGGTGTTTTATGCTCAACCGACCTCTCTTCCTTCCTGATTGCAAGATCCATCACTTTTGGAGAGAGTAAGAGATTCTGATCCTGAAATAGGATTGGAAAGGGCAATTGTTTCGCCTCATTTCTTATCCATTTCCTTTTCGATCACTGTATGTAGAAAGAAAAGGGCGCTATTTCAACTGTTCCTTTATTCACATAAAATACCTCAGTCCGCCAGAACAGGGTGCGAGCAAAATAAAGAAATGGTTGGCTCCGAGTCAGCTGGACTGTCCTTCCTGACGTCGGGGCAGGGCGAAATGTTGGCCCACAAATGTGATCCTGGCAACATTCCGAGTGTGTGAACGTTTCTGTCGCACCCTGTACCAGAGATTGCCATTGTTTCCAGTCAGAGCCCTCCATATACCACATTGTTTTGGTCCCAAAGCCCACAGATATTCGGCCCAGTTCATGGCCAGCGTCATGTGGCAGACGTCGTAGGATCCTATTACAAAGGAATCTCTCGAATTCCTCTCCCGTCAAAGCAGCTTTTGCACACAGAAGCTCTACGGGAATCTGCGCATTCTCCTCATCGATGTCGTTCACACACGCACAGAGCTTCACGCACGCACAGACAGAGGAAATTCGTCGGGAGAAATGGGTCACTTCCCCTATCCTGCTCGACCTCCATCCCCACGCACCTGGGGTCTGGCAACAAAGGGCCCCCATTTGCCGGGTTCATTCACGTGAGCAGGTGCATGCAGGTTCATCAATTGGAAAAGAATGCACTGGATGTGCGTACGCAAACATACAGCTCAGGCCGTGGGGGGGGGGGGGGGGGGAAGCCGGGCTGTAATCGGTCAGGAGGTACAAACAACATTTCAAAATTAAAGTTCCTTCATAAGTATTGCCTGTGGAAGCTTTGGG
>JAAUXU010160499.1_pt1 | contig 10755 bp, 12 predicted proteins | sample 7278151 | NCBI WGS metagenome assembly JAAUXU01 (sample SAMN14350113, study PRJNA611818) | marine sediment metagenome | isolation source: surface marine sediment (1.8m) | place: French Polynesia: Moorea | collected 2018-08 | reverse complement strand
ATTTCGGATTCGTGTCATGACTCGAGTTCGATCAATGACTCGAATTTCGGATTCGTGTCATGACTCGAGTTCGATCAATGACTCGAATTTCGGATTCGTGTCATGACTCGAATTGACTACGATTCGAGCATGGAGACTTCGCCAAAATGTTCGAAATCTTCGTGGAAACAGAAATGAATATTCGAATGCTCGATGGCCACCAACAGGACTAAAAACCCCACTATATTCAGTTACAATTCGCATTTCTCCGTGCCCTGTAAAGTGTTCTGTGGTTAAATGCAACGACTTCATTTTGCTTGTGCCCACTGAGCTCCTACTTTGCTTGAGCAAATTAGCTGCTCAAAATGCCTCGGAGAGAACAAAAATCACGCAAAGACGGGAGTTTTGGGGCCCAAAATGAGACACTTTTGCAGCTGGAACTCGAATTTGAAAAATCGCGTGAAAGTGACTGTTGCAGAAGCAACCCCGATTTTGCCCAAGCTGCCAGTGAACCCGATCACCTGCAGGCCCCGAATGAAGCGGGGTTTTTTTTGGCTCTCCCTCCAGCAGTTATTATGACGTCCGAATTGAACGACAACAATTGGCTGGATGTGTCGAGTCATCGTAGTACGTGAGCGGCAGGTTCGACATCGGGAGTGTGGGGAGAAACCCGACACCCACTTGTGGGGAATTAGCTGACATCTGAAGTGGGCTCTTCTGGTGCGTCTCCTAAGTCCTGGCTCCACGCCTGCAGCGTCTCCTATATAAAGTAATAATTGGATCTCTCTCTTAGGGATGTTATATGAGTATCGATTCCAAGGAAGTGTCGATTCTGCAGAAGACCTTTGGTCGGCCCGACTCGCAAGTCACACTTGGGCATGGAAATTCTGGGGCCTGATTGAGTGACCGGGTCAGGTCGGGGTGTCCGGGGCCGAGTCCGGGTCTGGTGGCTTGACCGCCTTTTTTGGAGGCGCCGGAAAATTGGTTTATGAGCGACCACCCAAAGGGGTCGGAATGGGTAGGAAAAAAAAAATTAAAACTCTCTCCTCTCCTTAACGCTAATGGAATGACGGGCTCAGGTCCTTTATGGGCCGGGCTGGATGACCTCAGTGGAGCCACCTGCAAAAATCCCTTTGTATTGGCTTTGTAAAGGATCCTCCTGGCGAAAGAAAGAGAGAAAGAAAAATTCTGCACTTGACATATTTGCTAAACGTGTTAAATTGCATTGTCCTCTGGTTTCCCAATCACCTGAGAGAGACTTGACAAGTGGCAATGATGGAAGACAAGGGTCGTCGGTTCCGGAATCTCTCAGTGGCGTTTGGTGACAAATCAGGGCTGCCACGCGACATTCGCTGGATTGGCACGGCCACTCAGGGCTGCCATGAGGCATCGTGGTGACAGATCAGGGGGGGAGTGTCCATAGCAACTCAGGGCTGCCACGTGGCATCGTCGTGGCAGATCAGGGAGCGTCCGTGGCCACTCAGGGCTGCCATGTGGCATCGTGGTGACAGATCAGGGGGGAGTGTCCATAGCAACTCAGGGAGAGCCACGTGACACTCTCGTGACAAATCGAGGGTGTCACGCCAAAGAGAAACCTCAGTTCTACCAGTGGCAACCCTGAACATATTCCTCCAGAAGTTTTTGAGCAGGAGGAGGGAGGTATTTGTGTTCCAATGGATCTTTAAAGTCGATTGCCCAACTCTTTCTTCCTCCTCCCTCCCGAGCAGAAAAAGGGTTGAAGACCTCATGGGGTTTCCATCCTTGCATCGGCTCCTACTCGTGTCTGTGGCACAGAACTGAAAGCGTGTTTATAGCTTTTCGCAAGGGCGTAAAATGCCGCGAAATCAACGGAATTTTGCAATTTTTACAAGTATTCCTCACGACGACGTCGTTTTCTCTCCACACACTTTTGAGAACTTCACAGATTCTCGATTGGCACGACAATTTTCCTTTCTGTTTACTGAGAACCGTCGTTCTCCAAACACACACTTATCTGGATCGTGTGAGGCAAAGTGAATGGTCTGGATGACCGAGAGTCCAGACCGAGTCTCGCTGCAGCTTTCTTTGCGGCTCACACGACCCGCCAGAGCGTAATAGCGAGGTAGGAGGACATAATGACTCCTCTTGGCAGACAATAGAGCTCACTTGACGGATTCTCTCTGTAAGAAGGAGGAGGAGGAGGAGGAGAAGTTTCTCTCTGATGGCTGCCGATCAAGGCGTCGTCACCTTCTTCTTCGTCATCGTCATTATCATCTTCAGCACCCTGGTCGCTGCCATCTTCGTCGTCGTCGTCGTCGTCGTCGTCGTCGTCGTCGTCGTCGTCGTCGTCGTCGTCGTCGTCGTCGTCGTCGTCGTCGTCGTCGTCGTCGTCGTCGTCGTCGTCGTCTTGTTCGTCGATGAAACAAATCTGCCTGTTTAATCGCTACCTTTCAGAGCCTCTCTTGATCCTGAGCAAAGAAAAACAGAGTTATTCAGCCGCCAGAGGCCAAGAAAAGGGAAAACTGGCAAACCTTTCCGGAAAAGACGTCTTCGAGAAAGAAGAGGAAGGGACAGGGAAAATTCACAAACTTGAAGGATCCCAGAAAATTGATTTTGAAAGATTGTTGAATCTATTTTTACCATCAGTCAAATGCGACCAAACTTTTTTTGTCTCTCCCTGACTCGTCAGGGTTGCGAATTCTCACCGGTGGCTTCGAGCTTTGACCAAATAATTGTTCTTTCCGGCCATTTGGCTGCTCCGGCCTGAGCGTGAGGCCAAAAAAAGAAGAGCGTCCGGAGCTGCCAAATTCCTCCGACCGAATTCCTTTTTGTGCCTCATGGTGTAGAAGAATTTGTCCCGCCAGCGAAAATGGCGCAAGGATATTATTACTATTATCATTTATTTATAGTCCTACATTGGCAGAGGGAAGGAAAATCCTCTCCTTCTTGGACGTGACATTTGGCAAATCCTCCGGGGAGGCCGTGACTGAAAAGGACTTTTCCACAATGGCCCGTGCAAATAATTTTCTGTCTCTTTCACCACCTCTGATCTTTTTATTCCTCAAACGAAAAGTGAATTGGCGAAGACATGACCAAGACGAGGATTCGGGAATTAAGGGGCAGAGATGACGATTGAGGAAGCTTCTGCGAAGAAGCTCCAGCCTTTTTACTCGGCTGTGCCATTCTACAGGGTGTGACAGAGTCGAGGGACAAAGTACAGCCAGCTCTTGGTGGCTGCGTCTGAAGCATTCTTCAAAAGTGGGTGAAGGAAACTCCTTTTTTTCACTTTTTTTTTTCATCGACCTTGTACTTTTCTGCATTGTAGGGCAGCCTTGGCTCACATGGCAATAATTGCTGTTCTGGATCTGATTTATTGGAGTACGACTGCACAGTGAAAATTGTGGATTAGTCGCAGAAAATTACCCATTTGGTGAAAGAATAAGTTGCTATTTCTTCGGGCAGATTTAACTCTGATCCTCGTGCGAGTCTTGAACACTTTCCAAGGCTGACTGGAGAATCAGTGAAATTTGATCGTGAGGATCCCTTGACTTATTCTTCGTCAAACAATCTTTTCTGTCATTAATGTTGACCGCTCTTTGCAGAATAGCCTTGAACATAGAGTTTCTTGGCTGCAGGGTCAGGGTTGCAAAAAATCCCAAATTTAGATTTCCTAATGCAGGTTGCATCGACGATTTAAAGCCTCGCTATCATGATGACTTAAGATACCTGCAATTTATGAAGAATAAAGATCGGGACCGATCAGAGTGATGACCGGATTATGCCTGAGACCGAGCTGATTACGACCGAGGACGACAGCGTTGCCAAATGCTGAGTCTCCACAGTCACCCTGTCCTGGTAGCACCGGCATTGATTGCTGGGGAGACTTGAATCCAGTCTGTTCCCAAAATGTTTGCCACTGACCACTTCTCCAAGACGCCAAGTCCAGTGAGAGTGGCGATGCTGCCGGCGGTGGTGATGACCAAGAGGTCGGTGACCACGGCAAAGAGGATGATAAACAAGAAGAAAGTGGAGCCAGTGGAAATCTGCTGTCACAGCAGTCATCAAGCACTTTGTCCAATACACAATTAGTCCTGCTTTGTGGCTAGAATGCTGCTCATCTGACAGTCAGGTGGTGCCAAGATCATCCCTCCCTGAGTGGCATAAGTTAAGGGACTTTGTCACACCCTGTATTTTATTTTACGGCGGGATTCTCATCAATTGACCACGCGGAGCTCCCAAAATCATGAGTTTCGTCACATTTTCCGAGGGATCCTTTTCCCAGCTCTTCATTCTTTACCGGGAAAAAAAAAGAAAACTTTTAAGGGGTGCGAGAAAAAAAAAAACTGTAGCATTTCCTCCTGCTCCTAAGGACGCAAATGTGGGGAATTCCGCGAAAAGTCATTACTTGAGCAATGCTTTTTCTTAATCACTTTTCCGCTGAAGACCAAAGTCGATCGGAAACTGCAAGGAAAAAAGAAAATTCGCGATTCTGTCTCGAGACGAATGTTGGCAGCGTTTAGCGTCAAGGGGGGGGGGGATCTGACTGAAACGAGGGGGGTAATAACGGACCTTTGACTCGGGCAGTGCAGTCATGAATGGGTTAACAAGATGGGTTTTGGATGCCTGTTCCAGGATTACTTTGCCATAAAAAAGCGTCGGTGTAAAAAAAAAGGTCGTCCTTGCCGGCGCCAAAACTGTGCTGGAGGCATCAGACGCGCTCAGGAGATTTGGCCAACTCCGCGTGCCAATTGACGGAGCTTTCTTCGCACAATGACAAACTTGGCTTTGATGTTGCGTACTGAGATGCTGAGTGCAGCTGCACTTCCCGTGCAGGGTTTCTACGGTGCAGCAGGTAGGGGTACTTGCAGTGCACGAGCAGTACAGCAGTGCAGAGCAGCAGTACGCGGTGTCAGTGCAGCCACATTGGAGGAAATGGACTCGGACGGGGAAAAGTTTTGCAATCCGCACAAGTCACCTTGGAGAGATCAGTTCGTAATTATTCTCCCGGGGAAGATCAAGGAAACTTAGGAATACCAATGAGCTCTTAAGATCTTGAGAGGACCTGTGTTGAATCTTATGAGATTTTTGTCACTTTTTTGGATAATAAATGTATTGTTTTGTCAAGCCGCCACAACGTGGGAAGTATTGGTTAACTTTGGCCATAAGTGGCTTTACTGTTACTGCCAGGAAAAGCACGAAGAAAGGGTTCGAGGGTAGTGACTCTGTAATGAAAGTATATTTTACGAAGAGTAATCAGCTCTCTACTGCAACACTTTAAAACTGTACGTATTGTCTAATACCCTGCTTTAATGAGCGGACAGTGCCACAATATTAGCAATGGTGTGGTCAAAAAATACACCATGGATGAGTCCAACCTGTTGGGGACCGTCATGGACGGGATCGATGTGTATCTTTGTAGATCCTCTTTTTTGTTGAGAGCTTCGACTTCTGGAGGACGCCCATGTGACTTCCTCCACACCCCACGCACGCCGCCCACCTCGGTCAAGACCTGCCAGGCCATCAAGTAGCCGTACCATGGAGGGTGGTCGAGAGAAGTGAAACTTGAATCAGTTGGATGCGTCACAGTGACTTGTTGCGTCCAACCCAATAACTGTGCTCTCCTACAACTTGACTGCAATTTCAGATTTGGCACTCGGGCTACTCCTTGTAAGAGTCGCTGCCAACTTCCATGGCGAACGCGTGATTGAGAACGTACAAGGGGTTCCAGCTGAAGCTGCTATGGCCGGAAACGGCATCCTGGTTGCTCGGTTTTGTGCCAAACCAGGGAACCAAACTTCCTTCTGGCGCTGTGAGGCAGTAACTGAGTAAAGTTGATTTTGGCGCCAAAGTGACGATGAGGTGAGCAAATGGACAGACGAGAGATTTGGCATTTTTCCACTGGATCATGGTCTGGTTGGTCCCCTTGGCACAGTTTGTGGGGTGCCATTGTGCACAGTCTACTGAGCTGAGTCCCTCTTCTTTGGTCAGTGTAACAATGACCTCAGGCCTGATGTAACTCCGGACAATATCGAAAATCCAAGCGATTTCTTTGAGAACCCCACGCGTGCTACAGCGCATCAACTCCAACACTTTGGTGTCTGCTTCTCTTCTCCAGCCCGACCCACCCGGTACCACGCGGGCCAAGCCCACATTGAAGCACCCTGTACAGCCTGGGCAAAGGCACAAAGTACGTCCATCGTTCTCTCAATGCGAGAATGTGTGGAGCAACGACACCTCCACACATATTGCAAATTAAAAAATGGCACACTGCGATGGATGGACCGAGGGAGGCAATATTAGCACGAGCGCCCAAGGGCAAAGAACGCTCAGCATTTCCTGAAAATTGACATTCCTCAGTGCTCGAGAGATTCATCTTCGTCTGACACGCATGCATGCGTCTTCACACTGTCAATACACGCACAGACTCTCTCCATCCACCCATGCTGTTTCTGCAGAAACGCATGCTAATATTGCCCCTGCTTAGCTGTGATGTCAATGAGCGGCTTAAGGAAGCAGCGGGAGTCACAGCAGCCGAGGACTCAATGAAGCGCAACAGGTGCTGTCCTCAGGACTCGGGGAGTCCTTTGACAGCCATGTGGTGTGGCAGTAGAGATGTTGCGAGCCGAAAAAGGCTTCAAGCCAGTTGTGGAAGCGCCTGGAGCCGAGAAAGCTGGAAGCCATTGGCAGCCCAGCCGGCCCGAGATCGAAAGAAGGTGACCTTTCTACACGAGAGACGCCCGAGCTCGAAAGCTTGACGCCATTTCCATCGGCCCCACCCAACCAGAGATCGAGGAAAAGGAAGCTAACCTCACTGCTAGAGATCTCTAGAGAGCTCGAAGGCCATTTTCAGCCAGCCCGACGCATCGCTACCGGCCAGAGCTACCCGAGCCATCGCCACCACCCCATAGAGAGCGAGAGTCAGAGCTGCCACTTCAGCTTGGCGGTGCAAACCGCGCCACAGAAGCACGTCTGTCTGCGCCTGCCCAGAGCCCGCAAAAAGAGGAGTCGGCAAAAATGCCAGACAACCATTTCCACCCGAAATAACTTTCCCAAACGGCTTCTGGACGTGCACGGCCAAGAAGTGGCTAGACTGACTAATTGCGGCCGCCTGGCGCACGGCCCCCGCACACACGCACGCGCGCGCGCTCCCCAGGGCCGGCAGAGGGAGGCGCACGCGCGCACCCACACGAGTTGGTTGAGGTGTGACCAAGAAATACATCGAGGTTCAATTGTACGAGAGTGGCTTTTGCCTCCTCCTTCCCCTCCTTCGTCTTCTTCTTGCCGTCACGCCTGGGGGACGCTGAGAGGAAGAATGATGACTTCTGCCTCGCGTTACTTCTTTTAAGCATCATTTTTTTTTTATTTTTGGTCATTTCCTTCATTCTCTGAGGTCCGTCCGTTGAGCCACGAGGCCCCAGTGTTGCATCATGGCGAAGATAAGCTCGGGCTGCCTTAAAAGCTGCTCCGTCGTACTTGTGTCTCCACCTTAGTACAGCATGTACTGCTGTACGTACGTACACAGGGTGGATCAGCAGCAACTCCCCCCTAACTAGACCTGCTAATGCATGACTGGGCTCGTTTGAACGAGGAAATTCAAAATTTTTTCACCAAAAAAAGCGTAATTGTGACTAACATCAAGAAAGTCCCGGCTTCCTGCCAAAGTTGACAGCAATATTCATGCACGTTGCAACATTCATCCTGGGCCTTATCTTAGTTTTTTTTTTAAAGATAGTCTCACATTTAAGACTGTGTCTGAGTCACATGGTGAGGAACTCTTCTGAGGACAACTTCTGGCTCAGGTCGATGTGCCAGAACGCAGGCCTCGTTTGTGCCTCCAGATCCATTTCCAACAGTGCAAGTGAAAAATGTTGTTAGTGCAACAGCTTTGTTATCTATGGGCCCGATTACAAATTTTTCCCCCTCAAAAAGATTTTAATCTTCTCTTTCAAATGAGCCCAGTCATACATTTATAGGTCGGAACAATAATGATCTACAGTGCGGGCCAGAAATATCTTCGGGAAGTATCTTTTTTAAATATGAGACCAAATGAGATGAGGCTTCCAGGGTGAGTTGGGGAAGGGTCTTAGGTCATTTTGCACCATTACCTAATGTTTAGGTGCAGAGTGAGTTTGAACAGGAAAATGCTTGAAGTGGCCGTGCACAAAGGTGGCTTTTAGCTGCTGCTGCTGCTGCTGCTGTTGTGGTTGAGGTTGCTGTCGTGGTCGTTGCTCTTGCTGCTGTCATCGATTATGGAGATTTGGATAGAAGAACCATTTGCCCTTACAACTCGCTCCAGTCGCAACTGTCGCACTGAAATTAAATACTGACTCACACTGTATTGACGTAACATTTGATCCCCTGTGCACAGTAATTTAAAAATGCCACTGCTGATTGCTGCCTTTTCAAACAGATATTCTGTTGCAGCCATAGTTGTACAAGAGATATGCATAACACGAACGACGATCGTTATTTTTGACAATTTTTGTGATTGTGCCAGATTGGTCCGAAGAGGATCGAGTCAGCAACTTGTGGCATGCAACAAGATATATGGGAACACGTACGAACCTTTCAAGGCTAATAACAAAGCAAATTTGCCAAAAAAAACACACTCCCTTAGAGGTTGGATGCCCACCAACTCGTAAACATGTTCAGCGTACTTTTTCACAGCGATCTACCCATGCTACTACCGTTACTACAATGGCTTCAGGCTTGACAGCGCACCGTCGGTGCCAGATCGTGGCACTCCCGGACGCTGGCAGGACAACTGAAATGGATAACCTACTTAGCACTTGCACCCAGCAAATCTGCGCTGGCATCTTGGCACCGTGGACGTGCCAACTTTGGTAATTTGGTTGCACTAAATCTGGTACATACGGCATGCACAGAAACAATTGTTGGGAGGAGAAAAAAAAATGTGCTAGTTTGCACGCGCCCTCAGGCGATCTCCACCATTGCGCGTACGCATTTGAAAGCGGTTTGACAAGAAGACGAATGTGTCGAGTGCGGCGGAGCGAAGAAAACAGCAACAACAACGCGGCCTTAAAGGGATCGTTTTGTCGAGCTTCTCCACCGATTGGTTTTGTGGCGCGACAAATAAGAGTCGGTGACTCAGGTCCTCTTACAGCTTGACGACAGCAGCTGCCAAAAGGACCCGCTTACCCTGGACAAATGCAGTCCGTCTCTCTCTCTCTCGCCACAGCTGCCACAAGCTGCCCTGAAAAGTCTGCCTCGCGTAAACGCGCCTTTAAATCGAGCAATCGGGGAGGGGGGAGCTTTTAGACGCGATCAATAAATGCAAGTGCAATGATTCACTTGGGTTTTTTCTATCTCTCTCTCCTAATTCTCCTTCACCACCAATACCTGGCTGATGTCTCTGCCGGTGATTCACCTCAGACCAGATGCAAAAAATCGATATCGGTGCATGCGATTTCGCTGCAATTTCCCGGTCTCTGGAGGTGATTCTCTACAAAGCAAATAAAAAAAAATGGATATGCATGCAATTTGGCCACGTTTTCCGCGTCTCTAGAGGTGATCCAATATAAAAGAAATGAAAGAATGGACATGAATGCGATTTCGCTGCAATTTCTCTGATCAATTCACGGTGATTCACAAATGTACTTTTGTTACTTTGTCCTTGTCTCTGGAGGTCATTTCTCCACAGAGCAAACAAAAAAAAATAGATATGCATGCAATTTTGCTACGTTTTCCGCGTCTCTTCTGTCGGTTGCGAGTGAGTTCCATGCAAACGGAGGAAAACTTGAGCGAAAAAAGATACTTTTTTGTCCGCCCTGCCCGCCCGGCTGCCTGGCTGCCTGCCTGGGCCCCTTGGTAGGCCTGTTCCTGGCTGCGCCGGTGCCTCTCATGTGCAAATGAGATCGAGGTGAAAGCGATGCGTCAAACATTAGGATGTGCGAGGCCATCAAAGGCATTGGACGGGCACCATCTGGGTGTGATTAGATCAGGGAAAGCTGATGTCAACATTATAAGTACGCATTTGGCCGAGTTTGAGGAGAAAGAAAATACGGGGTGACGCGAGAAAAAAGCTTCAGCGGAGGAGAATTCAGCATTCTCGGACCAGGAGACGCGAGCGGACGAGAAATATCAGATGGAGAACCTGTCACACTGCATATCTGGACTGTGCATTTTCATTTTGGCGCCAGCAAATAAATTTTTGGACTGTTGAGTTAGAGATCACGGTGCAGAAACTTTCCGGACAACGCATTGGGCAAGAGGCTCTTTTTTTCACCTGGCTGATAAATATGTTTATTGCTTAAAACCAGAGACGCTTTAGTCCATGCACACAAAGTTTACGCTGCCACCTTTGCATGACCAACACACATACGCAGAAAAGACACACTTATATACATACAAGGACTGCACACCAAGACACACAGGAATAACACTCAGACACCAACAACAACTTCACGAACGGGAGCTACACAGAATAGGACTACACACACGAGAACTACATGCATGGGAGCTAGACAAACCAGAACTACGTAGATGGCAACTAGACAAACCAGAACTACAGAGGCAAGAGCTACACAGACGAGAACTGCATGCATGGGAACTAGGCAAACTAGAGCTATATAGGCCAGAACTACAGAGGCCAGAACTACAAAGACGAGAACTACAGAGGCCAGAACTACAAAGACGAGAACTACAAAGACGAGAACTACAAAGACGAGAACTCCAGAGGCCAGAACTCCAGAGGCCAGAACTCCAGAGGCCAGAACTCCAGAGGCCAGAACTCCAGAGGCCAGAACTCCAGAGGCCAGAACTCCAGAGGCCAGAACT
>JAAUXU010100530.1_pt1 | contig 10759 bp, 7 predicted proteins | sample 7278151 | NCBI WGS metagenome assembly JAAUXU01 (sample SAMN14350113, study PRJNA611818) | marine sediment metagenome | isolation source: surface marine sediment (1.8m) | place: French Polynesia: Moorea | collected 2018-08 | reverse complement strand
GGAGGAGGAGGAGGAGGACTGTCTGTTCTTGGCCGCACCCGGTCCTACATCAACAAGAAGACCTCCACTCCTCACGGCCCCTCCTCCGTCGAGAGGAAGATGCTCTCAATGCTGCCAAGGAGCGCATCCATGTTCATCCCCGCCAACAGCCTCAACAGGAACAACAGCGGAGGGAAAGGAAGTAGTGGAGGAGCGGGAGGAGCAGACGTTGCCGCTCAGAACGGAGGCGGTGGCGATAGCGGATCCAGCGCCGGCGGCAGCGAGAGGGGCACCTCCGCCGTCTCCCCGTCCGCCATCGCCGCGGCGGCCGACGCGGCGCACGCCGCCGCAGCCGCACACGCCGCGGCAGGAGCCAAGAAGCCAAAGTACAAGATGCGGGAGGAGACCAAGCTGCTGCTAAAGCTGCACGTGATCCGGACCAAGGCGCTGTCGCTGGAGGCGAGGCTGTCTGAGCTGCAGTGCCTGACCCAGGAGTGCCAGGAGTGCGAGGAGGGTGACGAGCGGGTGCGGGCGGCGTTCCTCACCAAGGTGGTGGAGATCGAGCACGAGGCCAGGCTGGTCAGGAAGCTCATGCTCTTCCTCTGCCGGCACAGGCAGCTTGAAAGGCACTACGGGTGAGAGAACACTCTTAATGCTTGACAGGCCAAAGCTCCCCTCGTTCCTAAATTCCGCCGCCCTTTTGTCGGCTTAATTAGCGGATTAAACTCGGATTTCTCCCCCCTTCGGTCCAGCCTCCCCTTCAATTCCTTGAATTTCCATTCTCCCCCCCCATTTCTAGTTTTGCTCCCCCTTCCTCCACTTTGCCTCGTTTGATTCCAGCCGATAGCCGAGCTTTAGCCGCCTCCTTAAAATCCCACATTTCAAGTTTCCTCTACCCGCCCTCCCTTTTTAGGAGGTTGGATTCGCCAATCAAAAGTCAGAGAAATTTCCAAACCAGAAGAGTAATAAATAGTCCATATTTCCAGTCAATAGTATTTCTCCAGGAAAATTTTTTTAAAAAAATGATGCACAGCAGCACGAATCCGTTTCTTCCCCCTCTCGCCGTCAGTGACACTGCCAAAACCCGAGAAAGACCGTCTTGAGATCCTCCCTCCCAGATATCAAAACCCGCACCGCCCCTCCTTTCCTTTTATTCCTCCACCTGCAGCAATATAGACCCCCTCCTCACCCTCCCCTCCGACCCTACCCAACCCTTAGAGCCCGACAATTGAGTGGGGGTAAGTATGCGGTGAGGAGAAGAGGAGGGGGAGAAGATTTTTACGACTTAATTATCCCTGCCCGCCAGACACAAAGTTTAATGGAAAGTCCCAGATTTTCCCCTCACCGTTTCATCAAGCCAGGCGATCCCTCTTCATTTCCATTTCCCCCTCTTGCCCTTTTTAGACATAGAGCGTGCGTCTCGAGGTCAGACACAAGAAGAGGATTGAACTGCGCAGCAACTCTTTCCTTCCTAGACGGCGCATACGTACAAGAAAGGGCAGTTTTCGGATCGATCCGCCTCCGCAATGCGAAATTGCAACCCCTCATTTCCCCCCTCCCTCCTTTCAAGTGCACACGGTCTTTGCAGCTCTATATCCCTCCCCCTCCTCCTCTTTTCTTATCGCAAATGAGATCGAACGGACGCGAGGAAAAGGAGGAGGAGGAGGAGGAGGAGGAGGAGGGCGCGGCCCAGCCGCCGCAACTCTTTTTTTTTTCGCTCGGCCATTGCACTACGCATGATTCGCCCGCTCTTTTGTCAATGAATGGACTTCTTCCGAACGTGCACCACCGCCCAACTTGAAGCTCGGTTTAAGGCACAAAAAGTGAAGGGGTTTGGTAATTGTGGTTGGGTGCCTTCCGTCGCCTCTCCTCCATATCATTATTCCACTTCCATGAATTCCCGACGCCGCCGCTCTTTCCAGGGCGATGGCAGCCACCCTTTTGCCCTCTAACAAAGCGACAATCAAGGTAATGAGCTACCAACAACTCCCCTCTCGCCTCTCGCCCGACCGACCGACCACAAAAAATATCACAACAGACAGACAGAGCAGTAAGCAGGGACTAATTTGGGGCGGGGAGGGACACCTTGCTCCTCGTTATAACGACGAAAAAGCGCCACTTTTCTTAATTAGGTTTTCTAAAAGTGCCTCTCCTCCCCTCACAATTTTTTTGCAAATAAAAATCTGGCTGAAGGATGTCCTCAAGTGTGAGCAAATTCATCTGGCCTATCCTCTCCGTTTGCCACCGCCAATGTTTGTGTGCCCACTATACTGTGCACACCACAGTGGTCATACGTGATCGTGGCGGTGTCGGAGGGGAAAATAAAAGTGCTACAGAGGACTTTTTTATCGTCATGAGAAAATGAGGGGACGGATTTTCGATTTTCGTTTTGTTTTCGTGGAAACAAAATAGCCACAGAGACAGAAGCCCTTCTTGTGGCCATGTATGGTGGTCGTCGGTGTCGTGACGGCGCTCCTTTGCCCCCCCCCCCTCGTCCGCAACCCTTTCTCCGTAATGAGATTTGCCCTCTCCTCCTCCTCCTAGGGGGAGGGGGGGGGAGTAGGCGGGACGGGGGGGGGTAGGCCCGGTGGCGAAAACGAGATTGCCAAGTGCGGCAAAGAGGAGATCGAGGGGGGAGGGGAGAGGCCCGACCAAACGTTTTGGGCCTTTCCTTTTGTTTAACTTAGAGCGTTCGTGCTTTTTTTGGGGAAAGCGTTATGTTATTCGGTCGGACGAATAAAAATATTATTCAGCGGGAAATGTCTTGTTGGGACCCGCCCAGCCTCGGAGGTTTTGCACATTGGCGTCGTCGTCGTTGTCTTGTCCCTTGGGGGGTGAAGAGAAAGAGGGGAGGGAGGGAAAAAAAGCTAGGCCTGCCTGTCGCCGTCCCTCGAATGGAAGGGAGGATATCCGGTTGGGTTCCCTCCTCGACCCCCGAGGGATTCACGCAGCCAACCACCCTCCCTCTCTTTTCTACTGTGGCTTGCACGGTGGGCATGTAAATTGGTCCCGCCCGCGCGCGTCCATGTTTCACTGGCATCCAACCTTCTCCCTGGGGGTCAAGGCGAAACGAGCCTCTCCTCCACCCGAGGGCGGGAAAAGAAATGATCCTCCTCCCTCCGCCTCATGCGCTCAGTAGGAAGGAAGAAATGCCGCAACGGAGGAGGAGGAAATTTTCCCCTTTCCTTCCCCGCGAAAATCCTCCTCCGTCTTCCAGCAAGAAAGAGGAAGAAGTGGAGTAGACAGAAAGCCGCCTTTCCTCCTCCCTCATCTCCCTTGGCGGAGGAAGAGGAAGGGGGATAAGCCCCCTCTCTCCTCGAAATATGAGAATCCCCTCTCCTCCTCCTCCTCCTCCTCCTTCTATTGTACGGTGGTATGTAGCCGATTTTCTTCCGCCGCGGCGCCTCTGCTTCATACTTATGGGCGGCGGCGGCGGCGATGGCCTTTGGAGGAGGGGAGGGCGGGGGTCGAAAGGGGATTTCTTCCTCCCTCCGCCATCCACTTTTCCCCCTTCTTCTTTGCGCAAACAGATAGATGAGCTTGGATGGGGTTTCTGTCTTGTTGCGCCGCAGACCGCAGTAGACCCACCCACCGACCAAAGAGGCCTCCAGACTTTTCTCATTCCTCCTAGCAATTACAAGGCTTTCTCTTCCGTCCCCTCCACTTTTTTCTCCGCAGCAGTTGTCTCAACTGTTTCGTAAGAGGAGAGCAAATCTCCTTATAGAGAGAATTTCGTGCGAACGGATGACAATAATACCTCCTCGCGTGTGAACATGAAAGCGGGCAGAAGTACAACTCTCCCCCCCTCCCTCTCATCCGTCGCTGTCCCCCTCTTTCTCTTCCCCCTTTCTTTTCTTTTCCACGTAACATCGTTCATCGATGGCCGAAGAGAGAAGGAGAGAGTGAGATGGCTCCGTAGATCGGTCGAATCCCTTTTTGCTGCTACATAAGAATAGGGCCTGCTCTCTCCCCCTCTTTTCCTCTCTGATTGATGCATGGAGGGACAGACAGACAGTCGGCATGGCCAGATTCAGTGACTGGCTCGCCAAAGGCGCGCTTGGACTAGTACAAGGCTCGCATGAAAGATGCAAGTAAAGGACTGCAGTGAGAAAGAAGGGGTATATTAGGGTGCACCAGATGCATCAGAAGCCGATCGCCTACTTTCAAAGCCAAGGAGGCCTTTGTCTTAGCTTGGCAAAGAGTGCATGACGAGAATGTTTTCCATCTGCATTCGCATATTTTTGGCTAACCAAGTTCTGCTCTTGTTTTTCGCCTGTCATTGACAGCCCGTTGTAAAGCGGAGGCAGACAAAAAAATCCTCCTGCTTTACGCTACAGATCAGAGAGACACACCGGAGGCCTTTTGGGGTCGAAACGGCTGGCAAAGGCCTCTCCGCAATCGTGTCTTCTTCTTCTTTCGAAAGGTTTTAGGTTTTTATGACTTTCCTCTATAGGCGTACCTCGTCTCCGATAAAGAGAGGAAAAGAAACCTTTTTTTGCTGTGCAGTGCTGTGCACCTGTCTATTCCTGAGACTGCGCCAAAAAAGGGGGAAGGAGGCGGAGGAGAAGAAAGCAGATACAATAGCAATACGACGGACGACATTTGAGATCCTCGGCCGCGGGGGGGACAGATCGGGCGTTGTAGGTACAAAAGGCCTCCCACTTGCGTACTGTAGTATCCGCATATATATAGTTACATACTGACAATACACTTCCTGACTGTTATGGCGAGACCATTTGTAGGAGAAAAATATACAAGAAAGGGTTCGCTTTACCTTATTTTTATATGTCTTTTCTAACTTTTCTTCCTTAGCGAGCTCTCCTCCATCCAGGACCAGATGCGCCCCACCTTCGACATCAGCGTCCAGTACTTTGGCATCGACTGGCCGCACATCTCCAGGGTGGCGCGGAACCTGGTTCAGCTCACTGAGAGCGTGGTCGACATGGTCCGGCGAGGGGGGGAGGACGGGGACGGAGAGGGGGACGTAGACCTGGTGCTCACGAGGTGAGTAAGTAGTAGGTGTTTCTGGGCCACGTACGATCGGCTTTGCGGGGCATGTTAGCATGACTTTCCCCCATAAATTTCACAGGCCGCTTTTCGCGCGCGGGTGCAAAACAAAAATTTGCGGTCTTTGCAAACATGAGTAGAGGAGAGGGTTTTTCGAATTTTTCAAGGCTCTGTTACAGAGCAATTTTGGGTTGGATAGCGAAAATATTTGTTCTGTTCATTTGTGAGATATCTTGCATCTCCCCATTTAGGCTTCTGTAAATTCCGCAGTGCGGGAAAAGAAGTCGTTTCGCCCTCTCCCCCTTTATGTGGAAACGAACATGTGCAATATCCTCCTGCTTGGTCATGAGCCGTCGTCGTCAGGGGCGCGGAAAAAAACTGACAGAATATTCCATGAGACGCCACGTGCGCTGGCGAGTGGGTATAAAAGAGTACCATGACAAAGTCACAACGTACCTTCCCTTCCCCCCCTTCCCCATTTTCTGAAGAGGTCCTAAAAGAACAACCCTATTCAGAAGAAGAAAGATAGGAGGAAAGAAATGTTGGCATAAAAGGCGAATAGGCCGTTTTTGGACAGTTCGAAAAGAAAGGAATGACGGGGGCGGAAGGAGCCAAAAATGCGAGGTATAGACAGACAGACTGACTGCCCACACCCGCCGACCGCCGCCAGAAAGGCGAGGGAAACTTTTTTTCTTCTGACCTCCTTGACTGCCTGGCCACCCCTCGCATAAAGTCCTGCAAGAAGAAGAGGCTTTTAAAAAACTTTTTGACGGATCTTCTAAATGTGCCACGTGGAAAGTCCGGTTGTACATTGTACCCAGTAGTAGGTGCTGGAGGGGAAAATGGCGATCCGATATTTCGCGCGTTCAAAAAGGGGTTGCAAGTTGCAAGTTCTGAAAATATCTTGTACGAGCGCACACGCAGTGTTTTCCCACAACAAAAGAGGGACAATGAGACTTCTCCGTTATACAGCAGGCCAATCCTTTTCTCCCCTTCTTTTCCTGCGATGAAAGGAGGACATTAGTCGCGGATTTGAAAACCCGCAAGCGAGGCAGTCTCCCCTGGACGGCGGCCATTGTCCCGACTATAATTGGATTCTTTCATCGCTGAACGCTGCCCTCGGAAAGTAAAGTGGTGGAAAATGAGATCGAAAGGGAGCGGAAGGGTTGTATGAAATTTAAAATTTGAATTTAGGAAGAGCGATATTCTTTATGTTGTAGGTTTTGGGAAAGTGCATAAAACCGATACTGAATAATCGAATTCAGACTTCCAGTTGGGAGCTCGAAATTGGAGTCTTTGGCACTTATATCTGGCTTCTGGTTTGGGCAGTAGTACTGTTTTGAAGGCTTTTCATCGAGCACATGTTCCTCGGCCTGGTCCAGCGCCTCAAGTGTCTTCGCCAGCCATTGTTTGCCCTGCTGTCACTGCATAGGACAAGCGCAGACTTTTCTTCATCCGCTCAGCTCAAGTCCCTCTGCACTCACGCCTACGCAACAGCAGGTACATGATGGTGTTTAGCGGCCACTTTTCACCGGCGTCCATACGGGCTCGGAAAAAGTCGATTCGCCCGTCTGTGCCCCTGACAGGCAGCCATCGAGGGGACGAGGGTTTTGTATGCGCTGTGGTACTCTCTGTACCGTACGCCAAAAGCGGACTGCCGCGTAGTCAGCTCAATGGAACAGAAAAGAGAAGCAATGAGGGGGAGGGGAGGAAGGGCCTTCTCCCTCCCTCAGCAGATCTAATTTGCCTCCGCATCCTCCATCTCCTCCCCTCCCCTCTTTTCTTTCCTAGACCCCCTCCCTCTTTTTTTTCTCCCCCTGGGTCTTTCCGGCCGTGAGGGAATCCCTCTCTCCCCTCCCCTAGACTCGGGGACAACAAAAGCGTCCCCCCCCTCCCCTCCGCCATCTCCCTGTCCGTCCTCAGGGAGAAATTCGCCAAGCGTATGAACTGACAGATTCTGCAAATGCTTCCACAGCAACATTTTTTTCTTTTCTTTTGTTAAGCGTCTGGTCCTGCGAGAGCAGACATTCTGGCAAACTGCGTCAAAACTCCTCCTCCGACCCCTGATTGCATGGAAAGTAGGGGAGAGGGTCTGGCTAACTACGGAGGAGGGAGAATTAATGGAGGGTGAGGAAGGGGAGCGCACACACAAAAAAGAAGCTTCCTTCCACGGTTGGGGGAGGCCCACCCACCCTCAGTTGTCCCCCTGGAGAAAAGAGGAGTTGCTGCAGTATTGATGAGGGAGGGATCCCTCCTTTGTTGCAAGAGTTTCCCACCTCCTCTCCATCCCCGTACTTATTTAGTGGCGGCGGCGGTCACAAACAGAGCGGAGGAGGAGGGACAAGAAAGGCCACCTTTCAATCCCCTCCCCCCCCTCCGCAAAGGTCACTTTCGCGATCGAAGCTGGAACTTCGCTGCTGGGGGTCTTCCTTTTCAAGGCCGCCCCCTGATAATTGTGGCTGCAGTTGTTGCCAAGCCGGATGCAACAGTCTTGTCTAGATAAGGGTGAATACTTGAGACTTGAAGAAACCTAGAAATGTTTAAATGACAAAAAGTAACGGTTATGGTAATTTTTTTAAAGGTGGGTGGGCAAAGGAAATAATCTCACCCTTTCATCTTTAGTAACTTTTTCTTTTTCTTCATTGCCATCCTCATTCATTCATTCATTCATTGCCCTTGTCCTAGTCGGAAGCGAAGGAAGGGGGTACGGATTCTCCAGCCATGTTCCAACGCCTTCTTATTTATATAATATCTCCTTATATTAGTGATATCCGATCTGGCGGCAAAACTCATTTCAAATCTCGAAATTCAATTTCGGAAAAAAGGTTTCTGTTTTCGCGCAACCTCGAAACATAATATAAAATGTTAGCCACCTTCACCTTTTCTATTTCCAGCAACATCGTTCGCAATCTTGCTACGATCGAGGCCGACGTGAGCCACCACGCCGAGGCCGTCCTCCGAGGGAGGCTCTCCAGACGGCACCAGGACCAGATCTGCGTCGAGCAGGAGCGCTTCAGGCACGTCCTGGACCAGGTGAGGAGAGAGACATTGCAGAAAATACATTAGTAAAACATGCCGCACATTGATTTTCTCCCCTCTTCCGTTTCTCAAAAGGTGAGCCTTAGCCTGGGCTCCGACGTTGGCACGGAGCTGGAGGAGGCCGCGGGCGTGGGCAAGGACAACAAGAGGAAGCTATGGAGCGCAATCAAGCAGATCAAGTACAACTTCAGGTACATGCATTTTTTGTCATGTTGTTTTTTGTGTGTTTCTTGAACGAGAGGTGGAGCGATCGAGGAGTGACTCAGTGATTCTTGACGTAAAAGCCAGTTTATCCCCCCCTGCATGGGGGCAAAGTTCACTGTGACACTCGCGCTCCGAATCTGAAACGAACCGAATCCACTTTGCAAATGAGGGAGGGGAGGGGGGGGATCTCGATGTGTGCTCGTTCCTTTTCTTGCGTGTGTTCAGGTGCGTTGCTCACTTCATCGTCCTCGCCTGCCCATGTTTGCGGCTTTTTCTTCACGCGTGAATCACCCGCAGGAAACAAACGACGCGGGACCAAAAGAAAGATGAATCGGATGCAAACGTCATTTCCCCCATTTCCTTCCGCAGCAATGAATATTTTTTATATGTCTTTCAAATTGCAGCAAGTCCCGCCGCCGCAACCAGTCCCACAGCGACGACCTCTGGCGCCTTTGGTACCTTGGCGTGCAGTCGATGACGCTCTCGGTCTCCGTGCTTGGGTCGGAGGAGAACGGGGAGGGGGAGGACGGGGAGGAGGAGGAGGGAGAGGAGGGGCCTCCTCAGCCTCAGCCTCCCGCTCAAACCAAGTCGCCGTCAAAGAAGGAGAAGTCTGCCACTGCCGCGGTGAGGCCGCCGTCCATATCGCTGCAGCCGGCGGAGGACGAGGAAGGGAACACCAAGAAGGAGGAGGGTGGAAGGAGGAGGCTGAGCAGACACCTGCTGAGAGCGCCGGGGGAGGGGGAGGTGGCCAACGGGGAAGGAGACGGGGAAGAGGAGGAGGAAGAGGAGGAAGTGTTCTCTCGCCATCCCAGCAGGAGGGAGCAGGAGCTGGTGTTGGGCGAGTGCGGCGGGTACGGGGGGGAGGACTTCCTTGCCGCCACCCCCACCACCGCCTTCGGAGGGGGAGGGGCGGTGACGCCGACGACGCCAGTGCTGCTCATGGGGGAGGAGGGGCTCGACATGGAGCACGGGCCGGCGCTGCTCAGGGAGGCAGCCTCAGCAGCGTGCAGGTGGAGAAGGAAGGAAAACGTATGACACATATCCGTATGTCAATGCTCTCCCATTTCAGGGCCGTGGGGGAGGAGAGGCGCGGCGGCGGCGGCGAGGCCCCTCGCCAGGCGGTGGACGAGAACCAGCTGTGACGAAGGGACTTTGGCCATGTCCAGTGCCAGGAACAGTAGTACCTCGGGGACGGAACTCCTGATGTCGTGATCGTTTTCCTCTCTCTCCCCTGTACGCAGCCAAGTGATATCACGCCAGCGAGCGATCTGAAATTCTAATTACGAGGAAGAGCGATGGAACGCGTTATTTTTCACTTCCTGGACTCGCGGTGTAAGGAAAGGGGGAATTGTTCTTGTACTATGACTGGCAATCATACCTACTGTGTACGCAATGTACGTGAGGTACAGTACGTGGAATTGTGTACGAACCGAACCAACGGCAAAAGCAATAAAAACGGCCATCTCATCGTGCGGACGCGTTTCTTTAATTGATCCAGCACCTGAATTCTGTACTTCCAGATTCAATGCCGCCACGATTCCCAAGTCAAAATGAAAATCCTTAATTCGCGTATGCAAAGTCCCCTTATACCGACGCTTTGTTTATTTACCTGCGCTCGTCTTTTGAGCTGCCCTCTCAGCTTCTGTTTCCCGATTGCAGCTACCGGAGAAAAGACCAGCATTTTAAAGTGAGGGATTATAGAATGGGGGTTTTGTCCGCCGGGGGAGGAAGGGAAGACGCTTTTTAAGGACTTTGAAGAAGAATTTCTGAGCCCGACATTTAACGGTCCCCCTTGTCCATTCTGATGTCGGCGGCGGCGGCGGCCGCGACTTAGGGCCGTAATCGAATCGGGACACTACAAAGCAATTCCTCTCCCCCCTCTTCTTTTTCGACCGTGTTGTAACGACACACGTACTACTACGTGCGTACGTACATTCGGGCCATTCTCCTCCTCCTCTTCCAGTGGTAGCCCGCTGGGTGAGTCAGGCTGCTGTCAAAGAAGGAACATAGTTTGGGGGGCCCTCCGCCCGAAGACCCAATCTCCTTCTACACATGTGCCATTTTGTCGCAAGTTGCCAAGGGAAGGAGGAGGGAGGGAGGGTCACTTAGGGGAGGGAGCGATCGACGCTTTTCAAGCGGACGCATTAGTGGAACAAAGGATTCTGCTATTCGACTGAGGGATGTGGCCTGCGCACTGCGTATATGTACGCAAAGAGGAGAAGGGGATGGATGGTTCGCGAGGAAGACGGTCGCTAATTGGTTGTGGTGGGGAGGACGGGTGGGTCCATTCTTCGCACTCTCGTGTACCGTGTATGTATCAGCGATTGTTTGCTCAAGACAGAGAAAAATTGCTTGCGGTTGGAGATGCTTCGGAGTTCCCCATGCACTTCTATTCGCCGACTACAGAGCGCTATCCGTTTCCAAGGTATGCAGCGTTTAGGGCAGCAGGGAGGAGCCCCATGTGGAGCATGGTGTGTTTTTTGGGGCTGGTGCCTGCAATCATCACGGCTGTAATTGCCGGCAATGATTG
>JAAUXU010119162.1_pt1 | contig 10760 bp, 6 predicted proteins | sample 7278151 | NCBI WGS metagenome assembly JAAUXU01 (sample SAMN14350113, study PRJNA611818) | marine sediment metagenome | isolation source: surface marine sediment (1.8m) | place: French Polynesia: Moorea | collected 2018-08 | reverse complement strand
GTAAAGGTTATAAACTAACTTAAAATCAGTACCTGGGCACCTAGAGTGATGGAAACAAGACAAAGTTGTGTGATTCTTACTGGTGAGTGCTCCTCTGAATGCAAATTTGACTCACCACTATTTGTTAGGTTATCAATCCTTGTTAAAGGTTATAAACTTAAAATCAGTACCTGGGCACCTAGAGAGATGGAAACAAGACAAAGTTGTGTCATTCTTAGTGGGAGCAGTATTACACCGTCGGGATCACGTGAAGTCCCTTGACATTGGTCAGTTTTGAAGGCTTTAGAACAGAAGTGTCAGAATGGCTTAAGTGCTAATGCACCATTACAGCCAATAATCAATAGCATGGGTTTGTTTGCTTGTCATGTATTTAACTGCTTGTGTTAGCTGTAAAGTGAGCGGCACTTCAGGTCCTAGATCTGCTTCAACTAGTGGTTTTAAATGTCCCTTAAAGCAGTGTGTAACTAACTTTACTTTTAAAGATGTGAGACATCACTCGTGTTAGGCATACTATTTGTCCACACTTGCATTGACCCTGGCGTACGCGATCTATTGCTACGTTGTAGATCCGCTTGAAATGGCAAACATCAATTATAGGCTAATTCAGACGCACATGGGTACGTACGTGTCTGGATATACGATGAGGACTTCATTTGACGATGCTTTCTGTCTGCAGCAGCCTTATCGTTCAATCGAAACTTATCGTTAAATTGAGACTTCCTCCGCTCCAGTTAGGATACTTATTAGGCTAGTTTGAAAAGGCGCTTCTGGGAGGAAATGATATTTTTTTGGGTCTGGGTTTTTGGCCCTTGGCCAAAATATTTGGATTTCACTAAAAGCAGATTGTTTTTAGAGGCTATTTGCCATTGGGACTATAACTCTAAGTTTTATGGCATGCTTTCTATGGCAAGAAAAGTGCACACTCATTTTTTAAGTCTTAACTTTTGACTGGATCGAGCTACAGAAGTGAGTCACCTCTTCATGGAAAGCTAAGGAGTTCCTCCCAAGTCCAACTGAACCAAACTGCACTTTCGCCATTGGACCACTCATTTGTTCAAGATGCAGTCAAACGTTTTTATAGGAAACTCTACAGCAGGACATGACTTTGACCCCATATTTTGAGGCATTGAGTTGTCCTAGGGGGGGGGGGTGAACCACTTATGTAGCTCAATCCGGTCAAAAATTACGGGTGAAAAAAGAAGTGTGCACTACACTAGTCAGTGCGGCTTTTAATGAAAAGTTTGTACGCAGCGAAATTGTCATTAGACTGCGATTGATCAAATCCTTTCTTTTCTGCAGCGCCTGCGATGCGTGGGCGGTATCATATGTATCGTGTAGTCCATAAGTAGTAATACCTTCATGGCAAGACCCTGTGGCGTAACTATTAGACATTGGATTTTCTGCTAAGGCAAAACTCTGCCCAACTGTGTGACCTGTCCAATAAAAAAGCTAAAGAAACTTCAATAACAAACAGCGTATAAAGGCATAAAAAGAAAAAGACATTCAACGTGTTTTTCAACAAAGATAGGGAAGAATCTTGCTGACGTTAATGCTGGTGGACAGTGACGTTCCGTGATTCTGGGATGGTACCTTTATTTGAGCACTCAATTCATTTGAGGAGCAATCACTATAAAAGCGTCAAGAACAACATTACCAAGACCATGGATGATCAAACATGGCATCCGGATATGGTGGCCTTGACGAAGGCAGGCAAGACCAAAGCTGAGAAACTTTACAGAAGTGGCATCATAAGTATGAACTGCATTACTCAGGGCTAATGACGCTTGGGCATAACTATGCAATTGCCTCAATTATATCCCTAAAGTACTTATGGACCATACATTACAGTTAAGCGGGATCAGTCGTCGCCTACGCACACGCGTCGCATGATCCATGAAACGGACCATGAAGATTAAAATTTCATTTTAGGTTTTCAGACGCACGAAACCCCGTTGAGTTTGCCATGATGTTGAAACTATCGATTAGGAGACAAAGATCAGTCGAAAAAGTAAAAGACTTTTTGACTATTCAATATCTGCATTTGGCATTACTACAATTGTACCTAGTGCAGTGAACATTCCATCTCCCCACCCAGGTTGTGATGATGATCGCAGCTACCTGGACGGTGCCGGCTATCCTCTTCTTCGTGTCCATCTTCGGGTGGGAACACTTCATCGGCTACCGAGACCTTGGGCCTGGCGAGTGCATGGTACAGTTTCTTAAGGACCCCGTATTCAACACCTCGCTCATTGTCGGCTACTACTGGATCCCGCTTACTCTGCTCTGCGTCCTCTATGGATTCATCTTCGAAAAGGCGTGGACCATGAGCAAGCGGTCCTCTGAACGGGATTCGGAGCGACAAAAGATGCTGGCGCTCACCAACCTGACCGCGGGATCGGCGAAGGGCAAGAGCAACACTGCCGTGGGCATCGCGGCTGTGGCCATGACGGCCTCGCTCGCCACTTCGGCGAAGCAGCCGCCACAGCCTCAATCGGCTCAGAAGCCGCAGAACAAGGTCGTCGAAGGTCGCGATAGAAACAATGTAGACGACGTTGCTGCAGAAGTTGTCAAGCCAGTAGAGAAGCAGCTGCTGTTGCCGCAGCCACAGACGCATCCTCCCCACGCGACAATGACGTCGACGATGCCTAGTATTAACGAGAACAACGTGCAGCAGCACTTCCACACCCTCGACCCTGATTATAAGACGATGGACAGCAATATGAGGCAGAAGCGACAGCTGATAGACACCACCAGCTCCAGCTCTGACGATCAAGGGCCAGGCAGGATGCCTCTCAACCACATGCGGTTCCAGCACGGCAGCCACAAAGAGACCGTCGGCTCTCCGGACCACAATAACAGCAGTCCTACTCCCGTGCCCGGTCCCACGCCCTCCCCCAGCGTTTCCGCCTCCTCCACTCTCACGCCCAACTCCAATATGGGGAACAATGGCAGCAGGAGGCCCAGTTCCCTGGATCTAAAGGGGACCTATCGCAAGTCCAAACATCGCAAGTCTCTCGAGGCCAATACACGCTTCCTCGGCGACGACTGCTCCGATCTCCGCTACATGGAAGAATGCTCTGTCGTGGTACCCTCGCCACGAAGGGAGCTGTCCGAAGAAGCCTCTTCTAACTGTGGGGGAGGAGGAGGGCCTGTGATATCGGAAAGTGCTACTACTGTCATGCCTCGACCCATGACCCCTCTCAGCCCAAGAGAGGCCACGGCCTACCTGTACGGCAGGCCTGTAACAGCTTTACCATCATCGAATGAGAACAAACACGTCGCAAGTCCTTGTACTACTAATATCGCCCCGATGACTGAAGACTCAAACATGATGAAGAACGACTTCTCCTTGCACAAGTCCTTGGACGACGGCAAGAGATGCTGCGATGGCTCAGTAGGCTCTTCTGAAGACTCTGCCACTAACAGCAGCAGTGGTGACGGAGGTAGCGGTCCTCATAGCAACTTGTCTCACTCGGTATCCTCTTCGTCCTCTTCCTCAGATCCTTCTACCTCTTCCTCTGCATCAGACTGTGGCGAGTGCTGCGCAGGACACGCACCTTATCCTTACATCCCACCTCCTGGAGGCTCTGCTCCCTCGAGAGCGACGGTGTCCACAGTCTCCAAGAGCACTCAGATCTCTCCAGATTCGGTAATGGAGATGTACGCGGCCGCAGCACTCTTGAGCAAGCAGCAGCAGCTGCAGCAGCAGCAGCAGCCAGATGAAGCTTCTACTATCCCAAGAGCACACAATAATGTCTTCATCGTCAGGCCTTCGTCCTCCAATTTTCATCGTTCCTATCCCTGTGATATTTCTGAGACAGGTTCTGAAGGTACTGGCACCGACAAAGGCGTGCAGACGCCCACCATCGATTACTTGCCCCCGTTCCCTGAGGTGCCACCATCGACGACGACCACCACCAATCGGTTGTCCACCTTTCGACCTAGGCCGAGTCCTGTTCAGGCGTTCACGCTGCCCAGGATGCATCTTGTGGACGACGGGAGAACATCTATGTTAAGGCCGGTGCCACCGGGATATACAGCAGCAGCTGCTTTCGCGCCCACAACGATCTTCGGTCCCCCGTCAGTCGTGACAGAAAGTCCATTCATAGACGTCATTGAACACCGCAGGGTGCCCTCGGCCATCATCATGCCGCCACCTCCACATTCTCAGCCCGGTGGCTCTGGTCACTCCACCGTGACCTTTTCATCTAGAATTGCCGTGGCCGAAGCTCTGCCACCCGGCGGCAAATGTGGCGCAATCTTGAGCAGCAGCAACGGCAAGCACCGCAGCAGCAACTACAACACTAACGGTCTGAGGAAAGGAGGCAACAACAGTTGCACTTCCTTCTCAGTGAATGGCGAAACTGCAAATGTCATTGAGAGCGTCGGTGGGGCTAGATACGAGGATGGAGATGATGATGAAGACGAGGAGAAGGACGAAGAGGCAGAGGACGGCTCGGTCGTCCTTGGCACCTACATAGAACCTACGGAAGAAATGAAGGATAAAGACGCTGCAGCCGCAGCTGCCGCTGCCGCAGCCGCAGCGGCGGCCAAGAGCAAAAGCGTGGAGCTGGTACGACGGATCGGGCGGCGCATTCGCTTCCGTCGGCGCCGCCGCAAAGAGAAGCGGAGGCGGCGAGCGGAGAACAGGGCCAAGAAAGCGCTCAGGACCATCTCGGTCATCTTGGGGGCGTTTGTGGCCTGCTGGACACCTTATCACGTGCTCGCCATCATCGCCAGCTTTTGTCCGAGCTGCATCAACGTTCACGTTTACATGTTCAGCTATTTCCTCTGCTACCTCAACAGTCCCATCAACCCTTTTTGCTACGCCGCTTCTAACCAACAGTTCAAGACTGCATTTAAAAGGATCATGCGGGGAGATCTCAGTATGAGATAGTGGAGATGCAACGTTGGGAGTGTCCTGCTCGCCGCTATCATCAGTAGCCTGCACTTCAAGGGCTCCGCTATCATTATCATCTACCATATGACAATGACGACAGTTGATTCATCATAACGCCTTTACTCACGTGTCGTGCCGTACGTCCATGAACATGCTGCTGTACGCATGCGAGACCTACGGCTCATACGTCGAGAGCAAGTTTGGCGTCACAGAACGTCACAAAACCTCTTGCCAAAGTTGAGAAGAATGCGTCTTACTTCACACTCACACACAAACAAACAAACAGTCATGAGTAGCCTCAGTAGTCTATGACTTCGTTTTCGGGCAGACGCACTCGAAATCAACCACCTCAAGCTCAATGCCAAGTCAGGTTTTCAACTCTTTCATAGCCGCGTACTCCAGAACATAGTTTAATACTTATGGGATGGCCAATAGGTGCCGTTGTGTGCTCAGTTGGTTATATTTGGCAATGTTTTAGCAAACCTTTCACTTTTTCGCCCGCATCACACGACGCCCTTGTTCATTAGTTTCGTCTTAATTACACACTCGGCGTGGTCTTGGAAGGCCTTGCAGGAGTCATGCACAATTTCTAGTTTGATCCCACTGACTCCCCACTGAGGACTTCTGAGCCTCCGAGCTGCGGTGCAGCTATGCATGTGGGACGTGGCAGATGGAATTCACAACGTCAATGCTGAATGTGTCGTTAAAAGGCGTTGTCAAATGAAACCGACTGAGCATGTCACGGAACTCATTGGCCAACCCACACATGAGGACGTCTGCAGTGCGACATGCTGTGCAGTGTATACGTATGTACGTAGCAAACAGTGGGATGCACAGCTGTATGGGCGGTGGACATTGAGTTGACCCACGAATCCTTTTGAGCTACCAAAATATTTGTTTGCCGGTCGAGATCAGTCGAAGAGTATTTCCCGAAAGGTGCCACAAATTCGAAAAAATTATACCACCAGAGTGCGTATCGAGTAGCACTTAGGTTTTGCAACAGAGGGAAAATAGGAAGAGAAGGTGTTTTCTGCCGCACTAGAACTCTCAGGTACAAGATGTAGGTGTTTACTACTTACTGTTAGTGTGCACAAGGCCCACATTTCCTACTGTGGCACGTGTGAAAACGTACTGTACATATTTCTGCGAGAAAAATAAGTAAGTAGACCATGCAGGGTTGGGAAGCAAAACTTTTCCGGAAATCAATCGCGATGTCACAGGGTCGATTGACCTAAACTTGGTTGGTCGCAGCCCTTGAGAATTTCGCTACCTTAAGACTACTGTAGACTATTGCGTCTTTTTATTTCATACGGCCACCGTTGGCACCGATCACGGCTTGGACACGACGAAGGAAGATGGAGCAAGAGTTGAGAGTAAAAATCTGACTTTGCGTCAGGTTGTGTCCAGATCTTCTCTCGATACCGTTCCCGTCGTCCATGGCTTTTTTGGTGTTCGGGACTGTGCGATCAATGACGCCGTCGGTGATGGCGACGTCATCATGCTCGACGCCTGCACGAAGGAAAGCAGAAACTCACTGTCTCTTTGCTTCGGACATTCTGTGTCTTTATGGAAAAAAAATAGACAGAGAGGGGAGTTTAAAGCTTAAAGATGCCACTTTTTGCTGATTGGTAGCTTCTCTGGAAAATATGCGTAAAGAGAGATTGTTATATATTTCAAAGTACTCGACAAATTGCTTCCGAATCCTGCAGTAGGCCCAATGTTTGTAGTGCAGTCAGTTGTGACCAAAAATAATATTTCTTACTTCTGCAAGAAAAACGTAAGGAGAAAGAAACCAATTTGTGTACTGTAAGTACCAGCGGTACGTGGAGAGCGAACGTTTCTGCCTTGCCTCAGTAGCGCCAGTAATACGAAACCCACAACTTGGTGTAGGATTGTCCTTGCGACGTAGTCCATATGTAAATATCACTGTACGTATTTGTAGGCCTCAAGTATGAGAAGGTGAAGGCAAAGCTTCTTTACTACTTCAGAGAATTTCGAGAGACACAAATTAGATCAATCACCAAACCCGGAAATAAATATTCATCATCTCTCTTCCTTGTGTGTATGTGCTCATTTCAATGTAGAGAGTAACTTATTCTCTAGTTGAATGCTAAATCTGTGACGGTCAGGTCAGCTCGAGCCAGGTCAGCTCGAGCCAGGCCAGCTCGAGCCAGGCCAGCTCGAGCCAGGTCAACTCCGGTCAACTTGAGCAGGGTCAGGTATTGGGCGTGAAATGAAGGGAAAAGTAACATCTGGCGCGCAAAAAAGTCGGACACTCAAAATTTGCTTCTTATAGCTCTGGCCAGAAAACTTCAAGTTTCATGAAACTTGGCATGGGCCTGTACAATGATCATCCACGCCAGCTGTCGTCGTCTTGGACCAGCTTGGACTCATCCCTTGTCCACATGTAGCGCGTACCCCTCTGTCAGCTGCAACAGAGGTCAGGCACCAATGTGTCATTAAGTTTTGGTCGTCTCAACAGACATCACGTGACCTACTACTTTAGCCATGTCATGTGTATTAGCACAATTCTAAAGATGCCCTCTTCAAAGACACCTTTTGTAGTCATTGTTGTTTACTGGCTAACAGTATACTTGTGCCCTCGGCTGCCCAAGTTGCACAGATTTGCCTTCACTTCTACCGTTTGTCTCTGGCCAATGAGCAACTCTGCAGACGAAGAGATGCTGGACAAAGCACCTGGGAGTGGTTGGGTGACTTCTGAACAGATCGTTGAGCTCCGTGTTTGTGTTTGCCGGGACTTCTGCTGGAGATGCAGGCCAAAATGAAAAATAAGTGTTCGTGAACAGAGAAGTGTTCGTGTCCGAGTCGGACTGCTTGGCGATCGCTGGCGCTGACGTTACCGGTCAAGGGTCTTAAAAATGCCGCCGGAGAGCGAGCCCACAATTTGTGGCTTTTGCGAGGGGCGGAAGTTGACAAGATACGAACTGGCCGAGATGTCGGACGACGACGAGGAGGAGGAAGACGACGACGAGGGCGACGATGATCTCGTCAACTTTGACGCCGTCAGCGCAATCAGCAGAAGGCCTCCAAAGCAGTCGGGTAAGTAGAGACCCCTGCAAAGTGGAGAAATGTCGGTATGTATCGCATTAGCCCCATATAGCCGCCATGGGTGAATAAGTACACGGTACGCACATAACTCGCTTAACAAAACTGAACATGATATAGATATTTGTGCGGAACATAGCTCGTACGTTCATGACTCGCTTCTTCGCAGTGGACCTTGTCTTCGGCGAGGGGAAGCCAGAGAGTCTAAAGAAGACCACGGCATTCTTGTGGACTTTCTCCTGGCTGAAGGTCAGCTTGGTCACGCCGCCGGGGAATGAGAAGACTTTCAGAAAAAAAATCCGGGATGGAAAGGTCGAGGTGCAGGAATATCTGCTCAATTGTGAGGAAGGCGAGGAGGGAGTGAAGGCGATCTCGCTATTTCTAAACTCGTTGCTGGTTCCCAAGGGAGAACAACATAAAGATAAGAACTGCCAGAACCCTTTCGTCGACTACGACCAGTACCAGGGCCAGGTCAAAGACTTTTGCGACTTTCTCAGGTAAAGTCCCTGTCAACATGTTTTCAAGAGCGTTTTTGTGATAAGGAATCCTGCATTTGTGCAACTAGCTCATCTACATACCATGCAGTTTATGTTTCATCAAATGTCATCTCCAGACAGAAGGCGGACACCTTGGAAGCGACGGTGAAGTTGTGTAACTTGGAGAAGCTGCTCACCTATTACGAAGAAGAAGCACAGGCTGACAATGTGACTTCAGACAGAGTGGCTGCCATAGACAATTTTTGGTACGTGACGGTACTGGTGTCGAACAGTCGTGCAATTAAGTTATGGTGACTTAAGAGAGCTAATGCTGTACTGCTGATCCACTATTATCGCGCAACGACAAATTAAACATTGGTATTTTGATGCCAGAACTGAACTGATTGGTCCGTTTGGCCCAGGGGACAAGGAAAAGGACACTTACCGGCTCACGGAGCCCTCCACCGATCCTGTCAACCCCACGAGATTTGAGGAATACTCAATGATGCCGGAAATTGAAATTGACATGCGCTTTAAGCTCTTTTCCCACCAGAAGATTACTGAAGGTCAGCATGACGCCTGAGCCCAAGCGTGGACTAAACGCCCGATCACCAAAACTTGATTGCATGACCATGGTAGTACGCATACGGGTACCAGTATCTAATATGAATGCATTTACAGCAAGGCATCATATCATTATCGGGCAAACGCTCTAGCAATAAATTTCACCTAACTTTGCAGGCGGCTGATCAACAGTACCGATGAAGGAGGGGTCTTCTTAATGGCCACGAATTACCCGAACTTGTTCCGGTCGGGTCACAAGCTCTTCCCCAAGAAGATCCTCTCGCTGATGCAAAGCTCAAAAGATGAGCCCAGCATGTGGGAGAGGAAAGAAATGCTGCACCAAGTGCTTGATCGACTTCTCCAGGAAGAACCGTGGAAGTTGGGTTTCAAAGAGGTGAATACGTGAACATTGACTGCATGTTTCATCATCGTCAAGTTCGTCGCTGTTAGATTATCTTCAGAGAGACCGCGTCAGAAGCGGGCCAAGGTTGGGCAGGTCTGGAGGCTCTGCTGCCCAACATGAAGAGAGCTATCTTCTATCCGGATGGGCTGTGGCCCAAGATGAATAACATGGAGAATCTGGTCAAACGTTTTCCCAATGTTGAGGAACGACCAACGTCTCACGACCAACTCCTAGAAAGATTAAGAAATTGCCTTCACTTGTACGATACCATCAAGGAGCTGTGCCATCGGTACGGACACACCTATGTCACTGACGACGTAGAACTTCACGGTGACCACGAGCGCAAGTATAAGAAGCTAGAGACAGTCTACGATGCTTTTTGGTAAGTTTTGCCTAAATTTGGCCTCTAAAATGGCTGAGAGTATTGTTCCCACCTGTTCAAGTTGATACTCTTCTCCTACAGCTTCTTGACCGAGGAGAAGGTTTTGGTAAGGGATGTTGGAGACAATCTTGAACGCTTTCATTTAGCGGAATTTTGGAGAGCTGAAGAAGTCATCAAGGATGGTTTCGCGAAGCTGCTGAGTTGTGAGAACTATAACTGGAGTGAAGTCATAGATTTGCAGACGTAAGGTTTACCGCGGTCTGACGACAAAAATGTTTAGCCATGATGTATCTACCTTCCTTTAGTGGCGATGGCTTCAAACGCATTCGCTCCGATCCTCGCCAGTTGATGGCAGCGAGAAAGATCTTGACCGAGCCGCTGGTATTGGTTTCTGGTCGAGGCGGAACTGGCAAGACTGAGGTAGTCACTGCTGTCCTGGAAGAAATAGCGAAAGCAATAGAAGAGACACAAGAGGTCGAGAAAGCGGAGGAGAAGGTTGATTTTGATCAAGTACGTATGAATTTTGAACTGGATGTGTGCTAGTTATATAAAACTAGCGCTGACGCACTAGTTTTGTTTAGTTGGGTGGGAAGAGTGGCAAAAATATAAAGTGCTCTGTGTGTGTGTGGATGTCTGACTGTGTGTATCTCCCACCTCTGGACTAATAGTCCTCAAATTTTGCCATCCACGCACGCGATTACGATCGCCCAAGAAGTCGTCACTGCTATCGCCCTCGAAGTCGCCCTAGAAGTCGTTGCCACGATTTATGACTTATGATCAATGAACAGGGCTCGCGAGGATTGGTGCGACCAGCAAATTAGCAATAAGGTCACAAGTAATTCTTGATTTAAGTTTCAGTTCCCTGAACTGAAATGAGACTTGCGGGCAGGATGGTTGAGCTCGGACTCAGAGGTCTGAACAGAGCTCTTCAGAGTGTCTCCCTTCAATCTGCAATAGCACTCAAGTTTG
>JAAUXU010094907.1_pt1 | contig 10760 bp, 13 predicted proteins | sample 7278151 | NCBI WGS metagenome assembly JAAUXU01 (sample SAMN14350113, study PRJNA611818) | marine sediment metagenome | isolation source: surface marine sediment (1.8m) | place: French Polynesia: Moorea | collected 2018-08 | reverse complement strand
TGGGGTCAGAAATCACACAGTCAACATTAAAGTCGGTGTAGGAGTACTCAAGCGGAGCATCGAACGCCTCTTGCACAAGAGCTTCACTAATAGTTCGGGAAGCACCGCTGTTGTTGACATCATTACCATACAGCGCCGGATATGTCGCACGGGTCACACCCTGATAGGTAGTCGGGCCACTACCATTAACATGATAGTAAAGACCTGTAAACACGTTATCAAGCGATGTGCCGTTAGAATCTCCAGGTAGATAAATATCGTGGTCAGCAAGGGTAAGGCCCGTACCACCAGACATTATAAAGTTCTCGGCATCTACGATACTAGTCACTGTGCCATACTCAGCACCAGTTGACCCGTCAGGGGCAGTTGTGGCTATCGGCTGTGTAACACGGAGCCATTTTGTGCCTGGGCAATGAGGTAGATGGTTGGAAGCACTATCATGCCTGTAAACAGTGATAGTACCACCTGCTGTAGTATAACTCTTAATTACACCGAGGGGTCCAGGACTCTGAGTCGGGGTTGTTCCACCAGTAGGTATAAACCCAAACAGATGAACCTGGAAAACATCACGGAAACCACGAACCAAGTCATTCTTAACCTTGTTCTTAAGGTCTTCTTTGAATGCCTTCTGGTCTCCACCAATAGTGGTTTGCTCCCAGGTGATCTCCGATTTAGCAACCAATTTCTTAAGCGAAGCTGTCATTTGGGTAACGGTGGAAGTGGCTGCCGCAGGCATCGCTGTTCCCTCCGCAACACCACGAGCATTCGCAGGGTAAGCGGTTGTAGTCGGGATGATATACTTAGAGTTAAAGAACCTTCCAGACTGTGTTACATTCTCCCTTTCAATCATCTGGAGGAAAGGTTGGTTAACAATTACATTTTTTTCAATGACAGGCTGTAACTGCTCTAAAGCTGTTTGGGTTACAGGTGTCGCTGAAGCGTTATATACGGCCATTAATTAATCTCCTTATGGCTGCATACTCCTCATCAATCGGTCTCGCCTATTTTCAAACTCCTCATCAGACATGTTGCTGGAAGGGTCAAAATATTCCCGTTTCAAGTCTTCCATCTCGTTTGATATAGCAGAGCCGTCTAGCTGTGTAGAAACTGGCTGGGCTTCTTGGGCGTTAGCAACAGTCTTAACACGACCGGCAACCAAGTCTTTCTCATAAGAACTCCACTGGTTTACCGCATCAGATGCCGCTTGGTGGTACATTCTTTTTATCTTGTCCAGTTGCATTTCAGGAGATAAGTATTTATTCATCGGGTCTCTTTGAAGTCCTAACAGAACCTCGCCAGCCTCGCGTATAATACTGTTCTTCACATGCTCTGGGAACCTTTCATCCAATCCAAGCTCTTCTGCCGTAGCCTTTTCCATCGCATCGAACTGCTGATCAAAGTAGGCTGCCTCTTGTGCTTGCCGCTGTTGCTCTTGCCACTGCTGTTGCTGTGTCTGGAATTGATTGAACTGCTCTGAGACCGGGCCAACCTTCGCATCGACCATCTTCTCCATTATGTCCTTAACCATGTTCCAGCTAGGATCGTTCCGATAATCCTCCGGCAAATAATCCTGCTTGGGTTCGGGAGCCTGTGATGGCTGTTGCGCTTGCTGTAAATTAGCAAGTTGTTTAAGCTGCTCCATCTCGTAGTTGTGTTTAGCAACTAGTTGTTCTTTCTCCTCCTGTGCTGTCTTCCAGTTTCCATACACCTCATTAAACCGATCTTGGGGTATGAGATTTTGTCTGCGTTCCTGTCCGTCTTGCGGTTCTTGGCCTTCAGGAGATGGTGTTCCTGCATCGGGAGGTGAGTCCACCGAAGCGTCTTGCACCTGCTGACCTTCACTTACTTGTCCATAATCTTCTTCCATAATTCCTCCAGTTTATACTCGTGGGAGAGTGTGGGTTAGTTAGTCGCCACGTATAGCACCCTGTCACTACACGATCGGAAGTTCGCCCATCATCTGTGCAACCAAAGGATCTATCTCTGGTTCCACTACAGGCTCCATCATCATAGCCTCTGGTCCTTCGCCAGCCAGAGCCATTTCAGCCATCATGGGGTCAACCGTAGGTGGCTCCATAGGTAAAGGCATAGGCGCAGGTTCCACCGGCATCATATCCTCCTCCATCGGGGGTGCAGCTTGTGGCTGCGGAGGGGGTTGTAACCGTTCTAAGTGCTGCTGTATATGTCCGTCCACAATAGCCAGCACGCTATTAGGCATACCATCATATTCCTTGCTGTCAACTAACAAGACATGCTCTTGCACATGACACTCGTGATTTTGCATCGGGTGAAAGGAAGGTTTATTGCCTTCTAGCATCATTCTGTTTTCATGTTGTGCAAGCTCCAACGAGCTAAGCTGATCCTCTATCATACCATCAGCCCATCCCATATCAAGAGCCTGTAAAAAACTAAGTTTCTCGTGGGGATTATTAAGGTCTATCTGGCCGTATTGTAACATCTCCATCAGTATGCCTATCTGTCCGGCCTTAGACTCTGGTACAGAACTACCCCGCTCTACCTTTATTTCCATCTCCGACAGATCTTTGGCAAGGAACTCCTTCAACGAGTCTTTACCGTCTATAGCCCTGTAAGTAATAGTTGTGCCATATTTCTTTAATGTTAGCAATAATGTCTCGCCAAACCTTCGCTCGCTTTCCTCGTGAGCATCAAAAATAGGCTTAAACTTATTGGTATCCAACTCTGTTACATATTGTATGGCAAGGAAAGGCATACGTTGGCTGGGTTCATCGCCCTTACTCAAGCCATGTATGCCTGTCACTTCCTCAAAGTTTACCTCCAGCCTGCCCAACAATGTATCTAAGTCTCCAGGGGCAGGGGATGGGTCTAACCATTGAGGAACATTGCGGTTTTTGTCATACTCATATATCTTGGGGCCATTGGATAATAGTGCATCTGTCACCTTCGTGCCTTTCTCAATCATTAACTTCGTGCCCATAGTAGTAGCGCGGTTAGTTATCCAGGCCGAGTATAGAAGGTTGATCTTCCTTTGTATGTCAATCACGGGGTCTACCATACCCTGTGCCCAGTGTTCTATAAGGTTGGGTTCATAATCATAGTCTATAATTCTATACCCTGTTCTAGTATCCCAGTCAGGAAACTTGCCAGACTTCACCAGCTTGTTACCAGCTATCACAGCATGAGCGCCTGCCTTGTCCTTGTTGCTGGGCTTCTCAAAGTATTCCATAACCAACACCATATCTCCACGCTCTTCTGTGGACATAAGCATTGAAGCAGGGTCTATGTCTATGCTGGCTACCGACCGGGCTTGGGCATCGGGTATCTCAACCTCGTAATGAGACTCAACAGACCTTCTGTCTACCCACCGAGCTATCACCAACCACGGCATCTTATTAATTTCTATAACACCAGGGCAAGGGAAAAACTCAAAGGGGGTTATCACATCCCAGTCCACATCTGATTTGGTGTCAGACCCTGGAGACTTGTCAGTCACAGGATATACCCACTTGTACGCCTTGCCAGTAATAGCCTTCCAAGTAGATAGTGTAAGATTCTTGCGCACCGAGTTGTCTTTCATCCGGTAGTATTCAAGTATCTCTGAAGCGTCCTTTGCCTTCTGTTTGGCATGCTCTGTGTTTTTATTAGGCACACAATACAAAGCCGGTAAACGCTTGTTCTCCTGGCTAACAAAGAACCTGACCGATGGCTTTATCTTGTTGTATTTAAACAGATAAACGCCTTGCTTCCTGCGCAACTCATAAAGCTGTTCGGTCGTCACGTTAACCAACGAACCTGAACTGTTATAGTAACTATACTGTTCGCCAAGGTAGTACATCAGGCTCAAGCGCTGTATCCTGCTCGTCCTAAACTTAGCCTCCTTCGCCAAGCTAAACCGCCCGTTAACCTTATCGTAGATGTCAGCCTGTTTAGTCTTGCTTAAATCCAGGTTCTTATTGTATTCGCTTTTAGGCATTAATTGCTCCTAAGAACTCGTTGAAACTCCACTCGCCATCAGGCAAAGGTTCCTCGTTAAATGTTTCTAACACTTGCTCTCCCCATTTCTTTCGGGCCTTGGCATTCTTCTCTTCTTCCCGGCGCTTTGCCATGTAATGCTTATTGCACAACCCTTTCGCCTTGACCGGGTTGGAACATCCCTGTATATCACAAATCTTACTCACACAGTAGCCCTAACACTTCGTTTTCTTTCATTAATATATAAGCATCGGGAGCATTGTCGCTGAAAGTCTGAGGTAATATCACCCTATTACCCTTCTCTAACTCCCTTACCTTTGGACCTACTGCAATCACCGTGCCAATGTTTGTTTTTTTTCTACCAGCTAACTCAATTACTTCAGAACCAAGAACTTCCATTTCAACCATAATGTTATCTTTTAATGGTGTCAATATAACCCTCCAAAAACGTTATTAAATGTAGTCATACCGTCCTCTTTGGGAATATTAAAGTTTTCTTTGTCTTCCTCGTAGATTTTATTTTTCTTTAGCCTATCTATCAATTCAGGGGTAACGTCCTCAACCCACTTTTCAGGGAAGCTCTGAGCAGCAGCAGTAGCTAAAGCATCTAACATATCGTCATCGTCAGTATCCCTGCCGGTGAATCTTCTTACTTCCCCCAGTAAATCAGTATGTTGCGCAAGTATCTTTATCTTGCCAGCCTGGAAAAAAGGAACCATCGACCTGATTCTATACACCTTTGACTGCCTGGTGCTCTGCTTAACAGGCTCAAAGTTAACAAGCTGACCCCTATCCATAGCTGCTCTCATAACCAGCGGCTCTAACAAACCCTGAAAAGTCTGAGCCTCACACATTAACGAGTCAGGTTTCCACTGCTCATAAACATCAAGCATAGTGCCAACCAGATCCTCGTCAGCCAGCTTCTCACGGACAGTATGTAATACCCATAAGTTATTCTGCCTGTCCATGCCTGTTACAATGATGGCAGAGTTATCTGACTTACGACCGGCAGTGGCTGCTGGGTCAACCCACATCTGCCGGTTCATTTCATCTATAGGTATAGGGCAGCTATCTACCTCACACCTGTTAACCCACCGATCTCTAAAGATAACATCGTCCGGGCTGATAGGGTTATTCATGTACTGACAGCTATATATATAAGACCCCAACCTTATTTCTTTAGCTCTCAAGTGTTGAGGTGTAAGCTTCTCCTTAAACCATAGCTTGCCACCCTCCCCTATCGCAGCCCTCACATGCACATCAAACATACCACCATCTATAAGGTCTTGATACGTGTCCCTGAAGTCGTAACGTGTTCCGACAACGTTTATCTCCCCTCCAGGTTCTATCATCGGCTCTATGTACTTTAGAAAGCGCTTAGGCTTGTCCAACTGGTCTTGTGTTGCGATGTTTTTTTCACTCACTAAGTCGTCAAATATTCCGATATCAGGATGTAAGCCCGTAAAGAAACTCTCCAGCCCCACAGCCTTTACATTATGCATGTTCTTAAAAGGAACGAGGCCTGCCTTCTTTTTGTTTTCGGGTGATGGGTTATATAGCTGAAGCTCTTCTTTTGTCCATCTCCCCCTGGCCTTCTTGTTGTAATGATCCCCAAAGAGCAAGATTAATTCCTTATTATCCTCAAAATGTCCTTTAATTTCAGCGAGATACTGCCGCGCCTTATCCATGCTGTACGAACCAATCAACACCCGGAGATGGGGATTTTTTATAAGCCTCCATATTGTGTAAGAGACTGTAATGATTGTGCTTTTAAATCCACCACGAGGAACTAGAATAAGTCTGCGGTAGATATCTGGCTTGTGGGGCCGGGAGGGGTTAAGCTCCATGCCAGGAACATTGGTGGTTTGGTCGCTGCCATCTCCGGGCGAATTGGTTAAAAAGTCTGCAAGCTCGTAATGAGGATCTGTAACCAGAAGGTCATACCCCAATATGTCACGGGTAAACTCAAAGAAATTCTGAGCATAATACCTGCGCTTTTCTCGTAACTTGCGCTCTATCTCAATAGATCTGGTCATTCAGTATTAATGTTTTTGGTCGTCAGTATAACCGCCTGCTGGGAAATCTTTCTCCAGCAAATCTATGAGGTTAGGGTCTATCTCCTCATGCTCTTTAATGTTGTTGCCCTTAACCTTCTGTTTCTTAAAGACTAGGGAAGCAAGTGAATTAAGTACTTTGAACTGGATTTCGTTGTCTGCCACCTCGTCATACGACACCTCACCATTTTCGTGACGCACCCGAATCAACTTCTTTGCATCTAATAACTCACTATACTTCTGGGCTAGGGTATCCGGGGAAATGCCATGCTCAGCCAGCTTCAAAAGAAACTCCCCCTGGCTCATGACAGCTATGCCGCCCTTCTCCCTCTTAGCTAAGTGTATGTTTGGGGGTCTGCCCATTAAGTAATACCATACACAAAAAAGTAGCACTTGTCAAGAAAAAAATGTAACGCCGCTAAAAAAAGTGTTACATTATGTAATATAGTGACAGGTTGGGTGGCCCCCATAGAAAAAGGGCGTGCACGACACACCCTAAAAAGTTACAAAAACCTTGTAAAATTACGTTACAAAAACCACGTTTCGCTCACAATTCTAGCAACAATTAAAGAAAACCCATAGCCAATCCCCTTATATTATTTAATCGTCATCTCCCCTATCGGCCCTTGCTTTATCACCTATATGTCTCAAAGGTATTACATCAGCTTGGCTATTAAGCTCCTGGATTCTTTTATAGCAGTCAGGAGGGATATATCTATATTCATTTTCCGTTATAGCATCCATTAATATATCCATACTCGTGCCAGTAGGTAAAGTTTTCCCCCTTGTCCACCTCCTCACAGCCTGGTGACTCACCCCCACCTCCTTTGCCATCTGTTCAACTGTCATATTCTGACTAGTTAAATAAGAAATGACCTCTCTTTTTACCACGGCCTTCGAAGCAGGAAGTCTGTTATAACAAAACATGCACCCCTCACCATCTAGTTTGAAGTTATCTCTACATCTATAGTTCATCTCCACCTCCATCCATCTTCTCAAGGGCAGCAGCCAACTCATTAAAGCTATAGTGAATGTACTGTTCTGTAATGCTTACATTGCTATGTCTAGCAAACGCCCTGGCTAAGTACATATTTTTATGCTCTTTATAGAACCTCGTTATAGCAGTGTGCCGAAGATCGTGCCACCTAAAGTACTTCACTGGACACCCCAAATCCCTTAGTTGATCCAACACACCAGACCTCTCTTGGGTCTCGCGCCACCACCTATTTAATGTACGGGAGCTAATATGCCTACGAGCCTTATAATACACGCCTACAGTAGAGGGAAATAAATAATCGTTACCGCCTTTAGGCCTGTGCTCTTTTATATAATCCTCTATCTTAGCTTGCAAGTTACGAGTAATATGAAACTCTTTAATCTTACCACCTTTCACCACTATCTTCTGCCTACTTATAAACACACCGCTATCATACAGGTCGCTCACCTTAACGTTAAGCAATTCAGCCCTTCGCAAGGCAGTCTGTAAAGCCATATGATATGCCAATTCTACATGCGGGTTAGTAAAAGTAAAGTTAATCTCCTCCGGTATCACACAAATTTTAAGTTGTTGGGCCATTATATTCTCCCCATCCAAAGTCTTTCAGCGTTCCTATTCATAAAAAGCCTCCTTACCCCGGTATTAAACCATCGTCATAGTCACCAGAATAATCTCTAAACGTGGTTAGCTTGTCGTCAAATAACAAATCGACCACACCCGTAGCACCGTTACGATGCTTCTCTATTTTTAGTTTAGTCTTCCGGTCGTCTATAGTGTCATCGTACTTGCCGGGTCTATGCAACATTAATACTATGTCAGCGTCCTGCTCTATGCTGCCGCTTTCACGCAAGTCAGATAACCGGGGTTCTCCACCCTCTCGCTGTTCGGGAGACCTGTTAAGCTGACTCAAAGCTAACACAGGAATATCTAACTCCTTAGCCAACCCCTTCAACCCTCTGCTTATCTCGCTAACCTCCTGCTGCCTGCTCTCCTGGTTGTCCTTCTCCCCCCTCATTAACTGCATATAATCAACCACTACCAAATCCAAGCCCCCCTGAGTATACACCCTCCTAGCCTTGGCCCTCAATTCCATAGACCCCAAAGCAGCCGTGTCATCTATCATCACAGGTGCCTCAGACAATTCATTACAAGCATAAGACCACGCACTAAAAGACTCGGTAGGTATTCGGCCAGTCTTTAGCACATAAGAGTTAACACCAGACAACGAACATAAAACCCTGGTCACTAGTTGAGAGGAACTCATCTCTAAACTAAAGAACAACACGCGCTTGCCATGATCAATAGCACAGTTACTCATAATATTTAAAGCTAAAGCTGTCTTTCCCATAGATGGACGAGCGGCCAGTATAATAAGGTCACTGGGTTGAAAGCCACAAGTAATAGCATCCAAATCCTTTAAACCAGAAGGCAACCCAGTAACATCAGTATCCATCTGTGCCAAATGCTCCAGTCTTTTTTGGACATCAAGCACCAAGTCATCAGCCCCCCGGACAGGATTAGTAAAGCTATCGGCGTTTAATTCTATAATCCTACCCTCTACCCTATCCATAAACTCGTCAACCTTCTCAGGCTCCTGGCAAGCCTCAACACCTATAGCCTGAACAGCATCAAGCAACCGCCTTAACCTCGCCTTGTTTTTCACTATATCTATATAACTACCAACATTAACAGCAGAAGAAACAACCCCAGCTAAACCGCTTACACCAGTAAAACCCCCAGCCTGCTCCAACTTACCGTCATTAGTCAACTGCTCTGTCAAAGTCACCAAGTCTACAGGCTTGCCACCCTTATGTAGCTTAAGAATAGCCGAATAAATAAGCGAGTAGCTATTTACATAAAAATCTTCAGGAGCCAACACCTCTACACTATCGTCTATCCTCCTGTTGTCCATCAACAAGGAAGCTAACACGGAACGCTCAGCATCTATGTTATTTGGTGGGGTTTTGTCCAATCTCATCTCCTTTTGACCTCGACCTCGCCCTCGACCCCTCATAACTCCATAACAAATCAAATAAACAACCCAAAAGAAGTACAAGTATAGGCGACCACATAAATAACATGCACCATAGCTCTGCCGAGGTAATCATATCTTACCTCCCTTGTTTTTTAAAATCTTATCGCTGACATCACGCGCATAACAATAAGCCCAAAACGAATCCTGCCTTATCACCGGCTCTGCTTCTAGCCAGCGGTCGCGGATGACATCCAGCGCATAACAATACGCCACCCCCGCATCCTGACTAATCACCGACTCTGCTTCTGGCCAGCGGTCGCGGATGACATCACACGCATACAAATACGCCACCTCCGAATCCTGCCTAATCACAGCCTCTGCTTCTGGCCAGCGACCACCGATGATATAAAGTGCATACAAATACGCCACCACCGCATCCTTCCTAATCACCGGCTCTGCTTCTGGCCAGCGGTCGCGGATGACACCACACGCATACAAATACGCCACCTCCGCATCCTGACTAATCACAGCCTCTGTTTCTGGCCAGCGACCACCGATGATATAAAGTGCATACATATATGCACACTTCGCATCCTGACTTATCACCGGCTCTGCTTCTGGCCATCTACCTTCGATGACATCCAGCGCATACCGATACGCCCGCTTCGCATCCTGCCTAATCACCGCCTCTGCTTCTTTCCAGCGACCTTTGATGACATGCTCTGCATACCAGACAACATCCATTCCTCTATCCATTGCCTTTTTAATATTTTCGGTCGTAGCTTCCACACTGTCACCGAAAACCTCTTTAAACAATTCCACCTGATCCGCACAGGCTTCGTGTTTTTCCAATTCATCAATCGTGATTGTTTTCATTTTTTTGCCCTCCATATATTTTTTTCCAATGGCCGTGCCTTGAGTAGGCGTGACTCTCTGGGTCAAAATCAATCATTGTTTTTTCCCTCCATCATAAATCTTATCGCTGACATACTCTGCATACCTTATCACCGCCCCCGCATCCTGCCTTATCACCGGCTCTGCTTCTGGCCAGCGGTCGCGGATGATATCACGCGCATACCGATACGCCCACTTCGAATTCTGACTTATCACCGTCTCCGCTTCTGGCCAGCGACCACCGATGACATTCCGCGCATACATATATGCCCGCTCCGAATTCTTACTTATCACCGTCTCCGCTTCTGGCCAGCGGTCGCGGATGACATTTCGCGCATACCGATACGCCCACTCCGAATTCTTACTTATCACCGGCTCTGCTTCTGGCCAGCGATCACCGATGACATAAAGTGCATACATATATGCACACTTCGCATCCTGACTTATCACCGCCTCTGCTTCTGGCCAGCGGTCGCAGATGACAATCCGCGCATACCGATACGCCACCCACACATCCTGCCTAATCGCCGGCTCTGCTTCTAGCCAGCGACCTTTGATGACTTCTAGCGCATACCAAACAACATCCATTCCTCTATCCATTGCCTTTTTAATATTTTCGGTCGTAGCTTCCACACTGTCACCGAAAACCTCTTTAAACAATTCCACCTGTTTATTACAGACATTCTGTTCTTTCAGTTCATCAATCGTGATTGTTTTCATTTTTGCCCCCATCATAAATCTTATCGCTGACATCCAGCGCATACCAATACGCCCACTTCGAATTCTGTCTAATCACCGCCTCTGCTTCTTTCCAGCGACCTTGGATGACATGCTCTGCATACCAATAAGCCCACTTCGCATCCTGACTAATCACCGTCTCCGCTTCTGG
>JAAUXU010041628.1_pt1 | contig 10760 bp, 8 predicted proteins | sample 7278151 | NCBI WGS metagenome assembly JAAUXU01 (sample SAMN14350113, study PRJNA611818) | marine sediment metagenome | isolation source: surface marine sediment (1.8m) | place: French Polynesia: Moorea | collected 2018-08 | reverse complement strand
TCGCTCACAGCTACTGACATGGGAAATGGAAGATTTTCTCCCATTTTTGCAATCCTCACGCCAGTCTTCCCAATCTTGCACTGCCAATGCTGGAGGTAAAGAAAACCTCCTCTTTTTTGGGACCATAGTTCTGTGAGGCGATTGGTCCATGGAAATATCTTCCAAGGAGGTGGGGGTTGGCTTGAGACGCGGCCCTAGGAATAAACACATACCAATTATCCGTTACAAACAAAAAGTCTATCCACCAATTCCATCCTTTTGAAAAGTAACTATTTTTAGACTTTCGAGAGAGCGGGAAAAAGGACGATTAGCAACTCTGATCTTTAGTGAGACAAATCTGCACACATCTTTCTTCCTCCTCCCTCTTTTTATCTGCTGCGCAGCCGACAGATCAGGGAGAGGAGAGCGTTCTTGTTGTTGAATTTAAGAGGACTGTTTTTTTAAATCTCTATGTACACTCAAAAGGAGTGCATTCAGAGAAAACTTCCCTTCAGAATCCCTGAAGTACGGTACACTTTTTTGGGGTGCAATCAGGGAAAATGGGTGCATATTCATAGAATACTTTTCTTCAAGACGGGTGTATTCACAGAAAACTTTTCTTTCAAATGGGTGTTTTCACAGAACACTTTCTCTCAAAATGGGTGCTTTCACAGAAAACTTTTGCTTCAAAATTGATGCATCAAGAAATTTTTTTATTTCAAAATAGGTGAATCGAGTCTCTTTCTTTTACAGAATTTAAAAAAATAAATTGTTTTGTTAATGTGTACTCTTTTGAAGTCTCACTTCATGCCATAAGGGCTTCTCTTTTGATGTGATTCCGTCTAAAGTCTGACAACATCCCAGTCAAAGAAAACGCCGCAGATCAGTGAGAGGATCCATTTCTTGTTTTGCGCAGGTCCGGGGGGGGGGAAAGGTAAAAAGGAGAGGAGAATTAAGAGTGGTCCCCCCAAGAGACGGGAGAGCTGCATAGCGAAAGCTCACTCACACCGTTTTCGCAGAAAAAAAGGAAAAATAAAAAGAGAGGGATGAGGATTAAAGTGCCTTCTTCTTTCGTCTCCTCCCTTTCCTCTCCAGGCCTCAGGGGACGGAGGAAGAAGAATTAAACATTCATGTCTGGCGCGACGGCGACGGCGGAGGATAATTCAGCGAAGAAAAAAACACCAAAACTCCCAGAAAATCAGGAGAAGCCCATTCTACTTTCACAATAATTTTTCCTTCAGCCGCCAGTTATTGTGTGGGGGAAGCTTTGTCGAATTTCTGTCATTTCATATATCCTACCACTCTTGTCTCTGTCTCCCTTCCCTCCCTTTGCGAAAAAGAGAATAAAAGAAGACTCTCTCTAGTGAGCCTTTTTTTGGAGGGACGGGGAGTAGGAGTGGGAGCTTGAATATGAGCCACTTTCAACCCAACCCAAGGCCTCCTCCTCCCTTTTGGGTTGGCTACATAATTCCCCCTTTTTTGTCGCAGTGTCCTCTGTCCTCCTCCTCCTTCTCCTCCGCGGCCGCTGTGTATTTTGCAAGAGTAATTCTCTGCTGCCCAGCACAGAGCACAAACTTATTTCCCCTAACCCCACAAAAAAGTGATTTTTTAAATAAAAAAGGAAGAATGTTCGCTCAAACCGTCTTCTATTTTGGGCCAGTGAATGATAATGGGTGTTTGCTCCGTCGGTGTCTCCTCAATCCTCTTCTCCTTCCGGCAGCTCAATCACGGAGTCACTCTCCCGTGAAGCGAAACGCGGAGGCCACACACAGCAGAGAATTAAACGCCAGACAATCCCCAATTTCGCCAATAAAAATATGGGTAAATAGAATTTTTTAAAAATGCAATTTAGAAATGAGATTGTTTGGGCCTTCATGTGCTTGAGTATCCAATGCTTGGTGATTTCCCCCCCGGGGCTTAAAAATCGATAGAAGGCTTCCTCTCAATTCACGCCCGATTTCGCAAATCGCGAATTCGGCCTTGCTGTTGCCGCCGCGAGAGAGTTTCGCTACCTCCAAATGCAAATAGCGTGTACGAACATGAGGCGGCAGGCAGGCAGCCTTTAATCCCGCCGGCGGAAAACCTTTTGTGCCTCCAACGGAGGAGGAGGAGGAAGGAGGTCTCAGCTGCTGCTGTGCGCTAAGTGAGATTTCCCATATAAAAAGAGAGGGGGGGGAAGAGAGAGACCCTTGCTCAAGTAGGAATGTCCCGAACGTGAGGGGAATATCATGGCCTTCGTCATTGCAGCAGCCAAGAAGGAAGCGGGCAGTGGCACGGTCGTACGTACAAAAGGAGGGACAAGGATTTGACAAACAAGAAAAGGAAAATAGAAAGCAGACAAAAAAAATATTTTCCCTACCCTGTTGCAATGGAGTGCGATTTATCATAATGTGCGGTCGGGTGCTCAGCTGAAATATATTTGAAAAGAACAAGACCGGCAAAACTCCCTTAGTGTCTCTGAAATAAAAGACTTATTATATGTTGACATGATGCGAAAACCTCCGTCGAATATTTTTTCAAGGATGAAAAATGGCTTGAAGCCACGTGTACTTTGCATCGTCGACGGAAGAGGAAGCAGAGATGATGAAGGTTCTCTCTCCTTTTATCCACAGCGCCTATTGCCGGCAGGGCTTTGCTACTTTTTCACAACTTGATTTCGCAACAAACATGGATTTAATAAACTTTTAAAACTCAACGACATTTCCTCCTCCCGTTAGCGTAACATATAATCCAACGGCATTTCCCTGTGCAAAAAAGTTTTTTTGCATTGTAAAAAGGTTTGATATCCCCTTCGTCATGTATGAGGTGTGCGTATTCCACATACATCCCCTTTTCCTCCTCCAATTCTCGGTCCTCCTCCGCTCACACCAATCTCCCAGAAAAGATATTCACACAGCTCCGCCCTCCGCTTTTCATGACTTCATATCTCTCTCGTCGCTCTGCAATTGCCCTCCTTCTTTGTTTCCGGGGGAAAAGAAAGTACGTATGGGTTTTCCAGGAAAGAAAGTTATAAGAAAAGCATGATCCGTGGTCCAAGGGAAAAATAAAATAATCTCCCGAGTGTTGCAAATCCCCATAAAAGGAGAGTGGGACTCTAAAATTACACGCATGGAATCTGCATTCGGCCAGCGTTCATTAAAAGCGAGGATTTGCCGTGGGGAAGGTAGAAAATTAGCGGTCACATTTTGACACATAGACTCTCCAAATGCTCACTTCTTTCCCACAAATAAATTAAGCAAAGTACGTATACTTCATCGTGTACGTTTATAATTTCGGCTAAAATGAATCTCTGTTGAATTTTGCGCCCGCAGCAGTGTTATGCGAATATTGCTCCTCCTCCTCCTCCTTCTCCGCTATCTGCAGCTCTTGCAGCCATGAGGGAAGAAAAGGAAGAGGGGAGGATGGTTTTGTCGTTTTCTCACGCGAAGAAGGGAAAGGAGGAGGAGGAGGAGGAATGGACCTAATGAAGCCTCCCTCTCTCCCTCCCTCTCCTCCTCTTCTCTTTAATGCCCCCATTTCTCATGCAGAAAACGTGGAGGAGGAGGAGGAGAAACATTCAACAATTCAAGGGGAAAATATAAAATGAGCTAAAATTATCGACGGGAGAAAAGTTGTTCACTTATTTGTTTTTAATGACATCTTGAATGGTTGAATCTCCAATGAGTTTCAATCAAAAATAGTACCAGGACACTTTAGGCCACAAATGCAAAATTGAGGAGTAACTTTTTCGTTTGTAGTACACGGTACTGCGAAAATCTCCATCGAATTTTGTGTAGAATTTGTCGAATCTCCTTCTCCATATCTCGGCTATGCGACAAAGCGGGGGGAGATGCTGCTGCGGGGAGAGCTAAAGGAAGAACGTGTTTTTGTGCCGCCGACGCACTTTATTTTTGGCGCACAGAGAAAAGCAGTACCGAGAAGGAATGGAAAAAGATTCTCTACGAAAATCCTTAAGTCTTCCTCCGCTGAAAAAATGAAGGGCATGTTTGTCAGCCTCTTATTCACACCTTTTGCCTGTACGCACGCATTCGAATGAGTCAAACCAGGTTTGCTTTCTTCGGAAAGAGAAGGAAGAACTGTATTGTGCCCTCTGATAAGATAAGGGCGCGACTTTTTCAGAAAGAGAGTGCTAGAAAAGTGTCCGTTCGAAACAGCAATTGTTTTTAAGCCCAGGATGAACTGAATCGAGCTTCAGTTGTTCAACCAGCACCAACATGGGTTCAACTTCGAGAGGCAAGCTCACGGGGAAAGAGCCCGAGGTGAGGCGCCTCCTTGACGCCCAGGAGAGGGTCTTCCTCCCGGAGAGGCGAGCGGCAGCCAAGGAGTACTTTGACCAGGCCAACAGCCATCGAAAGGAAACCTTTGTGGAGCTCCAGGGATTCAAGGGGAAGAGCTTCCACATAGTGAGCGTCGTCGAGGACTTCATCATCGCCGACAAGTCGGTCAAGGATGTGCTGGCCACTCTGACATACTACCATGACCAAATGCCAACTATTTACATGGATGGACAAGGAGGAACAAAGGAGGAGGTATGATGGGATGTAGATTTTTGCTTCACCTTCAATATGCTGTGTGACGAAACATTCTCTGACAAATAACCCAATTGTCTTTTAGATCAAGCAGCCTCTCCTGGTTAATCTTCACATTGGAGGGAAGCCATTCCAGTTCCTCATGCAGGAAGCTTGGCAAGGAGCTGGACGACAGGTTGGTTCACACTTATTAGAATATACTTTCTGATTTTTTCAATAAATGCTTATGTTTTATCACAGATCTATGTGGGATTTACACAGAAACAAGATGTCAAAGTCAGTCACTCATACGATGGCATCATTAAGCAGTTGGATGGCACATCATGAGCAAAGTTTGCCGATGTTATCCTTGCTGCTATTGACAACAAAGGTGACTCCATGGTGGACTGGAAAGATATGAACACTCTGCAAGTGGAGGCTGCCATGGAACTCATTGTCTTGACCCACGTTGCTGAAGCGGCTGTGCCACAAGAGGAAGAGGTAAGAAACAGTAAATGATTTATGTCATGGATGTTTTGGACCAAAATGCTTGAACTACAGGTCTCAGGGATTCTCCATCAAGAGTTGTACACTAGAGAACCCAACTCTGTGAAGGGAGGAGTTGGTGGTATAAGCAAGTTAGCTCGTCAGTTCCTGAGACAAATCAAGAATGGCCTTGAAACGTTTGAATCCGTGTTCAATGGCAAGTCTGGCAAGTTCATCATAGCAAGAAAGAATGGCAAGAAGACCATCAAGACTTGTTTGTACAGGTGAAGTTCAAATATATTTGTAATGTAGGATACATAAAATAGTGCTTTTGTCTATCTAAACAGATACAAAGGAGCTCTCCCCTTTGACAGCAACACACTTCAAGACAGTTCTGATGACATGTCTGCATCATCCATAACCAGCCAAAGGGTTAAAGAGTGGACTCCAGCACATGAGCAAGAAATGAAGTTGGCACTTTGGAGGGAACTGAGGTTCCATGAGGAAGGTCTTAAGATAGAGAAGGAGCTAATTGGCACCAATGAGAATCATCCAGACATTGCCTCCTCTTTGGAGAGCATGGCAAACTGTCACTATTCTCTAGATCAGTTTGATGAAGCCCTTGCACTACATAGAGAAAGCTTGAAAATGAACAAGGCCCTGCATGGAGAAGAAGCAAATCATGCTCAAGTTGCTTGTTCTTTGGAGAATGTGGCCAACTGCCATATGGCCCTTGGTCAGTTTGAGGAAGCCCTTGAATTGCATGCTCACAGCTTGAAGATGAAACAAGTCATGTATGTGGAAGTAGTCAATCACCCATACATTGCTTCCTCTTTGGGAAACATGGCTATCTGTCATAACTTTCTTGGACGGTTTCAGAAAGCCCTTGCCCTGCATGAAGAGAGTTTGAAGATAATGAAGGCATTGTTAGGGGAAGGGACCAAGCACCCATTCATGGCCACCTCTCTGCTAAACATGGCAGATTGTCATAAATCCCTTGGGCAGTTCAAGGAAGCTCTTGTTCTTCATGAAGATAGCTTGAAAATGAAGAAGTCTCTTTATGGGGAAGAGGCCAATCAGCCTAGCATTATGTCTTCCCTGGAACACATGGCAGTCTGTCACTTGTCCATTGGGAACTTTGAGAAAGCCCTTGAGCTGCTGGGCCAGAGCTTGAAGATGGCAAAGGCTCTTTATGGAGAAGAATCCAGTCACACCAGCATTGCATCCTGTTTGCAAAACATGTCTGTCTGTCATGATGCTCTTGGACATTTTGAGAAAGCCTTAGCACTACAGGAAGAGTGCTTAAAAATATTGAAGAACACTTTTGGGGAAGAGGCCAGTCACCCACAAATTGCCAACTCTCTGTTTCACCTGGCCAGCTGCCACCACTCTCTTGGGAAGTTTGAAGAAGCCCTTGCCCTGCATGATGATAGCTTGAAAATGTTTAGTGCATTGTATGGAGAGAAGACCAGTCACCCACACATTGCTACTTCATTGTTAAGCATGGCCAATTGCTACTTCTCACTTCAACAATTTGAGGAAGCTCTTGTTCTACATAATAAGAGTCTGGCAATGAAAAAGGCTTTGTATGGGTCAGAAGCCACTCACCCAGACATTGCCTCTTCATTGGAAAACATGGCCAACTGCCATTTCTTTCTTGAACATCAAATGGAAGCCCTTGCACTCCGCAAAGAGAGCCTAAGAATGAACAGGGCCCTGTATGGGGAGGAGGCCAATCATCCAAAAATTGCTGCTTCCCTGAACAACATGGCCAACAGCTATTCCTCCCTTGGACAGTATGAGGAAGCCATGACACTTTTTGGAGAGAGCTTGAATATGAAGAAGTCCCTGTATGGGAAGGATGCTGATAACCCAGACATTGCATCTTCATTGAACAACATGGCCATGTGCCATTCCTCCATGGGACAGTATGAGGAAGCTCTTGAGCTCTATGCAAAGAGCTTGGATATGAAGAGGGCCCTGTATGGGAAGGATGCCAATCACCCAGACATCGCCCTTTCTCTGTTCAACATGGCCAACTGCCACTCCTCCCTAGAACAGTATGAGGAAGCACTTGTTCTGTATGGAGAGGACCTGAAAGTAGAGAAGGCACTGTATGGGGAAGATACTAGCCACCCAGATGTTGCCAATGCTTTGAACAACATGGCAAACTGTCATTTCTTCCTTGGACATCATGAGGAAGCCCTTGAGCTTCACAAAAAGAGCTTACAAATGAGGAAGGCACTGCATGGACAAGATGCTAATCAAGCAGACATTGCTCTTTCTCTCTACAACATGGGAAACTGTCACTTCTTCCTGACGCAGTATGATGACGCCCTTGAACATTTTGGAGAGAGCTTGAAGATGAGGAAGGCGCTGCACGGGGAAGAAGCCAATCATGATACTGCATCTTCTCTGTTCAACATGGCCAGCTGCCATTTCTCACTTGGGCATTATGAGGAATCCCTTGCCCTCCATAGAGAGTACTTGAAGATGATGAAGGATCAGCACGGGGAGCAGGCCATTCACCCTGACATTGCCGGCTCTCTGGAACTCATCGCCTGCTGCCACGTCTGCCTGGGGCAGTATGAGGAAGCCCTCACATTGCACAGGGAGGCCTTGAAGATGTGCAAGACCCTCTACGGGGATGACACGAACCACCCAAAGATCGCTTCCTCACTGAGCAGCATCGCCAACTGCCTCTCTGCCCTCGGAAGGCCCGAGGAGGCCTTTGCGCTGTTGAACCCTCAAGATGGGAGACAAGGCCGTTCTTCTGTGAGGTACAGATCGGCGGAAGATTCCAGAAGAAGAAGGTCACCAAGCAGAGAAAGGAGACCGAGATTTTGCTGTTTTTGAGCAAGTTAGGAAAAGTTGTTCCTCATTGTACCGCCAGACATTATTTTGGAAAACATTGCCTTATGCTGTATATGCCAAGCTTGACGATATTGGCAAATTTCTTATAGCACCTTTGTCCATGGTACAAGAGGAATTCATGTAGTGTATTGTCTGATTATTTTTTGTCGAAGTAAATAAATACACGGAATCCCTACTTGTTATTTTTTTTTGACACATTGTGTCCCAATATAACCGGATAAATGTCATGACAGTGTCCTGAAATTGGGGGCAAAAAGAGAAAAAATACCTAGAGTCAAAGGAACGAAAAAACTCAAATGAGATTTCTTGACAATCTCTCCACCTTTGCGCTAGGCGAAGTCGATAATTCAACGGAAATTAACAAAAGTCGAAGAGCAAGAACAATACTGACAATGTCCGATTGTCCGTATGTTGCAGCATAACAGACAGTTCCTTCTTAATCTTCTGTTCAACAGAAATTTCTTTTTCGGACAAAACATTGGGGACGTTGCTTCCACACAAGGACGTCCGATTTAATTCATTTCCCGACGCAACATTTAAACTGAAACTCGAGGCGGGGCGAGGGGGTCGACGAGAGGACGAGGGCAGCGAGGAGGAGAAATCCAAAACTTTCGACGGAGATTTCCGGGGCGGCGGACAGAAAGAGAACAAGAAAGTTTCTTACTCCTCTCCTCCTCCGCTGTATGTACTTTGACAGACACAGCCTGGGTCTGAGAGGAAGGGGAAAAGAGAAATAAGGAGATTTTCCGCCTCGCTTATTCCCTCGTCCCCCCCCCCGCCTCAGCCTCACACTATCTGGTGTGCAGAGCCACCGGCGCAGAGAGAGAAGGACAACACGACAGATTGCGCTGTATTAATTGAAATTTAAATGCTGGAAATCAATTTCACGAGTAAGGGTCTCATGCCGCAAAAAAACCTTGTCAACAATGCCTTTTCAAAATGGCGGGTGCGTTGACGTTAGATAGCATATTTCAAAAATTCGATCTTCAGTACAAAGAAGGCGACGACTTTTCACCTCCAAACTCCATGCATGAAAACCAGTTTCCTTTCCCCCTTCCAATCTGTAGCAGGCAAAGCATCCGTTTAATCACCTCCTCTCCCCCCTCCCCCCTCCCCCCTTCCTCGGCTAACTAATTTTCACAGTTCGTTAGGCGCAGATCGAGAGGAGGCGTCGGGAGGAGGGAGGGAGGCACCCCTCCTTTCTCCCCCCCGCCTCCGCCGCCAATATTAATCGAGATGAGGGAAATACCAACATGAAATATTCAGTTGGTGGAGGAAGGGGAAATTCGGGGAGGCGGACGAAAATTATCTCCTCTTTTTTTTCGCGACATTTTCGGATAATTTGGCGGGTGTTAGGCATTGCTTTTGCGAAATTTTCTCCTTCCTCCCCCTTTCTAAATAATTCAGCGCTAAAAAGCTTCGCGTTTGTTAATAGGCCGCTAGGTACCTTGGACCAACATGAACTAACATTTTCGGGGTACAACATCCTGCTTTTGACATTTCCCCACATATATATGTATTGGATATAACAATAGTTTGGTGTTGGCGTCTATGAAACATTTAGCTTGGTGCGCAGCAAGTGTAGCCTACATATTATCTGACACATTTCAGGCTAAACATTCTTTCAACTCAAGATCAATGAATTTGACAATCTTCTTCCCCTGGTTTTTCTCCCGTCATCTGACTTTCGTCGAAATTTTCGGCTTTTTCTCTTGTCTCTCAAGGGTTGAGAATGGACTTTCGTTTCACTGCTGCAATAATCAGAAATTCGCCACACTGTCCCTATTTTTTTTAATCAGGTATATTTTCAGCATGTTTGTGCACCAAAATTTGGGAGATTTTATGCTTCTTCAGTTATTTTGATGTTTCGATGATTCTTCGATCGTTTTCAGAGCCTCACTCCTGACAAGCAAGGCCGTTTTCTCAGCCTTTGTCAGAAAAGACGGGGGGGGAAGGGAAAATGGAGTGTGTGTGGAAAGTCTTTCTCATTGTGTAGAGTGTAGTGCTATATGCGGAGGGGAAGAGAGAGAAGGGGACAAAGGCTGAGGATGAGATGTAAGACGTGATTGACCCAAATGTGGAGAGAGAAGAGAGAGAGAGAGAGGGAGGGGGAGATTTTTCGGAGATATGGAATGCGCGTGGGTGGGGGACGAAAGTGTGTCTTTTGAGCTTTTCCTTTCACGTCACTTTTTGGTCCTCTTTTTTGAAGAGTCAAAGCAAAGGGGAGTTTTTACGTTAAGCTGGCACTATTTTGCCAACAGGGCTTTGTGTTTCTATCGTTTGTTCCGTACTCTTAGAGTTGCAGACAAAAATATTCGATCTGCTCCGCGTCCGCACTTTATGCGGGCATATTGAAAGATAAATGCCGTATACAAAGACAAGACAATACAAAAAAATATTCACTCTTTCTGCATCACTTTACACTTTGCCTTGAAGAAACTCCCGTTGAAAGCTAAGAAACGAAAATAAAGGTCGTCGCCCCACAGCGAAAGAAACCTCCGTTGAAAAATTCGCAAACCGTGAAAAAATGCGGGAAATCTGTGAAATCCGCGAATCGGAAAGGCCCGTCTCCCAAATTTCAGTTGATTTCCAGGCCCAACTCCAATCGGGAAAGTTTGTTCTTTCCCTCCGCCCCCTTTTTTCGACAAACAAACATTTAATTTGAAGAATTTTTAAAAAACTTTAAAAAATCAACGGAAGTTGCGCAACTCGCGAAGACAAAGTGGACAGAACAAATGAACCATGCATTCTTCTTGCCGCACTTTTCACTAGAAGTAGTACCTGATTGCCAAAGCTGAGCTTTTAGAGCCAATTTAAACTCTTTTACAAGTTGTAAAAGCACAAGATTTGCAGATATTCCTACAACCAATATTTTGTTAGTAAAGGATGCGCTATATGCATTGTTACTATAAT
>JAAUXU010032365.1_pt1 | contig 10761 bp, 16 predicted proteins | sample 7278151 | NCBI WGS metagenome assembly JAAUXU01 (sample SAMN14350113, study PRJNA611818) | marine sediment metagenome | isolation source: surface marine sediment (1.8m) | place: French Polynesia: Moorea | collected 2018-08 | reverse complement strand
ACTCTGTTGGTGCTATCACAGCAAACTACAATCAACAGTACTGCTGCTACTGTATTAGCTTCTGCTGTCAACATATACGACCCCTACAGCACTCTACAGTGGCCACCGCTGTCACTGTCATACCACGCCAGGATGCAAGATAGCCAGACAAAAGATCTTTGCACAGATTTTGGCCGGAGACACACCAACCAACATTGCCTGCAACTTTGGAATTGCTCGCTGTACTGTCTACTTGGCCAAAAGGCTTTATGAAGCTACAGGGAGCTTTACCAATGTTTAGGTCTGGGTTGACCTCACTCAGTTCAGACTCGGTGGACAGCCCTCATTGAGGCTGTAAAGGAGGATGTCAAGGAGAATCTCCGGAAGAACATTCACCAGCTTGCCAGGGAGCACAAAGTGGACAAAATGACTATGAACAAGCTTGTCAAGAAGGACTTGAAGCTGAAGAGCAGAGCTGTGGTCAAAGTGCAGTCTTTAACAACTCTGCAAAGGCAAAAATGTCTGGAGAGATGCAGCCAAATGCTGAACTGGCTGAAGAGCAATCCAAGAAAAGTCACTGCATTCTCAGAAGAGAAGGAACTTCTTCACAGATGCCTTCTCCAACTGCTGCAACACTTGTTACCTTGCCAAGAAGCCCAAGGATGTTGATCCATCCATCAGTTACATGCCCATGTCCAAGCACCTGGCCAAGGCCATGATGTTGGGCATTGTGTGCAGCAATGGCTTCAAGATTCTGCCCATCTGGATTAAAGGCATCTTGGACAGCACTCAATACTGCTCTATGCCCAAGGACAAAGTGTTGCCCATCTTGGAGAAGAAGCATGGGCCTGGGAACTTCCACTGGCAACAAGATGGGGCCCCCAGTCACACATCCAAGGCAACCTAGAAGTTCTTGAAGAAGCAAGGGATTCTGGTCTAAGGAGTTATGGCCACCATCAAGCCCAAACCTCAATCCCCTGGACTACAATGTGTGGATGCATGTGGAGATGAGGGCCTGCGCCAACAGCCACCCCAATGTTGACAGCCTGAAGGCCAGAGTGAACGAGAACTGGGAAGCGATGCCTAAGGACAGCATCATCACCGCCTGCTCTGCCTTCTGTCCCCGTCTGGAGGCCTGCATTGCTGCTAGAGGCAGTGTGTTTGAAAAATTGTACTCCTGGACATTGTCACCAAATTTTATATAATAAAACAAACTCTCAAATGCACTCCAGTTGAGTTATTTAATGCTATAGTTAAACAGTCAAAGTGTATGCAATAATAGGAGACACCCGGTACAGTCACAACACTGAACCTTTGTTCTCAACATTGTGTCTCAGAACCAAATGTACATGTTTCACACCAAAATCCCACCTCAAAATGTTCCACAACAGTATATCAAGTGAAGTTGTCCTAGCGGAAATTACTTACGGCAAGACTGAAAAGGAGGTTGGATAATGCTTTACTTGGACTAGTTGAGAACGTATGTCCTTAAACTGCAGGTGAGACAGAGAAAATCGCACTGTTGCTGGATGATGCAATGCGCCTCGTCGATTTGTCTGGACTGCTGCATCTCTCATTCGGCTTTGCCAAGTGTACGCACGCACACGCGTCAAGCGATAGCTGCCAGACTCGACTGTTGACTCGATGGACGCGCATTCCCGGCTGGCCGCCACGTCGTCCGCCGCCAAAGGCGCTACATTGCTCAAGGCGACGTTCAGCCCACACGAGTTTTATAAGACTCGCTCATTTTCCCGCTCAAACTCCACAAAAAAAGAAAAAAAACCGTCGAGTCCAAGTGGTTTGTTGATTTGAGCCAGAGCTGCCTGGACGTGTGCGAGTTGCTACTCTGGTGCGCAAAAATGCGTCGCCAACTGGATCCTCTGATTCGGCCGCCCCCGTGACGCAGCGTCACTCATACACTCTGCGGGCTCCTCCTGCCTGGACGGCCACACGGCCGAGCCGGGGTACCGAGAGAAGAAGGCGCGCTTTCTCTTCTCTCTCACGCTCGCCTCCGGGGCAGCCTTTGCTTCGCTACGACGTCTCGGTCACGTGACCCGGGCTCTCCCCTCCCTCTTTCCTGCTTGGCACTCAGCGCTGATCTTTCTAGTCGCACTTCAGGACTGCAGAGCAAAGCCAAAGATAACCAGTTCTAGGGTGCCATCTAGCGGAATCCTGGAGGGACAGCCAGCCTCAGGCAGCCTGCACCATGAAGCACAATTTAAGACTCCGTCTTTTTCCTAAGGGGGATGCTGCAAGTCCTGCAGTGATTTGCTTCTGCTGCTTGCGAGATGAGTAAGGGGAGAGACAGAATGGGGCTCCATATTTCCTCCACAGCCATATGCAAACTATCAATGTTTTCATTCACTACATCGACTGGCTGTTTATGTGACATGACGATGTTCTGGTCACGTGTTTCCACGACATTGAGTGCATCTGTGAATGGAGATGTAGGCGCTGAGAGGAGGACCCTTCGGCGCCTCTGAAGCCTCCGTTTCGCCCTTATTCAGGAGGCGTGGGACCTCTGGGTGTTACTAATGAAATCTTGGTGATCCACGAAGGGTTTATTGTGTACGTGGGCCTAATTTTGCCAATACAGATGTAAGTTTCCTACTCGTTGCTGATCACCCTCGTTCCGCGCCGGCCAGGCTGTTCAGTTCGCTGCATTTGCAGAGGACATGCACACAAGTGGTACCATTTCCCTTCTTGGCAAGCCTTCTGACCTTGATGAATGTTGCAGCAGGATGTGTTTAACTTTGACAGCAGAGGCAATGTCTCAGGCTGAGGTTAGGTTTTTTTAACGCCCTCTCGAGGTATTACTTACTTTAGGCTTTTCTGGACTTCTAGAGCCTCAGCGGAAGACGCAGGATTGACCTAAGTCACGTATCCAACAATGACCCTAACCTGTCTTGTTTTATCTTTTATTTTGCTTAGGACAACGTAGGCACTACTAAGAGTTAAGCGTGCATGGACTTAATACCTTGTAAGTGCTTTCAGAAGCAATTGAACTCCTCATCCAAGCAGTCTTTCCACGGATCCCGCTGGATGGCGCCGTTGTCGTGTTCATCTTGGGCTTTGCCCCTGCAGACGCCGTCTCCAGCCAGACGCCAGGGAGACCAAGTTGGCGGGCGGCGCGATTGCACTGGCAGGCCAGTCAGGCACTAATCGAGTGGCGCAGTTGGGAGGAGGGGGACACGGTCGCACAAGCTCGGGGAAATTCAATTCCTCGTCCGCCCGGAGGAGGACCCGGCGGGAAAGGAGCGCGTTCTCGGGGGCGCGGGGGTCCCGAGAGCGCAGGGAGCGCCCAACATCGGCGAGTCGACGGCACGAAGGCCTGGAAATAGGACCCGGAAGGCCGGTCTTTCGCGCGTCTCTTCGTCTCTCTCCTCCCTCCGCGTCGGCCCGGGCAGCGCCACAAAGCGGAGAGACACAATTTGACAGCTCTGATCAACAAAAATAATAACAAGGCGGCCGAGGACAACTTCGCTTCCCCCGAGGGTCCTCTGGGAGGAGTCGAGGATGACCTCAAAGGGGACTCTGACATGAGCGACGCCGGTCACAACCACTCGTCGTCGCCGGAACCCGCCGCTGGCCCCTCTCAGAGCTTGGCGGGCCCTCCCGGCGGCGATGACGGCTCCTTGGTCAGGGGTGTGGGCATGACGCCTCTCAAGATGCCGCAAGGGACGTCGCCGGGATCAGGTCTGCCGACGGCTCCGGGGACTCCCGGGACGCCTGGAGCCACTCCGGGCCCGACCCCCGTGCCACAGACGCCGACGGGGGCCGCTCCCAGTCATCTCCCATCACACCAGAATGCCTTCGAAACAGATCTGCCGCCTGAACTCCTGCAGCAAGGTGAGAGGCATTATCATACTGTACGCACTGCATCCATCTATCACATAACGCGTCGGCGTCACTTGAAGCTCTTGAACCTGTCGTGCAAGTCTTACTTTCTCAAAACATCAAGTAAGGACGAATTAACAATGTACAACATAAACAGTTACTCACTTCAAGTACGAGACTGGTCCTGAAGCTGGCCTTCGCCCCGGTGTCGTGTCACATGAGCAAGTGCTCCATCATGTTCCCTTGGACACATATAGGTTGGCGCAAATTTTGGTCTCGCCGCGAGAACAGGCCCTACTTCTTCAACCGAGTGACCGGAGACACCATGTGGGAGATGCCGCCATTGCATCATCATCATCCACCTGGTGCGGCTCCGCCTCCCCCTCTGCATCAGCATCATCAGCCGCCTCCGGGAAGCTTTGATCGGACTTCAGACCCTCTCGGTATAAACCAAAATGGTCCCACCAGCAACAACGGGCCACACCAACATCATCCACATCATCAAGCGCTGCAGGGGCAGGTATGCAATAGTTGAGCGACAGCTTGGGACATGTGCTGCGCAATGACGGCTATCTAATTGCAGCACCCTCACCCGGGCATGAAGCGTCGAGCGTCCGAGGAGTTGGGTCACCCTCATCACGGCCAAGTGCCTCCCCATCCCCACCCTCATCACGCATCTGCCCCCAAAAAGTACCTGATCGTGTCCGGCCCGTGGGATCTGGAGATCCCTACCAACGTTATTTTGTTCGAGCGGAAGCCCACGCTACTCCCTCATCCTCATCCAGAAGTAGAGGCTCACAGGTTCTCCTATGTTATGAAGCTCAGGCAGAGTTTCCAAGAGATGTGCCACTCAAGGGAAGGTGAGTTCCCGAGCTGTCTGATCTATGCGACAAGTGGTGATCGCGTCATCTTCATATCAGGTATCGATGCCCCTAAGGAGAGTTTCAACCGATGGCTGTTGGAGCGCAAAGTCATCGATCAAGGCGAAGACCCGGTGCTGCCCTCCTACTGCTTTCCAGAGATCTCAATGTCCATGTACAGGGAAATCATGAACGACATACCCATGAAGCTGGTCAAGCCCAAATTCACTGGTAAGAAAGCATTCCAAGTATGCTCGTAGTCAGTATCTAAATCTCCTGTGCAATGCCATGTCTCAGGCGAAGCTCGCAAGCAGCTATCCAAGTACTGCGATGCCGCCAATAAACTGATGGAGGTGCGTAGCGCTGAAAGATCCGAAAGCCGAAAGATCGTTAAGTGGAACGTCGAGGACACCTTTAACTGGCTTAGGAGGACGGTCGGCGCTAACTATGACGACTTTCAAGAGAGGCTGGCGCATATTAAGGTGACCTAACATAACGTGGACCCTCACTGGACATTCCGACACTCTACCTCCTCTTTTAGACCCAATGCCAGCCGCACATCACTGAGGCGGCCAAGTCTTCGGTGGAAGGAATATGCAAGAAGATCTACACTTTGTCGTGCGATTACGCTCAGAAGGTCAAAGAAAAGAACCAAGATGTTCTCAGGGAGGCCAATATTCTAGGTATGAAAGTAGACATAAGCTCAAGTATACGTTTTCACTTTTAAAACCGATCTCACTCCAAATCAGAGCACAATGCCAAGACCACCGTTCCCCACCAACGGAAGGTGTGGTGTTACCCGGTTCAGTTCGCCCTCCCTTGCCCAAGGTTACCCCAGGTGGATTTCTTCCAAGACAAAGAGACAACGCAGCTCAGGTTTAAAGGCGATGTCATGAAGGTCAATAATAACTACTTCAACAAGCTGGTAAGTCGCGACGTCTCCACATGCATCAATGCTGTACGTAACATCTCTGTTCTTCTGCAGGAGCAGCTGTACCGCTACGGCTGCGCGGATGACCGAAAGTTCGAGTTTTTCCTTACGCGTGTCTGGTTGCTCCTGAAGCGCTACAGTGGTTACTTCGGTTCCTCTGCAACCAATAGTGCCACATCTTCCGCTCCGCCGCCCTCGAGCGAGGGTGCCATGAACCAGGGCGCCCTACCCGTCACTGTCCTCGAGTGCCTCAACCGGCATTTCGGGGTCACGTTCGAGTGCTTTGCGTCGCCACTTAACTGCTACTTCAGACAGTATTGCTCCGCCTTTCCTGATATCGACTCCTATTTTGGTTCTAGAGGGTAGGTGTACCTCACGCAGCGTTAAGCGCTCTTGTTACTTGGAGAAAGTGAATCGTCAATGTGCCTCCGTCTTGACCTTACAGACCCCTCTTGGAGTTCAAACCCCTTTGTGGCTCCTTTGAGGCGAATCCCCCGTTCTGCGAGGAATTGATGGATGCTTGTGTATCCCACTTCGAACGGTTGCTGGAGGACTCTCTGGAACCTCTCTCTTTCGTGGTTTTTCTTCCCGAGTGGCGCGAACCTGCGCCAGCGGCGTTGCTCAAGCTGGAAGCGTCCAGGTGGAAGCGAAGACAGATTGTGGTTCCAGCCCTGGAGCACGACTACAGGCACGGATTTCAACACTGCATTCAGAAGTGAGTTTTGAGTGAGAGTGAAAGAGCATATATTGAGTCATTTCATCACTTTAAAATATTCCACCCTGTAAAAACTCAATGTGCATGTAGCGGCACATGTGTCCACTTACTACTGAGTGAGCCAATACTCATTGTACATACATGTCGGTGGACGCATGTTAAGCATAAGAACTTGTTTGCTGCTACAGTCCAGCCTCAGATTAGCAATAGCTCCTCCCAGCCGAGAAATCTTCATCAACTTGAGACTTACTGTTATTGTAACACTCATAAAATAAGTCTCAAACTGAACAAACTGGTTCAAACAATCATTTTCCACTTTGCCCTCTATTGCATCTGTGGCATTTGGGCAAGTATATTCAAGTAATGCATGTCCAAAAAGAAAGATTCATCAGCATATGATGAAGCATCATGCAACATGCATGTACAACATATGTATGCATTGGATTTGATATTAGTCATAATTGGTGGTTGTCACACATAGCCCACAGCTACATTTAGCCCACCTGAAAGTTACCCAGTGCTGTTGCAACCAAACTGACTGGTACCGGGCATGACTAAAGATGCCCAAAAGAGTCAAAAAGCACCATGTATAGGTAGAATGATTTTATTACTTCACCGAAAAAAAGAATCACAGGCAGTGCTTACTTGGTCGAAATTGCAGTTTTGTTAAAGACTAGGTGATGAAGTTAGAATACATCTTTCGAAGAAGGTACCTTTTTCTTTAACTGGAGACCATTCAGAAAGAATTAAATCTGTATCACCTGTGGAGAAGTGCTTTCTTGTACATTTTTGAACATCTCTTCTAACGAGGAGAATCGAACATGATGCCACTGGTTGAGGCAATATTGAGCACAATACATGCAGGGCATTAGTTTCTGTCTGCTATCTGAACAAATGGATCAAGACCCAGGTCAACATCAACTGCCGGTATCTGTTTATGCATCGGGTTCATTTTCATCCAGTTATCAAGTACTAGCTGAAGTTGTAACCAACTATTATAAAGCACTATCTCCGTCTGTCTTACATTTCATGCTGTCCACGCCCCACACGTTTTACCCAGTCCACGCACTTTATGTTGTCCATACACATGTCATACCTGGCCAGCATGAAAAGAGCATGATATTGTCACTTACATCAGGTACAATCAGCTGAAAGAGCTAAAGATATGGAATCCTTGTGAGATTGTTGACTCCTACATGAAACACTCACAGAAAAAGTTTCCTCATGCAAGAGCTATTGTTATTGATGGATCAAAAATTCCAATGGACAAGCCAAGAAATGCCATCGACCAAAGTGCCATGTCGTCTGATTACAAAAATAGAAACACATTAAATGTGATGGCATATCTCAGAAGGCTTAGGAAGGTCTGCCAGCAGCAAGAAGATGGGCCAGGGAAAGAAACAATTCCCTACAGCCAGTCTTTGAGAAGGGTGACACTACAATGGCAGATTGTTAAGCTATTGTTAAGAATTTGTACATGTGCTTGTAGATGTCCCGACATTTATGACAAACATGGCCAGTTCCCCTTGAAAAAGTTGTAAAAGATTGTAGAAAAGCATCTCAAAGAGTGCTTTTGAGAGAGCACTTGGTCTGGCTAAACCATTCCACATCCTTGAAGGAGATTTGTACCACCGATATGATCTGTGGTGGAAGAGCAATAGCTTGTACTCTTTGCTTTGCAGAATTTTGCAACCTGGCATTGGACAAGATGCATAACAAAACCAAGAAAAAGTTCAGGGTAAAAAGTTAAGACTTCACCCATTGTCCATGACAGTCAGACAAGCACGGCTACATCCTGGACTAGATCATGTGGCAAAATAAGCCAGTATGTCTTGCTCTTGTACCTTTATTTTCTGTGGGTCCCTTAAGGAAACGATATTTCAGTACTTAAGCTACATAACAACGGTAGTACAGTGTGTCTAGGCAAAAATTAGAATCGACTTTGACACTTCACAAGTTTTCTGTTTTTAATTTCCTGCACTTGAGTTTCAATAGGCATAAGGAATTGAGTATTCTGAGCAATGTTTATTTTTGCTGCCGTTCTCTATCAAACACCCAACTCAAGATGGAGGCAAAAGTGGCAAGGTGGCATTTCTGGAAATAATTCATTTCATCAGCTGCCAAACAGTGACTGCCAATAACATCGGAAAGATGGTTAAGGACAGGGGAGGCATTGCCAGGGAAACTGGAAGCTGTGGGCACAATTTGAAGAGGACAGCAGAGTTCATGGACATCTTGGCTCCCACCATTGTACACTCACCTCTCCAACAGCCCCTACAGGCTCATCAAGATTAACATCGGGTTGGCAGCCATCTGTGCCGCCTTGTCTGACCTTAGATTACACATGCACACTATACTCGCCATCATTGTCAGCCACTCACAGTCAAAGTCAGAATGACAAGGACGAAGAAAGGAGCCAAGCTCCTGAGCCACCTCACCTGGGGAGAGGTCAACCATCTGGTCTTCTCAGACAAGAAGGTCTGGGCAGTTGATCAGTCTCACAACAGCAGGAATGGCTGTTTTCTTGCCTTCTGTGTCAAAGATGTGCCTCCCATCTTCAACAAAACTTCCCTGATCTGTGGTGATGCTGGGGGCGGTGACATCAGGTGGCCACAGAATGCCACTTTTCTGGTTCACCAAGAACCTTGATATCAAGACAAAGGAGTAGTACCTGAAGGTGATGTGAGACAATATCAAGCCACTACTGAATGCCAACACTATCCCGAGGGGAATTATGTCTTGCGACAAGACTCGGCCCCTGGACACAAGAGCAAGAGGCCAGAGAAGTGGTTGAAGACGCAGCAGACTTCTGGCCCCTATGTTCCTCCAACCTCTACATTTTGGAATATGGCATATGGAGCACAGGAGAGAGCAAGGCCTGTGCTGCTTCTCATCCAGATATGGTTGCTCTGACGACTGCAGTGGAGCACAAGTGGGTAATGGGTGAACACATGAGTTCCAAGGACATGGTGAAGACAAAGAAGGCAATTATGCCCAAGCTGGGGCCCATGTTGGCCGAAGAGGGTAGAAATGACAAGCTGTATGTGTCAGCTGCACGTCATAAACTTTTTAGTGCTCAAGTCCCAATTCAAGTTTAACTACAGTCTGATGGCTAATGTAACTGCCATTTCTAATTTTTGCTTGCACACATTGTGTTTGCAGTAAAAAAAATTGAGACAACCTGAGAACCATATTTGTGTGTGAAATTCTGCATCAAACAGAATCTCTTCTAAAAAGAAGACAGCTAGAGTAAATTCAGGGCCTTGCACAAAAATCCGGGCAAACTTGAAAAACTCACAACGCTCAAGTAAGGGATTTAACCTGAATTGCCTTTTGAAGAAGTCTTCATTGAAGTCTAGCCACAACTTACATTTTGTGCATTTGTCTGTAACTTCAAGCATTCTCTCCACTCAGTCACATAATCATTGATGGGCAGCCTCCTTTTGCATTTTCATCTTGGAGGCCCCAGGCTTGATAGAGGCCTTTAGGTTTATGATGCTGCTGTGCACCATGCAGCAGGTCTATACCTTAAATTTTACCTGCAAGTAGTAATCACAAGGATAAAGTGCGGATTGGCCCATCCCAAAATGGGGAACTTTTCAGGCAGTTTGAAGTGATCACTGGTCTTGTAACCACTTTCATTGTCCTGCTTGGCATGGCTACACAACAATTTGCACTACCAACCAGAGATCCATGTGTGCTTGCTGTTTTTCTAGTCTCTTGTTTGTGCTTCCAGCTGCCTTACACCATCAGCCACATACAGTTCCATAATTGGAAGTATCAAAAAAGTGGTTTTGCCGCCTGTTTTGTGTCTCTGCCTTGCTCAACTTAAATGTTCAGTTGCTGTCCCTGGTTAAGTTAGAGCCCTAATTCAAAAGTACATGCTGACTTCATCTTGGTAGTATAGATAGTTTCTGTACCCTAGGAGCTTGGGTCTACCATCTTCCTTTTTCAAACCATGACTCCAGCTTGAAATAAGTGGTTTATGAAATGTCTGGAGTGTCAGTACAGGCTTGTTGTACAGGGTGTGGCTACTTCATCCAGATCAAAAGGTGTATGTAGAGATGTGAAATTTTCTCTTGATGCAGTCATGAGGGTGTAGATTCAATATTAATTCATACCAGCTGAAGTGGGACAGTGAGGCACGCTTATAAGAGCCACTTTGGGACTGGGTTTTGGCTCTTATAAGCATGTTGCTCTTATATCTGCAGTAGGCTAGGTTGAAAATTGGAATTCCCTGTGGGTGTCCAATATTTGTGACTGCATACTATTTGAAGACTGTAGTCAAATGAAAGTGAAAAAAAGGAGTTTAAACTATGCCCAACTACATTTATAGTTTCATAATACTGTAAAATAAGTTGATTTTTTTTTCTTCAGAACTTGCTGTAAAATATTTTCCTGTCATACTAGAGCAGGTCAGCATTTTGGTGAGTGATTTT
>JAAUXU010036189.1_pt1 | contig 10762 bp, 11 predicted proteins | sample 7278151 | NCBI WGS metagenome assembly JAAUXU01 (sample SAMN14350113, study PRJNA611818) | marine sediment metagenome | isolation source: surface marine sediment (1.8m) | place: French Polynesia: Moorea | collected 2018-08 | reverse complement strand
GGAGAGTGTCCCTCCATTTTTCCCTTTCCTATGCCATTCAGTATCACAAGGTATCAGGCCGACATTCATCTGGATGAACTTCCTTTGATCTCTGCTGGAATCCATCAAGCAGTGTACCGTCTCACCCCCGAGAAACATTGGAAGGGCCATTTTATCTTCACCGTTCGCATTGAGCAAAACAGGTATGTTTTTTGAGGCTGATTTTGTTTTCCTGTTTTCATTTTTTTCCTTTGGCAGGCCAAATCAGGGTCGTTCCATGCTTACCCTGACACTACAGACTTTTTTTGAGTCGGATGCTCCATACGCGAATCAGCTTCCTCTCAAGGTGCCTGTGCGCAATCGACATACTCTACAGTTTCTCGTGTTTGCTCCGAGTTTGTTGTGTGATCGACAGATATTGCGCAGCGATGATATCTTGGGAGTTCTTGGCACGGACAAGTTTTCTGACCTCAGTTTCAAGCCTCAAGTCAAGCCTGAAGAGTTGGAGCTCTTAAACGCGGTCATTGAGAAGAGTTAAATAAATGGTTTGACCTTGAATGTCATGAGCGTCACTTTATTCCTACACGTTGGGCAGTCTTTTTTCTTCTTAGAAAAACGTTTCCTGGAGGGAAAGGGAGCGCTTGCCTTAATGTACATTCCACTCCTGAGAGGGAAGGGGGAAAGTGTGCCGCAGGCAAAACTATAAAAGAAGGTTACTAAAAAAGAAAAGGAAGCGCGTCCATATATAGGAGATTCGGCCGTGGCAATGCTTTAGTAGCTTCCGAGATGCAGTCGAGTATACGTGACGCCGTCCTTCCCGAGGACACCTCCCAGCTCTATGATAGCTATGGACTGGACGAGTTTGACTGCATGGCTGTTCAGTCAAACTACTTCAAGAAGGAGTGTCTCCCCTTGGTCTTTGCCGAGCTTCAGAAGGAGTGGCCCATATCCAACTCCGACCACGGGGAGTACTTGCTGCAAAAGGTCATGAACGCCATTGACATGGAGAAGGTGAGCAACCTTCCTGACGAGTGTGAGATGCGACACGGAGGCATTGAGGACGCGGAGACTTGTCTGCTTGACCTGATGATATTCCTGGACATGAAGGAGAAGGAGAGGAACAGTCAGTGAGAGTCGGAACATGAGAACAGCAGCTGGATAACTCAAGAACCCTGATTGTTTATACTCCTCAATAAATCTTGCTGAAAAGTCTAACGGAATTTTTTACCGCTACAAGAGAAGAACAGTACAACTGGTTCTTACCTTCTTTCGAACGTTCTTGCATGCCGTACAAGTAGAAGGACCAAAAATCTTTTTATGCCGAATTATGGGCCCAAATTTCACAATTATATATGTTGCAAGAGGAATAAGCACTGATCTGCAGTGTTTTTAACTAGTTTGGAGGAATGTGGCAAATTTTAAAACACAAAGATGTGCAGGCAGAGAAGTTTTTTATTTTTGCATAATGTAATTATTGAAAAAAGTATGAGTATTCTAAAATGGTGCTTCATGCTGATGAATGCTGCGCTTGAGAAAAAATGATTACTTACATGGGAATGACATCTTATATAAATGCGTGTTGTTGGGTAAAATGAGTGGTAAAATAATCATCCTCTTTACTATGTACAATACACAAGGGAGTTAGGAGAAGGGTAAAAGACAAGGGACGGGAGGAGGAAAAAAGCGAATGGGGGACCTCTTTCGTGCTGTACGACACACAAAGTTGATACCAAGAAAGATAACGTGATTATGTACTTGCTACAATACAAAGGGCAAAATAAAAGGGAATTTACAAGCAAAGCATAAATCGTATTTTCATGTCAGAAAAAAAAGGTTGCCTTGTTTTACAGTATTTTACTTTGTTTTACTTTATCTTACTTTATTTCTTCTCTGCGCTGCAATTTTCGGAGCTGCAAATTTTGAACAAAGACACCGGGGAGGTGAAATTTTGAAAGAAAAAAAGCATGTAGTGCTTTGATGGAAGAAGATGGCTTTTGCATGGATCGCAGAGCTAGAAGGTAATCAATCATAGAAACTTTGTGAGAGGTTTTTGAATTTGCCAGGGTGATGCTAAAGTCAAAATGGTTCACCAAAGGGTCAAGTTGTACATTTCGGGAAATGAACTCCAGAATAGCAACAAGCAGTTTAGAGTCCTCAAAACCTTTCAGAATGGAAATGAGCGAAGATTTCCAGGCTAAGGAGGGGAGGGAAGAAGGCTGAGGAAGGGTTTGCCCAGAGTCATTTAAAAGACTGTATTTAAGAGCTTTTAGATCAAGCAAGAGGTAACGGGCCGTCTGGGAAAGAAAGGACTCACTTGTCACATTGGGTAGAGGAAATGTTTTCAGGAAAGTATCCAAGCTTTGTCGGTTTGAAGGGTGTTTGGTGAAAAGAGCAAAATCCAACAGAGGCAAGATTGAAGAAATGCCCGTGCCTCGAATGAGGTACGTGTTAATAAAGATGTGGCATCGCTGATGACGCTTCAAGAATCCCAACAGTCTGATCAGTGTCCGTCCTTCTTTGTCTTGGGTTCGAACAAAATCTTCCAGCACTATAGCATGCCGTACAATCTTCTTAAAATCATCATCCAGGGTCATTATCTTGGGTCGAAAAGTGTTGTATTCCGGTCCTCCGTTCACCACCACCACTGGCAGCCCCAGATCTTGGAGGCACTGCTTGACATAAGTGGTTTTTCCTGTGCCGCTCTGGCCACAGCACAGTGTAGCTGAAGGAGGACTGGGGGTCATGGTCGCCTTGATAGCTCCTCTCTATTTCTTGTTGCTGGAGCGGGTTCTCTTCACGAGAGAGGTCTCAAGCTTGGATCCCGCCGAGCGCTTCCTCACTTGGCCTGCACCGGAGTAAGAGCTGGCGTCGAATGCCCTTTTTCGGTCTACCTCCATCCTTGGGGCCCCTGCCTACTCCCACGGCTTGAGGAGGCCTCAGCTGAGGAGTGACGAGCTGCCCAGAGAGTTCTGGTCCCAGATCGTTGTTCTCCAGACCCACTTCATCAACCACCTCCTCTGCTCTCTCTTCATCTCCCTCCTCTCCCTCCGCCTGGCCCTCCTCTCCCTCCTCTCCCCCCTCCTCAATCGCTTCACCTTCCTCCTCCTCCTCCTCCTCCTCCTCCTCCTCCTCCTCTTCCTCCTCTTCACTACCGTCCTCCTCTTGCTGCTGATTGTCGACCTCCTCTCCCTCCTCTCCCACCTCCGTCACCTCCACCTCTTCATCCAGATCCACCACGTCACCGCTGGTTTCCTCCGCCTGGACTGAAGCACCGCCCTCGTGTGATCCGCTTGGGCCTGGTCCTGAGGGCGCCGAAGAGAGCTTTGGTGACTTCCTCGTGTTTGTCTTTCGCCCCCCGCCTCTTCCAGGAGCGCGCCCGCGTCCAGCTGCAAGCAAGCGCCCGCTCGAGGGCTTGTCTTGATCCAGAGGCTCCATAGGAGGCTTGTTGCCGCTGCGACTCTCGGCCATCCCGAGCGCCTCTCTCTTGTCGGCCACGGGATCATCTTGGATCTTGGCGTCCTTGGCAAGAATGCCGGCAAAGCGAACCACCTTGGCAAAGCTCTTGCTGGTCAGAAGGCGGAGGAAGTCAGGGAGCTTGAGCTGGAACCCCCAGCTGTCGAAGGAGGGCTTGTCGTCATTGCGGAATCCGGTCGACTTCAGCTTGATCTGCACGTTAATGTCTTGGAAACGAAGTTTAATCTCGTCTGAGGCTTGGTTCTCCGTGGTGAAGTTGAACGTGGAGAGAATGAGTTTCAGCTCAGAGAGGTTGGAGGAGCGTGCTCCTCCAAAGGCGTGCTTGGTCAGGGTGTAGTTGTAGTCCAGATGAGCCTGTGTAAGAAAACAGTCAAAATATGGATCTTCCTCACTTTAAACTGCTTCTTACCCTCCTTCCTCGACACTCCTTGGCCGAGTAGCGGCAGTTCCAGTCATTGACCAGACTTCGTCCGCGCTCTGTGAGGGCGCGAATCATCTCCAACGGCTTGCGGAAGAGAGAGGAGGCGGTGGCGTTGTCAATCAAGATGATGTGCTCAAAAGACCCTCCATTTCGAGCCTTCTTGGTCGTGCTGGGCACAGACAAGATGAAGTAGCCTAGTATTGAAAACAGGGGTAAAATTTGCCTCTATAGTTATTTTATCTTCTCAGGACATACCACTGCTGAAGTTCCACAGGGGCCTGTGCTTCACCTTAAGGGCGTTGACGGGCCCTAGGTGCTGAAAGTTGCTGTCGGTGTTGGAGGCTTGGAAGAACACATCCACGCCATGCTCTCGCAGACTGAATGTGCCATTCTCCAAGCGAGGGGTCTGATGAGACACCTCTCCCGATGCAAAAATCTTGCTAAGAGGGTCCATGAGGCCTCTGAGCCTCTGGAAGGCTCCGAATCAACTAAACAGAGAAGAGAAGGAAGGAGCTCTTGTCCGTAGCCTAATGTGAAAGCGACTAAGGAACGCGCATGCGCACACGTCTGTTTCTTTCCCTTCTCCTCCTTCCTTTTTTCCGGCAACCAATCAGCGCAAGGCAGCCCCAACTACACCCAACGCGCCTGCCTCCTCTGGTTGGGTTCCTCTAAGAGGAGTAATCAACCAATAGGAAGGCTTTTCTGTCTTTGCTACCTGGCGTGTTGGGACATCTCCCTTCCCCTTCTGTTCAGTTCAGTCTGAAAGGAGAGCTTGACGCATTCAGGTGCGTTCTGTCGCTGCTTGGAAGTTCAGGTTGGTCTTTTTGTTTAAATCTTTTATCTTTAGAGACATTTCTGTACAACAAGTGTAAGTCAAAAAGTGAGTCTCACGGCGGTGCTGAAATTGGCCCGGGCATCGGTAAGCCTGGGGCCCCATGGCTCCAAAAAGGGGTTTCAAGCGCGGCCTGACCAGGAGTGGAAAGCGATTCCGCCAAGACAGGCGTGCCTTTTGCGCCTCCCTGGAAGAGCTAAAACGTCGACACTCACGTGTGCTATCCCCCAAACCGGTCTTTTATCTCGGTCGGCGCTTTATTGGACGGCAAGGGCATCACGGCATGATAGAATGTGTAGTGCGCTTCCCTGTGGATCATCCTAACCCAAAGAGGATTCTCACCTCGGCTCTCCTACAGCTCATTGAAGAATTTGGAAGCGATCCCCCCTTTTATGTGAGTATTGTATTTTCATAACAAGACGCTTCAAGTCTGACAAGATCTTTCTCTCCAGGCCACGTTGACAGCCAACGCCATTTTACGCAAGATCGAAGACGGAAATGTGAGCTACTCTTTCTTCTATGGTCAACAATTTGGAGAAGTAGAAGAAGGAAAAAGAAACAGTGAGAACATTCTCAAGGAATCTCTGGCCGACTTGGCTCAGTTTCCCGACCGTTTTTCCTATGAGGATGTGGCCAGGCAGTTTGCCCAGAATTTGCCAGGAGGGTCGGGCGTTGCAGTGTTCCAACTGACACACTACATTGTCATCTTTCGACGCATGGTGGAGAACTTGAGGGCGCCTACGAGGCAGGTTCCCTTGCTACTTGACGTGTGAGACAATGACGCTCCCAGGATGCGACCTTCTAGGCAGTTCACCCCTCAAAGACATTTTGCAGTTTTACGCCGAAGACCGAGAAGAGACCCCTCTTCAGCTGTACGCCGAAGTGCTGAAAGAAACCCTCGGTCTCAAGACGAGCTTGCAGCAAACGTCCCTGTTGCAAGAAGACAATCTCGTCCGGTTCTATGGCGCGTACGAAGAAGATCCCCAGTATCTGAGTGTACGCAATCATGCCGCCCTGTCTCGCCTTCAGTCGACCCTGGGACGTACCTTCGTCATCCTGCAGTACACGGGACCTCAGTGCACACCCATCAAAATTTTCGACACTCGTGTGAGGATTTTGCTCACCCATCCAGAAGAAGCAGTGGGGGCCACATGCGATGTGTTTTGCCTCAAGAAGAGAGGGTCTGGGTTCGAGCTTTATCTTGTGCACAATGTCCAGCAACTTTGCAATGGTCAGGGCCTCGATCCCACCGAGGGGTTCTACATCCAAAGCGGCAGACTCGATCCGGACTGCTGTCTGAAGAAACTGGCCATTCTTCTAGAGGCCGACCATGTGCTGCTGCGCGTCCCAGAGACGCTTCCTCTGATCGATGGCGCCCGAGATTGGACCCTCTACGACCTTTGCATGCGTCCAGCCGAGGTCCTGACTCATCTTGGTCAATGGGCATGGGCAGACGGGCCCAAACCTATTGTTCTCATCTACCATCTAGGAACTTTGCCCGTGTTCAGTGTGAAGAAAGCCAACAGCATTCGACTGCAACCCAAGCGGCAAACATTCCGCATCGTCGCTACCTTCTGGGACGCGCCTGGGAGTGGACACGGTCGGAAGCGCTTTCCCTGGAAAGACAGCATCATGGTGGGCGTCACAGGTCACGGCCGTCTCTACACTCTCAAAGAAGCCTATCGACAGCACGTCCTGAAGGAGAAGCTTCTGTGCTCCAAGAGCGGCAAGACTTCCTCCGCCTTGCCGCGCGACATCACCCACTCAGAGGAACAGCAAGAGGAGGAGGAAGATGGAGAAGAGAGGCTCGAAGAGGTGGGCGTGGAGGAGGAACTGAATCGAGATAAGGCGTTTAGCGCCTGTGGTTGCCTCAGCTGTCGAGAGGGGGAAAAGTGGGTAGAAAATCTAGGTCCCAAGGGGCCCCAAGTGCTCAATCGCATTCCTTTCGACGCCCTCTATTATCTCAAGCTCCTTGGTCTCGACACGGCGGAGCATCGTGCGGCCATCCTTGAATGCTGTCGTCTCAGCTGCTGTGCATTGGACATTGAATCTACCACACACAACTTTGAAGAGGAAGGGGAAGCTAGGAGCGCGCGTCGGGATCCTCAATTTGAGTTTCTGAGCACCGCTCCAAGAAGCGCCTCTAGTGGAAATGATGCCGTGGCGCTCCAAACACCCATCTATTTTGGACACCTTGATCGTCTGACATCAGAGCCGGTTCACTTTGCCGTGGAGGGGGGTCTGACGGGAGTGCGTCCGGCGGTCGAGCGCTACCTTCTCCACCTCATGCGTCTTCAAGAGAACTTGGCTCAAAAGAAGAAAGAACTGCTGGCCCCCCTCTACCAAGTGGTGAAACGCTACAAGAAGGCCCATTTTGACTACTTTGTCGACTGGATAAAGGAGCAACATCGAATTCAAGCCGAGGAAGCCGAGGCCGCGGCGGCTATGACCGATTCAGGAGAGAGCGGCTCGGACGATCCTGACTATGTGCCCGGGGCGGATATTGATGTGGATACTTTCTCCCCTCATGGTTCGGAAGGTGGCCAGGCTGCGGTGGAACAGGAAGAAGAGTCAGAAGAAGAGGAAGACGAAGAGGAGCAAGTCCAGGAAGAGGTCTCTGAGACGGCGGAACAGGAAGAAAAGGAAGAGTGGAACATGGCCGCGTGCTGGGAGCGGTCTTTTCTGGGACTGTTTGAGAGAGAACTAGACAAGCTGGCTCAGAACCTGAACATTTTCACCTTTAATGGCGCACATTACGACATGGTGCTCTTGGCCAACTATGTGGCCAGTGCCAACGGCAAATTTGGACGCTCCTACTATCAAGACTGGAAGATTCTCAAAAATGGCTCCAGTGTGGTCATGCTAGACCTGCCTTCTCGTCACCTTCACTTTCGAGGTGAGTGAACCCCAGTACAGAACCCCCTTTCAATACCCATCAAAACTTTTTTTGTTTTGCAGATCTGCGAAAACTGCTGGCTCCCGGCTTCAGTCTGGCCCACCTCTGCGAGACCGTGGGACTGACAATGGCGAAAGGTCTATTTCCTCATGACCTAGTAGACCCCGAGGGACGGTTCCTTGATGAGCCTGAGCTTCCCGCCAACGCCAAGGACTGGTTCAACCGTCTTGATCAAAGGAGTCCATCTCAAAGAGAAGTGGATGCCGCCCGTCAACTCTTCCGCGAGAAGCAGTTCACCTCCGTCAGGCAGTACTATCTCTACTACCTCGACTGCGACCTGATCATCCTGCTTGAGTCGCTGGAACGGTTCTTCAAGGAGCTCCACACCATTGTGGGGCTCCATCCGGTGGCCTGCAACAAGTTGACGGTGTCGAGCTTTGCCTTTCTGGCCGCCCAGTACCAGCTCGTGCACGATCTTCGCCCTGGCTGCTTCTCCGTCAACCATTGCGCCATGTACGCGGCCCTCAAGCGGGGCACCCGAGGCGGAGTGCCTGTGGTATGCCGTACGGCCTGCGGAAATGATCCCGCCATGGAAAAAATACAAGGGTGGCAAAAGGCTGAGGCCAGGCAAATGGACAGAGATGCCGAAAGGGAAGAACGAGGAATGGAACGCGCGGACTCGAAGGAAGAAGATCTCTCCGATTCAGAAGAAGGAGAAGCTCATCTTCTCTCGGAGGAGGACCGCGCCTACTTGGCCTTAGGAAAGAGCGCCTGCAACGCTCACTTGCGCACCTCCGAGGCGAATTCCCTCTCCGATGAGGAGTCCGTCTCGGATCTGAGGGGCCAGCTGTCTTCACCTTTTTCCCGACCCGTCTCGGCCGGATCACAGCAAAGCGGGGAAGAAGAATTGGGCTCCGACACGACCACCGTGCGCATTGCCTCCTCTAGCTCCTCCGACAGTTTTGTCTTTTCTTCGGAAACTTCGGATGATGAGAATGACTACCGTGAGGGGGAAAAAAGCAGCGACTCGAATGACACCCCCTCTCTAGAGTCTTCCTCACCGCCCACACCTTCCTTGTCGCCTACGCCCCCCGCCGAGGCTCGGCCGCCCACACCACCCAGGCCGCCCCTCCCCGAGCCCTTGCTCACGAGTTCGCCATGTCTATGGTGCCACTACAAGGATCTCTCCTTGCTTTATGCCGCTGCAGGCAAGTACATCCTTTGTCTATGATAGCCTGGATCTCTTTTACCCAAAAGCAATATTCCCGCTCACCCCCCTTTCAATCTTGTTGCTCTTCTTTGATGTGCCTTGGGGGTGTTGCTCGCTCTCCCGCCCTTGTTCAAGGTCATTTTGGAGAACGTTCTCATAGCTCTTCCTTCCTTTTTCTGCCTTTTTGAAGGTTTCGCGGGAAAACATCCGCGTGCCTCGACATGTCCCAGAAACGTTCCCCTGACCCTGACATTGACAGCATGGAAGAACAGCCTCAGAGCTCGGTCCTTTAGAAAAGTCCAAGCTGGTTACGGGTCAAGAAACACGTTCCCCTCCAGAGGGCGCTAGCTCCATTTTTAATTTAGAACACGGCCCTTTTTACACCCTCAAAAAGATTGGATTGGCGGAATCTCTTCAACTCTGTTCATTGGCGCTTTGGCCTCTGGACAAAAGCAAGAGAAAGGCCTTTTTTTCGCCCGAAACACTTTTTTTGCAACACTGTCGTGTCGAACATGGCTTCGAGCGCCACGAAAAATTGCGGGTAAATAGGACACAAAAATTTAGGCTTGAAGAACAGGGCCAGAGCCCTCCCCCTCCCCCCGAACCTCTCGCCTTTTCTTGAGAATCGACCCATAAAAAACCCCTGCCCAATAAAGGCCAAGGCCAAGGGATGGTGGGTGGCGTTTGAACGCCTCCTCCTGGCCACCTAGAAGAGGGGATAAACAAAAGGAAAATGGGAAAACTTTTTTTTACTTTTTTCTTCTCCTCTTTTTCCTTTTCTCAACTTGATGGGTCAAAAGAAAAAGATCGGCCCCCGCCCACCGTCTTTTTCTCTTTGACGGTCTAGCCGGAGGGGCGATACAGAGACCCGCAAGACGGGCTGTCCGGGCAGGCCCAAGGGACGGGCAGCTGGCCCCCGGTTTGGGCGCGCGTCCCGCCGCGCCCGGGGGGTCCGTCTGGCCGGAAGGGAGGCAAAGGGGACCCCCTCAAGAGCCCACGGCGGCCCGCGGCGATCCACGCACGGGGCGCGCGCTGGGCGCGCGCGCGGGAAGGCGCGCCTTTGGCGCGCCCCCGCCTGGTCTCCCAGGGACCGAGCGGCCCCCGGCCGCGAGAAAGGGGCGGCCCCCGAGGGGCCGGCCGTGCCACGCCTGGGGGGTCCCCCCTCGTCCTCTTTCCTAGACCTTTCTCTTGGCCTCTTCCTCCCCCCGATTGTTGCCCAGGGAAAGAAAGGGCGGGATGAAAACCGGGGAAATACCCTTTTTTGCCAAGCTCCGAGTTCTTTTATTCCTTTATTTTTCCCTCTTTTTCTCAGGACATCGCGAGCTCCCCTTTGGGCCGGGCACCTTTTATCGCCTGAATCGGCCCCCACTGCCCCCGCCCCACAGCCCGTGGTACCACACGGCCGACTCCCTCCAGAGCGGATCCTCTTCCGCCTGGCGAGACGGACCGCGAGAGCCCCTTCAGCCGGAGGAGGAGGCCGAGCAGTATGAAGAGCCAGAGGACCTGGAAGAACCAGAAGAAGAGCCCGAGGCGGAGGAGGTGGAGGGCGAAGACGAGTTTGAGACTGCGCCCACAGCGGCGCCTGAATGGGTTGGAACGGAACGGGCCCAGATTGAGGGAGAGCCAGAATCCGAAGGGGTCGGCGACCCCGCGTCCCGAGCGCCTCCCGAGGGTGAAGGAGAAAGAGGCGCCCCTCTCTCGGTGGATGAGCCGGCCACCAGCGAAAGATCCGATACTTCTCTAGAGAGCACCAACAGCTCGGCACAAGAAGAAGAAGTCAGCGAAGATGAGCTGCGAGATCTGTTGGACGAGGAGGAGCGCGAGGACTTGCAAAGACGCGAGCACGTGTGGAAGACTGGAGGAAGATGCCACACGGCGGAAGGGTGCATGGCTCGGCATGGGTACCCCGCCGAAAACAACAATATTCTGGGAGCCATCGGGCGTAAGGAG
>JAAUXU010009130.1_pt1 | contig 10763 bp, 6 predicted proteins | sample 7278151 | NCBI WGS metagenome assembly JAAUXU01 (sample SAMN14350113, study PRJNA611818) | marine sediment metagenome | isolation source: surface marine sediment (1.8m) | place: French Polynesia: Moorea | collected 2018-08 | reverse complement strand
TGGAAATGTCGGGTTTTCCTGTCCCGCAGGTGCAATGTGGTGCGCAGTAGTAAGTTGCGAGAGTGGCGAGAGCAGAGAGGCCCGAGAAGAACAGACTAGTAGACTGGCAACTTGGTCTTGCCACAAGGAGAAAAAAACAAAACAAGAGAAAGACTGAAAGAGGAAAAAATCACAGTAGGGGTGGGCACGGGCTGAAATTTTCAGCCCGGGCCGGGCTCAGCCCGCGGGCTGGGCCCGCGGGCCTGGCCCGCGGGCTGATAACGGGCTATTTATAGACGGGCCGAAAATATTTCAGTTCTACAGTATTTTTGAGTTGAGTTATTTTGTACAACCAACCAGAAACTGAGTAAAGTATAAAACTGCATTACAAAAAAAGGGTACAAATCGGTTTTTTTAAAAAAATTGAAAATTTGATATTTTTATAAAAAAACCTCATAATTTTCCAAAATTTTCTGAATTTACAAAAGAGGCGGGCTGAGAGCTCAGCCCGGGCCGGGCCGGGCTGGAGGGTCGGCGGGCCAGCCCGCGGGCTAGGCGGGCCGGGCTGAGCCCGCGCCCACCCCTAAATCACAGACATCAGGCAACGCAACTTGGAGGTCAACGTTGCGGCGGACTTCGAGGTCATCCAGGGCCTCCAGGTCAGTCTCGAACGAGGTACAAAGTCGTCTTGATCTTGACCTCCGAAGTACATAATTCGGAGCCATGGACACCCCCGAGACCCCCTCGGTGGACACCCCGTCTCCCAAGTCCAAGTCGGTGGTGTCGGTCTTCAAGGAGCCGCCCTCCCCGGCAACCCTGACCCTGCAACGGCGCCGCCCGCGGCAGAAGGTGCTGGACGAGGACAGGTACGTGGAGAAGGTCTCCAGGATCATCGCCAGGGACTTCTTCCCGGAGCTGGAGAAGCTGGAGGCGCAGCGGGAGTTCATCGAGGCCAAGGAGAGGAACGACGTGGCCGCCATGTCCAGGCTCAGGGAGAGGTTCTCATCCACGTCCGGGTCACTCCGGCACGGTCAGGGCGGCCAGAGCGGGCGCCCGGGCAGCCCGGACACGTTTGAGACGCCGCTGGAGGAGAGGAGGGAGGAGCAGGAGCCTGGAAGCAGCAGCAAGGCCGGGGCCAATGACGATGCCAAGTCGGTGGCCTCCTCTTCCTCTTCCTCCGCCCAGGGGGACGCCAACAAGGGCCCCGGACTGGACACGTTCTTGTCCAAGCACACGAGCGAGGACAACGAGAGCTTCAACGAGATCATGGAGGAGTCCAGGCAAAAGTTCGAGTTCACCCACTCTTGGATGTTCAAGGAGGACGAGCAGAAGAGCATCGAGATGAAGTCTCAGCAGCTGGCCCTCCCCTCCATCGAGGACCAGTGCAACAGGGACAAGAAGTCTGACAAGATCAGCAGGTCGACGGACGGCTGGACGTACAGGAACGAGAACGCCGTGTTCTACCCTCCGGAGGGGGTTGACCCGACGCCGGAAGAGCTGGTGGAGCGGGCCAGGAAGGAGCGCAAGATCGTGCACGAGAACACCCGCTTCCGGAGGGACCCATGGAAAAGCGACCTGAGGGACTCCTCGCTCAAAGAGACTGTGGCCAGCAAGAAGGAGAAGGAGGCCGGAAAGGTGGGCGTGGACGGGAGGGCATTCCAGCGGCCGGAGACGCCAGCGGTCAACGGCTTCAAGATCCTTCGGATGACGCCCTCGCCGATGCCCGGGGCCGCGGCCGAGTCTCCCTTCATGACATGGGGAGAGGTGGAGAGCACCCCGTACAGGCTGGAGGGCTGCGAGACGCCAATTCCGGGGGCCAGGGGAGGCGCCGGGGGACCCTCATTCAGCATCCAGGACGTGCCCAAGCGCGACAGGCTGGCGCACGAGCTGGCGGAGAAGAACTCAAAGTTCTACCGCGACCGCAAGGGCAAGGCCATCCAGAACGCGCGATCACACATCAGGACGCCCAAGATGAACCTGACGGAGCGGGTGAGCACCATGAGCCCGGCCGCGCAGAGGCTGGCCACAAACAAGCTGGGCATCAGGCTGGGCACGGACAAGGCGCTCAGGGCATCCTACACCCCATCACCTGCAAGGACGCCCGGAGGGTCCTCCTCCACTCCCAGCAGAAGCAAGCTGCTCATCTCCTCCTCGGTCCGCTCCAAGGGCGGGGCCACCCCACGGACGCCGAGAACGCCGTCCGCCTCTGCTTCGGCGTCGTCCGCGGCGGCGGCGGCAGCAGCATCCAGCGGGGATCTATCTCTGACAGATAACCTGCTTAACCTGCCCTCCTCCTCCTCGTCTTCCTCACAGCAGGGTGGATCTTCAGGGGGAGAATCGGACTCCAAGAGGCAGAAGGCGTCGGACTACTTTTAGAATATGTTGCGCAATTTAAAACTTCCTTAACCCAGTTATTTAAATACATACAGCGTTTGTTGACTTAAAGCCTACCTGCTCGAAAATTCATTTCCCTTTTCTTCGTTTACTTGCAGTAATCAAAATGGCTAGCAACAAGGACTCCTGCAAGTCAGTCAAAGATTCAAAGAAGGACCAAGGCAAGGGCCAGAAGCGCCTGGGACTGCAGGGGGACGGCTCTGTCCTGGCGGACGAGGAAACCGACGTGTGCCTCAAAGACTTCGACTCCTTGGGGTGCTGGAGCAAGGTGCCGCTCAGGACTACAGGAGACATGTGAGTGTTCTTTGAAGTTTTTCAATCAAATGTGATATTTCAAAGGAATGGGTGTTTGGCGCTAGTCTAATTCTTGATTTGGTTTTGCTTTTTTAGAAAATATCTCTTTTACATATGTAGTAGAGGTTCAAACACGAGCTTGCCTCGTTTTTTTTGCAAGGCACCTCTTGGTATCTTGCCCCTCAATTTTATAATGCACTTGGGCACCGGAGGGGGGGGGGCACCTCTGCGGCCCTTTCCGTATGTACAGTAGTAAAGTACGAACGTTTTCAGACCCTTATTTACTGTAACCCCTCCCCCCTGCGGCCCAACCCCGTGCCAACTATATGACAGTGGGATAGCCTTTTGTGCAAACAGTCATGCCTCGCGTGCAGAAACTATATGTTGATGTGAGGGAGGTTTGTATAGAAGGAGTCCACGTCAAGGAAATATCGCGCATTTATACACAAATGGGAGATACAACAAAAGACTTCTGCAGCATTCCATCCCTTGTGTGGCCTGGATATTGTCCATGTCTTGACGCATCTTTGCGACTTCAGAACTCCTGGTTGGGCAATGATCGTGATGCACATAAGTTGCCTTGTTGACCTGGACGCTGTTACTAGTGTTCGTGCTCCACCAGAGGTCTTTGGCCGCCAGCAAGTGATTTTTGAAGAAGCCCTGTCATATGACTAATTTTTGAATAATTTCTTCTTGCATACACTTTCATTTCCCAACTCCTGGAGAAACATTTAAATGGTTTAGTTGTACAAAAAAGTAGTCTTCCCTACCAGGCTACCACTAGCTAAAAATCTCGAATTTTTTTGGCTAGAAGAAAAAATGTAAGGGATTTTACAATTTCCATTGGTTGTTTAAAGTGTCAAAAATTTACGTTGTGAAAAGTGTTCGTGCAGGAAAAATCCCTGTTTTCGTCCAAGACACGGCATAGTGCACTCATTGCTGGATCATGGCGAAAAGGGCGAAAAAGCCTCCCAAGAAAAAAATTGGTCGGAAAGGGCTCGCTGCCCGTCGAAAGCGCTTCCAGGAGGGTCCTCTTCAGATCGGCCTGAACATGGACCAAAACGTCGGCGGTGGCCAATGCGAGCCCATCACCCTGGTCATTGGGGGCGGGGGAGGCGTCTCCGGCGGCGCTGGCGGCGGCGGCAGGCGGAGCAGCGTCGCAATCTTCACGGAGGGGCGCAAGAAGGGGGAGGAGCCCGCGCTCACCATCCTCTACGATGACAAAGGAAAGATGCTGGTCGAGCAACCGAAGGAGAAGGTCGGCGCGGGATCCGCCTCCTCCGTGCGCATCAGCGAGGGAGCGAGCTCGAGAGACGTCTCCAAGGAAGGGGGAGGCGGCTCCCGCAGCTCCACGGTGGACGCACTACGCCAAATGCACCAGGACCTTAAGAGGATCCTGGAGGCGCTCTCAGGACGATCGGTCAAGCCCAAAATCAAGACTCACTCCAAGCGACAGGTTTACCTGGCCCCGTACAGGAACGCCAAGCCCGGTAAGAAGAAGACAGGAGGCCCCCAGTACGTCCGCGGAAAGAAACAGGGAAAGGCCAAGGGGAAGTCGAAGAAATCGAAGAAGAAGGCCGGCAAGTCCAAGAAGAAGGCCAAAGGAGGAAAGGCGAAAAAGGCCGGCAAGAAGAAGGGCGCCGCCGCTGGCAAGAAGGGTGCCAAGAAGGTGACTGCGCCTCCCACGGAGAGGGTTAGGACCACCCAGCCGAATGAGAAGGCTGGCACTGCTCAAGGCAAGACCACGCGCGCAGGCACGGTCCGAAAGAAGACCCAGCAGCAAAAGGTCCGAAAGCCCACAGCATTGCGGCGGAACCGACTCTCCATGAACACGTCCACCCACATTAATACAAGGACCAGGATTCGAGGACCGGGCACCGCAAAGACCTTTAAAGAGAGTCTGCGGACTGTGCGGGAGGGGCATCCTGGTCTGACACAAGTTGGTAGCGGAGCGTCCGCCTCCAAGGAAGTGTCTCCAAAGAGTGCGTCAAATGGTTCGCCGGAAGGAGAGCAGCAAGGAAAGCAGCAACCAAAGTCGAAATTCCTGAATCAGGGAGTCTCGAAGCATGACTTCAAAAGCATACCTCATCTACGCCGAGAAAAGAGAGGAGATAGTAATATAGTAAATTCAAAGTTCATAAACAAGCCCGTCTCTGGCGTAGCGAGTGCCCCGCCGGCTGGCTCCTCCGGACCACGAGTGGCTGCCGGCGTGAAAAGTCCACCGGCGCCTGAACCAGCCCAGAACAAAGTCGCATTTCGCAAACTTCGTCCAAAGCTATCAATGACAGTGGGGCCCTTTGCAGTGAAGTACAAGCGGAACAAAGAAACTGCCAGACCTAGAACAGCTCTGACTAAACGGAAGCAGCGCACCCAAAAGACGAGAAAATGAATTCGACTGAACATCCGAAGCGCTTGTACCCACCATATGCTTTGCTGTTGCCCTAAATATACCCACCGGCCTGTTTCTCTTTAACCATTGTACCATCTTCCAAATCTCTTGTCTTTGTCACTCTTGGGTCATTACTCGATCGTAGTTTACATTTCATTTACCGGAGCGGTATATACTTTTTTTCCAGTCCTTGGGTCCCCGCCGAGGAGTGGGCAGACTCCTTCTCGGAGAAGTACATCAAGTACCACACGGAGAGCACCGGCTACATCAACCTGAGCAATCCCCTACAGGTCGACGACAACCCGGACGGCAGAGAGAAGGCCAAGAGAAAGAAAAGGAAGAAGGAGGGGAAAATCAAAGACTTCACCGTCACGGCGCAAGGGGTCACAGAGGTCAAGAAGACCCCCGCAGCGGAGGACCGCAACGACGCTCCTTCAGAGAAAGGTATTACTTTTCCCCGTGTCCTCAAATAATGAGGGATATCAGCGTTTTTCTTTCGCACTTGTAGGACAAGAGAAATACGAGAGTGACGAAGACTTCCTGGACGAGTTCGGCAACGTCAAGGAACCAGAGGAGGAGGATGGCGAGGACGGAGACGGAAGCGGGAGCGACAACAGCGACAGCGTTGAGAATCAAGGAGGAGGATCGTCGGGAAAGAGGAAGCGAAAGAAGAACAAGAAAAAGAAGAAAAAGCGGGCGGAGGCCGCTGCTCTGGCGGATGCCTTCGGCGATCGCGGCGGCGGCGGAGGGCTGGCGGATGCCTTCGGCGATCGCGGCGGCGGCGGAGGGCAAGCACCCGATGGCACTCCGCCCCAACCTGCAGCTCCTCAAGGGTCGAGGGGACCGGATCGGGGCGGGCATCATGATCCTCGGGGCGGCGGCGGCAAGAGGGCGTACATGTTCGCCTGGACCGACCACGATGCCCCGCGGCCGGAGGGAACAGGGAACGGAGGAGGAGGAGGAAGAGGCATCAAGCAGTCTCCAATCGTGGGCGGCGGCGCCAACACCAGGGAGGCGGATAACCAGTTCCCTCAAAAGATGCTGCCCAATATCGGCTTGGAGGAGCCACACTTCAGCTGCCTAGGACACCTCGAGCAGGAGGTTTTCCTATCCCTCATGGACAAGTTCCAGTTCTTTCAGGCGCAGGATTTCTCAAAAATGACGGAGGACGACGCCAAGGACCTGGAGAAGCTCCGCCAACTCCGCGACCTTGTGAAGGACGAGCAGGACGAGTTTCAGCAGTTCGCGAAGAATGCCTTCCTCCAGGTCTCCTTCAGACACAGCGGCGGCGGCCTCAGGGCGGAAATAAAGCGCTACATCGACGAATACTACGAGCACAGGCTGCGGAGGGTCGCCGAGATGCCGAGGATCTACGAGCAGGCACGTACAGTATATTGAGAGGGATACAACGCCATAGCTTCTTTCTCACTTCCAATTTCATGTCATTTCAGGTAAAGGGTCTCAAGGACCCACTTCTTCGCCTGGTTCCCCCTTGTAGCGAGCACCACAGCGGTCGTCCTCAGTTCGAGATGCGCCCGGAGAAGAACCTGGCCGAGATGGGAGTCATCCCCAAGGCCCTCATCCCCAGCAGGATGACGATCTCCCGGGGGTACCCGCCCCTCAGGGTCCCATGCCAGTACGACAAGCTGTGCGCAAAGATACCCACAGACCCCAAGCTGGCCTGGCTGCCGCAGCAGCAGCAGCCAACGCCAAAAGGGGAGGACCAGGCACCTGCGCCGGCTTCGCCCAACCTGCTGGAGCAGGTGGATTGCTCCAGGTTCCTGCACAATTCTCCCGTGAGCCGTGACCCCAACGCCGAGAGGCTGGCCGTCTCCTACCTGCCCGCAGTGGTCCTCTCCGCCTCCTCGCTCAAGGTGCTGATGGACAACTTCGGCCCCAACTTCGACTCGCCCTGGACGATCCCCTTCTCCGTTCGCACCTACTGCAGGGAGGAAGGGGGCAAGGTCCTGGACGTGCAGAAGGTTGTGTTCCTGGACAAGCCCCTCCCGCGCAGAAGTCTCTCCGCCAAAGAGAAGAGCGAGTGGTACCACAAGGTGGCGGCAAAGGCGTTCCTCCTCCACCCGTGGACAAGGTCAAGGAAGGTGCCCTCCAAGGGAAAGGAGAGCCCGGACAAGTTCGGGAGGGGAGGGAACGGCGGAGGGGGCGAAGACGAGGGCGATCTCTTCTTCGCCTCTGAGAGCATCTCAGACCTGGAGACGTTCGGAAACTCCTCCGCGGACTCCTCCGCCCTCCTGCAGCAGATGGATGGAAACGCCAGCGGCGACGACACCGACGGCAGCGAGGACGAGGACGATGGTGATAAGCTTGTGATCGCCACGGAGGAGAGCACTGCGGACGAGGAGGAGCCGCCGGCGAAGACGGAAGGTAGGCGACTGAGGTCCAGGCAGAAGAGCGGCGGGGGCGGCGGTAACTCTCAAGGCGGCCCCAAGACGAGGCTGAAAAGGGTGGCGGAGGCTGCTCCGGTTTCACCTCAGGCGGCGGAGTCACCTCCTCCGCCACAGAGGAAGAGAGGCAGGCCACCAAAGAAAAGGAACCTTCCTCCTGGCGCTGCCACGAGCAGAGCGACTTCGGCGTCTGAGGCGGAGACCAGTGCCGCCACCGCCGCTGAGGAAGAGGAGGACGGGAGGAGGACCTCCAGGCGGCTTCGTCGCAGAGTTGACTCAGGGGAAGGGGGAAACAAGGTCCCAGAGGGCCTCCCACCCAAGAAGAGGGGCAGGAGGAAGGCTATACCGATTTCGGACGACGACGACGAGGATGAGGAGGTCCAATTTAAAGTTGAGCTGACGGTCCCCAAACTTGAGGAGACATCGGACGCGGAGGAGAGAAACAACTGCAGCAGGGGCAAAGATGACGAGGAGACCCGTCGCATCTGCGGCTTCCAGGACGACCACTCCGCGGTGGAGCTTCCTTCCACGTCGGGGGAGGAGGAGATTGAGAGGGAACTGAGAGGAAGAGATGTGTCGACGGCGGAGGAAGAGCACGGCGAGGTGGAGGTGTCCCAGAAGAGGAGGGGAGAGGGAGATGCGACTGCCAGCGAGGTCGGACCTGCGCGGCCTCACACTGTAGTGATCGAGGTTGGACAGAGGAAGAAAAAGGAGGAAGAAGAGCAACAGTCATCATCTGGGAATGTAGATCAAGAATTGAATACAGTCCAGGCGCAGCACTCATCCCCTTTCAAGCGCCCGGCGCCTTCGCAGCATGTCCAGAACATGGTTGCCCTGCTCGAGAGGAGAAAGGAGGAGAAGAGGGAGTTCCACAGGAAGAAAGAGCAGGAGAAGGCGTCTTCCGCCGCAGGAGGGGAGAAGAGCTTCCTCGGCGGCATCATGGCCGCGCAGGAGACCCTGCTGGACAAGACGTCCGCCAGGGCTGAGGAGGAGCGCAAGCGTCGCATGCTTCAGGCCAGGGCGAGGGGGGCGCAGTACCAGGGCGAGAAGGTGGCCTGCTTCGACGAGGGCCTGTCCGCCGTCGACTTCCGCCCGCCGTGCGAGGGAGACAACGTCAGCTACCGGCTCTGGAACTTGTGGGACAAGGCGGCGCCGGAGGCATCAAACATGAGGATCATTCTGAGGTGCTCCACTCACGGGATAGTCAGGTGAGGGGGGAACACAAGAAGGCTTTCTTCTGAACTATGGGAGGGACGTAACATTGGAGTCGTGCTGTTGCTGCTCTTGTTTTAATCGTGCTCCTGTCGCTGAAACTCCTGTTGTTGCTGCTGCTGTTGTGTTACCAGTTCTTCCCAGCCAATAACTTTTTCTTTCTTTTTCATCTGGTAGGGAGGACCGCAACCGCCTGTGCACAGAGCCAGTGACGGTGAGCAGCAAGCTTGAGCACCAGCCGGGCCTGGGCGCCTCCGTCATGACTAGGGGGGAGCTGGCGCGAGAGTGGGTGTCCGCAATGGCCCGGCCCGGCTCCAGGCTGCTGCGGCTGAGGGTGGCCGCGCAGGACCAGGGAGTGGTCATGTGCCAGAGGATGAACCTCAAGGAGCTGACAGAGGAGGGCAGGAAGGTCGACTTCAGGTACGAAACAAATCAGGAAAATATCCATATTCCAGAATTTCGATGTTTCAATAGAGAATCTTTTCGCTTTTCCAGACCGGCTGAGCAACTTGGCCTGATCCACACCCTCCTCTCCGATATCCGCGCCAAGGTGAGCGACCCGGGCGACTACCTCCTCACCCACGACGCCAAGACAGGCACCTTCGTCCGGGTTCACAAGGCCGCCGCCGCTCCATCCTCATCCTCTTCGTCCTGCTCCACTTCAGCCGGCACTCACTTCGACCTCCACCTGTCCTACGCCAACTCCCGCTCCTGCGAGGAGAGGGAGGCGCTGCCGCCGCAGTGGGTCCCCATAGACGTGTCCGTGGTCACCCCGAGGCACCTGAGGGACAAGAGGGCGCCGGGTCTCTTCGCTCCCGAGTTCAACCCGGCGGGTGGCGGCGGCAGGGGACGGGGGAGGGGGAGGGGCCGCGGCAGGGGCAGAGCGAGGGGAGGAGGATGGAGGGGGAGGGGACGAGGTTGGAGGGGAACCCCTCGCGGAGGGGAAAAGGGTTACAGAAACGAGGAGCTGTGAACAATTCCCCTTGACACTTATGGAATTTAATACTTGCACGAGAGATGCCGTAGAATTGCTACTCTGCTAGTTTTATTGTGTTCTGTGGTTGAAGAGCTTGGAATATAATAATACAAACAAAGAACTGTATTTCAATTTACCAGCTTGTAACAAAAGTACAGAATAGAGAGAAGTGTGGGCATACGTGTGCGCCCGCCTATAGTTGCGTATGGGACCCAGGGCCAAATCCTAACCCCCCTACACCTGCCCGAAATCCTACCCCCTCAAGGGCCTGTAAAACAGCATTTCCCTCCTCACACCTTTATTTCCCAATGTTGTTTATTTCCAACCCTTTAAATTCAAATTCAATTATTTTTGCCTCCCCTCACCTTGATTTCCCATTTTTCCCCTTTCCAACCTTTAAAATTCTAATTCAATTATTTTGGCCTCACCTCACCTTGATTTTCCAATTTTGTGTTTTCCCCATGCTTTAAATTCAAATTCAAACAAACTACAGATATCGTCAGAAAGGTGTGCCGACTGAAAAGAAAAAAGGTTTTGGAACTACTCCTTTTAAAAGAACTGTAATTTTATAGAACTGCAATCATTTTGGAGACTATCATACAGTCAAGCATTGATACATCCAGGATTCAAAAAGTTTTTTAAAAAAATGTTTTTGGGCTAAAATTTACTATTTTAGTAAACGTCTAGTAAGTCCTTTAACAGGCCGTACAGACACAAAAAGGATATTAACAATTAAAAGTGAGATGTATCGATCAAGACACATGGAGACATGGGTTAAGTTAAAATTTATGTGGGCTTGCCAAAAAAATCTTTTGAATAATGGAGAAGTAGTGAAAAAACTTATTCTATGTCGGAATGCCTTTGTGACGTCCCCGTTATTTTGCCTCCCATACTTCGAACTTAAGTTTTTCCTCCCAAAATACGACCTTGAGTTGAGTTTAATATGGGCTCATGTAAAACGAATGTTTAAACACGCAAGTACACATGTACATCATTTGCTCTCCATGACAGTCGTCGTAACTTGACTCCAAACTTGCCGCATCCTTGCGACTTTAGTGCCCGTTGTGAGATGAAGTGGTCCAAGTGCTGCCTTCTTGCCTTTGACGCTTTTCCT
>JAAUXU010143872.1_pt1 | contig 10764 bp, 7 predicted proteins | sample 7278151 | NCBI WGS metagenome assembly JAAUXU01 (sample SAMN14350113, study PRJNA611818) | marine sediment metagenome | isolation source: surface marine sediment (1.8m) | place: French Polynesia: Moorea | collected 2018-08 | reverse complement strand
TGTCTTCCAATTTTTAAGACAAAAATTTGGGGAAATTGTGCGTGCGCAAGAAAAAAAACAGAAAGGTGTCTTTTCCTTGGTGCGGTTTCTTACACTTCTGTCAAGCCCCGAAAGTTATGGGGGGCGGGCGGGCCCGGGCGGGCCGGGCCCCGCCTCACCGCCCAGGCCCCCCCCCCCCCCAAGGCGGGCCCCCCCGCCCCCCCCCCCCCCCCCACCGCCGCCCCCCCCCCCCGCCCCCGGGCCCCCCCCGCGCCGCCCCCGCGCCTCCCAACGCCCCCACCGGGGGGGGGGGCAAAGGTCTTGTGTACAAACACATGCAGTTTAGGCCCTGGTCAGTCACTGGTACACGTACCTGGAGTTGATTGACTGACTGCTAGCTGAGGAAGAAATCTTGTCTGAGATATCCTTTTTGATCAGTTCGTCCTCGATGCGACTGAGGACATGTTGTAGATCTGACAAAGTTACAAGCTGCCGAGATTCTTGAGCCTGGAACAAAATGAAAAGGAGTCATCCTTCACAGTCACACACGAACATGAGAGCGGTCAGTTTCGGGATGACATTTCAAATTTTCAAAGTGATTGGCTGAAATAATGGAGGCTTGATTTAGAAATCCATGCAACAATCATCAGTTTTTATGCTCCGCCTACCAAAATCATACGGCAGGACCACGTAGTTCCACAACAGCAAACCTGGGGATCATGGGCTGTCGGTAAATTTCTCTCAAAATGAAATTGTACTTGAAAACGTGCTCCTTTTGAGAAAAAGCTGAGGTAGCTTTCTCCAAAAGTGAAATGCAAGTAGCATGACTGCTATGTTTAGTTGATCCCTATTACTAAATAAGCTACTCCAAACGTGTGTCACCGAGAAGAGCTTTTCAATTCGCAAAGATCAAATTAACTTCAGTTTCATCCGTTTGACTTGAAGAACTTGGAAATTTATGCTCATTGGTGATACTACATAGTACGAGAATGCATTGTTCTGATCAGTAATCCAAGTAGTCCTTTGTGAAAAATTGTTTCACTGTGCTGAGAACTTCATGTGTCTCGCATCTTATATATAACTTGTCCACACAATGTCCCCAAAAGCGTCCCATCACCCTCATGTGCATAGTAAAAGTGTGGCTACCAGATTGTCTGTGAAGAAGTGGTGCACCACCAACGTGTAGTACTCCAAGAGCTGCGCCATGGATGCAAAGACGTTGCTCGCGATCGGCTGCAGGGCCCGCATTAAGTGGAGGTAACGCCCGCAAAGGCGGAGAAGCATAAGGCTGGTGTTGGTCAGTACAGGCGGTGGAGGACCTCCCCGCCGGCCAGAGCCGCGGAGGTTGGATCTGAAAGGCAAGCGATGTCAACGAGTCCCGGGCTAAACAGCGGAGGGGGTATCTCTTACTTGATGTCACCTCCACGCCGGTGCTGGTCCTCTCCCGTCTCCTCGTCAACGAAGTCCTTCCTGAGCTCTTTCGAAATGTCGCCATCCTCCTCAGAGGTGTCCGAATCGTCGCTGTAAAAGCCTTCCTCTTCCCCGTCTCCTCCGTTTTTTACAGCCAAGACACCTTCGTCGTCATCTTCCACTAGCGACTCATAGTTGGAGTCAAAGGGCGACACCTCGCACTGTGGAGTGGACGTCTTCCTCCTATCGCCGCCGATCAAAGACTGCTTCCTGGGAGAGGGGCGCTTGACAGGAGACGGGACCGAGCTAGGCTGCCTCAGATGGCGAAACTCCTGGAATAGGCACATCCGTAAGTGCGGGCATTCCATGCCTCCGACATGAACGCCTACCGTGAGCTGCTGCACCCTAAAGGTGGCCTTGACCGGGCACAGCTGCCAACCTTCGTTCTCCAGGTGCATCCTGAGCTCTTCCATTCTGGTCGCGTGATATGCCTGGAAGTACGACCAGCACTGCTTCTTCAGAGATTCCTGTAAGGTGTCTGAAGGACTGCCACAAAATGCGTGGCCAACTTCGATCAACCTATGCAGACGAAATATGACATCTTATTGGTGGCAAATGGCGCAGCTTGAAGATGTTTCAATAATACCTATGAATGACGTCCATAAACTCGAGGAAGACGTCGATGGACAGCCCGCTGAGGTCGTTACCTAGGACGAAGTCTTTGGTTTTTGTCTGCACGTCCTGCCAGATCCTCGCTTTGCCACTGACCAGCTTCCTCTCAATGTATTGCCTCTCCAATAAATTCTTCGGTAACTCTTGGTCATCTTGTTCTACCTGATCTGGCCGCTGTTGATCGTGCCAATCTACAAGCTTACGATAGCTGTTCATGATGTTCCAGAGGGCGCGGCAGAGGTCAACTAGGCAGGGCAAGATACTGGACGGCGCCATGCAAGTGCAGAGGTCTGGGTATTGCTTCTTGGACAGCTCTGCCTCTGCCGCCTGGTCTTCAATGGTCAGCACAGCGTGCCCGTATACGACATTCCAGGCAGTGTTGTGGATAGCAGAGGTGACGTGCATGGCCAGCTGATCCATGGAAGTCTGTGTCTTGCCTAACAGCTTGTAAGCAGTGTAGAGGCGGTAATACAAGGAAGACTGGAAGTCCATGCACACCTGCAACCACAGAGCTTTTTTGCGACATGTGACGTTTGTACTACGTGCAGCAGGGCGTACCTTTGCGAGAGCCACGTCCAAGTGCTCCTCCGTCATCTCCAACGTATCCTGCAGCTTGTTCGCCAACTGTCTAACCGCTGAAAATTGCTGATACGTTGCCAGGGCTTGCTGGCACTCAAGCAACAACTGGATCGCCTCTGGGTAGTTGTCCTCGGCCAGTAACTCTTGAACTCTTTCGTCCGTGCGTTGCTATAAAGTGCATGTAGTTGTTATACAACGTCTTTCAGTTCTAAGTCAATTTTTAACTTAAATGCTGAACTTCACGGATAAAAGGAATGAAGAGCCTACCAGAGTCCTGATGATGTTTAAGTCCTTGAGAAGTCTGACCGTCTGCTGCCTGCGTCTGTACGCGGCCAAGATTCCCAGCGAGCTGGCTGTGAACTCCTGACGTGCTTGAGAAAGACCTTGGCGGCCATCCCGACAGATCGAGAGGCTCGAAGTGAGTTCCTTCTGGATCTACGGGTGAGTGCATTGGACAATGACGTTGTACCGATGGGAGTGATTTCTCTCCTTGCCTCACCTGTTCAACTCTCTTCATCTCCTCCAAACAAGCAGACTGCTTCTCAAGAATTCCTGCGAATACACGCTTGGTGACAACGGTCAGCTGCCTGAGGAGGCCCTGGCGGTCACCGTGGATCACATTCTGATCAAGGGTTGGGGGCAAGCGCTGAAAAGACAAGATTGCCTCAAGCTTGAACAGACAATTGTTGAGTCGGGGTCAACCTCACCTTCAGTTCATATTCTGAAGGATCAAAGCCCTCTTCATAATATTGCTTTTCCATGGCCTCGAGGACCTCTTCGTCCACCAGAGGGTCCGAAGGAAAGCGGGCGGTTTCGCCATCGGGACCTGAAGAAGGGAGAATGATAGACTTATAGCGCTGAAGGTGCGATTACACACCGCAGCAGAGACGGAAGTGCAGCCCTGTCCTTACCGGGGTCTCTAGCCCGAACGATGGCCGGAGCCTGCAGCTCCTTGGGACTGAAGGTAAGCTCCCTGGCCGCCCCCTGCCACGTTGTCACTCCCAGCGGACTTCCCGGAATCGAGCCTCGCTTAGAGAAGCCAAGTCCATGCTGCTGGGTCTTCAGGTTGGAAATACCCGTCCTTAGACGCTCCTTCAGCTTGTCGGGCGTGAAGCGATCCATGACCAACTACAGGAGGAAGTCGAAGCCAGACGGCTCTGCCATCTGACACTTACGATCGACCTTCCTGCTGTTGATGATGGTGCCAGGGCCTGCCAGTGAGTTATGTCAGCTGCTAGGATCCAAAGCTCCTCACTCCCCACGTTAACAAAGTTCACCTGGAGGAGGTTGCGTGAGAGACGACCGAGATCGTTACCAGCTTAATATGTTTAACACGTAGTCATTACGTGAGTAGGCAAGAAAGACGGTTTATTCACATCCTTAATAGTTTGTTACCATACAATATTGTAGGCCGTAATCACGTCATCAGTGCGTGCTCATGATCACACCAACTTTAGTAGAGTGGGCAGGGGGGCATGGTCCCCTAAAGTAATACATTCTTCTGTAAAATAGGCGTCACTGTGCAGTTATCTCGATTAGGTTATCCCCAAAGTACGTCACTGAACTACAGGGTGTTCCAAAGACACATGCCATTCCAACTAATTCAATAGCCGGGCATCCTTGCTTCAACTTCAGTACTTTTTACAGGTTGTCCGGGATTATGGGCAACTTTTTAAAGGAAAATAGGGGGCATTTTAGGTACTTAAAAGTACAAAAAGTGCTCAAAAAGCAAAAAAATCAAAACAGGAGGATCACTTCTATTTCTTATTTAAAAAACCTTTCTCGCTGGATTCCTCATGGCTGTCACAGCCCTCATGGTTTCTTACTGCCCTCGAGGCATTCCTCCCACTGCTCACTGTTTACTTCATGGTCATTGAGTCTGGCAAAATATGCAATCTTGTCACGGTTCCTTCGTCAATATGAGAGGGACATTCATGCATCTTACGTAAACGGTAAGGTACAGATGTTCCGAGAGTTCCTTCTGCATCTTCGGGTCTAACTGCTTGACTCCTGGGCATTGCACAGGACCCATTGTGGTATGAGGACACTCAGCTGGAGTTGAAGTGTCATGCCCACAGACTACGTCTCAGTTATGACTTTGAACTGACATTGAAACTGAACTAGACTTGAAGGTGTGAGTTTTTTACACAGCTGAAAATCGGGGTGCAGGATCTGGACAGTGTTAACTGCAGGAAGGCTAATGTGTTACATCACTAAAAACAGGAAGAAATTTTTGCTGGGGCTCTTTAAAATTTCTCTATCACCTTGGAAAGTTTCAAAAAATTCTCCAAAAACACGAACATATCTGAAAAAATGGAAGATACAAGCGAGTTCATGGGCAATGTTAATTAATTTTTGATATAAAATAAAAACCATTTCCCAATTCCTGTCTGACTACGTCTCTCCCCATTCTGATGCTGAGATTCTGTTGGAAGTTGCTGCCACCTACATCCGGACACAGATATGTTCATTCGATATGGAGATGTGGCCAAGTGCTGAGTTAAGTTGCAATTTGTGGAGTGAGCTGGAACGGCTGCAACAATAGTTATACTTCTGGCCATAGACGAACGGTGACGTCATGCAAATTTCATTCGGAAAAATGTGCATTTTTGCGCGGGACAATATTTTGAACAATGGCAAGGAACTAAATGTGATGCATTTGGCCAAGAAATCCCCCACGTTTTTCTGCAACCTTCGATAGGCAGTGAAGTCAACCAAGAAATGGCTGAATGGCAGCCATTTTAGTAATGGACGTATCTTTGGAACATCCTGTAGAAAGAAGGACCTGAACCAAGGGACCAGTCATGACCAAAGGAACAACTCCCGGGGTTTATGACCCCCTTGCCTAGACATTCACACGTCCTGAAATCGTGTACATAGGCACAGCAGACATTCACTACCACCAATCTACCCAAGACCTGGATGTCTCAACTCCACTCGTTACCGCCCGTATACTGACGTCCAGCTTACACACGCCTCCAGGGACCTCTAAAGGTCCTCTAAATCTTGCTGAAATGTCGTGACGCAACTCCTCTTCACCCATTCATCACCAGACATTGTCCTTTGGTTCGGTTCTTCTCATTCCGGCACGTTATTGTCCCATGAGCCACGCTCCAACCCCAGCAGCGATGACAGAGACAGGCCGTGGAAGTACAACAGCCCCGACGAGTCCACCAACACTCATGATCTGTCGCACGCGACGAGTGACCTAAAAGCGCACACTCAGTGAGTGGAATTCTGCTGACTGCTCTACAAGGCTGGTCTGACCTGTTCACTGAAAGCTGAGCCGTTCCTGATGTAAGTGGCAAAGTGCTCGCAGTTGTTGATCAAGACGTTGTATGACAACCTCTGGAGTCCCTGCTGTGGCCCCACTGACGAAACAGCTCTCTCCACAATTTCCTGATCAGGGTAGGGATCGACCGTGTTGTCGAAGCGATTGTTGACCCTGAGCAAATTAATGGTTTAGTGACATCATCAACGTTGGACAAGTTCTGTACCTGGCGCGAGCCACATCCCAGACACTGTCCAGTTTCTCGAAGCAGATCTCTCCCCCTTCCTTGGCGCCCTAGTAGGAAAATGTGTCGTTGAGTTTTTGCATGGAGTCCAGATACGGCTCACATTACCGACGATGAGCTGATACTGAAAGATGATGCCCAAGAGGTCAAACCACCACCGCCATTGCCATGTTCGGGCAGGACAGGGTTGGCTCTGTGAACAACCATGGGACACGAGTTGATCAGACCATCCATAGGGTCCTCGACGATGATCTCTCCTAGACAGTGGTAAAGGCAGGACGTGAAGTTGCTCTGTTCAGCAGACAAATTCGTTCCTTACCTATGTAGACAGCCCAGTGTGAGTACGTCCCCCGATGGAATTCGATCAGATCTCCCTGCTGAAGGACTCGGAGAAATGCAGTCCTCTGATACGGGTCGTCCCGGACGAACCAGGGGGACACCACGCCGACGTTGGGCATGACCTATTGGTGTGGGGACTAAGACGTTCTCAAAACTGCATAGGAACAAAGTCCGTCTCCTCACTGTGCAGCTGTTGACAGCTGACGACATAAAAAAAGTGCAAAAAGCATAATAAAACCTTCGTAGGCCGCGGAACAACCTCTTGCGCTGGCCGCAGTTTAGCGCCATCTATCTAGTGGTGAACATAGAAGATCCCAGCTTAAAGAACATTTTCTTCAATTTGCGTGTTTTGCTCAATGAACAAGAGGAAACTGCTCGAGTGTGTTTAGAAATTGAATTCTTCAGTTCGATGTTGAATTTTACCATGCAGATTAATTGGAGATACCAAGGAATTTAGTATAGAGTGTTCAAGACTCACGAGAGGGATCAGTGAGAAATTTGTGAGTGAGAAGAACTTCTTATTGAACAATATACAAAGGAAAGCTTGCCCATAGCAAGAAGTTAGTGACAACACGTAGAAAATCAGTGAACAGACCAAAGTTCGTTCAATGATAAAAAGTCAAGCAGTTCAAAAAATTTCTTGCTGTCCTTGGAGCGTCGGCATAAAATGATGTGGTGATATCACTTTTAGGCCTAATTTTGTTTCATAACTTCTAAAATCATACTTGAACTTATTGCCTTCCTTCGATAAGTTACTGTGGCAGACGCAACTCATTTTATGGCTAGCTTAACGTATGGCTAGCAGAATTCGATACGTTTAGAAGTTCTGAATATTTTTGCTCCTGAGTGCACTGCGTTTGTTCACTAGCATTTTCGCTCTTTGCCCACTGTAGCAGACTTACTAAACAGCTCTTCTTAACGAATGTGTACTTTACACTCTCATAATGTGTTTATTGACCGAGGACCACCTGTATTGAAGTGACCATGGGCCTATTCTGGGGGCTGACAGTAGCCCAGACCTTCTGGAGTCATGAGCACTGACCTCATTAAACGAAGCTAAAAGTGTCTCGCACAACCTTGTCTACCTTTATATATAAATAGTCAAGTACACTCACATAGAGTACTTGAGTAATCGATGCATCATATCATGGAATATGACCGTGCAGGATTGGACTGAAAGAAGACGGTCTCCGTACTGATCTGCTATTGCTGATAATGAGCTCTCTCTACAAGACTTCCTTTCAAAAACCTCACAGGCCTACTAATGTTGCAAAAACTTTGCATCAAGGCCTATCTGGGTTCAAGCAAGGGGCTCTAAGAGTGCTGTCTCCTGCCAAGTTTGCACAAAGGCTGGGGGCTCATGAGCTTAAGCCTGAAGCTGATGGGATTACTGGTAAGTTCCAAGCAAATAATTTTGTTTGACGTCTTTGAAGTATCATCATTGCGAGGGTTTGTCCAAGATTTTATTAAAGTTAAGGCTGTCTTACACAACATTTCGCTTAAAACACCGTACAAGTGGCTTGAAAAAAGTAGAATTTGGACCCTTTAGCAATCAATGTAGAACGGTTTTCCCTCTCGTCGGTCGGCCACGTGAGCTTTGGCCACCTTGGCGAAGGGGCCCCTCCCCAACAGGTTGTATGCCAATTCCAGGAGGTGGGAGATGGGACGCTCCATGCCGGTACCTCCGTACAGAAAGGCATTCAGTCCGAGTTCGAGACCCATGCCTGGATCGCCCTCATCGTTGGCGAATTGTACGTTGGTGATGAGCTCCTGTAGAACGTCCATGGCCTTTGTCTTGGCCTCCTCGTCGTCGCCGGCCTCTATCACATTCTTGAATATTTTCTTGAGAGAAGCGGCCGTCTCTGGGATTTCGCGATAGCCCAACTCCTTCTCCTTGTCGAAGGGCACGACCATGCCTGCGCCGTGGAAGAGAGGGGCCAAGCGCAGTTTGTCCCGAGTCTTCATGCGTTGGGTGCGCTGATCCAGGCTGAAGTCGCTGCTCTGGAGCTGAATAGACAAAGTCAGTAAACTAAGAGCTGATTCATAGCCTGAGCATCCTCACCTTCATGGTAGCAAAGACGTGGATCGACTCCTTGAGCTTCTGCAGGGCGGATTGCTTGAAGGGATCGGCTTTCTTGAGCTCCTGAGACGTATGATTGTACACCGCCGCAAACAAATTATCGCCCAAGGTCGTCAGCCTGAACACACGAGTCATGAGACCGCTGATTTGATCGGGAGCGTCACACAGTTTTAACTCACCTGCAGCTTTCATTGGGATCGTTGGATGCCACGAAGACCGGTGCTTGGCCAGGATCATCCCGGAAGTATCCGATGTGCAGCAGATTCTCCTTATCGTCCCCCACGCCCGCCAACACAGTTTGGAACTCCGGGACGTCGAAGAAGTACCTCCAGTGACGAAGAAACTCCTCCTCCTTGACCTCACCTTCCTTGACTGCCTTCTGGAGTTTTCCCGCCATGGCCTCGAAGGGCCCCACCAGCTTCAGCCCCAGGGTGGGCACCAAGGCCTCAAGAGGGTTGGCGTGATTGCGCTCGCGGCAGAAGTCCCAGAAGGCGAAAAAATCCTCAGGCATGGACAGCAGGAAGTGGTCAAGGATGAATTTCTCAGCTTCTTTCTTCGCCGGCGGCTGCTCGGTTGCGGCCTGTTCTCCTGCGTCTCCGTCGTCGTCCGCGGTTTTGGTCCGCTTGGCCGTCGGCTCCTCGGACGAGGCCTCCGCCTCTGGCTTATCCTCCTTGGCACCCGGCATCTCGAGAGAAATGACAGTGATGTCGAAGCAAAGTCAATCGAATCGATTCGTTTGCTCTTGTGCTTGAGACAAGGACAAACAAAACAAGTGACGTCTTTTCCCGCTCGACCAGAGAGAAACAAGAAGTGCGGGACGACGTCGACCACGCTCGGCCCACACGGCTGCAGCTGCTGCCCGCATGCCATAAACAGCACGGCGTACGTGGGGGAAGCACAGCTGATGGCGGGCAAGAGCAGCAAAACTTATGTTCTAAAATATCAATGTTTCCAGCATTAGACCAGTTCACGGCAATCTGATGTACATACCGGGTATACGGAAATCCTTCATACGAGCTGAGTACACTCCAAAACGGATGCAAGGACTGCATAGGCGAGTGATCCTCATACGTGTCAACGCTAAATGCAGTCAACTGGTGTTGATTGTTAAGAAAGTGATACCTACTTTTAGCGCCAGAGTGATCCCTGCAGTCACTGAGCGTTTTTTCGCCTTGTGGTTCACTCGCCTATTGTCTTATTAAGCACTGCATTGAGTCTTTACATTACGACGCGGTTGTAGCAAGCTCCTGCAAATCATCACGAGTCCTGACAATAACGGCCAGTCCTCCAAAGAACTACTACAGCTTGTTTGAAGCTCTGTCTGCAACGCAAAAGAAAGCACATGGATCTGAAGTTTGGTGTCAAAAACACCTCAGTTGAAATGGTTGCCCACAGTCTGGTGGCTGCTCGCACAAAGCCCCATGTCTTTTTAGAGCCATAGATCACCTCTCCAGCCTTCCTCATAGCCTAGATAAAAGCATTCAATACGTGTTAGAAACTTCACTATCACTCAGCATACGCTGGAGCTTTCATTATATTGAAATGTCTCTAAAAGGTTAGGGGTTTTGTGGTTTAAGGTGCTCTAGTCTAATTTCATCTTTATGGGAAAAAAAGTTCGAGGGGCATCCGTGTGCTCCCTGTAACTGAAATAAACTACTGGACTGGGCGAGATGTCGTTGTCGACTTTGAAGCTGACTCAGAAGGTCTTCTGCTTTGACGTTTTCAGGATGCCAAAAATCTCCACCAATGTTCTTCTTGCTGACGTTTGCCGCCCTCTCAGCTGTTTCCTTGATGGTGTCGCCGCATCGCTTCAGTGCCTCTGTTACTTGTTCTCCTCTCACAGTATTTGCTTCTTCTTCACAAAGAAGAAAGGAAAAGACCTCATGGACGCAGGGCATGCGCACAATGTTTATGAGGTCCAAGAAGCCTCTTCTATCTCAGCAGAACGTGTGCTAGACACGAACATTAGGAACATGCCCTACGAAGTGTGCGTGACCTTTTCTTCCTTGAGGCAAGTCAGTGATGCCAAGTGTGGTTGCATGGCAGGAATCAGCGGGACCCGCAAGCACACTGCTGCTGTCTTAGGGCGGAATTACACGTACGGGCTAGCGTGGCCGGCCGGCTATTTTTTCAGCCTGCCAGGCCAAATTGAAGACAGGCCAAAAAATGATGAGCATATACACAGACAGG
>JAAUXU010065660.1_pt1 | contig 10764 bp, 9 predicted proteins | sample 7278151 | NCBI WGS metagenome assembly JAAUXU01 (sample SAMN14350113, study PRJNA611818) | marine sediment metagenome | isolation source: surface marine sediment (1.8m) | place: French Polynesia: Moorea | collected 2018-08 | reverse complement strand
GTCACAACGAGTGCTTGAAACTTGACAAAACTGCAAGATCTCGTGTGTAACACTCTCCCTCACACATTCCAACCTTAAATTCGATCTTACAATGATCCCACTTAGCATAGGACATCGATATGTACCAGTCGACATTATTTACCGCAAGCACTGTAGAGTGATGGAAACAAATCGAAATCATGTCATTCCTACTGATGAGTGCTCCTCTGGGTGCACATTTGACTCACCACTATTGTGTTAGGTTATAAATCCTTGTTAAAGGTTATGAACTCACTTAAAATGAGTTCCTGGCCACCTATAGTGGTGGCAAAAAGACAAGGTTGGGTCATTTCTTCTGCTCAACACCAGTGTGAATATACATGAGACGGTCTACATGTACGGTGTACATACGACAGTCTGTCGTTCTCTCTAGTCGTCATCGTCGCCGACCCCCTGAGCTGACGTCCAGTATTATTCGTCGGCTCTGCGTTCCCCCTCCTAAGGAGGACGAGCGCCTGCTCCCATTGGCCACGTTGCTCTCCGCATTTTGGCTCTGGCTTCCCACGTAGCTCTTGCTCCACCTATTCGCGGGTCTCTCTCTCGATCCGCTCGGATCAGATTACTCAGCCTTCTCCTGACTTTGTGACAGCGTAGCTGGATAAGGCTTGTGCACACATCTCCTGGCTTTGCGCATGCGTAGAACATTGAGCTGGAAGCAGCGCCCCTTTTAACCTTTTTCGACCGTTCTCATTGCACAATTGCTTGCGCTCCTTTTCCGTGGTGGGATCATTGACAAGGTGGAGACACTGCCTCTCCCCAGCAGCTGGAGCGAACCCTCCCTGGGACAGATTGACGACCTAAAGGCATTGTGTGGAACAACTCTAGGTAGGCGCAGAAGGGGTAGAGGGAGAAGAGAAGGCTGGAGGAGGTTATGTAAATAGGCCGTAAATGATTTCTCATTCACTGACTCGTTCTTCACACTTCTCATCTTTCTGCGTGCTAAATCATCAGTTTTCTCACTGGCATTTGAAGACTTGTCCTACTAAGTGTCCTGCTGAGCAGCAATGAACATGGTATCGGTCACGGGTATATCTGTGGTGCGTGATTGGATGATTTGAGCTCATCTGCTAAGCATGATGACCAAATGGCGATGAGGCCAAGTCCAACCTTACTGATCGTGACTGTGCACGCTTTATGCATATCTTGTTGCTGCTATGCCCAGCAAACTTATCTTCTACACACGGCTCTTTTAGCACGACCGCTGCACTGAAGAGGAGGAGTGTTGGTGGAGGGTGAAAAGAGTTGCCTCGCTCGGACTCGGAAATATGTTATCAGCAACGTCTCTACTGCAGAAATAATGCATCGCAGCAATCCTGGAGAGGAGTGGAGGGAGTGAGGGAGATGCGGCGCGTCCAAATCAGCCAGTCTCAAATTAAAAAAAAAAATGATGGAGAAAGTGGTGTGGATGACGAGCACGAAGCGCGTGGCCAGTGTGAAGCACGGGGACAGCGTCAAGTGCGTGGACGACGAGTAAGACAGACAGAAATAGCGATTTATACAATTTTCCAGAATGGCAAACCCAGAGGTTGGATAGACGGGACAGGGGGCACGCTAGAAAATGCTTGCGATTTTCTGATCGTTCTCATCCCGTTTCTTGCCCAGTGTTACTCATTTTTACTAGTAGACCACTTTTTCTCGAAGACCAAAGGGGGGAGGGGGAAATAGGACACTTATTCTGGGATGGAGGTTGGACTTTTCTCGATGCCTGGACCAAGATATCTGAACTTGGATATAGTCGCTAAAGGCCGCCTTCGACGGCATTTAAGCTGCCTTTACAGCCGGCCTCAGCCACCAGCTTAACTCACCGGCCCAGCTGCTTCTTGACAGGATCACAACATGTTTAAGCAGGAAATTTTTATCTTTCTGTGTCCGGTTCATGGTGGTCTCTCAGCCACCAGCTCGAATCATGACCCACTGATCCGGTCGCTTGTCTGACTTGAGCCACATCTCTTTCAGTGACCTGCACGAGTCATGCTTTGGTGGGAAATTTGAATATACGTTTCACCACCCATAAATATGCTCAAAAACCCACTGAAACCCATTGAAACTTTGAGCACATCCACATATGAACTACACACACCTGAATACACTATCACAACACAGCAACAATGGCGCAGAGCCATGGAAACTGATGTTGACAACCGTGACTTATTATTGGGAATATTAGGATATACACCAGGCTATGTGGTCGTTGGCGATCCCCACTGAGCACCTGGTCAGTTTAGACTGTTTGAAAACAGTGCTAGAGAAGTAAAATGGAGCTGAACCGGAGGCCTCCGGGAGGTTTACGTTGGGTAGGGTGCAAAAACTCAACGAACTTTTGGCTGCGACTTTTTACTAACTGTAAGAAGTTACGCCTCTTTACCTATTGCTCCATTCCTGCTTGTTGTTGCCGTCTATTGAACAAATGTTTTTCCGGCAAAACATTTAAATAGTCAGTTTCCATATTCGTCACGCAGATCTATCCCTACTGGTGCCTTTCTGACCCTATCAGAGTTAGAGGATCCCTACTGAGTCCCCTTGACTCTCCTCAAGGCTCTTCTTCCATTGGTTGAGTCTCCGTTCTGGCGCGCGGGTTCCCATTGATCGGTCTCGTCCGCTCTGGGTACGCTCTTGTCTCGCAGACGCGATGACTTTCTGGAAAAAGTCGACCAGAAGTCGCTGAGGAAGCAACTTTATTGCACAAGAGTCCAATTCTTGCTAACTCACGCCAGTAGTTTATTCTTGTCTGTCTGTCTATGTGTACGCTGCTGAGCGAAAGCTGGAAATTGGCTGAGGACAGACACACACACACACACACACCCGCTCACCCACCCACCCCACACACATACACACACACAGCACTGTGCAAAAGTCATATATCAGCGGCAATCAGTCCTGCAGCCTAAGCAGTCAGAGAAAAATCTGAAGCTGTAATGCGATCTACGAAAAAAAAATCTGTGGAAGAAAGAGCAAGAAGCTTTTCCCCAAATAACTGTTCTAGGGAGAATTTAGAGTGTGTAATGTAGAGGCTAATTCATAAGATGTGAAATGAACTCAGAGAAGGTCAGATAGAGAGTGATGATTGTCTGCTGTAATATGATCTGAGTAGGTGAGAGAGCTGAGTAGCTAAGAGGTGAGAGAATGTACAGAAGTGCAAGTTAGCATATAGATACCGTATGTCTCATAGATATATGAAATATTGTATGTGCTGTAAAGTATAATACATTACATAGCCAAATTTTGACTTTTTTTAGTAAATCATCATTAGGGAAGTGTCAGATGTTGTCCACTGGCGACATCACGCCCACACTTGGGACACATTGGGACAGTCAGCAAGTAAGTGTACTTTGACATTCTGAAGGCTAAGGTGAAGCCTTGGATTAAGGAGATTGCTGGTGAGAGGGATTATGTCTTCCAGCAGGATGGAGCACCTGCACAGATGTCTCACCTTGTTCAGAATTGGCTCTCTGACAATTTACAAATGTTCTGGTTGAAGTAGTTCTGGCCCCCAAACTTGCCAGATCTGAATCCCTTGAAGTAATACGTGTTGGGCATACTTGAGAGGAATTCCAACACGACCAGGCATCCCACCACTGACTCTTTGAAAGTGGCCAATGATCTGGTAGTCCTAGAAATGAATTGCAGTCATCTAGTCCCTGATGGATTTCATGCCAGGCCGTGGCAAACGCTGATGGCGGTTGGATTGAATAGATCTTTAGGCAATTATTTCCAGAATATTTGTACCAAATTTCATGATTAAATGGCCAGGATTAAAGAAGTTATGGCCGATTTTCGACACCTTTGAGTTCGTGACAATTTAGAGGAGACATGCTGTACGTACAGGCCTACTAGCACTTTGTTCAGGGATGCCTACAAGTCCATTTAAACGTCCACAAGCCTGTATCTCAGCTTGGATGGCACCTGCTAAATGTCTTCAGAAAGTAGGAGTGACACAGGGTGCAGGACAAAAAACATTACCATCACAAACAAGAAAGAAAACCGAGAATAACTTTTAAATGAATTGATGTATAATTCTGCAATTTCATACAATGTTTTTACATATTTGTTTACACCTTGTACCTCAGGATTGAGTAGTACTTTTCTTTATTCAATCTTTCCGTTGAATTGAAGATGGGTGGCATCCTTTTGCCATTAGAGGCAATGATGCCCAGCACCATGACCTGTTGTGGGTGTTTGGTCTTGTAGATGCCCTTGATGTCAGACCTGTCGATAGCAATCCACCTGTCATTGAGGCAGTTGTGGTTCTGGTTGACTGTGAAAATCTCCTTGTCCGAGAAAATTCTCACTGATGAAGAGAAAGAAAAATGGGTCCATTTTTCTGTATCAAAGTCTGGAGCTCTTTCGATTTGTCAAAGCACTTCTCCTTTGTCTTCTCTGCGATGATCTGCTGCTTTATCCTCATGAAGGACCTGTGTTCGAATCCCTGACCCTCGTCCTGACACTTTTTGATGAGCTGAACAGTCCTCCTTGAGAGCCCAAGGTGATCAGAGATGAATATGATGCCTTGAGCAGCATTAAGGAGTGTGAGCGCTTTGAACCTCTTTTCCTCTTGTGGCTTCATGTCGAGGCCACGATAGTGCAATTGTTGTGAAAAGTACTGGAAATGGAATCTAGAACTCTCAACAATCGACTGGTAGTCTCAATATCTCCCTAAATCTATAAAAAGGGCAATAAATTCCATTTACAATAAATTCCATTTACAAAAGGCAAAATTTTTATCCCGCATCTTGTTGGCGAACTTCTCAGAATTCTTTTGATCCCAACCAAGACCTTGTTCCAATGTCCAAATTTGGCAATCTTCCTAGAGCAAGTTGATTTCTTCATCTCAGGGATGTTGAAGAGCAACGTTTTGCTGAATGTCCTGATGCTCTGGAACAACTCAGGGAAGAGTTCAACACACTGAATCAAGATGGGGAGCTGTGTCTGAGGGGATGGTTTATGCAACTTTGCCAAGGACTCAACTGTGGCATGATGCAAAATTGTGCACAATTTGAGCATCTCCTTTCATTCAACAACTCTTAATATTCATTTCCCATCTACTGCCTATCTTGTTTGGAAGAAGTGAGGATTGGAACCAAAGAATTCTGAGAAGTTGCTCCATCATCTGAATCCATACAGCTCTCTCTGGGTGCCACACAAGCTCAGCTACAACCTTGCAAAAGTGTAAACGGACTTTTGGGCGTCCCTGAGTATGTGGATACATGTGCCATCATATTTACAACAATAATTTTAGTCATGATGCACTTCGATTTATGTTGTGAATCAGTTGAGTGTGAGACCTAGAAGGGCTTGCATTAGGAAATGTTAGGGTAATCAAAATGCTCGATAACATTGGGTTACACAAAATAGGGCAGTGAAGACGACATTATAAACGTTTTTGCTCCAACTTCTGCAGCGGTGACACAACTGTGGTCGTGAAATCGACCTCATGAAACGCACCTTTCACTACTGGTCTTTAAGCTCAAACACCACCGAAAAAACTTTCTGCCCCTACCGGGGACAAAGTTGTCAACTTGCTAAGTACCTAGAAAAAAGCCCTCGAATGAGATGTGTTTTAGGTCTTAATTAAGAGAACACGCTTGCCAGTCTGTTGCTTGCTTGTCTTCTTCGTCACTTTGGTGAAGCTCTGGCTAGTTTACGGAACAATGGGATGGGCCTATGACCAACGGTCTAAGCCCTCGTCTTGTCCGGTGCAGAAGCCTATCTGCTACGAAGGTCCGGTCTCAATTCCCTCTTTCCTTATTTGTTTCATAAGAATGTTCTATGTACAACAGTTTGAACACTGCCTCCTTCTCCTTGTTTGTTTGCAATTCTTTTAATTTTAAAAATTAAAAGAACTGAAAGAACCCCTCAAAAAAATTGCCGTCGACATCCGAAATGGTCAACTTGCCTGTCAGCAGGAAAAAATTTAACTATGTCAGAGGCGCGGATTATAGCGAGCATCCACTTTTGGGGGAAAACTGCTTTTTCACCAAAATTACACTTCTTTTTATTGCCCGTGTGATCAATGCTTCCAAAGACACTGCTTTCTCTTTTAATTTAAACAAAACTAAAGGGTGCAACAGCAAAAATGTCAGTGAGTGTCTCAATCTCTGGCAACACCTTGGTGATGGAGTCTCCTATACTCGCCCAGAGAGTCAAATTGTTCCAGTCATTTTCTTACTTGAACGCTTTCACTCTTGGACCGAGTTTAAGAGACTCCATCACCAATGTGTGGCAAGAGAGTGAGAGACTCACCCTGTAGCAGAGGTACCCAGCCTTGCTCAGGTTATTATAATACCCGCCCCAGTCCTGCCTGCCAGCAGACTCGACCTGCTTTGTTGGGTGTCTTCCCACCTCTAGACTACTCAACACGCCCTCCTTGCATAACTCAAAGCTGATGTCATCCCGATTCGATGCTGATCTCACTCTCAAAGCTGATGTCGCTCTTCACACTCACCTTCCGCGCCCAGATTGGATCCATTTTGTTTTTGCTTTTGAAACTGGCTGATCTGGATGCCCACCACTGAGTGAGGGAAGACCGGGGGTCTTCCCTCACTCCCTCTCATCTCCAGAGTAGCCAAGTTGCACTATGTTGTGAAAGCATCAGTGGACTTTCTTGCAGTGCATATTTTTTGGTCAGAACGTGGCAACTCCTTTCACTCTTCTCTCCTCCTCCCTCCTCTACTCCCCAATCTCCCCAGGCTTGACCTCCCCAGCTCCCCAGGCTTGAACTCAAAGGCACTACTTTAAGTCATTCACTCCAAGCTTGAAAGTTCGTTACTCCTTCCCTTCGCTGCTGGTCAGTTCTGCTGCAGCTGCTGCCATGCTGTCTCCACTCCATAGTAAATAATTTTTTGACCTCAAAGCAGCCTCGGAATGGACCTTGACCTCCCCATCAACTTTCTCTGGGTCAGATTGGTCGCACTGCCACCAAGACCCAGCAAGTTTCTTTAGGAAAGATCAGCGGTTACTGACGACAAATTGGGGCTGGTAACTTATATGCATGGTAGGTAGTCAGTCACTATGGTTTGCCAACATTACTGCATTCCGTTGAAGGCATTCCTTCATTTTGTAACAGAGTACCATGAACTGGAACTGAAAAGGCCAATTCATGCCAGAACCTTCTGAAAGCCTCAAGTGCTGCCAGGAGGCAAGTGCCGCACTGAAAATCCGGGTCGATTTTTTCCCTGAGTAGAAACCTTGGCTCCTTCTCTGAATTGTGCCCCGGTAACCCTTCAGCCTTTACTGTGCGTTCGGTCAATCTTGCCGAACCATCAATAGAACGCTAGAAGCCGATTTTTACCCTGCGGTAACGTAGCATGGCGTATACTTTCTCATTTAAAACAAGTGAAAGAACTTTTTGTGGCCTCAGGGACTGTATGGGATCAAGTGGAAAAACCTTGGAACAGGAGATTCTGTACGGGATACCACATGAGTTAGTCAAGACAACAGCAATGGCGGTTCCATTAGACCCCACCTCTCAAAACGCACCTTTCCATTGCATATCCTGCACAAGCTCTTAAGGGCTTAGTTTTGAGTGAGTATTATGGTATGCCGCCTTTCCCACGTGAAGAAGAAAAACATTCCTTTTTTGACAGAACGGTCACGCCCCTTCTGGGCAGGAGGAGAGGACGAAGTTGCAAAAAAACCTGGTTTTGGACGGAAGATATTGCAAAAATGTTGGGTTTTTTTTTCGTTCGTTCGCTTTCACCACACGTGCGTGTCTGACGTCGAAAGTCAGAGATTGACGTTACACATTTTGGTGCTCCCCCGCCCTTCCTCTTGATCTCCCCGTTTTTCGTGTGCCTTGTGAAATATGGGAAGAGGTAACGGCAGTAACAGCAGCGAAGTCGGCGAAGTCATCGAAGCTGGTGAAGCCGGTAAAGCTACCTTACCCGCAGCAAAGAGGAGAGATTTGAGTGTCCTTATTGGGCAGGAAAGACGGTTTGTCGTGCAGTAGCTGAGCTACACCTCGTACAGTAAAGAACATTACAGTTTGACTCAGTTGAGTGCAGCAAACCCGGTCTCTTCAGACTTCTTCAGCTATGACATAATGGAGAACCTTGGAGATTCCCCAAATCATAGCTATAATGTCTATTTCATACCATGTCAATTCTTTTTAGAGTGCACAGGTACAGTATCAACGTTGTGTAAGTTGTAAAGTTGCAACTCTTTGGGGTTAGAGAACAGTTGCATGGGACCAAACCTTTCTGACAATAAACATTGCCAATGATAGTCCAAGTATATACGTTATTTTTTCATAGTGAGTGTGATCGCCACAGCTACTGTGCATACAATGTAGAACTTGGGGAAGATCAATATCCTCACCTAATTCATGTCCTTGATTTCTGACGTCCTGCTTCTTGTTCAAGAACAGAAATAAAATCTGTTCAAGTCCTAATCGACTTCATGAATTTCGACACAAGCTCATTTCAAGAAATCTCGGGTCAAGCATGCCAATGACAAAAGTTGTAGCCTCACTGTGACGCCCTGTAACTTGAAGCCAAAGCTGTTGGGAACAGGTATATACCAACTCCATCAGACAGCAGTGGCAGTACAACAGCAGCGAGATCCTTGATGATGCCGGAACCATGAGAAAAAGTGACTCCACTCGACTTAAAAAATGCTCGACACCTACAAGCTGAACTTCACGTAAGCACCGGCGACCCTTAATGACGTTTGTGATGTGTCCAGCAGAGTAGCCTCTGCAGTGCTTGGTAGCACCAGTTGTGGCAAAGTGCTCGACATCATAACAACATTTCCTGCCAAATTCCGGAAGTAAGGAGAGAAAGCCAGACCATAGCAGCATTTCGCAAATGCAGAACCCAATTACGAAGTTTAAGCACGTAGTCGGCGAGGGGTGAAGAGAGTGAGAGAGAAAGAGAGAGCGGGAGAGAGCGTAATTTCAGAATAAACAACTTGGCCAGGGCTACTTAAAGTTGAATACGTGCTGAATACCTAATACTGTTTATTTAATGCTGAATTAGAGTGCAAAATATGAAGACGAGGCATAAAAAAATACAACATGCCGAAATCATTGCTCTCCTTAACTTTAAGCCTTGCAGATCCCACCCATTCGTGTGGGACCTCAGAAAAGCAAGAAGACAGGAAAAAAGTTGTCGGGTCTCAAAAACTTTCTTGTGTCCTGTTTGCATGGCCAAGGACGTGAAGACAATCTTACTCATAACCGGGAAAGTTTTTTCTGGCGAAAGTCGACGTGTCATCTCATTAGTGGCAAAAATGAGATACTTTTCTTGAGTTTAAAATAAAAAGGGCAACAGGGTGCCCCGAGTGAGTGGGCAACACCCTTCTCAGGTATTTATTGCTGTAGCATGTTGATAAATGTAAGGTCATGGGCATGAGGAAGCAGACACTGTAATAGTGTCTAGACTGCTAATATCTTCCTCATTGCAGAAACCTGACCAAGACACACCCAAGTTACACTGCCCCTTCCTCATCCATTTGTATATAAACCCTCTGTACAGAATACATTTCATCCCCAGTCTGAACTCAGACTTCGCTGTCTCAATATCCTCCTCACCCATCGCTCTGCCGCTACAATCGTTGCTACTCCAAGTTGAGGTACTCCAGGTCATTTTGACTGAGTTACTCTGGTTGCTCTGATTCAGTTACTTTGGGTCATTTTTGACTGAGTCACACTCACACTCACTCACGCGCACGTAGCCCGGCGCAAATTGTGCAACGTTACATGGCGTCGTCAACAGGATCGTCTGCCACATCAGACGATCTAGAAGAATAACGGAGATCCGGCCGAGTCCGATACACGGACAGCTACGCACGGAAAAATCTCGCCGACTTCAGCTTCGGAAAAAACGCCGCTTGCCGTGTGCGCACACACGCACGCACAGCCCAGCCAGCCCAGAAGAAGAATGAGAAGGAGCGAAAGGAAAAACTCCATTCGTGTACACGCACAGCTCCGTCAACACTGGCTCCACACAGACACGCACGACCCAGGCACCCCAGGAGAAGGAGCATCCACCCAAGGAGACTTCTACCTGGAGTTTAAGGGAGCATTTCCACAGGCGGACTTGACTTAAGGTAGGACAAGGCCAATTTTTACCTGCTACCTGCACAATGCCTCCAAAGGACCTTGACTGCTGCTGCAGTCAAGGTCATTACAAAGACCAAGGAGGAGAGGATTGCCACAGCTTCTGGTTCCCTTAGAACATACAAGGGCAATTTGACCAGAAATCTGAATACATTAAGGACAACCCTCAAGGGATTAGATGACAGGGGCCCAGGTGCTAGTACAGTTCAAGAATTGACTAGACTAATGAGCAAAGTAGAAGAGTATATAGAGAAGATTGATTCCCAATACATGCAGCTCATGGGCCTGGATCAAGATAGAGAGGCACAATTCCAGGCTAGTATGGACAGAGATGCAGCCACCATAGATGAGTTGGTTGCAGTCATGTTGATAGCCCTGGAATCAGCAGTACCTCCAGTAGCACCTGCCTCTTCTCAGCAACTACCTGCAACACCAAGAGCCAAGCCAAATACAGTATTGAAACCCACAATGCTGCAAAGAGATGACATGCCTGTCACAATGAGGGTCTGGATAGAGCAGTATGAGGCTTATCACAGGACCTCACACTTGGACACTCTTCCTGATAAAGACCCAACAGGCCTACTTCTTGACCCTTCTGGACAGCTCACTAAGGGCAAGAATCAAAGCAAGCCTGACTGATGAAACTCCTGGCCTGTCCACCTCAGGTCAGG
>JAAUXU010064655.1_pt1 | contig 10764 bp, 12 predicted proteins | sample 7278151 | NCBI WGS metagenome assembly JAAUXU01 (sample SAMN14350113, study PRJNA611818) | marine sediment metagenome | isolation source: surface marine sediment (1.8m) | place: French Polynesia: Moorea | collected 2018-08 | reverse complement strand
TATAAGTTTTTCTGTATCGTGCATAGATCCGATAATACGAAAGTAGCGCCAACAAGAAGAACAACAACAACAACAACAACAACAACAACAACAACAACAACAACAACAACAACACTGACCATTCCAAGGTCTGGGCTTCGCCACAGACAAAAACAGGTCAAACCTGTATTTGCCGGTCAAGGGACATCTATTTTAGTTGGGAAATATTGCATTTTCATGAAAAAAGTTATTGCTTCAGAGTTATAGTTTTTCAAAGAAAGATCCCGTGGGTACTCTTTCGGAACGGACTGAGATGCCCCCAATAGCTCAAATTTTGACATGTGCATTACCTTTTTTGCACAATCTCCTTTTCGTGCAGCTTTATTTGAATACTAAACATGACAGTGGAAAAAAATTACTATGCACTACAAATTCACAAAGTAATGTGATGGATAATTTCGTTCGAGTCCGTGGAGTGCCCCCCCAAGCCGGCCTTCTACTTTGAATTTCCCTCCTTTCCTCCCCTCTCCTCTCTCCTCTCTCTCCTCTCTCCCCCGCGATCACCGATCAGCTGAAGAAGAAGAGAAGAGCAGAGGGGAAGAGGAAAGCACAAAACACAAGAACAAGAAGGGGGAACTCCGCACTCCGCAGCCACAGCACCAACAGCAACGTCGACAACTACGTGAGCCTCGGGGACGACCCCTCCAAGACGGACGACCGGTCCACAGGGTCTAGCCTGGGGTAGCCTAGTCCCGGACGCGGAGGGGACGAGGCTGTCAAGGCCTGCGGTCCGCAGCGACGCCGGAGAGATTGACCCCCGGCGCCCGGCGGAGGCAGTTGTCAACCCGGCTCTTCACCTCCACTCGGCCCCCCGGGGGTCCGCCCCTCCGGGTTTGGCCTCAAGAGGAGCCAGGCACACTTCCCCGCCGGCTGCCTCCTCTCTCCCCTGCATGTCTGACGTCGGCGAGATCGGTCGTCCGCCGGCCGCACACTTCCGCGGCCCGGGCTGAGGGCAGAGAGACACCCAGGGATCAGCAGGGTTGAACCGGAGTCCCCCCTCCGGGAGCCCTCCCCTATCCTGGAGGATGGAGGGCGTCGCCGCGGGAGAAGGAGGCGGAGGAGGGATCGGCAGCAAGGTAAGGAGAACAGGAGAATTCACTTTCCGTACATTTACCTGTAGCATAGGACCGACTTTATGTCATAAGAATTTCTTTGGCAAAGTTCTCTCAAAGAGAATTTTTTGCACTGATATAGTATACCGCTCGGAGCCCCCCAGAACCAAAGACAAGGGCCAAGGACAAGGGAACAAAATATCTCAGCGAAAGAATGCTTTCTTTAGTGGCGCTGGACTGAGGCCTCCGATCGCCCCCTCTGTTCATGTAGAAAACGGTACATGTTCGTGGGCTACCCTATGTAGGTTCGAGGGCATAATCGAGCCTGTCGTTGGAATGCTAGTGCTGATGGACGGAGCTCCTTTCCCATGCCCAAAAAAGTTCTTCCTTTTTTACCCTGTACTGTGTGTGGGCCTCTGGATTTTGTCAGGTGATCGAGCGGGAGGAAGGAGGGGGAGGGGGAAGAGCGTTCTTTGCCCCGTTCTCATGGGCTGGGAAGGAGTGTCGAAACGTGATGGGCGTCGTCGACGGATGAGGGAGATTCTAGCCCACGACGGGAAACAGTGCTAGACGTCTACGATTGATTTGGGGCAGTAAAGAATGCCCAGAGCTTATATATATAGTGCTGTAGAGTGCCAAGAACAGCACCATTTGGGCGGTGGCCGCTGGACCATAGGAGGCGCAATACAGTGTGAATATAGTTACATTTGAGTTTACGACAGTTGCTGTTTGTATAGTATGATTTTACATAAGCAACAGGAAAAGCCGGCAGCTCTTGTGTACGTTCTTCTCTTTCCCTGGAATGAAAACTTGAAAACAACAGGAGTGACGCAAACTAAGCATTTTTTTTCTATTGTGACGGCTTCCCTTTAGAACAGGCCTACAAATTTGCGGAGTTTTGTGCACCGCAGAAGTATCTCTTTACACTGCTTGCAGGCGAGATAATTAGCTAATTATTGACTGAACAGGATAGGAGGCTCTGTCGCGCTGAGGAGAAATCTCTCTTCCTCTATATCTCTACCTTGTTTGTCGCGTCTCTGAGACTTATTCAACTGACTAGTGAAAAAAGAATGTGACTGCAAGGTGGGTCGATACGAAAGTAAAGACGAAGGGTGTCCGTCTCCTTCCAAAGCATCCTCTCTATTTGGCAGCATGACTTTTTATTCGCCTTCAACACAGGCTGCATGACTGTCACTCCAAGCCGGGAGAAGATTGTCAGAGAAGACTTCCATTTTGTATGTCCAGTTCGATACCTAGAATTCCTCACCGAATAGAAAAAACTGTACGTGCCTCCAGTCTTCGCCCCATCTTTGAGCTTGGACACGCCTTGGCATTGGGACTGGTGGGAATTGCATCAAAAATACTTCGCAAATTGTAAAAGAGCCTACGGGGCACAAAGCGCCTTTGTCTCCCCCAGTTCGGCGGAATAACCCATCGTTTTCTCCTACATTCCGTCAGCCCTGTCCGCCGAACCCACTTCGAGCGCACGTCGCTGTCACTCCTCTTCCCTCCGAATACCAGACCTGGGCGCTGGGTCTCCACCTAGGGCTTGTCTAGCAATAGCACCCGAAATAGGTTTTTCCCCAAGTGCTCAGGTCTGCAATTCTATCCTTTTTTTTCATTTTTGGCTTGTGCCGGCGTCAGTCGCTGCTCCCCCTCTCATTCCTTCCAGCGCCCTCTCTGCCTTGCTTCGTCATTGTCTTTTCCTCCTCCTCCTCCCACTTCCATTTTTATGACCCCTTTCCCCCCGGCCATGCGAAAGAAGAGGAGAGGAGGAAGCCTCTTCTCTCCCCCCCCCATGCCTGAGAGCGATGACCGGCGAGAAAGTTGAAATGATGCGGGGCACGATTGGAGGGAATTTCGCCGTCTCCAAAGATCATGAATTTTAACGTCCCTTTGGGAATGACGTCTGTTTTGACCGCAGAAGGCTTTCCCCGCCTTTTATCGCAAATGATTTTGCACTGGTAGATGCAGTCCCGAGTTTTCGTCCGAGCCCTCTCTGCGCACACCCCTACTACGGACGTGGGAGGGCACTAACAAGGCCACATGTTGTCTCTTTTTCTTCTTTCTTGCCTGCAGCTCTGCCCGCCGGTCTCTCTCTTTCTCTCCTCCCACTACCTCATGCAATTACAGGTGGAACAAGGGGTTTCCTTCTCAGCTTCTACTTTAAAAAGAATTTCACGTAAGTCCGTTCTACATATTTTAAAAATACAATTCATGCCTCGATGTGGGCAATGTGGAGTGATAGCATTTTTTGGGGGGTCTGTTTGATTATCTATCGTCTGTTTTCCCATCTTGTGCTAAGGGGACTTTGAAAGAACGAGGCGGAAGAATGGAGGAGCAGAGGGAAACTTCTTTTCTGCCGGCCAGAAAGCTGGTAGTTCCAACAGAAGGCACTTTTGTCGCTACTTTGGAGGGGAAGGGGGAGGAGCAGGAAACTGCCTTCAGCCAAGGCAGTTGGCGGGCGGGCGGGAGAGTCCGGTTCGGAGGAGGAGAAGGAGGCGGCCGGCTGCGGCGCTGCTGGTGGACAGTTAGAAATAACGTCATTTTCTTTTTCGTTGCTTGTGGACCGCGGGGAGAAGGAAGAAGGGGGCCCCTTGGTGCTGCGTGGGCTTCTCGCCTCCTCCTTTCTATACTGCTGGTTGGCTGGCTACCTTGCCGTTGGCCGATAGTTGGTGCTGCGGTTTCTTTCACCTTTTTTCCGCCTTCCCACCCTTTTTTCTTCAGTCGAGTCGGAAGTTCTGGACATGCTGCTGTGAAGGGGTTGCCGATCCGTTGGAGAAAGAGTGTCGTCTTATAGAAGTCAAGATGTGAGTGTATTAGTGATGGATACCGCGGAAGAAAAGTCGCCGCTGTGTTTGAAGAATATTTCAAAGGGTATCACCAAAAGCCAACTTCTCTCTCTCTCTCACCTCGTGAATATCTCGCTCTCGCCCCCATCCATCCAATCCATCGTACCCTCATCTCTCCGGCCCCCTATTTGGCCTTACGATCGGACCCCAAGCCGTGCATTATGTCCCATTATTGTCCGTAAAAGGGAAAGAGGGGGGTAGGGAATGAAGATTATTCCTCGAGTCTGTCGGGGATGTTTTCTTGCACCATCGGTTGGGTTCCGACCGACCTTTGGCGCCGCACCGCGCCGGTCGCCGTCACTTTCACGGCATAATTGATGCCTGACGGAAGAGGAGGATGGGGAAGGAGCGCCACCAAAATTTGGGGGAGAAATTTAAGAGCCCTAGTCCCTCCTCCAGCTTGGAAAACGCGCCTCCCTTTTCGCCTCATTATCGCTTACTGCATGTCGGGAAAGAGGGTTCGGAGCCAAGAGGTCAAGTGTTTCCAGGGGGCGACCCCGAGGGCGACCTAGGAGGGGAGCTTTTGTGTTCATGCATGCTTACGTGAGTTCGTATGCTACGTGCATGTATGTGCTAGATGGCGGGCCTTACGCGGCCGCCGCAAAGAGAAGAAGATCATCCTTTTTCCAACCGGAAGAAGACGCCGTGAAAAAAAGGAAACTGGAAGGCGAGTGGAGTGGAGGCGCTTTGGTATCGCGGTTACAGTTTCTGTGTCTTTTTTCCCAGCCTTGAATGACGGGAAGTCATCTCTTCTTCCTCCCTCCTCCCTTCTCCCAACATCCGCCTCTTCGTTCTTCCCTCCTATTTTCAAAGATACGAATTGACGGCCTCCTCCAGTTTCCCTCGCGGAAAAGGCAGCAAAGAAGCATCCAAAAAAATATCCGAGTCGTAGGATGTGATCCTTCCTTCTTTCCGCCGTAATCGTTTCGGTGCGAAGATCGGAAGAGGAGGAAAATCCAAGTCGGGGAAAAGGCGGCAAAGGAGGAGCGAGCGACGGCTTGCGGCTTTCGCACTCACACAGGGTGTCGCATATCGCTGTCAATTGTAGCGGGAACTGAGCGGGCTGCCTTTATCCGAATACTTCAAAAATGTAGATTTCACATCTTCTTTTCTTCTTTTTTTGGCCGAACTTTCCCTCACAGTCGTTCTTTGGCCGTTGGGCGGATAAGGTCCTACGGAACGAGACTGAGAGGGCGTCGGATCAATCGATCGATGAGGCGTCGAGGCGGAGGGAGGGAGGCCCTCCATTGAATAGATAGGGCGGGAGATGCCTACGGGTGGAGGCGGTGGTAGGGAGGGACTACGGAGACAGTGCTGCCTAATGGATCTCAGGTGGGTGATTGAACGGACGGGGAAAGAAAAAGAGAAAGAAATCAGCGCTGTCTGCAGCTTTGCACCGGAGTAGAGAAGAGAAAGAAGGCATCCCACCCTTTGTCCATGCCTCGGCCGCTCTCTCTTCTGCGCCGGTTGGGGGAAAAAGGTGGCGCAGAAATGAAAAGAGGGACGAGGAGTAGGAGGCAAAGTGTGTGCAAAAGTGAGAAAACGCCGTTCGCGGCTGATGACGCTTCTCACATGCGCGGGTTTGTGTACATGGTGCAACGAGTTATAAACCCCTTCTGTCGGAAGCCCCAGGTGACTCCTCTTCCTCCTCCTCCGCGTTAACAGACTGGGCAAGCGTGACTAACAGGGGGGCATTGGCATGCATCGCATAGGAAAGAAGGGGAAGAGGTGGATTCAGAAAATAACTGTTACCGCTCTTCGGCCTGAGGAGGAAAGTGATCTCTTCCTCTTTTGGTCAGTCGAAATCCAGTTTCAGAGTCTCCCTTCCCTTTCCCGTCCTACTGCCTTTTTTGCCAAGAGATCCCAGTGAGTAGAGTCCAGGGGAAAGAGGTGAAAATGGAATCTTCTTCTCTCCATCCTCTCCTCTCATCCTTAGTGGGAGGAGGGGGCCTCCTCCCTCTCTGGAAAGTGTGATTGAGCCTGGCGGGGCCCCTCCCTTCCCTCCCTCCCCCTTCTCAAGCCGGTCTTTCGGTTTCTCTCCGGGCTGCATTGTTGTGCTACCACCGCCACCGCTGCGTGCGTGCGGCTGCAAGCCATCGCTAAACCCGGCACAGCTTAGGGTAGAAAAAAAAGGGAAGAGATTGCCAACCAATCTAAAATCCTCCTCCTTTTCACCCATTCCCCCCACGCCGATGCTCCTCCTCCCACCTTCCGCCTACTAGTCCCTCGCTCCCTCTCCCTCGATTCAATCTCAGCGGGCGAAGGGGACCGGAGGGGAGGGATGGAAAAAAGGCAAAAGAGGGAGGGAGGGGGGTAGGAACATCCCTTCAATCTTCATTTCTACTGAGCTATTAGGGGAAAAGACGAGGGAACTCAGGAAGGGGAATAAGGGGGAAAAAAGATTGCGTTGCATTTTTACGAGCTTCTTCCCCTTCCCTCTACCTCTCTTCCTTTCTTTTAGTCCATAAGAGCCCTCCTCAGTTCTGCTCAGTCTTCAGTTCTGTTCTCAAGCCTCTCGAACAGAAGAGAGGGAGGAGAAACTGGCATCTCGAATTTCTCGAAGGGAGGAGTGGTCACTCTTCCTTCGTCGGCCTGAGTGACATTCTCGACAACGGAGCCCCTACGAAGTGTGAGAGAGAAAGGGACTCTGACAAGGGAAGGGAAGCAAAGACACGCGGAACCGAAGTCCGCATATCCGACGGGGGGGAGGCAAGGGATTCCCTTATTTTTTTCTCTGTCTCTTCGTCGTTAGGGGCCACCGCCCCGCCCGCCGCCGCCGCCGCCGCCGCCGCCGCCGCGCGCCTCTCTTTGTCCGGATCTTCCTACACCGTCGTCAAAGTCCCCCTCCCCCCCTTTTTCCTCATTCCCGAAACGAAACGGTGAAGCGGATAGAGGGGGAGGGAAGGCGCTCGTGTGTGTGTGTTGGCTTGGTGTGCAGTTGGCGGTGGAGGAGGAGAGGAGGAGGAGGTTCAGCAGAGTGAAACACATGAGGAGGGGGAGGATGGAGGGGAAGGAAAACAGTCTGTAGTCGGTGGTCGGCCCACCTGGCAAGTTGCGAGGGAGGGTGAGGTGGAAAAGAGGGAGGGAGAGAGAGAGTGAAAAGGCAACATTAAAAGGGATGCAGAAGTGAGTTGAGTGCGCAGCAAAAGAGAGAGTTTTTAAAAGGCTCGTCTCGTCGTGTGAGTGTACGAAGAGGAAGCGACGACAGTGCTCGGAATCGGCCGCGATGCTGATCAAGGGGGAGCGGGAGGGCGCCGTCATGGTGGCCAGCGGACTCAGACCGCACGTACCCGGCGGAGGCGGCGGAGGCAACTCCAGGCAACAGCATAACCGTCAACAGCAGCAGCAGCATCACCGCAATAACAACAACGGCCGAGGGCCGCACGGTCACCTGGCAGCAGGACGCGGAGGCCACCCTCCTACGAACGGAGTGCAGGTGCTGCCCATGTCCTCCTCCTCCGCCAGGTCCAATGGTGTGCACGGGAGCAGCAACGGCCACCACCACCACCACCAGAAGCAGCAGCAACAACAACAACATCGCAATAGCCATCAGTCCAGCAGGCCTCCGGAGAACAAGGTAGAACGCGTGTGAATCTTCGCCATCGCTTTTTCATGGGATCGTGCGGGGTGGGAAATCGAGAAGCGGAGACGTGACCGTGAATTAATTTATTGTCCCATTCTTTCCACTCGAAATCGCCCGTCACTCGCACATAATAATCACTCTGCCCCGATGTTTGCAGAAGGGCCATTTCACTCATTCGAGTGACGACTTACTTGTGTCGGGGACAATTCTTGCCTTCGTAACTCTGTTCTACAAACGTACGTACAGTGGATTGCTCCCCCTTCCGCGTTCTCGTCGAGTCGGTGCGAATGGAAAGGCGCAAATTCTTGTCAATCCCGGCCGAAGCGACGCTCCAAGACGCGCGCCTTGCGCTGAGGCACTTACGACTCCCCGAGTTCTCAGGATTCTTTTTGCTTTTATGGCCTGCGCTTTTTCGTATTTTATTGTCAGGAGGAGGGAGGGGGAACAACAAGCAGTGATACGACAAAACTGCGAAAATTGCCCTTATCCTGGATCGGCCTAGTTTGTACTAGGGAAGAGTGGCATTTGGAATTGAGGCGGGAGGAGGGAGACATTAGTCAACTTTTAAGAGGGGGGAGGATGGATGGCGGGGTTGGGTTGGGTGGCTTGGACGATTTTGGAGCGGGGACTTAATCAGAGCAGCTGCTGTATCTTTTTTTGCGCCAGGTGGAAATGAGCAAAATCCTGCTTTTATGAAGGAGGGGAGCGACCTTCTGAAATTTGCACGGCATTCACTCGCACATTTCCTGCTGAGCTCTTTTTTCCTCCTCCTCCTCCTCCTTCATGCCTGTTTTTCTCCCCCTCTCTTCTCCATCCCGTCTCTCAGATTAAGATAACCTTGTTCTTCCGTCATGACTCCAAGAGGAAGAAGAGAAGCCATCCACTGGCAAGCAAGCAGGCGCAACACCACCGCCAGAGTTCAGGCAGGCCCCCCTGGTGGTGCTTATGGCGTGATATTCAAAAGAAAGAAAGAAGAAGAAATGTGTCACGGGGCCCTTGAGTTGAAGTCCCTTTGCCCCACGCTCGCTTCCTGATTTGCATACGCGTACGCATATACGTACTACAATAGCGAAGTGGTGAACTGTGGAAGGAGTGCGTGCCTTTTGTGCCTCCGTCCGGAGCAAGGACGTTTCGTTTGTTCAAGGGGGAGAAGGAAGGCGGCTTTTTTATGTGCCACAGCACACATCCGGCCATTAATGTGTCGCCCGACGCCGACTTTTGTCATCCGATCGGCGACACTGCGTTTGTTTTGTAGTTTGTTTCCCCGCCGGCATTCTTTCTCTGCTTCATGTGAGTAACTTGTCCTTTAGTTTTTTTCCAAGTCACACTGTGAATCTACTAAGGTTATCGAAAAACGTCTAGGGAACACACCTACAGGCGCTCCTTGCAAATACCGTTACAATACATTTTGGGCTTCGCAGTGCAGGCAATGAATGGTTTCCCCCCTTCCTCTCCTCCTTTCCGAAACGGCCGACCGACGAGATACCGGGGTAGTCTTTGATCTGCATACGAAGAAGGGGAAAGTTTTTGCGATGAAGGGTTGGCCCGATCAATCCCCGTCCTCCTCCCTCCTCTCGTTCTCTCTCTTTCTTTCCATCGCCCCCGGACAAAAAAATCGCGGCCGTCATTGCTCGTCATTTCTCTCCTTTCTCTTTTGCCCACAAGCCCCCTTCTTTAAAAACAAGCATAGTTCGAGATAGCCGACGGTTGTTGAATCTACCTGCGAGCGATGCTGAACGTATTTCGTTGCCTTTTTTGCCTCATAGAAGAAAGGGATGCGCCATTATGGAACCCAGACCCTGTCGTGACTCTTCTCAATGCGATATGGGAATTCGATTCGCCCGTTCGGATTCAATTCACTCCCGTTTTTACTCCGCCTGATGCCAAAATTCATTAGTGGTACCGTCGAGTACACGAAAGGCGGTTCATGAGTCCGATCGCGGCCGAATAGAAGGAGCATCATCTGACGGAGAAGAGATGTCCTGCTATATTTCCCCCTCTCCTCTCTTTTGAAATGCATGACTAGGCCTCCTGATATGATCGCTCGCCGCCGCCGCCTAACTTAGTAGAGACAAAGTTTTTTGTTTGATCTTCCCCCTCCCGCTGCTGTTATTGCGGCCGTCCCCTCATGAGATTGATAGAAGGGGTGATTTGAGGTATCGCGTCCAGCGCAGTTGGGAGATAGTAATAAATAGCCCTCGATTCGGTGACGGGACAGTTTCGGAGAGCAAACATGAGAGCTTCGGCACAAACATGGACTCGCGAGTCGGTCTTGTGCAAAGATAAATATTTCGGTAATTTTGCGAACTCTTGCAGATCGCCCTCCGCGGCGCTGGCCTTTCAGAAGTGTGGTGTGGTACGTTTCATTCTTAGTTTTCACAAGGACAACTGGGCCTGTTTCTTCTTCAGCGCTGGTCGCATTGTGTATTGCGCAGCCCCCAATTTCCATCTCAATTCGTTTGAATAGGGCGATGACCCGAATGCGTCGTAGGACATTGTGCGCACAAAAAAGAGGGCGAGAATAAAAAGATCCGTGCTTCCGGTCCGTGTAGAGGCTGCGGTCGCATTTTGCCGGATCAGAGAGCTGTCACTCCTAAATTGGAGAAAGAATGGGAGGGGAATAGTACGGCGGTGCGTTACGCACGCACGCACAACTTTATTTTTCTTTTTTAGCTACTATCGTAGTTTTCGTGTAGTCCAAGGCCGAATGTCCCTCCCTCCGCCTGTGATTCGCGCCCAACATCTCCCTCCTCCTCCGTCCGTGCTTCTGACAGGACGGCCTCTCCGCCTATTCTTTTTGCCTTACTCTCTTGTTGCTCTTTTCTGCAGGCTGAGGTGGAACGGGAGGGGGGCGTTAATCATTTTCGTAGTAGTGGGTCCTTACAGAGAGGCTGTCGGGCCATTCATATGAGCAGTCGCAGCCTTCTAGAAGCTCTGATATCTCAGTTATGCGGGGCCCCTCCTCTCCTCTCCGTTCTCGACGCCACCGCCGCCATCGTCATCAAACGCGCTTCGATTAGATAAGGGTCCCCCTCGGTCGGGGTGCGGTCCTTGAACCGAAAGAATAGGGACCGAAACACCAAAAAACAAGAATTTTTGAAGTTGGACCGAAAAATATTTTTTCGGCTTATTTTCAGTCATGATCGGCCCATCTTCAGTTATGTTCCTGAACTTGGACCAAAACTCCGGTTCTCAAGGGGGGATAGGTTTACTTGTAAATAAAAGCAAACCTAAAAAG
>JAAUXU010174555.1_pt1 | contig 10765 bp, 12 predicted proteins | sample 7278151 | NCBI WGS metagenome assembly JAAUXU01 (sample SAMN14350113, study PRJNA611818) | marine sediment metagenome | isolation source: surface marine sediment (1.8m) | place: French Polynesia: Moorea | collected 2018-08 | reverse complement strand
CGTGTATTTCACTTAAAAAATCAACGCGCGCGCATGCTACAAAGAAGAAAAATAAATCCAATATTACATAGACTAAGAAGTATCAGCTATTATATCTTTACAAATATACGCACTATAACTGTTTATTAATTGCTGCTGCTGCTGCTATGGAAATCTACAATCTGTGTAAAGAGGATGCTACTACTACACACGAAATATACTCCACTGTAAACATCTACATGCTGATGTCGCGTTCTTTGTGCGCACACCCCTGTCATCCACCATCGAAGACCAACCTTGAGGAAGGACAATGCTGACATTTCGGTATGGATCCCACTAATTGCTGATGGCCAACCAGGGCCGCGCCTGGGACGTACAAGGTACCGGACTTGTGTTCGTCGGACTCGAGCGTGTCCATCAAGGCCGTTCAAGTCATTCGTGTCGGCGCCTTTTACCGCCCTTTTGGTAGGTAAAAAATTGTCCAATGTTGACAATGTTAATTTTTCGACGAGACCAAGAACAGTGGAGACATTCCCAAATTCATGTTGTTATGGTGGACGCGTAGTCTTTCACTTTGCATGACCAGAGTTGCCAAGCTACATCCAGGGCCGATTTTTTGAAAGCTGAAGACGTTTATCAATGGGTCTGGCTGTAATACATGAAGAGGACAAAGATGTTTCTTCGTTCTGATGACTTCGAACAGGTCCTTTCCAGAAGACCCAGCTTGAGACGAAGAAGACCACGGGCATCATCTCCTGCTGTCTCTCCTCTTCTCCACCCCCTCAGGAGCTCGCTTCGTCGCATTCACTGACGACAATCCGATAGCAACGTACGAAACAAAGTCTCCGTATGTACGTTTGTGTGTCTGCCTGCCTGTCAGGCTATGGGCGCCACAACTCGGTCAGCAGACGCTACACATCCTGTGCTTGAAACTGGTCCCGCCACACCTTAGATTTGAGGCCGTTTTGAGGCCGAAATCGAGGTCCAAAGTTTCTTTTACCAAATTAAACAGACCATAGATGGCCGTGCAATGCTAAAAGGTTAGCCTCTTGGGAATAGCTGTGCAGGACCAGCTTTGGCCAGAGCTGTCTATGGCAAGACGAGGGGAGAGAAGAAGGTCAGTGGGGGTGGACACTGAGCCAGGAATACCACGCAAGCCAAACTCGGGCTTGACCCGGAGACTCATGGCCCACTGCCGTTACTAAGCTGGGGAGGGAGTGAGGAGTGTCCGGATCAGCCAGTTTCAATACTAGAAACAAAATGGATCTGATCCGGATGCGAGATCAGCTTCGAGTCGAGGCAAGACCAGCTTCGAGGGCGAGATCAGCTTCGTGTTGAGCGCGAAGTGAGTGCGGAGCTATGGTCGAGTCTGCTGGTGGGCGGGATTGCGGCGAGTCTTGTAGTAACCCGAGCAATGCCGGAACCTCTGCTAGTATTTATAGAAAGCGACGAGAATTATGTGGAAGAATAACAACTTTTCTTATCCTTGACATTCCTACTGATCAAGCCATCGGCATAAGACTTGGCAGAATCAGCAAGGCCGCGATCCCCACCGTGAACGGCAACAGCGTCGTCGTCATGTTGGTCGTCCTCCCCCTGTCAGTGGGCGACAACTCGAACAGCGCGATGTAAAGCAGAGTGCCGGAAGCCAAGCCCTGCACTACGCCCGGGACAACGGAAGTCGCGGTGGCCGCAGCGACGGAGGCGGCAGACTTGACGAGAGGGATAGAGAAGGTCGCCAGGAGACACCCCAGGGGGGTCATGGAGGAAAAAAGGCAGGCAGACGTGCAGAAAGACGCAACCTGCAGGAAGAAAAAGCTCAGGTTGAATCCAACACTGCAACATATGCAGTTATTCTCCTGTGCCTCAAGGCGCGTCCTGCAACAACCATTTCATGTTGTGCTGCTCTAACTCGGACGAGCCCACGTGATGCTGCCTGACATTAGCTTCTCTTGCCCAGGAGAATAACTGGTCATGACTTTCCTCCAACTTTCTGAGCTCCATGGTCAGGCCCAAGGAGACGGCGACCACAATCTTGTGACTTGTCAAGGTGGCTGCCAGGATCCAGAGGCTAGTGGAGGAGGTCTGCGCGCCCAATGTCAGGCCCTCCAGGACCGAGTGAAAGCACAGCGCCAGCAGGAAGGACAGCGTGCTGATTAGACGCCCGCTGTAATGGACATTTCGTGTGACTCTATTGCTTTAGTTGAGTAGGCAGAAACTCCGTTACCAAGTATCTTGCGCCTCACTACCTAGGCCGTTGGCTGACACCGTCTGGCTCTCCATGGCTTCCCAGTGCCCTGTGACCTCCTCGTCGCTGGTGCTGGTCCCATCGGTGTCGTCACCAAACAAAGGGATCGCCTCGGTCAGGCCGCCATGGTTGTTATACCTCTTCATGGTACTAGTGATTGGCACAGGAACAGCTCTTCCTTAATAGTATCAGCAGTTATGTTATACAAGCACACCAGACTGTTCACATGCTTGTACGTTCTAGGTACCTTATTGTACAGTATTCATACAGGCGTGAGCGAATAAATCTCTGCCCCCAATGATCTGCAAAATTTCCCCTTCTGCAGAGCAGCGGTTAAGACTTTAGAGAGGTGTTTGGGTCACATCGAATATAAGTCGTCAAGTTCACGTCTGTTGTCTCCAAGAGTTGTCTTCACAGTGGAATTATTCGTTCGCAACATACAGCGTTGACCGCGTAAATTTACATCAAACTTGGGAGTTCATCCCCATCCCCATGGAACGCAAGTGGAATCCATGCTCTTTTGATCACGTTTGAATGGAGGTTGGGTCAACAACGTCTGAAGCACACCATGATTCACTTTTCCGAGCAAATGTTTTAACGGAGCATCGCTCTGGTCCGCCAAAGGTCACTGGCATGATGACCTCTGGATACCAGAACAAGACTGTCTACAATGTGATCAAGAGACTGCCTGTGGTTCCATGAAGTTGGATAGCAAAGATCCTTGCATGATGACACTTTTCCCCTCAATGCAGTCGCAAATTTATGTGGTCAACCCTGTGCGTAAAGCAACTTGAACGGCAAATCGAGAGGGTAGGAAATTGATCCTGTACTACTACACCATGCACAACATCCCGCAATCGTGCGCACCGTGAAATCACAATCTGTAGCCACCTTCGGATGATGGCCGCACTGAATGTTACGGCCATTAATATCGACTTTGAGATGGACTCATCCGTTCTACGTACTTGTACCTTCTACCATACGTACAGGGTGCGAATTATTTATATTATTGCCGTAGTTAAATTATTAGCCATAGTTACAGACTACATATACAGTGTGCAACAAAAAAAGTCAGACACTTAATTGGCTAAGATGTTTCAAGTTTCATGAAACATCAAGCATGCCTATGCAATGGTCACTCAGGCTAGTTGAAGTTGGTCTTGGACCAGCTTTGGACTCATCTACTGTGTTTCAATGTTTTTAAAAAATATTAGTTCCTCTTTTTCAAGCCATTGTCTTCTCAACTATGAGGGGAGAAATTGGATGATCCTGGAGTAAGAAGGAGTAAAAGTTTGGTTTCTGAGTCGTTATAGAAGACGGTCTCAAAAACTAATGCTTCTGATGTATGTATGACCTTTTTTGTTGGAACTGATAGCGGGGTATTTGGAGCAAGAGTACAGTGGATGAGCCCAAGGTGGTCCAAGACCAAGTTCAACTGGCTTTTTTATCATCAATATTTTTAACAATTTTAAGTGTCTGACCTGTTTTGTTGCGCACTGTACATATCGGAGATATGTACGAAGTTCATGCCTTAGTCCATCTGCCATGGATGTGCCGTACTCAAAGGAACCCACGGGAGAAGAGAAAAAACATGTTTTTCGGGCTCTGACAATTAATTCCTCTCAGTGGACCCGCCAAAGTTGGACATGTCGAAGATCCTTCCACCACAGCTTTTCCGCTGGTCGTAAAACGACACTTAGCAGCGGCAGCAGAAGGAGCGCGCTCTGTCCACTTGTATGGGCTATCCCTGGTGCTGCTGAGAGTCCATTTTACCACACGAAATTTCATTGCTCCAACAAATGCACTGTGTGATGCTGAAATATGTCCCTCCCGAGAGAAAAAACGGGGAAATATTCAGAAAATCTTCCGTTAATGATGCAACCTTTCAATGTAGATTCGGGACTCAATCAACCAGGATATGACCAGAGTACCATTTGAAGCTTAATGATAAGCTGCACCCTGCACCCACGAACCAGTACAATGCTCACAGTACACCTCGTACTACCACAAAAACCCCACGGTGAAATCTCACCCTCGCGATATCGCCCAGGCCGCTGTTCATTCTCCTTTTTCCCCACGGCGTTGTCGTTGGTGCTACTGCTGCCGGTGCTTCTCCTGCAGTTGATGAGCCACTCCACAGCGCAGTCCAGCCACAACATGATCAAGACCCCCAGCAACATAGTAGCGGCTGCCCAGCCCGCCGCGCGATCTCCACATTCCTCTGCGGCGGCGGCGGCGCTGACGGATCCCAGGGCCTCGGCGGTCTCCGGTAACGAATGAGTAAGTACCAATGACAGGAGGGAACCTCCGGAGAAGGATTGCAATGCTTGCAGCACCAGCGGTGGTCGTAGACTTCATTGTTGGTAGTCGATTGTTTGTTTGCAAGTATATTTAGCAAGCAACATCAGCATAAAACACAACCGTTACAGGAATGGTCATTACCTCGACTTTAGTTCGGTTCTCCTGAGTCTGAGCAGGAGTGGAGAGACTCCAGCCGTGACAGCGATTGCAAAAAGGGCGACGGACACGGCAAATTTCTCTGCGTACAGTTTGTCAGCTGACGCATTTTCTGCGTCACGGGAGAAATTCATCTTGGCTCGATTTTTTGTTTACTTTTTTTTCTCCAATGCTTTCTCGTCCTCGTCGAGATCAAGGGAAGCAGCAGTGTCGATATATTCGCGTGCCCGCGTTTGCGTTATGGGCACGATAATCCTCGTTGCAGAAATGCCTTATCAAAAATGACGCAACCACATGAGCGGAGCGAAAATCCGTCGTTATGAGCCCGGATCCTCGCATTGAGGAAATTTGGAGCTCATTTGATGATAGGAGAGAGACAACACAAGTGTGCGACATCTCATGTTGCGCGCAGGCGACGCTAAATGCTCGGCCACACGGTGCTGCGAGGAGAACACATTTTTATTAGGAAAAATATTTGTTGTAGAAAAGCTGGCATATTTGCATGCAACACGCACCATGTGTGTGAGTGTGTGTCAAGATTAGAGATGGAGGCTTCAAGGAGATGTGTAGACAGTGGAAAGGGAATAATTTAGCCTCCCACCCACCTCGCCAAATTTTTGTCCCTCAAATTGAATATGCCACCATTTTATTGCACATTCTGAATCTCTTGACCCAATTTGACCTCTTCTTCCCGGGGGTGATTATGTGAGTAGGTCTCTGAGTTGGGCTTAAGAGAGTTATAAGTTGCCACTTGAAAGGAACAACGATATAACAAAGATTGTTCGTTTAATAAAAAGGCGTTACTTGTTTCCAACGCTTCCACGAGGTCCAGGCCCAGAGTGTTCTGCAACGAGTGCAGACCACTCGTTGTTCAGGCAAAGGCCTGAACAGAGTGAAAATGAAGTTAAAAAAGTGCTCACATTTTATAGGCATGGAATTCTCCTTTACAGAGTCTCTTTTTCGACTAAACCTTGGTGACTACAAATTGTGATTTTCGTTTCTGTTGAGTTTCCGTGAGTTCCTTCTGATGAGTCTCTGGGTTTCAATAAAATGCGTGAAAAAAAGTAATTTTTATTCCTTTTCGGACTGTTGGGCAGCCCCAACATGAGGGATTCAACTGTTATGACTGTTATTGGAGTCTGGAGCAATGGATATGAGTGGAATGTGTTCCCAACAGCTTGACGAAGAAGTGCAATCTGCATACTGCATTGACGTCACTTGCCGTAAATAAAGTCCTTGCCGTACGTAAATGCGTCGAGCATGACATCATCTCATATGGTGTACTGAAATGAGTTGACGTGGGATTTTGATGTGAAACAACCGGATGACACTTCGGCACAACATTAAGTACAGAGCTTCAATGTCAAGGCTCCTCATTTTGGTACTTCGGTGCTCAAAAGGAGGCCACCTGAGTAGGGGGTCATGCCAAATAGGATTGAATTTTGGCTTTTTGAGGAGGTAAAAGTTGATGAAAATAGCTGAAATTCACATGGGGCAATCCTGACCCCCCAAGTCCACAATTTCCAGGGGGATTCGATCCCCAGACCCTCCTGCGCTGTGGGTAAGCACACAAAAAACCGCGTCGGGGATCCGACGTCGGTAGGTTCAGTGAAACTCTAAAAAGAGAGCGACAGCAGTACACTTCGACGCGTAAACAAAACACATCGACGACAGTCGGGCCATGTCCTGAGAAGTCGCTGCCCTTGTGGACAGTGGATACCACGTAAATCTTACCAACTATTCCCAATAGTCCTTCACTACTAGGCTTAGTACCAGATCTGGACGGGGCTTGAATTGTAGTAAAGCCAGGGAATGTGGAGACAAAGCATGATGTGGTGAACATTGAGACCGGGGACAAGCATTCAACCCAGCCGCTCGGTACTGGGAGAGTCCTTCTGAAGCTCGGCTACAATATCTGACGTGGCTCAGAGGGAGTGATTCCTGTTGCTATGTCCGTCTTTAAACAGTCCTCGGGTGAAAACGAACTCAACACAGCTGACAGCTCCGGCAGAGCTAACTATTTGAGGTATTTGCAGCTAACAAGCCAAAGTTTCTCTCTAAATGGCAACCAAACATTGGTAGTCTGGGTTGGCCTGGTTCTACGGAGAGAGATCGTCATTAGTAAAGAACCGCACGTATGACTGCAGCCTAAAATGGCGGGCAGTTCCTCTAGTTTTATCGGTAGATCTACAGAACGCGACAAAAAAAGGTCAGACACTTAAAATTTGCCGATAACTTTGGTTCAACTGCTTCAAATTTCATGAAGCGTCATGCGTGTCAGTGCAATGATCACACGAGCCAGTAGGACTTGGTCTTGGACCAGCTTGGACTCATCCACTGCACTCTTACTACAAATACCACGCTAAAAAAAAGATGATATCTACATCATGGGATGAATCATGATCTTTGAGACCATCTTCTTTACGAACTTAGAAACCAAACCTTCACACATTTTCACTCCAGGATCATCCATTTCCTCCTCATGTTGTTCTGAAGCCTTAAGAATAGCAACTAATACTTTTTATTTTGTCTTTAAATTTTGAGATATGTTTGGTCTTCTTTTGCACGAAGTTACATCTCCTGAATCTCAAGTAACAGTGATCAGAGGTTTCATTAAGTTGACCACATTGGGGGAGAAAATGGTCTTTTTCCTAAGGTAGCAATTATACAGAACATAAGGATCACAGAAAAACTCCTTATGTTTTTAGGGAAGCCAAATAAGGCTAGGTATGGACTTTCATGTGAGCTGCTCCAGGCTCCCATCATGCTCCTTTTAAAGGAGGAGATAAGATTGGATGATTATGTTCCATTCCATTAGTTAGGTTAGGGGTAAAGCTTCACTGTAACCGTAACTTACCACGGTAAGCACCGGTGTGCTTACCATTGATTGTTAACTGGAAAGTTTATATATTTGTGAATAACATTACAGTGTGAGTCAAAACTTAAATAACTTCCTCAGTATAATACAAAGGAGACCTATTGTTTATTTTCGTGAGAATGGGCTATTGTTTGAGATTCCTTATGTAAAAGTGTTGAGTCTATCACTTCCGAATCTGCTCAGTTTGTTTGTGCCAGGAGCCTGCTCCTGATTTCCCAGTTCTTCATCTCATAAGAGGTCTGTGCACCACAATACATGAAGAATAATGTCAGTGGTGTCCCCACAGGCCATGAGTTCATACTTTTGGCCATGAAAATGTCACCAACCACTATGTCCATGAAGAAGTAGAAGTTTGACAGAATTGACATGAGGAAGAGGGGTGCACCCAACAATGAGTAGAACCGCCGACGCCACCTGGGAGACAGATAGGACCTCTGGAAAAGTAAGATTGAATACTCAACATGTAGTTAAGCTTGAAGACTCTTGTACAGAAATAAGCAATATATATAGGTTTCTCTTCATACTTCTATCCTTTGGTAACTGGGGATTGCTCCTACTCCTCTTGCAACTGCTTCAGTAGTGATCCCCACAAAATTGAGCAGGGTCCATATGAGAATTTTCTTTTGTGTTCCATGCCAAAGATAGATGAATGCAAAGGTGACAGCAGAGCCACAGAGGCGTGATGTGAGAGAGTCATTTCCGTGATCACCATCAATTTTGTCAACCACAGGCCTGTAGAAGTATCTAAGAAAAAAAATGCAAGAACTACGTGGATGATCATCAAACATACTGGTTTGCTACTCACTTATGAATGAACTTGTAGAGGCCATTATCAAAGTATCTCCACATGTCTGAGTAAAGATGTATCCTCCCAATGCACTTGGGGGGTGAGGGTGCTGGCACATTATCCAGGAACAGAAATGGCAACGGGAGACCGTAGAAGATGACATACTTGAGGTGAAAAAACTGGCCCATACAATATCCTATTCCAGCCAAGGTCCACAGATCGAACTTTTCCAACCCCACCTCGATCGCATAGTCTTGCAGGGCATTGAAGTAGAAGGCATGAAGCAAAAGTTCGCTGAAGTAAAACCAGAACAGGTAGCGCAGGAACATCAGAAGAAAAGTTCTTGCACGATTCCTCGAGAGCTCAATGTATTCAGAGGTTAGCTGAAATGTAGAGTGAAATTCAGTTTGCTTGCCAACAAGTATGCCTATCAATTTACCTATGCTTATCACTGCACCAATTGACTGTAAACCAATTTTTAAATGCTTCGGCCATCAAGGTCCAGAAAAGGTATGTCTTGCACTTCGCCACTTTTTAACAGTTTATGCACGAAATCACTAGCAAAATCGAAAAATTCGGCTAAAAAAAGGATTCGGACCTTGTCTGATCACCAAAAAACTTTTACGACAAAAAATCGTACCTAAATTTATTTTCAAAATAAAGTGCATACTTGTTCGCCGAGCATACACGGAATATCGCGATATCGATTCATTTCAGATATCGCATATTCGTAGTCTGTTGAAGGAGGCTTAATCGTATAAGTCCAGTACTGTCGTAGTATAGCACACTCACCCCTTGGTGGAACTCTTTATAGTTAACAATGGGCCCTGACACAATGACTGGCAGGTAGAAGCAGTAAGCCAGCATGTTGGTCCAGTCTGCCATGATGGACCCTGCTGAGGGAACCTCACCCTTCAGCATGTCTAGACAGAAGCTGAGACAGCGAACATTCACCCAAGCCACAATCACAGACGCCACATACGATTCACGGTAAAAATTTTCTGGGAATACCCAGTTGTGGAGGTTCCTGCCAAAGGAATAAAATTAATATTTATTTGTGTAATCAGATATCAGTATTATCACACCTGAGTGGCCCAGATTCCTTGAAGAATATGCAAGAGATGGAGACCACATAGACAAGAATGGCTCTTCTTGTCCATCTTGCACAAGCAAAGAAAACCAGAGGCTGGAGGCATAAGTATAGTAGAGCGCAAGTCCCAAGCAACTTAGACAAGTAGATGGCACTCAGTAGAAACATGAACAGAGGCAGCAGCTAAAACGGGATGAGTTGTATAGCAGGTCAAACATCATTCTAAAATTTATTCTTACCTTTGGTGAGTTGTACTTTTTGAAAAACTGTCCTCCAATGACATGCACTAGAGAAAATCCTCCAGACATGGCACTGACCATGATAGGGGAGAAGACATACCACTCAAGATCAGACACATCCTTGCGCCAGCGACTATTGCCAAACCATCCAGGCTCTAACTCATGCACAGACAGCAGCCGACGGTATTCTAGGTAGTAAAATGTGACCTTTGTGCTTTCTTATATATACAACAGCGGGTGCGTCATAATTCAGCATACACTATCTATGGACCTTGTCACATAGTTAATGTGGACTGCCCAAAGTTGGTACAAACCCTGATAGGTTTGGTGGGAACTTCTTTGTCAGCTACTTCATTAATGGTAAACAGCAACAGCGTCCACTGAGGAACTGAGAAAATAGATTGTCAAACGTCTCTAGTTTGTAGCTTGCCAGCAAAGTCGCCATGCACTTTGATGTCACCCGGAAGAATCTTTACCACTCCAAGAGGCTGTATTACGAAACTGGTGAGTATCACACCACCAATAGGATCGACACCACGATCAGCATGCTCTGAGGCTCTGAACAAAGCGCTGAGGAAGCAAGTGGCAACAAACTAAGAGATGTAAAGCTTCCGACTTTTCAGCCTTTCCTTACAACGTTCCAGAGCTTACCATTCAAAGTCTGTGCTGGATCATAACACACCAAGGTAGAAAGTTATACTCACTTCTTGACGCAATGTAAACACTGTATATGGAGTAACCAACTGCACTTATCCAAGTGGCAGTGTAGGCAGATATCTCCCAAGTAGGCAGAGAGGGCTTGATGTGCCTGGCAGAGATCATGCTGGCGATGAAGGTCTCCTTCTCCGCGGTCTAGAGAATTTGTACTACGAGGAGGCAAAAATCACGAAAATTAGCTCTACATCATCGAAACTGCCCCAGCAGATGTTTTCTAACCACGAAGGTCGCACACATGTCGAGCATGAATGGAGATGAATATCATCACAAGGAAATGAGGGTGAAGCAACACTGACAAAGATGAAACTCACCTGTCATCTCGGTTGACAGGAGGAGACACCAAATCTCGGACTTGCCACAGTAGTTAGCG
>JAAUXU010102582.1_pt1 | contig 10765 bp, 8 predicted proteins | sample 7278151 | NCBI WGS metagenome assembly JAAUXU01 (sample SAMN14350113, study PRJNA611818) | marine sediment metagenome | isolation source: surface marine sediment (1.8m) | place: French Polynesia: Moorea | collected 2018-08 | reverse complement strand
GCTTGAACCACTAGAAATCAGCTTGAGCCACTAGGAATCAGCTTGAACCACTAGAAATCAGCTTGAGCCACTAGGAATCAGCTTGAACCACTAGAAATCAGCTTGAGCCACAGCTTGGCTCATGAGAAAACTCAGGTTGAACCAACAGAAATGAGCATAACTCATGAAAAAAGTATTTAGCTCATAACCTCAAGAAGTTTGGGCATAGAAAAAAAGTGCAGTCCAAAAATTAGTGACTGTTGCTTTAAGTCTATAATACTGACAGCATTGCAAATTATTCTCCTTTCCTATCGGTGCAACCATCTCGGTGCAAACCTGATCTCCTTGGATGAGCCAGGCTTTACTGTGATCACTGTCATGTGGTGATGCTTTTTGCCATCAACCCAAGCTAGCAATAAACTAATCTCACATTAATCTCATCCACATGAGCATTAACGTTCCCCGGACACGCCTTGCAAAGCTGCCAGTCCTCATGGATGGCTGGTTAATGGAGGCCGCCCGGCTGCGGCTCTCAACGGGAGCGGGGCGATCGTGACCATGAAGTCTGACACCTTGCACGAGTGCAGCGTCTGCTTCAGCTCATCAGCATTAATCGAGCTTGAATACGAGTGTCTCCTTGTGCAAGCAGATGGTGGAGCTGGCGGGCCTGGGCCTAAATACAAGGCCTGGCCAATCTAAATTGCGTTGCCCCTCCAGAGACGTCTGGGCAACATTTGTGTCCAGGGCTGGACAGCCTGCGTGAGTCAGGCAGACAGACACCGCCGGGGAGGACGGAGGAGGCCTTCACCGCGGCGAGGTCGGACACAGTCAGGCTGGAGTAGGCTCGGATGAAGCTGCTCTTCTTCAAGTGGATTCAAGTGGGCAGAGGTGGAGCAGGAATGTTCTACGCGGACTCGGCCTGGGTCAAGCAGGGCTGCCAAGGCTGCGTTGGCCTCCCAGTATCTCAAGCTTTAAGACTCCAGCCTGAGTGAAATGTTTGTTTAGCATGTAAGATGTGGTTGAAGAGGTCAGAGGCAGTGCCAGTTTGGAGGCCATCAAGGCCAGCCACCCCCAGTTTGGAGGCCATCAAGGCCCAAACTTGGGCTTGAGCTTCATTGAACCGGCCTCAAGGATGCTTGTTCACCTTCCCAGACGCATGAGTTGAGTTCTTTTTAGATCGCTCGGCCTGGTGAGGTTTCCGCACTGCTTTGGTCTGACAGATTGGCCATTTTGTTGGTTTTTGCCCCACCATAAGTGCATTTTGTCGGCTCCACTTGTGTGATCGTCGGTCCATTTCTGGTCAGCTTGTGAAATCGTCAATTTCACGCATGACTTTTCCGGCCAAATCGTCTGACTGCTTCTGTTGCGTCATCGGCGTCATCGCGTCATTTGACAGCTTTTTTGGCTGCCAATGATCACTGCTGTGCAGTGGAGACAGAGGGGGAATCAGTGCAAAAAAAGTGTGCAATCACGTCCGTTTCTCCTCCGCCCGTCACTAATGCATCGCTGGTAAAGACGCAAAAACAGTTCTGCCCTGCTGAGGTCAACAGTTATTGGCCAACGCAGGAGGCAAAACAACCGCAGCTTGTGACGAATCCCAATGATCGATCTCCATATATTGTGCGCCAAAACTTGAATAAAGTTTGCACACACAACCTTTTTGTGCTCTTTCACCTTTGATTGGAGGGGTGTAGGAAACGGAGAAACGCCGGAATATTTAAGTAGACGTGGCCAATACAGAGATATAATATATCCCGTTACAAGGTGGCTCTTTAAAGCTTTTTCCACACCTCTGCAAGAGCTTGAAAGAGTCCCAATGGCAGTTATGTAGCCTTTTCTTCAAGGTTGTCATGGCTCCTCGAACTTCCTGGTAGCCTCAGCTCTGCCTCTTGGATGTGGTCTCCACCACCTTCGTCTGGCCGCACATTTGCAAGGATCTCTTGGTCAGACAGTTGCTGTGTTGCAAGAGGACCTTGAACAGCCCATTCTGCCAAGGCCTTCTTATTAGAATGAAGCCTTTTTTTTTCATCTTCACTTTACATCCAGAAGCTCTGACATCATAATAGAAGGGGGGTGGGTCTTTTCCACCTCGTATGGGGAAGTCACTGTACACAAGAGCATATGGAGATGCTGACTTTTGGTCACATCTTCTGTCAACAGCTGACTGCTCATGACTGTCCAGAGTTTGGCACACATGATCATCATCGCTGTGAGCTACAGATTTCTCCACTTTGCCTACCCCAACCTGGTCATTGCACTAAAAGAGGCACAATTCCCCCCCTCGGTGTCTCCGCAGCTGACACGAGTCGGCCGCCCATGTTGGCGGTCTAGCACCACATGATGTCCACGCCCGTCACGGTAAGACACACGGTTCAGTGACCGGCCGAGGCGCACGAGTCCAACACTCATGGAATAAACAGTGGCAAAGTCATCGCAGCTGCATGGAAATATTTGAACTAAAGAATGGCTTATGTGGAAATCTGGGTTTAGTATTCATCAGTGATAGAAATGGATTCGCTATCTCTCAGCAGTGGAGTCGAAAAACGTTGGAAACATTTACACAGAAGGCCTGCTTCAGTTTGAGTTTCGGCTTCATTCATATTCGCGGGGGTTGGACAAGTTTGTCCTGATGTATCCCCCACCCCATTTGGGGCTGAGCTATTTTTTGTTGTAAATGGGGCTCATACTGAAGAAGCACATTCAGTATAGCCTCAATGTACATCACTATGCATGCATAGCTGACATTCCGTGCTAAAACCACACCTACGTCATATACAATGACTTAGTGAGGGGAGACTCCTTGAGAGTCTCAGGACGTGACTTCCACAGGGCGGCAACTGAGGAACTTGACAAGAGTTGCCAAGACTTTGGTCATCTTATGCAAGCCAGCCCAGGTGTTGGATCAGGGCCTCCACTGCAAGCTTCTCCCCGGCATCATCCGCACCATTCATGCTGTCAGTCAGACATTGTCCAATGGATACATCTTTGGCCACGTGCAGGCCTGGGCGTGGCTGCCACCATCCAGAGCCAGGAAATGTCCTGGGCTCATTCAAGTTGCTCAAGGACCCACAGGCCCTTGAGATCAGAGAAAGTTTTTTACCCAGGTCTTCACCGGCCGCTAAATATAGGGTGTAACAGCAAAAATGTCAATGAGTCTCTTAAACTCGGCCCGAGAGTCAAAGCATTCAAGGAAGAAAATGACTGGAAGGCTTTGACTCTCGGGCCCAGTTTAGGAGACTCCATCACCCAGGTGTGGTCAGACATGGAGAGACCCAGTCACATTTTTGCTGTTGCACCCTTTAAAAGACGTCGGCGATATCGACTGATATCGCACTTTTCTCAGGTCGCTATTCGTTACGAAATCCGGAGATTTCGACGCTTTGCCCTAGTCACACCGACATTTTCGCACTGTTGAGAGTGGAAAAAGTAACTTTTCCCCGGCCATTTTGCACTAATTTGGCAGAAAGTCAGAATTCCCTCACGACTGCATATCGACTGGCGAATTGCCTTTGCACTTTTGCCCCATGCAGCTGATCTGGCAACTCCGCCTGATGCACAAACGCTCTGGAATGGCCGACAATTTCTCTGGGTGTTTGCATAAGTGGCGACCACTGTATTATATTGTTCCTGGCGGCATCGGATACCAAAGCGGCTGCCCAATTGCCTCAGGTGCTGGTCACGACTTGCAGATTACGTTGTAACTACCTTGTTGTCTCGCTCTGTCATGACTGAAGTTGTTCCACGCCCTCCAAAGCATCAACAACCCTCACAGGTTGGGGGGAAAATAGTCTCCAAATGAGGATATACAGTAAATTCTAAATCATACAGACCTGCCAGAGCAGTCGTTTGTTTGTTTCGTGGCTGCTTCGCTTGCCAAAGATGACTGAAAATGTCTACGTTCGTCATAACGGGACTTTTTGCCTGTATCGTAAACTTTTATTTTTCGTCTTCCCCCATTTTAGTGGTTACTTAGTAAAGTAAGACCGATTTTGCGGTGGCTGCGAGTAAAAACGAACGCTTTAATTTGTGTCACTTGGAAAAAAATGCTGGAAAAAAAACTTGAATCAATTTTGGAGGCGAGCGGGAGAAATTTGGTGATATTTTTTTCATGCAAGAAGATCAACCTCGTTTCCCAGACCCTGCATTTTGTGGACACTGAGAAATCTGTGCATTAAGCAAGTTTGCAAATGATATGACATTCTCGGAAGCTACAGGTTGTCTCAGCAAGTGCGGCAGTTCACTTTTTTTGCAGTTTGCGTGCCAGATGGACTGTTTCTCATTTGTGGGGGCTGCGGATTCGCACTTTGGCAAACAATTGCAAAAAACATCTCGCTCATTCGACTTTGGCACACCTCTTCCAGGAGACGCAGCGACCGGACTTGAAGTCCAACCAAGGACTGGGTTTGGACCAAGTACAATTCCTGAAAGATGCGTTTTACTCATTCAGACAGCCCAACTCTGGCTCATAAATAGGTTTCTTCATTCATGTGACGACGTCGTCACCTCTGGTGCTATTTTCAGAGTCTCCAGGAAAGTTTCACCGCTACTGAACCACCCTGTAGCTTGACAAAGAGGGAAATGAACACGCAGGGACGCAACTTGCTCAAAGGGTTGCATTTGCACTGCACGTGTCTGGCTGGCTGCAGTGCAGTGCAGCGTGACCATTTCTCCCCCCCCTTTTTTTCTCCCTCGTAATTCTCATTCACTTTATAGCTACAGTGGACGCCGATTATTGCCCAATTAATTACCTGGCTACTCTAGAACTTTTTCCAATTGCATCGGCCGACGAATGGAGAACACATGTGTTTATTAAGTCTTGGTCACACGAACGCCACTTAACAGGTACTTGTTCGTCGGGTGTCACTGTCTGGCCTACGTCAGGCGCGCGCGCCCGCTCGTGTCCGCGTGGTTGCCGCATGTTCTCCGACTCCACTGCTCCGTAGTCTTCCCACCCACCCGAAAGCAAACATGGCTGGTGCAGGAGCAGCCTTCACAGGCCTTTTACTCGTAGCCGCGGCCTTCTGGCCTTGTCTGGCCGAGCCCAGGGGGAGGGGACACGCCAAAGTCCCGGAGAGTACCGGACTCTCGCCCAATCAACCCTCACAGGAGAGAGAGGGAAAAGGTGGGTTGGGATGAATTTTCGTTCATGTGCAAGTCCTGGAAGGCCTACCAGAACTTCCCAATAAAGGTTTGTCGGGACATTCCTCTTAAGGCCTCCCCGTTGTAGGCCTTCCAGAACTGAATGTCTATGAGGATGATTCCTCCTGAGGCCTACCAGACCTGAAGGTGCATTACGTCAAGGCCTATCCGGGAAAGGCCTACCAGAACTCCCCAATAAAGGTTTGTCGGGACATTCCTCTTAAGGCCTCCCAGAACTGAACGTCTATGAGGACGATTCCTCTTGAGGCCCACTAGACCTTTCCGCTGAAGGTGCATTGCGTCAAGGCCTAGCCTGGAAAGGCCTAGCAGAACTTTGGAGCTGGAGACCAATTTGTCCTCGCTCCTGGCGAAGCCATCGAGGAGCAAATTGCTTGTCTCCAATCTGACTTCAGCCAAGCGCCCTTGAGGACAACTTTCCACTGCGTCTCTTTGGCGCTTCAGTGGTTGAACTGACGATCATTTGGATCGGCTGCAATCCAAGATGTTGGTGCTCACTTCACGGAACTCTGGACTCGTTGCACTTTGTCATCGCGTAACTCGCCTTCCGCTCCGGCGACTTCAACGCCGATAACGAGTGAACTACATGTCCAGGATGCGTGATGACTCTGGTGTGGTCACACTGGTTGATGACGGATTCGACACCACAAAAACCCGGTCTACTTTTCTCTCAAGTCGTTGCGGCGGCGGAATCCGGATTCCTCAGGTGGGGGCGGACCGGAGAAGAACATACAATAACTATAAACACCGGGGGAATGAGGAGACGTCGTTATGAAGCTTAGCTTCATATGCCAGAGTTGCGCTCCAAGATGGCCTAAATATGCAAAAAAAAAATTTTATTTTTTTTAGAATGGTGCAAAATTGGCAGGTTCCAATTGTTCCTTCATTCCTCGACTTCCCCTTTAAAAAGGATGCATCTTAATGCACGTTATATGAGTGAATGGACGAAAATCCTACTTCTCCGCATGCCGATTATACAAATTCCGTCATACAATAATCATATTCGACAAATCGAAGAAAATAGGTGATAATATACATAATACAGAATGATTTATGAGAATAAAAAGAGGTTTTGAAGTTGGGTCGAAGGCAAGTTTCTCCATACTTTCAGTTTTCTCGCTCTTCAACATCGTGACGTTCAGGAACGAGCCTTGCTCCAGCACCAGCGTCCTCTCCGGGTAATTGCTAATGATCATTAATTAAGGGAGTTACAGTAATGATAATTATGATGACGCAGTTCGTCGAGAAGGAACGGGACCTGCCTGACCTCGACGGAGTGCTCGGACCGGGGTGGGACGCAGTCGGGTCGCTGCGCTGCAGGGTGAGCTTGTCCACCTTTATCGCGGCAAAGGCGTCACTTTATCCAGAGTCCGTCTGCAGGTTCGGCGTGTGCTGCGTCTTCATCGTCACCGGGACGTCCGCCACCATCTCCCAGAACTGCACCTACCTCCAAAACCCGGGCTTCCCCAGCACCTACACGGACACCACCGCCATCACCTACACCATCCAGAAGTGTGACAACAGTGAGTGCCACTCTTCTAATCTTAACTTGGACTAAAGTCACTTATTAGCGAGTCAACGTTCCGCGAACGTTCTGCTATTTCAGTGTTTTTTTATGCTTTCTCATCGTTCATGGCAATTTATTATTGGGTTCTTTAAATTCAGTGCTTTCCCATTGATTTTTCGAATCGTATTTTCAAATTTTGGGCCCCAAGCCTAACTTTTTAGGCCTTGGCCTATAAAGTTTACGACGTCCGTGTCTCATTTCTTCCTCAGCCGTGTGCGACCTCCGCCTGGACTTCGAGGTCTTCACCACCGTGGGCACGGGGTTGACCACGGAGGTGAACGGAGGAGCCTGCATGGACACGTTAGTCATCACGGTACAGGCAGAAAAAAAAGTCATCTCCATTTTTAAACATGATCAACGTGATGTTCTCGTTTGACTAGGGGAACACCAACAACCGGGTGCCGACCATCTGCGGCCAGAACAGCGGACAGCACGGTAAGTCGAGACTCTTGGTTTTTATTTCGTTCCTCACTTTCCCCGTTACATCAAAAAAGCCTACGTGGACATCGGCACGGGCTCCTCGGACACGGTCACGCTGACGCTCTCGTTCTCGGGCACCTCGACGGTCAGGACGTGGGAGATCAAGGTGACGCAGGTCAAGTGCGGGTCCAGGAGCCGGTAAGAGTTGCCACGGAGCATCCGAATGGCAGCAGATTAAAGACTTGTGCTACCTCCAAGGCCACCCAACGGATGCCTCCAGTACTACGAGGGTCTGACCGGCAGGATCACGTCGTTCAACTTCATCCCAACGTCCGGAGACAACCACTTGGCCAGTCAGGAGTAAGTACAGTGGACACCGCTTATGCAGTGTGACATGTGGAGGTCAGGGTGGCCAAGAATGGCTGGAGAGTCGTCATTACGGGTATATAGCGTTAGACATTTATACAAGTTCATTACAGCTACATTAGCTTAGCCTACACTTCTAAGGGTTGATCAGCAGCCCTGGAGCTGCTTGGCAACTTGGGTCTGGTGGAATCAAGTCGGGCCTCCTTGGTGACCCCGAAATGTATTGCGAAACATCCGAAACTCGTGACTTATGCAAAAAAAATTCCTGTCAACATCGAAAAAGTGCGATTATCTTGGCTGTGATTTTAACATGCACCTCTGATTATTCAAGCCTCTCAATCTTTTTTTGCAACGACTCGAGCACTTTTCCCATCCCAAAAAGCCTGCGAAAACCTTATGCAGAAGCCAAATTCAGGTGGGTTTTTTTTTGCAAACCTCTTTTTCTGGCAAAGCAATGAAAGGAAAGAGAAAAAGTGCATTTCGTTTCCATTCGATCATTCCTACGTAATCATTTTCCGCGCTATCACGCTACTTAGCTCTTGATGGGCCCGAGAGGCTCGAACCTCCGGGCTCGTACGAGCTAGGGATGTGTAGGGCCGAGTAGTCCTGGGCCCGAATCTGGATTCGACTTGGAGTCGATTGGGATAACTTGTACATCAGGCGTTCCGTTGAGTCCTTTTACATCCGCTGAAGCAAAAGTGTTGCCACAAAGTTACAAACCGGGCTCGGATGCACCAAGTCGGCTTGCGGGGAAAAAGGGGCACCTCTCCGTTCTTGGTGGCAACCCTGGGCGTCGTTTAAGTTTCCGGGATTACATTTGGGCTCGAGTCAACCCGGGCTTCAAGCCAGGAAGTTTCAGCTCATGAAGAGAAACCGGTTAAAATCAATTCGGATGCATCCCGACACTTGGGGCTGGCTTCATCACTGGTTCGTGATGTCTCCGCACAGATATTCCACCTGCATCCGGGCTGAGGAGGGCTTCTGCTGCGTGCAGTACTCCCTGTGCGCCGACATGAACTCCTTCACCCTCTTCAACGACCAGGCCAACTCCCGGATAGACACTGACTGCCTCGAGGACTTTATCACCATTAGTGGTGAGTGTTACGGGTCCTCAGTGTTGACGTCCTCACTTTCCATGTCTGGATTTCAGGTGCCATGGCTACCTGCAGCCAGATCGCCAACACCGCCGTCGTCAGCAGGTTCTGTGGCAACCAGTTGAACACCGTCCGTGACCTGGCAACCAGCATCCCTGTGTGTGGTAAGTGATTTCCTCACCAAGATCATCCTTCAGCATTCCAATGTTGCTCGTCTCCAGACTGCAGCACGCCCTTCCTGGTCGGCATCACCACGGACGCCACCACCGAAACCGGCACCGCCAACACCAGAGTCAGCAGGGGTGAGTATCAGTGGAGCTTTGAAGTATCCACTCAGTACAGATGAGAGCTTTTAACTCTGTTTTCATACTTTTCATGGTTTTTTTCCTAAAGAAAGATATTCTAAGGGATACTTCAGGTGGCGGGAATGGGAAGACCTGAGAAATCTTACGTTAGGCTTACTGTGAGTTGGTTTTGCTTACGCTTAGGCTAGTTTTATTGGGTTCAAGCTGCTTTAGGTTAGGCTTCGGGTAAGTTTCAGGCCACTTCAGTTAAGTTCAGCTTAGTTGGGTTTCGGTTTGGTTCAGCCAGGTTTTGAGTCCAATACCTGACTTCCCATCTTCTGGAGCACCAGCAAGTTACTAAAAAAGGATCTTTTGCTTTGACAATTTGGATTCTGTTACAACAAAACTGGCTGTCACTTTTGGCTAACTGACTTTAAAAAATTTCATTCGAGTTCTGTCAGTGGAAAAAAAATGTTGAAGAAACAAACACCCATGTCTAACTTGCTGTGTTATAAAGAAGCTTCTCCAAGGTTGGTGTGGCTGCATTTCTGAAGCTTTCAAATGCAGCGAATCCGAAGTCAACACAAATCTGCCAAATATTGTTGAATTTGATGTTGAAAGCTCTTATTTGGTCTGTGAATGCACCAGACTTGACCTAATTCTAATCGTCCTTTCTTCTTCTTTCCCCCAGGCGTCTGTTTGGAATACACTCAAATACCCTGCAGCGCCTAAAAACTGCAGCATTTTATAAATGCTACATTAATTGTGCAGTGTTGCACAATGACCCGGAAGTCAAGAATGGACTGCAATGAATTACTGTGAATGTCACGTGTCATCAGTACCAAGTACTGAATCAATCACAACTCAGTATGTACCAAGTACACATCTAAAACAGAATTTCCTGCCAACTCGTGGTGAGTAACACGTGCATCCATCAGAGATGCATTTGCTGTTGCGATGAAAATCACCCAATAATTGCTCATACACTTTTACAACTGTTATTAAAATATTGTTATTAATAGTCATACCATGCATTGTTGATCAAACGACGAACTTACTCATGTAAATGTTTTAGTGTCATCCTTTTTGTTGATTGTTTGTTGTGATAATCATGAACCGCTTTTAATACATGGAAGTGCAAAGTTATGCCAGTGTTATGATGTCATGCAAGGGTTGTTTGCCAGTGCAGCCCTGTCTAGTTGCTCTCGTGAAATGCTACCACTTTACACACTTTACACCTCACTCACAGCGAGGGAGTGAAAAGAACAAGATATAAATCAGGAGTAAGTAAGTACACCAGACCAGGCCAACCTAATTGTGGACTGGCTGCCAACCCAGCCAAAGAGCGTCCACCCAGCCCAGGCTAGCCTTACTGTGGCCTGGCTGGCTATCTTGCATCCTGGGGGTGCATGACGGCGACAGTGGCGGCAGCGGCGGTGGTGGCCACCATAGATGACTGAGTACAGTAAGCGGCGTATACATAGAATATGTAGTGGGACTGTAGTTTGCATTGCGATGGCGCCATCAGAGTTGACATTATTGGTCATCATTTTGTGCGCTCATGCAGTGCATTTTTCACAGGACCATTTCAATCACAAATTAGCTTCAGCTCGACCTCCGCATCGACAACATCTACTCGTACATCATCTCTCATAACTTCTACCTACCTCAACATGGTCTATCATTCACCTATTCATCTGCTGGACCCTACCACCATTCCCCAGCAGCCTCAGGAGCTCATCCAAGAGTGGACTCTGAGGAATCTGTCCTTAGCTACAACCATCATAGAGGACACCACTAAGTTTCTGGTGAAACATAAACTTCTGGCCAACTGCAGCACATGTACTGCTTGCAACAGGTTTAGGACAATTCACCAAGACCATACTAAAACTGACAGC
>JAAUXU010042395.1_pt1 | contig 10765 bp, 7 predicted proteins | sample 7278151 | NCBI WGS metagenome assembly JAAUXU01 (sample SAMN14350113, study PRJNA611818) | marine sediment metagenome | isolation source: surface marine sediment (1.8m) | place: French Polynesia: Moorea | collected 2018-08 | reverse complement strand
CTGAAATTTTCATGGAAGAATCCCAGCCTCCAGGCCAATCATTTCCACATGGTTGCATCCCCCGGGTCCTCCGGCGCCATGCACAGGCATGCAAAAACCCCGTGTCCGGGCTGAGAGGTTGCTACGTTCCGTGAAGCAGCCAAAAGAGAGCGACGGGGTGACAATTTGACAAGTAAAAAAACTCATCGACGACAAACAGGACATGAAGCCTAGGGAAAAAGTCGCGCGAGTGACCACTCGCGCGACTTTTTCCCTGAGTGGCAAACATCTAGTAGCTAGTGAGCCAAACAGCCTGTCGTGGTGAGCCCGCTTGGGGAACTAGCTTGCTCTCCCTGCTCCAGTCCAAGGCCTTATCAATGCGATCCCCCTTGATGAATCTGATAATTCCTGCGAGGTTTGGAGGTGGACTCTGTAGCTGGAGATCAAGGAAAGAATCCAGTCTCTCCCTGGTGAGTGCAGGGCACTCGAGCGCGAGATGAGTGAACTCCTCGCACTCTTCCTCACAAAATCTACACAAAGATGAGTGGGACTGTTCTACTATAGGAGGATGGTAATTTAGGTAGTTATGCCCAGTAAGTGCCTGCAGAATAAGGCCTACTGTTCATCTGTCCAGCTTTGGCATGTTTTTGCCCCAGCAACCCATGGATGCTATCCAAAGCTTCGTCTGTCGACATGTGGTGAGGTGTTGCCACCTCACACCCCATTTATCCAAGAAGAACTCGTATATGAGTCTTTTACTCCAGGCACGAAGGCTCCACATACGAAGACATGTGTCCCACTTCTATTTTTTACTTCTTTTAGCACTTTTCTGATTGATTCGAGTCAAAGAAATTGACAACTGCGCAGAAAAAACTCAAACTTAAAAATTTCGGTGTTGGGGGAGGGGGGGGGGCATGAATGATTTGGGGCACATACATGATGCAGGATACACATACATGCTGAATCATACACCCTTTGAACCGGAAAAAGCTGCTCGCATAGACGAGTTGCACGATTGAGCACGGTCGTTTCGCTTCATACTTTTGTGACCGGGACAATGTTGCACGCCTAGGAAAGTTGCACGAGTAAGAGCAGTTCCGTTAAGCGAGTTCCAATGTATCGAAAAAGTGTCACTTTTTAAATTTCCCCTGAGCCGCAAAAAAATTTATGGCATGATGACATACAGAAGAAGAGTAGTCGAAGAAGGTTTTCGAAAGAAATATTTCGGGTCTCAGTCAGACTTAAAGTTTGTCACTTCAATCATTACTTCACAGTGTTTGCACCCAGAACTTATCTACGTGTCTGCCTCAGGTGGCGTCACTTGCGTCGTGTCCTAAAAAAAGACTTTAGTAAACATCTTTTTTTTTTTTTTGAAAAATTTCATTATAAAATTTAAGTTGGTGCGCACCTGAGGTACCCATGGGATTAACCCATGGGTCAAACTTTAAGTGAGGAGAGGGGAACAAAAATTGGATTCATTGTCAAAGCTGACACTATTTGATTGCGACTTATTTGTGGGTCCAGATGAATCACGTGAACTAAGTCAGAGGGGATTTAAAGCTTTTGACGCCCCGGTTTTCTGAATACTGCCCGGTTATGGTAAAACATGGAGTGATCCATGTCTACTACATTGAAAATGGGACCACCCGAGATTCATGAAGATATCGAGAATCTACTGTGCTCGCAAACGTTGTTACGTCACTTTTATTGCTTTCACCTTTGCAACGATCCCAAGTCCGTACATGTTGGCTCTTAACAGAGGGGAGGAAGAGGTCTTTAGGATCGATAACAGGTGCATGATGCGCCCGTAGAATCCGAGAGGGGTCACAAGCGTGGCGTGAGGAAAGCGAGTCCGGCGTGTTCCGTACACACGCTCACCGAGGCGGATGACACCAGCTGACGAGGTCCGCCTGTGCAACCCGAGACGAGTCTCCGGGTCTTCCGGCTTCGCTTCAGGCCGGTGCTGCAAAGCGATGGAGCCACAATCTTGCTATGACGATCTGGCAACTCTGCACACAAGCAATGTCATCAAGCAGCGGGCGAAGCAGCTGTGCTCGAATAGATCCTGCCAGTCTTGGCCCCTTCGCTTTTAGCCAGGTGCGACTTTTTCTTCCTGAAGAAAAAAAATTTGGGAAAACGACATCAGTTTGAGTTCGCATCGAGCACAAGGTGAGAACCCGTGTGCGTTTCTCAACGCCATGTTCGTCGAGAAGGCGCTGAAGATGCTCCTGAGCGACCGTGACATACGGCGCTCGGCCAACGCGGAGTTGAAGACGGCGTGCGAAAAGGCTCTCGCCGAGATTAAGGCCTCGGGTGGCAGCATCCAGAGCTCCCCGACCAAGTTGACCAATGGGCAGCTGGAAAAGTCACCTGCCCACGGAGTCGGCGACGGCGAACAATTGGCGTCGGGCAACTCTGTGTTGCCGGAGTTGTGTCCCCCGGCCGACGCCGAGGCCCTCTTTCATCCTTTCGAGTTGGCGTGCCGCAGCAAGTCTCCACGACTGGTGACCGCGGCGCTGGACACCATTCAGAAGCTGGTGGCATACGGCAACATTCGCAGTGACCATGATGTTCGCGACTTCGACGATCGGGTCGTTGCTACGGTTGTGGAATGCTTTCAAGGGCCGCAGACAGACGAAGCGGTACAACTACAAGTGTTGAAGGCTTTGCTTACTATTGTGACTGCGCCTGGCATCCGAGTGCACGGGAATTCACTTTTGCAAGCCGTGCGGACGTGCTACAACGTGTACCTGGCGAGCAGAAACCTCATTAACCAGACGACCGCTAAGGCCACTTTGAGTCAGACTCTCAACTTCGTTTTTCAAGCTATGGAAGCCACGGGGGCAGAACGAGAACTACAAGGACTCCACGTAACTGATTCGACTTCGTCGCTCTCTTTGGAGACAACAGAGACGAACATTAATCTCGATACAGCTTCAGTCTCTACTACCAGCTCATGGGATGTAGTCTCCCCCATCGTGGAGGACATCATCTTCAGTGTGCCTGGAGCTGGGCAAGTCGGTGCGGACGACGATCTGTTCAATCTGCTCCGAAAAGACTGTTTCCTGGTGTTCCGCTCCTTATGCAAGCTTTCCATGAAGCCCTTGCCCGAGGGGCCACCAGACCCTAGGTCACACGAACTCCGATCAAAGATCCTGTCTTTGCAATTATTGCTGGGAGTGCTCCAAAACGGAGGTCGTGTGTTTACCGCGGACGAGCTATTCGTATCAGCCATCAAGTCTTACCTGTGCGTGGCGCTGTCGCAGAACGGCGTCTCGGTCATCTCGGAGGTCTTTGAGCTCTCGCTGGCTCTCTTCCTGTCTCTACTGACCAAGTACAGACTCAACTTGAAGCCACAGATAGAGATCTTCTTCCGCGAGATCTGTCTTAACATTTTGGAAGCGGCGTCAAGCAGCTTTAATCAGAAGTGGATGGTGTTGCAAGGTGTACGCACGGTGTGCGACGACGCGCAAATAGTGGTCGATATATTTGTTAATTACGACTGCGACTTGAGCGCAGCCAATGTCTTCGAGCGGCTTGTGGATGACCTCTCGAAGCTGGCTCAAGGACGTCCCGGATACGACCTGGAAGGTGGAGGCGCTCATCTCCACCGCATGCGTGTTACTAGCCTGGAGTGTCTAGTCAGCATCCTCAAGTGCATGGTAGAATGGAGCAAGGACGTCTACGTCAATCCCCACTTGGTGAAGGAGGCAGGTGGAACAGAAGAAGAGGACCTCGAGTCAGGGAAGTGGTCCTCCATGGACGACCCGGTGGCCTTTGAACGCGTGAAGCAGCATAAGCACATTATAGAAAACGGCCTAAAGTTATTTAAGCAAAAGCCTGCTAAAGGGCTAAAGTATTTGGTGGACAATGGTGTAATTGCTGGAGGGGACAGCGATTTTGAAGTGGCAAGATTTCTGCATGCAGAGGGCGATCGCCTTGACAAGGCTGCACTTGGTGACCTCCTCGGTGATCTTGCTTTCAAAGACTTGATGTATGCTTACGTCGACCAGATGGATTTTGCCGGAGTAGAGTTTGTGTCCGCCTTGCGCATATTCCTTGAGGGCTTTCAGTTGCCAGGCGAGGCCCAGAAAATCGACCGTCTGATGGAAAAGTTCGCGAGTCGTTTCTGCGAATGCAACCCACATGAGAACGTGTTCGCATCCGCCGACGCCGCGTACGTCCTCGCCTACTCCATTATCATGCTGACCACGGACCTACACAGCGCCCAGGTTAAGAAGAAAATGACGCGTGAGGAATTCATACGCAACAACCGGGGGATCAACGAGAGCGAGGACTTGCCCGAGGAGTATCTGTCATCCATCTACGACGAGATCGCCTCTCAACAGATCAAAATGAAATCGACTACAGCGCGCCTGACTAAAGGGGCATTCGTAGCTGACTCAAAGCGGCGCACGCAGTTGTGGACACTGGACTCGGAGGCTATCTCGGCCACGGCCGGTGCACTCATGGAGTCCGCCAGCAGCAAGCGCGACGTCTTCACGTCAGCCACGCGGTTAGAGCACGTGAGGCCTATGTTTAAGTTAATTTGGTCGCCGCTGCTGGCCACGTTTAGCCTGGGCATGCAAGACTGTGAAGACGCCGACGTGACGCGCCTTTGCGTGGAAGGCATGCGCTGCGCCATTCGCATTGCAGACATCTTCGGGTTCACCCTGGAGCGCAATGCGTTTGTTCAAGCCCTAGCGCGATTCACGCTTCTCACAGACAGCAGCAGCGTCACCGAGATGAAGGCCAAGAACATAGAGGCCATTAAGGCACTTGTATCTGTAGCACACACTGACGGAAACTACTTGGAGACTTCCTGGCTCGATGTGTTGAAGTGCATTTCGCAGCTAGAGTTTGCGCAGATGATCGGCAACGGGGCAGCTTCATCGGGCTCAGCCGGTGGTTCCTCGTCGTCAGACTTCGCCAGCAGGAGATCCGAGCTGCCGACAAGCGAGTCGACGTCGTCTCTCAACGAGGCCAACTCACAGAGTGTCATAGTGGCCGTCGACAGAATCTTTACTGGGTCGAAAAACCTGAGCGGCGATGCAATAGTCTATTTCATTACCGCACTCTGTCAGGTCAGTATCAAGAGCATCATACCGAATGTGGTTTTCGCTCAGTGACTCACGGCAATTCTCTAATTTCGACAGGTCTCCAACGAAGAGATGTCAGCGCCACACCCGAGAATGTTCTCACTCGTCAAGCTGGTCGAGATCAGTTACTACAACATGGAGAGAATCAGGCTGGAATGGTCAAGAATATGGCAGGCGAGTCCAATTTATACAGAACAGGATCATGTTAGACACTGTATCAACAATAGACTCCTAGACTCCTTTTGATAAATCTAACTGCAGGTCTTGGGCAATCACTTCAACGTTGTGGGCTGCCATGAGTCTCAGGATATTTCATTCTTCGCCGTGGACTCTTTAAAGCAGCTGTCCATGAAATTCCTGGAGAAAGGAGAGCTGCAGAACTTCCACTTTCAGAAAGACTTTCTCAGGTGAGGAGCATGCAATTGCTCATGCTCGAGACAAAAATGCAATATTTTCTCCAAGGCCGTTCGAATTCATCATGAAGAACAACAAGTCGGCACAAATCCGTGATATGGTGGTTCGCTGTCTCTCCCAAATGGTTCAGAGCCAGTCACCCAACATCAAGTCTGGATGGAAAAACGTCTTCTCTATCTTCAGTCTTGCCGCTGCAGACTCCGAGGAAAACGTTGTCGTCCTCAGCTTCCAAACTGCCGTCAGTATTGTCGGTCAGCTTCTGGATGAGAAAGAGGGCAGTGGCAGAATGCTAGATTCATTTCAGGTGATTGTTTTTTATTGATTTACACTTTCTTTGAGTGTGAAGTGACACTCGTGTGGTCCAGCCAGAAAGAAGCTAAAGGTGTCCTTGACTTTGTTCTTACAGGACTGTGTGAAGTGTTTGTCCGAGTATGCGTGCAACCAGCTGCAGCTCGATATCGCCATGGAAGCCATCCAGCTTATCCGACGCTGTGCAAAGTACGTCCATGACCACATTGACAGGTTCAGTGGTGACGAGGAAGACCGCGAGGGTGGCCGAATCTGGATCAGAGGCTGGTTCCCGGTGCTTTTTGAGCTCTCTTGCATCATTAACAGGCAAGTCAACAAAAAAGGAGTGTTAAGAAGTTTTGTAAAAGATGACTGTTTCTATTACAGAAGCAATCTGGATATTCGGACCCGGAGCCTCACTATTCTGTTTGACATCGTCAAACAGTACGGGGGCTCCTTCGAGGACAACTGGTGGCGCGACCTCTTTGGCGTCGTCTTTCGCATCTTTGCGTCACGACAGCCCTTAGGGTCCGGTTCCTCAGTCGCTTCGACTCCCGTGGATTCGCCTCATCATCACGTACAACCACGAGAGCAGCAGCAGCAACGCCGGCAGCAACAGCAAGACCGTGAGTGGATGGATACAACCTGCAATCATGCGCTCTACGCGGCCACGGACGTCTTTAATGAGTTCTTCAGCCGCCTACAGCCGCTGCTGCTGCCGGAGCTGCTGGCGCAGTATCAGTGGTGCCTGTCGCGAGGCAACGAGCAGCTCTCGCGCTCCGCCCTCGCCTGCCTCGAGAACCTCTCCGCTACTAACCGACACCTTATGACGGCAGAGACGGAGCGGTTGGTAGTGCATTTCCTGTCCGATGTGGTTCTGGCAACTGCTACCAATGCTGAAAGTGGCCGCGTTGCTGTATCAATCCACCTGGAAGTGCTGTCGGCCACCGGACGACTGGTGCGTGGCGGCGGCGGCGCAGACTCTTCCTTCGTTGCCAATACAGATGCCGACTCCGAGCGTCATGCCGCACTCATGCAGTTAGTGGACAGCCTGCTGGTGTCATTCGCCGAAGGGGCGGATTCTGTGCAAAAGGCACTGGAGAACGCGGCGCTGCCTCTGCTCATCCGACAAGAGACGATGGCGTTCGAGGGCGCCCTCAGTATCCTGTTGGAGCTATATCACGATCAGCTGGCGGAGACGCACCGAAGCGAGACCCAGGCCAGGATGTTAAATCTCTTAAGCGATGGGCTCTCTCACTTCTTGCGGACAACGCTGAAGTCGCAACGAGACGCGTGGAGCGACTTGTTGGCGCGCACCTTCGAGGAGATACTGAACTTTCCCGACTGCAAGTTCCGCCAGACCGTGTGCGTGTTGTATCCGAACGTTTGTGACGTCCTAGCCGCTCACACGACTTCCAGAGAGTTCAGACAGGTGCTATGCAAGGTCCTCAAGAGAGTTGGTCACATGTACGGGATCACAGAAGAGTGAACCAGTGATCATCTGTACCTGGTTGTTGATGAATTCATCGCTAAGATGAGTTTGCACTGGCGAATTTTGTTGTAAGGGGAAAGCCCAACCTGGAGAAGCCAGCATAGTGGCTCGTACGAGGCAAAATTCGCTAGTTTAAACGCACAATAGAGCGTGAACGTAGACCATAGAACAAAGCAAAGCCGAGGAATGAAATGTTTTATGAAGGAAGGATTCCCGTTCGAGCATTTATAATATGCATTTTATTGTTGCAACAATGACGTCCAGTACACACTATCCAAAGATTATGAAGATTATATACTAGTACGTTTGTCGAGATCACAGTTGCACGACCACGCATAGCAGGCCTGTATTCTGTCCGCTGCAGTCCCTGGGTAAGGACACTGTGACCGTCGGCGTCCGCATGTCGCACGCTGGAGGCGACGTTGTTACATTTCAAAACTAGTCTGACCATCGATTCTAGATCACGTGAGACCATGTCTTGATATAAAGCATCGTAGTCCTGTTTGCCTATAGTGTGGAAAATATGAGTGATAAACGTCTCCGACTTGAGGGAAAATTGGCCGTGGTCACAGCCGCAGCTCAAGGTGTCTTAAGATTGCAAGGCCTAGAAGCTCGGCTGCTGTTGCTGGTAGCAAGTACAATTTCTTCTTAACAGGCATCGGCCGAGCCACCGTCTTGGACTTCGTGGAGGAAGGATGTCGTGTTGTGGCCGTGGACGTCAACGAAGCCGCATTGAACGACCTCTCTCACTTAGCAGGTTGGTGATGTTCTGTTCACTGCGCGAATGAGGGACATTTTTTGTAGGTGTGACGGTGAAAAAGGTTGATGTCCTCGACAAGGCTGCTGTCGAATGCCTCGCTAGAGAGTACAAGGACGCTGACGTGGTGTTCAACTGCGTGGGGTAAGATCAGAAGCTGAGCGTAACGGCATCCACTACAGACTAAGCATCTATTTCTCCAGCTACGTGCACCAAGGCACTCTTTTCGAGTGCGACGAAGAAGCTTTTGACCTCAGCTACAACCTCAACGTGAAGAGCATGTTTTATATGTGCAAAGCTTTTGTGCCCAACGTGAGCTCCACTTACTTTATTGTTGTATAGCATTGGACACAGCCATTGGACACAGCCATTGGACACGTTTCAGATGGCCGTCAGGGGCAAAGGTTCCATCATCAACATGTCCTCCATAGCTTCCTCCGTGAAAGGCCTGCCAGCGCGGTTTGCCTACGGCACGACCAAGGCAGCCGTGATCGGAATGACGAAGGCCTTGGCCGTAGACTTGGTCGAGAAAGGAATCAGGGTCAACTGCGTCTGTCCTGGCACTGTTGATACTCCCTCGTGGAGGTTGGATCGCATCCCCTTAGATATCGTAGTGACACTCCGTTTGAATTTCTCCCCGTCAGAGCAAGGGTACAAGCGCACAGTGATCCTGAACAGGCAGCGAGAGACTTCATAGCCAGACAGAAGATGAAGCGACTGGGAAGACCTGAGGAGATCGCTTCCCTGATAACATATTTGGCATCAGAGGAGGTATGAGAAGATTGACAGGTGACAGTGAGACGTTGCATTTAACTGCTCTCAATTCTACACGTAGTCGTCGTATGTCACTGGCACGGAGTTCGTCATCGACGGAGGCATCAGCATGTGATTCCGGAGTCCAAACAATCTTACTCTTAAAGATTGTCTAGCAGTTTGACGTATATGTACGCTATTATTACAGACTGTATGATTTCGACAATACCTATGAAGTTTACTTCGCTAAGCCTTACGCAACAGTTAATTCAATATCAGATGGGCGTGCTACCAACTGAGCACGACCTCTTTTTCCAATTTGGCCCCGCAACACTTCAGTAGACCATATCCTTATAGCCATCATTGCGGAGATTTCGAGATTGTTGTTGCATCGGCTGCTGCTGTTGCCGTTGCTGCTGTTGCTGCATGTGAACGCCGCTGCGTCGAGGCGCCAGGTACTCGAACATGGACGTCACGTGATTGGACAGCATTTTCTCGAGGCTACCTGAAAGGAAACCAGAATGTCCAGGGTTGAGATCATTCAACACGACGACTACGAAAGAGATTGTTACGCACAAGGCATGGGATCCGTCCAGAAGAAATCGTGGTTAAGGGCAGAATCAGCGTCTATTCGCTTCGTGGGGTCGAGGAACAGCAACCTGTCGATGAGATCACACGCGTAGGGATCCTTCACGTAAGGCTTCAGCCTTTCCTTGACTCTCCGCTTGGAACCTTTGGGCAACTCCACTTTGCTGAACAGTTCTAGCTTCTCTACACCTGGCCAGATATCGGGTGTGATTGCTCCGCATAACTGCGCGATTAAGGTAAGCTGGTGCTGCTCAGTGTTTCCCTGCATGATGGGGGATCTAGTCCACATTTCGGCCATGATGCACCCCGCACCCCACAGGTCCACGGGAGGTCCATAGTTCCTTTCGCCCAAGAGAAGCTCCGGCGGCCGATACCAAAGCGTAACCACGCGATTTGTGTACCGATTGGGCTGGCCGCTCTTGTCTATGCTGATTGCCCGGGCCAGGCCGAAGTCGGCTAGCTTGAGGATGCCTTGCTTAGTGATGAGAACATTGGCTGCTTTCATGTCTCGATGGATGATCTTGTTCTGGTGGATGAAGTACAGTCCGTTCAGCAGTTGCTGCATCACCTTTTTAATTTCGCCCAGCGAGAACTTTACGTTGAAGTTGGATAAGAGTCCAGCCAAGTCATGTTCGCAAAAGTCAAACACCTGAAAAGTGAGTCAGCCTTAGCATCACACAGAACATTGAGTCGCCTAGACAATATATTAAAGGAATTTAGATCCGCACTTACCAAGTAGAAAGTGGACTTGTGTCTGTTGTACTGGGTGGCCTTACTTCGGCAGATCTCGATGAGGTTGACGATGTTCTCGTGTCTAAGAAGCTGGAGGATGCGAATTTCCCTGAGAGCGGTGATGGGGAACCCTTCCTTCTCGTTATCCATCAGCACCTTCTTGAGGGCGACGATGTGCGCCTTGTTGCGCTTGTCTCGCGCCTTGAACACCTCACCGAACGTCCCCTGGCCAATCTTGGCCAGCTTTTCGTATTTTGAGACCTCCTCACAGAACGGAAAGTTGTACGATTCGATGTACTGCGAGTTGCTCATGGAAGACAACGGGAGCGAATGAGACGGCTGCGATGACACCGCCACCGCTCCCGACGTCGGAAGTGGCGCGGTCGGCCCTGAAGGATGCGGCATCGGCGGCAGGGATCCGGAAGACATGACGGGCGCTCACTGGGGACTCCTCTTGGAACGTTTTCGTGCCCCGAAACGTTTCAATTTTAAAGACCACGGAACTGAAATCGTCGGCAGTCAGCTCAGCTGCCCTTCACTGAGCTGGGCAGGACACAGAGTAACTATACCTAGAGTGGCCCTTCCCCTCCTTCCCTTCAGCGAGTTACAGCGCCCCCTTCCCTCAGAGGGATAACTCAGAGACAACACGTCTTTTATGTACTG
>JAAUXU010160072.1_pt1 | contig 10766 bp, 11 predicted proteins | sample 7278151 | NCBI WGS metagenome assembly JAAUXU01 (sample SAMN14350113, study PRJNA611818) | marine sediment metagenome | isolation source: surface marine sediment (1.8m) | place: French Polynesia: Moorea | collected 2018-08 | reverse complement strand
TATTCGGCCACCACCGATATTCGGCCACCACCGATATTCGGCCACCACCGATATTCGGCCACCACCGATATTCGGCCACCACCGATATTCGGCCACCACCGATATTCGGCCGAAACAGGATTGTATCAGCCAAAGTAGGATTGTATCAGCCAAAGTAGGATTGTATCAGCCAAAGTAGGATTGTATCAGCTGAAATAGGACTACATCAGTTGAATTGAACTGTATTGGCTGAAAGAGACTGATTTAACAGATAACGAATCCATTGCTAAATGAAGAAGTCCTGAATGAAGAATGGGTCTGTCCCTTTACACAGTGCTTGCCGTAAATAATGTCCCTTGGTACAAATCGTTGTGCTATGCTCAGTGGGATAATTGTAAGGTTCAATTTAAGGTGGGGATGTGTGACGGAGAGTGTTCGACATGAGATCCTGCAGTTTCGTCAAGTTTCAGGCACTCATTGTCATTGTAGAGCAGTTTAAATGTGGTGAGACAACCACAGCACTTTGCCGGTTGCTGCCGAAATTCGATGTTTTTGTCCAGTAAATGAAAGTGAAAGTGGCTGAAATTTTCTGCCCCCCCCTGCCATCATGCTAGGCCGCAAAAACACTACGCAAGACTACGTAAGACGAAGGCATGGAAAGGTTGAGAAATACTGGGCTGACTAGGCTGAAGTGGTCACGAGCCTGTCGAGCCGCTGGTGCAGAAAGGAACAACAGTGGTGCACGCTTTCTCTTCCGCCTTAGTCTTACGTAGTGTTTCTTACGTAGTGTTGCTTACGGAGTATAATGTCCTTCCCCCTAGCCCCGGGGGGAGCCCCCCCCAGTAAATTTCAGCCACTTTCACTTTCATTTTGGGGTCAAAAACATCGAATTTTCGACAGCAAGCGGCACAGTGGTCTTGTTACCTCACCACACTTAAAGTGCTGTAGTACCTTAACAAACATTCAAAACGGTTACCTTGTGTACTAAAAGTTCTGTTCCAGTGTCTGAACGATCAATTACAGGTTGAAATTCCACTCGGAAACATCCCCAGGCTGCGTCTGGCAGCGATATGTACCAAGAGACATTTACGGCAAGCACTGTATATATTATTTACATATATAGAAGGACAGGCCCGTACGTACGTGTGTGTGTGTCTGTTTGTCCGCGGCTGGTTTCTACCATCTCTCGTGACTGACAGGCCCTTTCCCGGCTGATTTTTGTCATTTTTGTGGCGGTGGATTTTTGCGGTAGCTCGCGGAGGATTTTGATTTTGGCGGCTGACTTTGGCGGCTGCTTTCCGTTGAGCGCGAAGCATGTGTTGTTGAGCGCGGAGCGCGTGCTAAGCGCAAAGTGCGTGGCAGACAGACAGACAGACGGACACATGCACAGCGCTTTATATTTTTCCCTCCCCAGCAAAGTGGAAGCGCGAAAGCGCTAGTTTCTACATAACTCACATGCTGACACTTTACACGACAGATCTTCTCTAGTTTACTGAGTTTTCTTTAGTTTCTTGCCTTCTTTAGCATTTAAAAGGATGCTTTGGCTGACACAGGGTGTTTCGACCGATGCAGGATGTTTCGGCCAAGGCACCGATACAGGAAAACTTGGGCGATACATTTTCGGCCCTTGTTTCGGCCGAAACAGAAATGTTTCGGCTTTCGGTCGTACACTAGTTCGTTGCCATCTCTGGCTGTCGGCAATGCACAATGAGATGAGAGATGAGTGTTGAACTTGGCTCTCTTGGAAGTTCCTGTTGTTTGTCTTGTCCAACTTCTGATTGCTCACGGCAACTTGCATAAATGTTTTTGGTGGGTAAAATTTTAGACAGGCCGCGCCTCGACAAGACTCCGGGTGATGCTGATTCGCACACACCCTGTACAGTCGTCTCAACAACCACTGACGCAGCTCATGGAGATGGCGCACGTCGAGTAGGCACAATGGGCAGCTGAAGGCCCCCTTGCCACTGACGGGTTGTGTCGGGCCAACTGTGGCCTTCACTAGGAGAACTACAACGAGGGGCCTTTGTCTGCACACTTTATGCACGCTCGCAAGAATTCCCTGGACGCCGTTGCGGTGTCCGTGGAGGGCTTCAAAATGTCATAGATAGGCGAAACTTAATATACCTTTAACAGTTTAAAGCGCGTACGTACCATGAAGCATGCTAGGTAACGATGTTTGTGTTACCTGTAAAGCGCACACAGTTTCAACGCCCTCTCCTCATTTCATTTCATATCACTTACGTTTACTACCTCGGACCATTCCATTACTTACAGGCTTTCGGTAGGGTAGGGATGGGTCCGGGCGGGATCACTTCGGACCGGACCCGGATGGGATTGGCTTCTTCTTCTCTCTCTCTCGGCGATCCTGATGCGGATGAAATCGAGCATCCGCAGATCCGGAAATGAGCTGGATCCAAAGGCCCGATATCGGAAACATCATCTCGACCTAGAGAAGCAGGTTGTGCTTAGAGGGCACTGAGATAATTGTGATTTTTTGTTGGGAAATTGGAAGTTACAATGTCGTCGTAGTGGACGAAGTCACGTGTTGCGTCGGGACCCGCAGAGCACGACTCAACACTGTTGATTGCCTCATCTTGTGGTTCAATCTAAAGATGACACTCCCGGAGCTCGACCCGACCCGAATCCGAACAAAACATGCACTCGGTCCATCACTTGCTCGCGGCTCTGGTCTAAAAGTACAGGGTGCCTGAGGTGATTTTAGAATTACGCAGCTTCATCAAGAACACCCACAGAGTGTTCAGATCATGTGTGGAGACCATGCTGGAGGTCCACGGCAGACACTTTGAGTAAATGGAGCCCAGAGACTGAAGAGCAAGTTTTGCTAAGACTGTTTTTCCATAAACTTCTTCAATGAGGCTGCGTATATCAATATCCTCACCCTCAGTAAATTTTTCTAAGGTCTCTTCAAGCAACCTGTATACACAGTCACGACATCCAAGCTCATCACCTCTTACGATGTCTGAAGCTCCCTGTCAATGTTGTGGCAACACTCGTGAGCATGAGCCAACTCCATTGCTAGGAAGGCAATCTCAGGTGCAAGGAACATGAAGAATTCGGTGACTCTGCCTTTACAGGGTGTGACTATTTGAAAAACACTCAGACGTTCACCATAGAAGTCTAATGTAAATTAGGAAAAAAATGTGTCGTGAGGATGCTTCGTAGATTTGTGTGTCTGAGAGAGGAAGATCTGTTTAGTCTCTGCTACTTAGTTAATGCATCGAGACTTGTTGCACCCTGTAGCCTGTTCAGCACTACTAAAAGTGTCATGACTTTCGGAGCCTCCGACAGAAAGGGCTGGCAGTGCAACGCTCTGATCCCTACACAGAAGAGGATGAGGCTCATTAATAACTGAAAAGGGACTTTTGTAAGACGGTGCAACCGATTTTGCTTGAGTCACTTTTTCCGTCATCAATTGAATCCTGAATCCCCACTTCAAGGTTGCATGACCTCGCTCGATCCCTTTTTAACTGCGTAAAAACAGAATAAAGGCAACTTTTTGCCACCCAAGCCCCCATTTATCATCATCGCGACTTTCAAAGTCGAACCCTTGTGTGCCTGTCAGTCCCTGTCTGTTTTCACGACATATCGACATGTGACAGTTCGCCCTGGGGTTGCTCGCCCTAGCAGTCTTTGCCCGGACCTTTCTTGACATTGATCATTGACCACACAGGCCAAATACTGCGCACTGGCAGCTACGAGGGCCGAGGTCGACTGCCAGGGCCAGAGGTCAGCATGTATTTTATGGAATTGTGGTGGGTGGCAAAAGAGTCGCCACAGCTTCAGAGTTGTACTAGAAAATGAATTACATCAGTGGCAGCAATGGTCATGGCAAAAGCCGTCGTTGTGAAAGATGTCCTGTCATGTGCCAAGCGTCACATGGCGAGTCATCGGGCAACCCCATGTCTGATCCAGCCGAACTAAGACAGGTCCACCCAGGGGACTTTTCAGAACTTGCCCAACCATTTTCTCCTCCTCAGTATTGGGTCCCCTTGTCCATATGCAGCACATCAATGGCGGAGTCGACTGAAGCACGCCTTGGACCAAAGGCCCTACATGTATCTGGTCAAGCAACTCGTGTGGACGCATGAATGCGCATGCGCAGTGCAGAAAACAGTGACTACTTTGGAGAACCGAAAATTGCTGTTTGTGTTCCTAAGCAAAAGTCAGGGCCTTTTTCTTCAAGAAGACTCTCTCTGTCTGCTTTTCTGGTCGACCGAACTTTTTGGGCGGGAAAGTTTTTGAAGAATTTTCCGCATGCCAGGTTAAGAGGACATACAACTACTCGGGAAAGCTACCAAGACACTGGATAAAAAAGGCGGCGGTTTTGTGGTTTCATCCTCAAAATTGTGCGTAGTACGTGCATACAGCGGTAGTTCTATAGATGCTGTAGCGAGCATGCTCTTAAGACTCAAAAGAGCACAATGTAGAAGGTTCCTTTTCTTTCAATGATCCGCTTGTCCACAAAGTCCTGTGGAATTGTGCGTAAAATTCTAAATCCTGCGTGTCCGCCTTTTTTTCTTTTTAGGTTAGCATTGGGTCCAAAATCAGGGTCCGGACTCTTCCAGACTCATATCTCGGTTGCCCCGTGTGACAAACAATTATCATTTAAAGAGACTCCTTTCCCTGAGCGACCAAGTTTCGCTGTTTTCTACTTAATTTTCAACCATTCTCTACCTCTACTCTACTTATTTTCTACTCCAGTGCTGTGATCATTCCTGCGGCCGTCAATTTGTGAAGCAAAATTGCTCGTGCAATGAAAAAATCAGTCATTCTTACTCGCAAATTCAACTCTGATCCTCCCGTGATTCCGGACACATTTTGTGTTACTCATAAAAAGAACTGCTTCTGAGCTCACTTGAGAACCAGTGAAATTTGCTCGTGAAAATAACTTTGCTTATGTTTTTGTGCGACAAAAAAACTCTTTGAGACCACGGATCTTAGAAGGCGATAAAGTAACTGCCTTTTCTGTTGCAGTCTCATCCAAAGTGTTGGGAATGGAATGGAGAGCTTCCTGAGGCTGCACGCAGCATCCTCCACCAACACATGATACAGGGTGATCTCACTGAGCTACAGGCAAGTTGTTCTTGATGTCGCTGTCGCTGTTACTCCTAAACAGAGGGTTCCCTTGAATGTGTCCTAGGTTGCTGCGCTGAGGTGGCGCGCCTTGTTCAACCAGGCCAAGCGCACCCAGATCAACTACAGGGTGCTCCACCACTCGCTCACCAGTCTGGAGGAGATCTGGGAGAGGGATCTGCTGTCACAGGCAGAGGTAAGGCCGAAGCTATGGCGGAAGGAGAAATCTATTTGTACAGGGTGAACTGAAGAGGTTTGTAATCTATTTGGAAGGAGGAAAACAACATGGGCGAGTTGCGTATCTCCCTAGTCAACCCTGTATTTATGCTCGTGCGTGTGAGTGCCCTTGCATACACTCGGGCAGGCTGTGTCTTCACTCGATTTTGTGACACGTGCAGTATTTCATACGCGTCAGTATTTAACGCATGGAAGCCTCGAGTCTGACACACGTCTCTTTCCTCTCTACTCAATGTTATATCATAGACGACCGATACAGTAGAAATCGCATAAGGGGAATCCGCCTGAGAGGGACTCTCGCATAAGGGGAATCTAGTCAACTTGATCGACCATTCTCTATATAGACTAGGTCATATAAGGGACAAACATGCCAAAAATGATCTCATAAGGGGCACTATTTTTTTTCCTCAGACGTATCACCTCACTGGCAATGTACGGTATAAGGGGTTCTTTGTATGTCTGATGCATCGGTTGGTTGGATGCTCAGCTATCATGAATTTAGATGCCTCTAGCACTTTTGAATGACTTTTGCTACGAGAAGGTTCGGGTTGAAGGGATTTGCATGAGCTCCTCAGTGCAAACTTGCTGCACCAGCTCTACTTTGGCAGTTGGTATGGACGATGCCATCTCTGCCAGTGACCGCCCTAGAGAGCTGAGACTTAAAACTCAGACGTTATTTAGCCTGACTGTGGTTAACAATTTTGCACCTTAGCCCGGCATTGTCGTCGGACAATGTAATATGGAGGAAAGGTCAAGTTGGCGCCAAGAACATAGTGTGAGACACAGACAGACACAATTGTCTGTCTGTGCCAGTTTACAATTGAGTCAGACATGACTGCAAAGTTAACTTTACTTCATAGTAGTGTTTAGAGTAAAACACAGGGGTTGGAACGCATAAGTTGGTTTCACATTTTCTCGTCCCAGTGAACAAGAAAGGGCATCAGAGCGACAGTTTCACGTAAAGGGTGTTATGTCTAAGTTATCAGCAAAACACTAGGTTAGAAGAAAGCTATTTTGTAAGATGCCAGCCAGTGGTGGCATCAGTCAAAAAGTTTGGCCTGAGCGGAGTTGCCATTTAGATTGGTTCGGTTTAGTCGCAGCGCGTTGTGTCTAAAAAGTTGGTTAGACAAAAAATTGCGGTTCATCATCCAAAGGTCACTGTATTTGTAGTTGTTCCACCTTGACTTTCCATAGATTTAAAGCTTTCCTCATTTGGCAGCGCCCTCTGTCAAATGTCTGCCAACACTACTAGCAGTACTCTGTGAGCTTCTCGTTTTGTCGTCTAATTTTTTTGTACCTCTTTTGGTCCTATTTTCCCCAGAAATGGTTTGCAACCGGTCTAAAGTACAGTAGATGCAATGTGGCAAAGAGATTGTAAGATTTTTCAGGGTTTTTTTCATCTCGACATCTTTTCGAAAGTTCGTTGCAGTTTTTGCCCCTTTGTGCCATTTTTATTTGCACTTTTTCGGACAGCTCGGGTTTTAAGGCAGCCCTGAGAAACTTTGGTACAGGCATTGATCAAGATGAGCTCGAACTGCAGCTTCAAAACAAGTTCGGAGTCGGGGAGTGATCGAGCAAGTCCTCTGCAGGGCACGGAAGAACTGATTGACGAAGTATCACGACGGAGAGGAAGCGTGTTTGTTTTCTCACAGCAGAGATCATTTTCAAAATCAGTCCAGAAGTTATTGCCGTTTGTACTTTTCTTTTGGTTTTTCACTTTTGACCACAGCGTTTTGGGACCGAGATGGATATTTAAGATTTTAAAATTTAAAGTTTTCTTCTTGCCGAAATGTCGAGATACACAAATCAACATTGTTCACGACTAACCATGATGGATGCAAGATCCATGTTCAGGGCCGACAACAGTACAATGGTTATGCTGTTGTGTCAGCCTTGAACATGAGTCTCACATCCATTACATTATTACCATTAGTAGCAGGCAGTATTGATTGGAGACCTAATCCTGTGTTGAGTCGTCTACTCCTCCAGTCCTCTTAATCTCTCTTGGGTTTGTGTGTGCAGAGCTTTGTGCTTGGGTATGTGTTCATTTCAATCATGGCTTAAGGAAAATGCGATACATTTTTAAAGTCTATTTTTTTCATTGCGTGCACAGATGTTCAATCGGACGAGGATAGATTCTCTTAGAATCGGCAATGCCTCATCCTATGTGACTCACGCACTGTATCTCAGAACGACATATTGAAATATCCTGTCTATGCCAGATCAGGATCCATCTGTGCACGAGTCTGAAATTGGACAGGTGTCAAATACAGTCTTGCTTGGCTGTGGCAAGCGCTCTGTGTCTCTTGCTCTTACTCTCGATCGTAAGGCAGCGTTTGAACTAGGAGAGTTTTTTTTAAGGTCGTGGTCCGAATGTGTCCAAGACACGATCGCTCAAACACCCAATAACACGTTCAACTTGCGTTCTCGTCTGGAAAAGTCTCGTTTGGCGGAACTTCTTTCCAAGGTGCGTGTTTGTCACTGCACCCGAGTCACACGAGAGACTTTGCGCTTCTTTTTTGTGTGCCGACGTCCCTTTTTTTCTCCATATATTTCCCCACCCTGTCAAAGTCTGACGAATTCATGGATTTTTCCCTGAGCTCCTCAGACAGTGGAAAAATTGCTTTCTTGAACTCCGCCGTAATGTTCATACTTTTCCTTTTTGTCTCCCGAAAAAGAGAAGACCTTCAGCCAACGCGCTGGTGGCGGTGACGAAGGGATTTCTTGACACACGCACGCACATTTGCAAGGTTGCTGCGACCCCGCAGAAAGCTGAGCTATGTTCTTGACTCTGCCAAGTCGCAGGTTTCGGGGACAGACAAACAGGGTGTTGAAAAATGCCGTCATGAATAGGCGACTTCCGTGTTGCAAGCATCCATGTAATGTTCCTGGATCTTGTTCATCTTGGCCTCATAGGAAAGTAAATGGAGGACTTTTGATGAAGTTGCTGCGAAGACATCAATATTCAGCATGATCACTGAGGTTCTGCCAAAATTTTGTTCTGCAAGTCTCCACTTTAGCGTGGTTTCGTACACACGCGTTTTCTTTAAGGGCACCAATAAGAAAAGTCGAGAATAGCGACGCTGTTGCTGCTAAAAAATTAGCTATCATAGTATTAGCCTCAGGAAAGCACGATTCTTCAGCGGTAAGAGTCTTTACGCTGCGTACTGCTCTTCTTGACAATGGCAGTGAGACACCTTGTACATGAGAAACAGTCCTTCAATAATCTTATAAAAAGTATGCTAAAGTTAAATTTCGGAAAAAAGTGCATTAATACTTTTTTGCTCAGAAGGAACACATTTTACAATAAAATTTTCATATGGTGACAATAGCACTGATCCCTGTCCTTCAGGTAGGTCCCCTGCTCCAACACCTTGTCAGCCTTGGAGCACCTTTTTGTGTGGACCAATGGCAGTGTGATTGGGTGGGATCTGACTTTCTACATCAGTCGCAACCGCTGATGAGCGTATATTTTGAAAAAAAAAATCGCCTCAAGGGGCCCACCCTAGTGTGGACGAACCTTCGGATAGGGCAATGGCTGAAGGGAGGGAAAGAAATCAAGGCTCCTAGGGAGAGATTGAGACGAACGGAAATCTCGAATTTAAGTACAAATTGCTGCGGTTCACGTAATATCTTCATTGAAGATTTAGGTGTATCGAGTTTGCCAAGGAGCTGTCAAGCTGCCCGTGAAAGTTGTCACATTGTTTTCCGTTTGTGTGAGATGTCGCCATTTTGTTGAAAGTTTCCGGAGATTCGGCTCGCACATGTATTGATCTGAACAAGATCTCTGAAACTCGGTGCATATTCGTGGCTAAAGCCCAGTGTGATACATGTATCTGTGAATTTGCCATTCATAGGAACGATCCTTGGCCTCTTCCTTCTCGGAATTCATCGAGTACACGCTGCTGCTGGTGCAGAACCACCGCTCGCTCTTTCCCGCCGAGAACGAGAAGGCCATGGAGAAGCTCGAATACTTACTGAGGTACGTTCTTGACGACAACGAAACCGGCCAGAAGAGGGACCTTTTTTCCCACTCAAACAATTGCTTCTTACAGATGCTTATACGAATTATCCGAGATGAAAGTGTTTGCGCGCTGTTGCCAGCAGAGCAAGGACATCAGGACCAAGGTCATCGCAGCCATCAAGAAGGGAACTACCGACCTGTGAGTTCAATACGGCAATTATAAACCCTGCGCTTTTCTGCTTTCCCCCCGCCGAAAGGTCCTCAATAGCAGCACCAGCAAGAAGTCGTATCTCTGGTCAGCCCTGAGAAACAGAACCCAAAAAGACTCTTTTTCATAAACGCCTGGTGATAACTGAATGTCGTGCTACAGAAACCCCGTTAACGCAAGCGGTCCCACAACCTGTCAAAACATCTCTTGCCATTCGTTCTAGCAAGGGCATAGAGAACAACAAGGTGGACATTGAGTCCGAAGCCTTAGCAACATCTTGCAACCAGTGATCGGTATCACAACCATCTGTCACATTCACTAGCACATTTATCGGGACAGACGTTCTTTCAGCATCCGCAATGCTCTCGTTTGGGCGTTGGAAGCTGAGAAAGAGCTGTGATTCTGCTTGGTAGTGGCTGTAGATGTTGATGAAGGCGTAATCGACCCTGATTTAGATCCAGCCATTCACAAATGATCTATCTTGTATGAATAAAATATCTGTCTGACGTGGCACCACTGTAAATTACGAACATTGTAAAAGTTTCCCGGGGTACAGTGGGCGCTGCTTCATGTGACCCCGCTTCATGTAGTGCTCCCATGTCACCTCAATCTGGCTCTCACTGTGGCCGGCACTTGGCTTAATGTAGCAGTTGGAAAAACCATTTGAAAACGGCAGTCGGTGAAAGCAGGATCTCTTGCCCAGGGATTCTTTTTTGAGGAGGAGAGCAAATTTTCTTTTTTTGCCTTAGGCAGATGGGCATGTAAATGTGTGTTCATTAGTTTTTAAGTAGAGAGCAGAAAAACTATTTGAGTCACGACTGGAAAGAAACTTTTTGTTTGGTCCTGACCCCGAGGAGCACAAGGCAACACTTTATCTGACGAAGCGAAGCTGAGGCAGATAAAGTGTTTGTGTGTACGCGCATGCGCAGTACAAAGGTTAAGTTGTGTTCTTACTGTACAGTATGTTACGTGTGTGTTCTACTGTAAGTTTGATGGATCGTACTATGGTGATAAGGTGATCTGGACTGGACTGTGCTCGTGTACTTTGATGAGGGTCTGAGTACTTGAAAGCTTCGTGTCTCATCACCTCGCGAACCATGGTCACTCGTTCAACGGCATTCGGGCCAGTAACATCTACATCCACATCGTGGTCGTCTTCTACACGTGCCAACACAACACTCTGGGGTCCGGCGGAGGACGCGGATCGTTCTTGACGGACGGGCTTCAAGGGAAGCCTTTCGGGCCATCACCAGCGTTGCGTGGACGGGGTTTGAGGAGGCCAAC
>JAAUXU010016418.1_pt1 | contig 10770 bp, 11 predicted proteins | sample 7278151 | NCBI WGS metagenome assembly JAAUXU01 (sample SAMN14350113, study PRJNA611818) | marine sediment metagenome | isolation source: surface marine sediment (1.8m) | place: French Polynesia: Moorea | collected 2018-08 | reverse complement strand
TGAAGCCATTATATGTGACTATCATTCACGAAAAATTGCTGGTATTAAACCAAGTATCTTAGTAGTACTGATGCCAAACACCAGTCTTAATTCAAGCTGAAATCCCTGTAGACACCTTTCCTGGTCTGCTCCAAGTTGGCTGGCGTCGCCTCCGTGTACTTCGTGTATCTGGACTACAAAAGCAAGCTGTTGCCTGACTGAAGCAGCCTCCATAAAAAAGAAAGTCTTGACCTCTTTTAACTAACAAAAAAGATGACAAATGGGACCCCTAAAAGGAAAAGAGAACCCCCCCCCCTCTTTAAGGAAAAAAAACTGACTTGACAGAGCTGAAAATTGGAGCCAATCTGGAGTAGAAAACATGGCGCAGAAGCGGCCAACGAGGCCTTAAAGGCCTGCTGCAACGACCTCTTTACTGCCAGACACCACTTTTCTTCTCCAGCGTGTAATTTACTTCTTTTCCCAGCAGTTTTCCCTCGTCCTCGAGTCCTCACCTGCCCACAGGAATCCAGACAGCCGGAAAATCGCCGCAGAGAAACGCGCCCGGATTCCTCATCCCGCAGAGATCGGACAGACAACAGCAGCAAACAGACGAGGACAAGGTTAATGGACATTTCTTTTACTCATCCCTGGGCTCACTTCTTTTCGGGGGAGGGCCTTTTAAACTCCTCCTGCCCAACAAGTGCTCAAAAGGTGCAAATCCAGTCTAGACACCCGGTAGCGAGGCAAAGAAAATCCCTCCGCTATGTTATGCTTTGCCTCTTATTGCATGGTTGACCTTTCCTGGGGCGAGAAATCCCTATTTTTAGCCGGGAAGACAAATGGGAGACCATGGACAGCTTAAATAATGGACGGCACAAGTGCTCCATCAGGGGCATCACCAAAATTGCCGCTACATGGAGTGTTTAATGGAGTCTCTCATCCATTTTCCTCAAGAAGTTGCTGGCAGCTCAATTATTTTTGGTGTGTTCCCCCCCCCCCTTCCCCTCCCAACTTTGTGGTGAGCATGTATGGGCCTCCCCGGACCTCTTGGAGAGGAAAACTTTTCTTTTTTATTTTCTCTCTACCCCCCTCCCCCCCCCTGCTTCCCCAAGCTGTTGCTATCATTATGCCCAGTATAAAGGAGGCATTATTTCTCCCCTCTCCAGTCCCTCCCGCGGTCGCCCATCTTCAGCCAGAGCGAGGCAGCCATCAACCACCGATCAGCAAATCCGCCCAATTCAGGCGAGAAGTCGCCCAAATCCCTGGCGCTCTCCGGAGAAGACTTGTCCACGCAGCTGCAGCCGCAGATGCCCGCCAACAGGAACAACGCCAGGAACACGGTACAGTGGACTTCGCATGTGCAGCCAATATGTTCTACGCTCAATGGATGCTTCGGATAAATCGATAATTTCCTCCTCTGGTGCCGAGCCAGGGTGTCGGTATATCCGGAGACCACTGTGAAGGAATCGCTTAATAATGCATAAGGAGTCTTCTTTATGTCCTTTACGACCTTGTGACCTTGTGGGCAAAGTCCAACATTCGGGCAGAATTTTGTGCTAAGAGAAAAGTTGTCGAATAAGACTCAACATGAAAGGTGAAAAAAGGTCAGATATGACCTTGAAGGCCGCACGAGTCTGTTGTTATTTCTCCCGAATGGAGTAAAGCCTTGGCACAGACGTGGAGCCTGTTGATCATGACGAGGCTGCTTAGAGGCCAAAACACAGGGAAAATTTGGCATTTGGCGCAATATCAGCGAGCAGCACGTGTCACTTTTGATGGCTGACATGATAGATATCTTTTTGCAGCGCTTCCCCGTGAGTGACTCGGCCAGCGGCAACGGCGGCGGCGGCGGCAGCAGCAGCAGTAGCGGCGGCGGCATCTTGGGCAACAAGCCGCCCTTGGTCTTGGGCAAGGGGGAAGAAGAAGGCGGCGGCGGCGGTGGAGGAGGAGGCGTCGGAGGCGCAGGCAGCGGTGGAGGAGGAGGAGGCGCTGCGGGTGGCGCCAACAGCGGCGGAGACTGGACGAGCGACGAGACCGAGGAGGAGGGCGCCGTCAACAGCAATCGACTCTATCAAATCGACTACCACTTGTACGGTAGGATCAATGAACAAACGACACCGCAGTGTCCACCACAGTGGCCTGAGCAGGACTAGGGGGACTCCAACTTAGACTACAAACTCGTCAAGTGCTGAACGCTTTAGAACTTTTTCCACTCCTCTTAACTTACGTCAGCTTAACCCTGCGACTCCTCCTCTACCTTATACCGTCAAACTTTAAACCGCACTTGCTATTGAAGTTTACTCGTGAATTAGGGAGCGGTTACAACTGACACATTTTTCTCAGATGCCATTGGAGAGCTGATTCAATGGGCAGATCTTCATCGTCACAAAGCCTCATTTCTTCCCCGACCTGTTGAAGGTCACTTTGCCCTCATATTGCTCGACTGCTGCAGCTTCCTCCTCATCCACCTCTTCAGGAGCATCAATGGTCTTGACAACTTGGATCTGCTCAGCGCACTGCAGTTTCCATCAGAGAGCTATTTCCACACGTTGCTTCTTTTACTCGAGGAAGAGAAACCCCGAGGAATCAACACAGTCACCCGGGTTTGACTGGTCGGTTCCTCCTGTTGCTGGCAGCACGTAGGAAAGAGTGGAAGGTCTGGTTCGGGACCGACCATGATGGAGCACCTGAGCAGACACCTGCCAAAGTCGAGGGAGGAGAACTTCTTCAATAGGGACACTTCTCTCCGTGCGCCCGTTGAGATTCTCTTTTATTGCTACACACTGATGGTTGACATAAAAGGCTTTATGTCTGGGCCAGATCCCGCGCCCTAGGAGTCTCCGGCAACCCACACAGAGCTTGCATTTTGCCCGGAGAAACATATGGAAGTTCACATTTCTGTGGCAGAGCCAAACAGCAGGTGCACCCAGGTGCAGACAGGGTTGCCATCCACATCTGGATGGCAGGACTGTCTTGTCAAGCGACTGCACAGCTCTGTTGACACTGTCAAGTATCGAAAACCAGTGAGTCAGGTCAGGGTGTCGGACCGGCTCGAAAAAGCTGGAAAATTCGGCCTAAAGTTTCGAGCCACACATCTCTGGGACATCGAGCCGAGCTCAGGTTCGACCCAGCCCTAGCTAGCAACGACCCTGTTGACGAGAAGAGTGATAGGTTTGTTTTCTCTGCACTGCATGGACACGAGTGACTGTGATGCTTGCAGAAAAAATGGTCTTGGTCCACAAGATTTCTGACATGTCATCGTTCATACTTAACTGAGAAATATCGATCAATCGTGTCATTTTTTTGTCTCATTGGCCAAAGAATTCCAAAAGGTCCCTTTTTCTCCCAAATTGATATCTGATATCTTACTGGGGCGCAGAATTGATCCCAAGGAACACAGGTCAGGACCAGGATCTCCTCGACTCAGATCAGCTTTGTCAGTCGTACTTTGTCAGATTGTACTTAGCAAACACAGACGATTTCACCTGCTTTGAATGCATCATGCATGAGGGGCTTCATGACTTAACTCTTGACCCCGATGTTCTTGTCCAACTGCAGCTCTGTCTCTTCATTTCATGCTTCATGAAACTTTGAAACTTCTTGAGATTCCAGCCAGCTTGACCTCTGAGCACTGCATTTTTTCCTTTCATCTCTGTTGTCAAGGTCATCCATAGCATGCCAATAGCCAAGACATAACTTTACAACACCAGGGTGAAGAAGCTGCGGGAGGGCCGCTCTTCAGGGTCGACCTGGGCCGAGCCCGGGGAGAGATGTGGGCAGGCTGGACCAGCTCGGGCTCATCTTCTCCGAGCTGTGAAACTACCAGAACATTTTTGTGCAATTTTATCCAAGGCCACTTGCAAATTCTGGTCAGGTCAGAAGTTTGGCATCCAAACCTACCATGACACAGCGAGAGTGGAGAAGTGGAACAAAGGGTTAAATCACTCCAAATAAAGTTTGTTCTTTCGCCTATGCAAAACTTTGGGTAAAAGCACAAAAAAACTAGCAGTGGAAGTGGTTGTGACCAGATGCGTTGCCTGTGAAAGAGGAGAGCAAACGCAGTCTCAAGTACAGCAAGGTCAGGGATCAGCCCAAGTTGGGCATGGGGTCCAGACACTGGCAACAGTTGCTTTGGACGCTTTAACCGGCAACAAATCTGGTCACAATAACCGATCGTACTTCTTCCCCCCCCCCTCCCCTTTAAGCATTCTACGTCTTCTCCCTCGGTTCGGGCCCGGGGGACATCACCAACTGGGTTGGGGGTGTAACTGCCTTCGCCGAATCACAAGCATTGTGTTTCACATCAGATTGGACTGAAATTTCGTTCTCCATCAGCTGGAATTTCTTGCTTTTTATCGCTGGAGGCATCTTTTTTGCCCTGAACTAACTGCCATTTTTATTGAGACTCCGGTGCCGTCGTCCCCCTCGGTGCGGACTGTCCAGACTGGGCCAACTGCGAAGACCTTGTGACCCACGGCCGATAAAGAAGGTGGAGGGCAGAAAAGTTGTCTCCTTACTGTCCAGGACACAGGGAGGGATGAAAAATAGCGATTCCGATGTCAGGTGACTTTCCGGCGGCGTCCACGCACCCATTTTGCATCTGGGCCACGTCGCAGACCGGCGACGGCAACACTTGCACGGCCCGCAAGTGGGAGGCCGACAGCAACAACTGGGAAGGTGTTGTTTCCTCCATGAAACTTCTTAGCTGCATAAATCAACGTAAATACGTGCAGTCTTGAGGGAGGAGGACCTGACGCAGTCTGTAGTGTTGGTTGTAGTAGCAGCTAATCCCGAATGGATTGCCTTCTCTTCAGTATGTGTAGTACAGAGACCGTGTGCACTGAGCAGAAGGATCCAGCTGCGCTTGACAAAGCTTTTTGGGGCTCATACATTTAGCAGTCTTTTCTGCATGGGCGCCCGAGCACACTCACATACGCACTCTCTTTCTCTCTGGCACGCACGCACGCACGCACGCACGCACGCACACACGGATGCGGAAGGAAAGCTGCAGCTCTTCTTCTCCACAAGCTCGTATGAGTCAAAAAAAAATACGCATTCCGCAATGCAGGAAAAATTCAACCAACTTTTCTTTTATCATCTCGACATCTACGCAAAATGACAGGGGGGAAAAAAGTTATGGCCAGCCAGCAATTTAATACAAGTTTGAGGCTTTTTCTTCTTCTTTCTACCTCATGTTTTATGGGGCTTCCCTGAAAAAGAAACCGATAAAGGGTTGAGGAAGAGAGAAAACGAACTCGGCTCGAGTGATCAGCGGGCATTCGAAAACATGCGCAAAATGGGGGCGTCCTAACAAATGTCTCCTCTACCCTCGGGCCCAACAAGTGGACGGGTTCTTCTTCGACGGGGACAAAACACTTGGCAACAGCGTTGTCCTTGGTGGGGATCAGGGTGAAGCAGAAGCAGTAGAGGCTCTCTCAGCAGTGGTAAAGTTGATGCCTTTCAGTGGACGGATGAATCACTCTGGGCAGTTGTTGCACTGGATACAACAGATGAGGCCTACTGAGCGAAGGCCTTTCAAGGCTTTTCTACTTCTGATGTGGCGCCCATCGAGAAGCCCCACAGTGGCCGCTCGGGGGAGGCACAGCCAGTCAGAGGTGTCACGGTCGTCTCGTGCTTCAGTGGGGCGTCCTTGTCCATCTCTCTCTCTATCTCGTGGTCTTTCCAGGCATCATCTCCCTCGTCGTCACCGTGTTCATGGGCCTCCTGTTTTCCCTGCGTCCCGGGCCCAATTCGGAGTGCGCCGGCGACGAAGACGCGGCGGCCGCTGCCGTGGCCGACGGAGCCGACGAGGCTGAGTCTGGAGACGCGGCTGCCGCGGCCGCGGCGGCCATCACGGCCGAGCTCCGACTGAAGGTCCCGCGCACAATGCTAGACGATCGCCTGCTTCACCCGCTGGCGCGGCGGCTCTGCTGCAAGTCCTGCCGGGAGAGAAAGGTCCACAAGGACGAGAGGGCGAACATCGGGTCAGTCAGCTCACGGGCAAAGATCCTCAAAGCAGAAATGAGTAACTTTAGTAATCTAAGCTACCCAGTGTGTTCAAAGTTCCTAAGTCCTAGAGATCAATTCCGCGTAGCTTTTGGACCAAAGTTCTCATCCAAGTTGCTCCGTAAGCCGCAAAATTTGCGCCAAGAGAACGCTTATTGACGCTCCAGGAACTTGGTCAGCCTTGGTCGGCCTTGGCCAGCCTTAGTCAGCTTTGGACAGCCTTGGACACTGTCAACAGCAACGTTTTGTCCCGATTTTTTTGCCCGGACGATGGAAAGAAAAAAAAGAATCACCTGAGCAGAAATTGATGGGGACTTTTGTGACATCCCCGGAGCGCGAAATTCAATCAGGTTCCCAATGGGAGCAAATGGAACCTTGTTTCCAGCTCAGTTCCATAAGAGCTGAGGAGGGATTTCGGCTCTGCTCCATCTGCTCCGCCAAGCGACAGAGCTGCCAATACGTTGGTGCTTATACTAATCATGACGTACTCCGACAGGTTTTCCATGGAGAAGAGGCGCAGCCAGATAGCCAATATCGAGGACTCCTTGGGTAGCGGCGGCGGCGCTGGCGGCGCTGGCGGCAGCGGCGTCTTCCAGCATCACCACCGACGTGACGGCAGCATCATCAGCCACACGGGCAGCGTGTACGGCGGCGGCGCGGAGAAGGCGCCCTTGAGCCGCCGCTGCAGCCGCCACAGCCACCACTCCAAGCGGTCGTCGCTCGGGTCGCAGCACGGCGGGTCCATCTCGGCCGCCGCCGCCGCTGCCGCCGTCACCACGACCACGGCCGACGTCCTCGTGGCCGGAGAAGTCTCACCAGGTAAGGACATGGGCAGCCGAAGCTGGCCCCCAACAACGCATCCGCAACTAACTCCCTTTGTGGCGCTTGGCCGACGACCAAGTCTTGACCCAGCTGTGCCTGGCAGGAGAGACTCTTTTCGTTGGGATGTGTTGAAAAAGCATTGGCAGAGTGTGAGGAAGGTGCTTGTTCTTCATCCAGTCCACCTGCAAAGCCAAGCCTGGGGCTGGCTTGAACACCTGGTCGACTGAGAGACGTCGTCCCATTCATTAGATAGAGGTAAATGAGGCAGCCGGGGATGATCTCGTTGCTGCAGCTGCAGTCAGAGCACTTCCAGGCAGGGCTGGCAGTGCCACGCTCTTTAGAGACAGGCGTGTGTGTCAAAATTTGGCCAATACACTTTTGAGACGTCAGCGTGTTCTAAATATAGACATTCAATTTTACATCAAGAAAAGTTACATTTCCGGTTCCCCCAGCTGCTTCTACATATGCATAAAGATGGAATGAGAGGCTCTGTTGCTCATTGGATCCAAGTGCTTTACCCCCAAAATGAAAATGGCAAAGGTTTAAGAACCACTTATTCAGCTGTTTAGCAATGAAGCCATGACATTGGCCAAGCCTTAAGAGCTCTCAGTTATGGCCGTGGAAAGTTTCCCTATGATAAGCTGACTGCTCTAGTAGCAAGCTGATTCTTCAATTTGCTCCTGCCTGGGTGGAGCTGTAGAGTGTGCGTTGGCAAATCAGTCACAAGCTGCGGCTTTTTCGAACATGTCCGACTTGTGCAAGATCTATAAGGAGTGTCACAATGGAACTTTGTGGGACAATACATCAGTGCCCATCTTTTATTTCTCAAAGTCTCCAGCCATGGTCTCCAGCCTGGGTCAAAAGGCCAGGAGCACACTCTGGACCACACGTACAGACACATGGACTGTCAGGATGTGGTTCATCAGTGACAAGCATCACAATGAGACATTTTCACTATTGGACTCCCTCTCAAACAGGGGTAACTTGGTCTGACGAAGATGATATGGGTCTTTTTTTTCTGGCACAGCCAATGTGACTCTGGCATGGCCCAGTGGGCGAAGAGTGACAGTTAAACAGGCCTCTCCGGAAGGCCTTCTTTCTACATGCCCACCACTGGAGTAGAAAAGAATCTGAGTTGAAGTTGCCAGCCTTTGGATGGTCTTTCGACTGGATGTCACTCATTAACTACAAGCCAGATGCCATCAGTGGCTGTGGTTGTGGCCACAAAGTGGCCTGGTCATATGACTATATTAAGTAACTACTTAAATCGTCAACTTGGTAAGGTAAAGAGAGACACCTGCACTGTTATTATTTAGCGTCCACGTCGTTATGTCGATGTTATACACGGGCTCATTCACTGTACTGGTCAAGTACTTCACATTTCACTGTCTGGATGAGTGAGGTCCACCGTTGATATATAGTGAATCTGGAATACTCTACTCTACAGTCAAGCTGCAGTACATGCGAAGTCAAAATTTTGATTCCTTGCTGCATCGACCGTCGGCTGAACAATAGCCTCCGGTTATCAGTGATGACTACATAAGTTGTAACCGACAAGAGTAAAAACGAATGACTTTCACTGCTATGAAACTTGAATGACGTGCCTTCAGTGCAAAAAGTCATATATATGATTTTGGCTGTACTCCTCTCCTCGTTGAAGCATTAGGACGTACGCAAAAGTGATGACTTCGTGCATCGAGTTTGCACCACGTCACTGTCATCAAAATTTAAATTACCCGCAAGAATCCAACATTTTTTGTACGTAATTTAAATTTTCCAAGGGTAATTTGATGACTAAAAGCGGAGTTTGATGACTTTAATCGAAAAAAAGCTTCCATTTTATGAAGTAAAAAATTGAGACGGGGAAGAGGGATGAGCGTAAGCGGATTATTACTGTAACCGAGATGACGAGAAAGACGTCTAATGTATTTGCAGTGCATTGACTAAGGCCAAGTGGCTGTCAGCACTCGAGCATCGCTGTCCGCGGCCTCAGTCGGTCAAGGCTGGCAGTGCAGTCGAGGTCGCCGAGGTTACAGCAGCCTCAGGCCCAAGCAAATCGTTATCCGGAAATTGGTTTCTCACGCGTTTTTCTATTGCTCTTAGAGACAAATAAGCAATATGTGCACGCGCACTCATCCACCCAGTACGTACTGAGTGCGCACAGGGTGGCTCCAGACGCAGCTGTCACTGAAGGTCTGTGTGCAACGAGCCTAGCCTTTCCAGCCACCCTGTACAGTGACACAAGCGAAAACGCACACAATCGTTCTCCTCGCCCTGAACTTGAGTCGTGACTTTGCCATTTCTACAGGGTGAGTCAATTAGCTGCTAAATTAACACAAGCTCCCGCTGCTTATACCTTAATGGCACCCAAATGAAATGGGACCTGTAAAGTCTGCTCCATCGTAGCTGAGCCCGCTGCACTGGTAAATCATGATGACGGTGTCGCGCTAGGTGTCGCCACCGTCGACCCACTACTCATCGTTGGCGGACAAGAGGTAGAAGAGGCGACCAAAATGCCAAAAATGTATCAAGTAGTGAATCGACGGCGGCGCCATCTAGCGGCAACGCTGCCCTGCCCGGCATGGCTACTTGACCAAGTGCACTGCCTGACACCCTGTTAGGTTAAAGAGGTTCCACTGTACTTGCAACATCAGTCGGCCTCTGATGAAGCTTTGGCACGGCAATGGGATATAAGGATCACTGGACAAAAAGATCACCGGATGAAAGGATATTTTCCTCACCAACCAATACAAATTAGCGAATTTTGGGCACAAGAGACTTCTCTTATTGGAATCAAATATGTCAGATATTAGAATAGAAAAGGACCATAAGAGAGGCAGGTGGAGACTGGCGAGCCTGTGGCAACCACATAAATCTGGTCTTGCTGCAGATCCAATGACACTCATATAACAGGGATTTTGCCAAAGGGTTTTCCTCACCCACCACTGTACAATGAATTCGAGATAGGAGTGAAGAAGACTCCGGCCAAAAATGTTGAGTGAGGTAACATTGGAAAGTTTCATTTTTTCCTGAATGAATAAGTAGATTAAACAAGTCTTAAAAAGAAAGTTAAACTATTGCAAAGTTCACTACGGTCTTAAAGCATACTTTGCAGTCGTTACATACAGTTGAGGTCGAAAGTTTGCATACGGATCATGTAAAAACCTTCTCTCCTGCTGGAGGAAAAAATGCAGCCATTATGCAAAAACCAATAATACCATAGCAGAAGAGGAGAAGTGAAGGAGCATTTGAATGAATTTTGTTTACCTGGCTCACCTCAAGCAAACTTTTGACCTCAGCTGTACACACATGTTAGTTGGGATCAGAGGATCACTCGAGGACCTTTTTTTGCCAGTGGTCCCCAAGTCATGCTTGGATCCGTGTGACTCACTGTAAAGCAGTCCAACCAGAGCACGCAATCTCAACCGTAGGTGGGTCCTCCCTCGGCGTGGCCTACGGCGTCGGCGGCGACATCGACCGCCGCCACTCGCAGCTGTCCGACAAGGAGGTTGAGGCCGTGGTGGCCAAGGCCATGGAACAGGTGCAACGGAGGAACTCGTCGAACGCCGCGACTTTCCACCACCATCGCCGTCTCTCGCCTCAGATGTCGTTGGCCGTCCCCTCCGCGCTGGACGCCGGCGGCGGTCTGGGCAGTCCCACGGCCGCCGCGGCCGCGCGGCTGGCGCCGCCCACCGAGGGCGAGATCCAGGCCCAGCGGCGCTTCAGTGAGGTCAGCGCGGCCATCGAGCGCCACAACTCGAGGCGCAGGGAGGCGAAGCAGCGGTCGCAGAGCGTCATGTACCGGAACCGACACCAACAGCGCCGGGCGGCCGCGGCCGCGGCCGCCGCGGCCGCCGCCGCCGCCGCACGCCGCATGCCGCCGCCGCCGCTGGGCCACCGAAGAGTAAGGGGCAACACTTAACCCCATAGATAAAGAAAATCGCGAGATAAATGTTCGTATTA
>JAAUXU010130909.1_pt1 | contig 10773 bp, 11 predicted proteins | sample 7278151 | NCBI WGS metagenome assembly JAAUXU01 (sample SAMN14350113, study PRJNA611818) | marine sediment metagenome | isolation source: surface marine sediment (1.8m) | place: French Polynesia: Moorea | collected 2018-08 | reverse complement strand
CAAACTCTATCTTACGTTCGAGTTGACTCAAACTCTATCTTAGGTTCGAGTTGACTCAAACTCTATCTTACGTTCGAGTTAACTCAAACTCTTTCTTAGTCTGAGTCAACTCGAACTCCATTTCAGACTCGAGTTGACTCAAACTCTTTCTTAGATTCGAGTTAATTGAAACTCTTTCTTACTCTGAGTCAACTCGAACTCCATTTCAGACTCGAGTTGACTCAAACTCTTTGTTAGATTCGAGTTAATTGAAACTCTTTCTTAGTCTGAGTCAACTCGAACTCCCTTCAGGACTGGATCCAGCACTAACTCTGATGGACGCACCAGTATCTTTTGGGACAGTAAAGCAGCGCCTCCCGGCATAAAGCTTCAACATAAGGAGTAATGGACTTGTTGGAGGATCCCCTTAAGAAGCTTTAAATTATGGGCGTGTTTTGGGTAGTGGCCCCCTGAAAAAATGTACATGGCTTAATATCATTCTGCGCGCATAGCAGACGTTGTCCAAACAGCAGATAAGAGTGAAGGGTTTTTTGAGCACCCCAAAACATGGCCCCATCACAATTTGGAACTGTCTAAATTTGGACAGGAGTGAAATGCAAATGGCAAACAGTGAATCATGTTCAGAGGAGGAAGAAAGAGAGGTAGGAGATACCCATTGTTCATTCGGATAGCGTAGGTGTTAACTTCTTTTCAGAGAAGTCTTCGACCCCCCTCAAAAAATGCTCAAAAGCTCGCCCATGCTGAAATTAACCCCGGAGGGAGCCAAAGCAAACATGGCGGCCTCCTTTATTCAATTGCTATCAAACTTTTTTCTGCTTCCACTAATGTTGGGAGGAATTCTATTTAAGAGATGGTCCTTTTTTTTCTGCTCCCCCTTGGAATGTGGAACCTGTCAAATGAGAGAGTGGGGATGGAGGCCGGGCCGGTGCCCACCAAGCCGGGGGCCTCCGACTTCCCGAACCCGAGGGACGAATGATAAGTTATTCCTCTCCTTCACTGACCGCGTACCTATCATTCCAACGGCAGAGGAGACGAGGAAGGAAATTAGGCAGGATGCAGCAAATTTATGGGAAATGAATGCTCCGGGGAGTGGGAACGACCCCCAAGTGAATGAATGCATGCAGAGTTAAGTTCCTCCGTGCGTGCTGGCTTGTTTCTCTTTCCGCCTGGGGAGACGAAGATAGAGGACACACATGTTTATAACCACGAAATTGCATAAGGCAGGAAGCCACCAGTTTGCAGAAGAATTTAATTTTGCTGTCTGTGTGAGCATGGGAAAGACGTAAACAGCCGGCGACGGAGCTTGGCTGCAAATGCCAACAGCAGTGCCAATTTTGGCACCGACATCCAGTTTTTTGGCTACGCGTGTTCAAAATTCCCGCCCAAATAGAGACATTTGGCAGGGGAGGGGGGAATCGTCAGAAATGTGCAAAAACTGGAATCAGTGAGCCTGGCTCAACATGACCAAGCTCAGACCGTGTAATCTACGTCATACACGCAAAGCAACAGCGCATCCACCCTCAGCTGCCACTAGAAGACTAAGTCCAGCGTTGGCCGCCAGAGGGCGCCACCACCTGGCCCCAGCAATTGTCCGCTGTCGACATAGCGCCCTCTAGCGGCTGTGGAAGACACCCTCATTGGGCAGCCCGCAAATGGTGACGTGGATGTGACGTTCATCATCGTGCTGGGCCAGACCCGATCCCGGGGGCCTCTTTTTCGGGCCACAGCAGCTGATTTGCCTAAACAAGCAAACTGTCTGAGGCCTTGACACAAACAGTGCCTGGCAGTGGAGAAAGTTCTTCCTCCACCCGAGTGAGAGAGAAAAAATGATGCCTACGAAGCAAAAGGCCCACCGAAAACGTGGTGCCAGATGAACAACCTCTCTGCATTCCACTTCTCTGGTGATTTATCAGATGCTGCAACTGTTGCTGGCCCTCCCTGGAGGCCCCTCCACACTCTGCCTCCCCGGATCCCCCCCGCAGAATTTTGCCCTCGTCATGGGTGATTGGGTAGAAATTTTCCTCTTCAATCTCAGCATGCTGGAGGCCCACAGGCGTGGACGCTTCAAGCAGGGTGGAGACTCTTTTTGGGCCTGGAAATGGACTTTTGTGTGGAAGAATCTGTCTCGTGCTGGGAAATGAGTTTTCCTAAGTGCCCAAGAAGCAGCAACTGCAGTGCTTGGACGGCAGACAAGTCCTGGGCCGCCTACACCAGGCTGAAGTTGGTGGCTTTTCTCTCCTGCTGCAGGCAGTGCGTGAAGCAGCTCCTGCAGACAAGTGGGCAGAGGAGGCCGGGGCCGCCATCGACCAGTGTGGGCGCCAAATGAATTCGCTCAATACAGCGGCTGTGAGCGCTCTAATTAAAAGCATGTGGGGGCAACAAACTGCTCGGCCGCGGTGGTCAGGCCAAACAGGATTAACAATGGCTAACGGGACAGCAATGTCGATACAGTGATCGGACTGACACTCATGACTGGGATGCTATTGATGGGGGTGTTAATGATTGGGATGCTAATGGTTGGGATGCTCATGATTGGGACATTGATCATTGGGAGGGCGAGGATTGGCTCACTGATCACTGCGCCACTCGGGATTGGCACAACGACAACTGCGTCAATGACAATTGGAACAACAACGGAGACTCTGAGGAACAGTGTGACCCAACCAGGTCTACTGGGTGTCCCAGTAGTCAAGCATGGATCTATCCCCACCCCCCAAAAAGGAGCTGCTGCTATCCTGAACTTCAAACACTTGGTCCAGACTTGCCAACACTGGTTGTGAACGATGATTCCAGAGTTGTCAGCTTGCCATTCAGCAGTGCCTGCTGTTACCACCAGGCGGTGGCAGGACCGATTTCCCTGAAACCTTGTCAAACCGTGGCAAAGTTGAGGGGGGAAGCGTAACCCTGTTTATTGTAGGAGAAAGAAATTGCGTTTTCCTCGCCCACACGCCAATTTCCCAGATTGAGAGGCCGCAGGCCCCTTGAATGCGAGTCCCCAGCAGCTCTGCCAAAGAGAATGACCTCGTTTTCTCGGGGAAATTAACACAAGAGGGATGGTCTTGGTACGTTGCAGCCAGCGCGCCTGGCTGGCTGCTCGGCAGGGAGGCTGGCAAGGCCGCAAAGGCCGAGACAAAGTTGGCAAAGTTGACCCGGCGCAAAGTCGGCCCATTAATCCGCGCTCCGCTAATCCCCAACCCACACAGTCATTTTGGAAAATAAATAGATTTAATCCCCGATATCAAATAAATGCTTCCTCTACCTGTGGAAGCAGCCTAACGTGTCTTTTTCTCTGTCCGCAGGTAAGCCAAGGCTGTGTCTTTTCACCAGATGTCGGCGTTTATCTCTTCACAGCACATGTGTGTGTGTGTGTCACCCTATCAATAAGACGTGAATAAGCAGCCTCATTGTCCGCGATGATAGCATCAAGCTGTGACGTACTATGCCTAGAAGAATGGGCCCCTTTTGTTTCCCCAGCATTGTTCTCGACCCCCCAAAGTCTGATAAAAACCTGACTGTTGACAAGCAGAGAGAGATGGAAAAGTCCGCCATTTCCATTGCCTAACGATCTCCTGGCATGAATTTGATTCCGGAGTCTTCGTAGGAAGCCTCAAATGAGATGCATTTCTGGGCTGGAGAAAATGACTCCCGATGGTCTTGTGCACAAGCCCATAAAGAACCCTTTCTCGCCGGGTCTCAAACGGTTTCCGCCCCTTTGTCCGGCAATTAGTCCGACGTATTTATGAGCGGGAGAGGAGGAGAAAGAGTCCTGAGGTACCCAAAAATGATATTTCACTCTCTCTCTCTCTCTCTCTGGCTGTGGATGTCATATCTCGTCCTTCTATAGACCGACACCGCCCAAAAGAGAGAGAGAGAGGCAGAGATAAGCACCCATATTTTGGGCACGTACGCGCATTTGGAGGGAGCGAGGACGTGAGCGGCCACGACGACCACGGACAAGTCCAGCCCAGAGGGGAGGACAGTGGGAAAGACTCCCAACATGGTTAATGGCGCATGGACAAGGCTGAACCACATGAATGGGGACACCAACTTGGACAACGCCGACTTGTGCAATTAGCATAACTTGGCAAGTTCATTGACGAGCTCAACTCAGTCAAACAAGCCATGGACGTACTACAAAGATGGACAGTTGAACACAGGAATCGACTCCAAGTCTGATGTGGTGTCCGGGGCCCCCAATGTGTGAGTCACGTGGCACCGCCACAACTCGTCATGGCTCTGGCCCATGCGGTTGGTGACGGCTGTGGGGCAGTCGATGACGTCATCCACAGAATGAACAGAGTAACAAATCGTGTACTTGCCCACGTTGATGGAGTCAGACTCGTACCAACGGACACCTACCTAAGCTGGCCGCGGCGTCCCAGATTCCTCCCTTGTTTACTCAGTAAACGAGCCTAAAATTGGGCTTTGTGGATACAGCAAAGGTCTCTGACAACATGTTTGCTCTCAGTCTGTCTCTCTCACACACACACGCAGTCGACGTTGAGGTCATGAGTCCCTGTCCGAGCTGGCGGAGCAGTGCAGCCACGGCCCTGGCCTCCATGGGCAGTTGTCCCACCATGACTGATGCCCCTGGCGCGCGTGGCGTGGCTGCCCGGGCTGCCCGGGCTGCCCCTGGTGTGATCGCCCCCGAAAGCGCCATCATTATCAAGGGCCTCCCCTCGTTATTTATGCATTAATCACGCGCACCCTCTGATAGGCCATTATTTTCGCCAATTTTTGCGCTGTCGACCTCACTGTTGAAGAAAGAAGCCCAGAAGAAAATGAGCCCGAGCCATTTCCACCCAGAGACACACGTTCCATTTGTTCCAGAGTGGAAAAATCACCCTGCTTTGTTTTTCCCTCCCCACCAATATCGAGCATGACTCGAGTATCCGGAAATTTGAACAATGTTCAAACAAATTAACTACTCATGTTTGATTGTCATGGTAACTCCGACTGGCCAAGCAAAGGAGACCAAGAGCTTCACCGAGGAAGATCTCAGCCTTGAACAGATCTTTTCTCTGCAGCTGAACCGAGACACCCGTGAATGTTTGATGCTGTTAATTCGAGAGAAGAAACCTGGTTGTTCTTCTTCACCGCTGGAGTCGAGCTCGTCTTCCCAGAAATTTTATCTGGCATTTTTTGGCCAAGGGCTGGCCCGGCTCCTTCTTCCCCGGGGCCATTTCTCTCTCCTGATTGCTGTTACGCAGTAAACTGGGGTGCGCCCACACTCGGTCCCCAAAAAAGGTGTTTTCAGCCCGCTACTTCTGGCTTCTTCACAAATTTTGGTCTTCGCAGATAAAAGCTGGCAAATGGACCAAATGTGTCTGTCCTGAAGAAAGTGCTCGATCAGTGACGAAACTGGCACTGCGGGAAATGAAAAGAGTGACGGAAATTGAGCAAAGGCGTGTAAATTGGGCCTCCACCAGGCCTGCGTCATTGCCCGATGAATCTTATCTTGTTTCCTGTGCTGGCAAACCGTTTTCTGCACGACATTTCTGCCAACGTGCGTGCAGTGGATTCGGTGATCTCAACGCCACTTTCCCCCTGGAGATCTGATCTCAGCATTGCTCAACACAGACGTGCTCAGTCGGGGACAGCTGGCTCATGACTTAATGACAAGCTATTATGGGGATTGGGACTCATTCACAGCAAGAGGACTCAAATGGAGACACTTGCGAGCACTGGAAGGAGGCACTTTCCGGGCCTTTCACGCAGCTGCCGGGTTCAAGTTCAGCGAACAATTCGGGCCAGCTTCAGCAGCTTCTTCAGGGGATAGATTCATGCTTGACTACTGGGACACCCAGTAGACCTGACTGGGTCACAGCGTTCCTCAGGCTTGACCAATAATGACCAACTCATGCAGTTGTCATTGACCCAGTCATTAGCATCCCAATCACTACCATCCAAATGATTCAGTCGTTCGGGATCACACTGTGCCAGCTTTCCCCACAGTACCACCACCCCCCGCAGGACATCAGGTCACTGTCGATGATCTTGACCTTGGCGGCAGCCACCAAGGGCCTGACATCTTGGCCCTCATATGCTTGATTGCCCCCCTTTGGGGCCCCTTGACTGCTGGGCCCCTTGACTGCTGGGCCCCTTGACTGCTGGGCCCCTTGACTGCTGGGCCCCTTGAATGCTGGGCCCCTTGAAGGCCCAGCCTCCCGAGGCCTGCGACTCGGCAACCAGCTCCACAGGGACTCTTTTCCCGTCCTCGTCAGCTGGAGTCGAGGCTGCGTCAGCCGCAGTTTGTAACACAAAATATTGCAAGCGGAAGAGGAAGCTCTGAACTGGTGTCGTTAGATGTTGTCTCGCCCCTCTGTAAGAGTGACAATTTCGGTCGACGATTTTTTGCCACACTTTGCTCACTCGCGATGTTGTCGACTGTCGACTCGTGCGGGGCCGCGACTTCCTCCTCCGTCGTCGAAGACAAGTCCGATGATAGACGAGGGATCAGCGATCAAGCTCTTTTTCTGGATGCATCAACAGCCCGATGTGGAGTCACTTAATGTCAACTACGCTACTAACGTGCGTACGAGTGAACATGTTGAAGAAACACGAGTACGATTTGAGGGGAAATGACTTTTATGTCTGATTGAGGACGTCTGGAAAGGAACCACTTTGCCACCCTCCTTTTATGTACAGGTGGTAAAGTAAAGGTTAGCACTCCTGAGGCAAAAAAAAAACCCCAGTTACGTTGTGGCCTCAATAAAATACTGAATGCCAAATGGACGTCAAACTCTGCACGTGCATTTGGCACGTGGCATTTTCCGCACACTCTGCAGCCCTCGTTGCTCGGGCAGCAACACTTGCGAGCTGCACTGACCCTAAAATGCTACTTGGCCAAATGCAGCACGTGATATTGATCCCAGCCCAGGCCGCAGTTCAACCCGGGGCCGGCCAAGCACTACAATCAGTCTCATGATCTGCGTGATCGGGGACTTTCTAGTCATTCACATTTACGAGATTCCATGCGATAACCAGCAATTCAATTTATTTACGTTATCGCCTTTATACCCTCTACGTGAGTCGCTCGGACGTTGAACGCTGACTCCTTCACACGCTTTGCCATGACTCACACGCACGTGGAAGTCTGCAATCCCGCGACCCTGGCGGACCCCGGGATGGCCTCCTTCAGCCGGCCGCTGACCTTCTGCACGGCCAGACAAACCACTCATGATTTGAAATGGCAAAGCTTTTCTTCTGTGCCCAATAAGACTGCGCACGATGAAAAATTCATTAGAATTCCGGCCAAATTAATGCCTACGTCATCCTTCTTATTATATATTAATAACGCAATCAGCTCTCTCGGAATGAAGACTACATAAAGACAAAGGGCTCATTCGATTCTCCCTCCTCCTTCTCTTCACCTCGGCATAATTCAGATTTCGAAATTGTTCTGACGCACGCCGACCGACGGTTTTCCCGCACATGCATTTCTGGCCCATCCTGCTGCTGGTGCCGCCGGTGCCGCCGGTGCCGGTGCCGGTGCTGGAGGAGAAGGAGGCGGAGGGGGGGGGCACCCATTCCAGCCAGTCAGCAGCCCCCCCTGCCCGGCCATAACCCACCAGGGAGAGATGATAAGAGGAGGAATATCTCCTCTTGCTACCTGCTCGGCCAGACAAGATGACGGACAAGTTCCGCTGGCTCCATCATTGCCGCTCACCCCTTAAGAGGTGATGCGGCTGACCCAACGCGGCCCTGGTCACGTCCGCCAGCGCGGACGAAACCGCCACGTCCGAGTAGTCCTCGGCCGACATCGCGTCCACCGTGTGTCTGACTGAGTGCGCAGCGCTGATGGAGCGTGGAGAGAAGAAGTGGTGAGCGCAGGCAGCAGACAGAATCCCAAGAGCTGTATTACTACTACTTGTAGTCGATGGCGAAGAAGCCGGCGGAAGATTCTTCAATGCTGAATGAAATGTGGCAGCCCTGAAACGTCTGGAACACCTCGGATCGCCGCATCCTGTCCAACTAACTCGATCGAGTGTACGCAACATGCAAAAGAAAACGCGTCTGAAATTTCCAGGGCATAAAAAAAGCCCAACCTAAAACTTCAACCACTGCATCACGCGCAGTGAGGAGCAAAAGAGCGTAGCCGCAGCGGCAGCGGCAGCAGCAGCAGCACCTTGCTGAGCAGGTCCAGCATCTCCAGGAACAGCAGCAGCAGCATCTCCGCGGCCAGCGGAGGTGGCACCACCTCCTCGCCCGGCGTCGGCGCCGGCGGCAGCAGCTTGTGCGTCCAGCAACCGGCGTCTGGCGCGCGCGCTCCGGCACCGCTCTGGTCTCAGTTGCTTTTTGGTGCTCTTGGAGGGGCGAAGCCCAGATCTCTCGAACGCCTGGTTTGTGTGGCCGTGAAAGCAGAGTGAGTGAGTAGATCTCGATGAACACGTCCGCGTTGGCCAGCTCAGACTAGGTGATGGCAGCGATTGGTGAGACGATTTTTCACCGCATCACCTGAGCCATGCAGTGCAGCACACTATTATGTGTCAAAATGTTTTGAGAAGAGCATTGCAGCATCCCCTGCAAAAAGTGGAGGCCCCAAGAGCCCATTACGTGACCTCCAGCGCCCAAAAAAACAATGAGGAGTGAGATATCCATCTAGGAATCTGACGTCGCCTTTATTGACCCCCCCTGTATGTGTACTTTCCTCTCTCGTCGGCAGGGTGGAATAAAAAAAATCAGGGAGAGATTGATCTTCAAGAGGGACCTATCAAACACGGATTTAGAAGAGCGGAGAGGACGTGCCTAGATAGGCCCAGGGCCCACCTCCTTCTCTCTCTCTCCTCCTCTTTTTATGGCATCAAGACGTGCGAACCTCCAGAGGGAAGTGGAGAGAAATACGAAGAACGATTGACTGATTTCTTCTTTGAGGCTCCGACGTCGTCCGGGGCCCAATCTGTGGGCCTTCCTGGGCCTCTTCTTAAAAAAGAAATAGGCGAGTTCGTGCAGCAAAGCAAACGTCGCCTTCTCCCCCCTCGATTTTCTCCGGTAGGTGTGATTTGGCAAGGGTTGGCGCTAATTTTCTCGGCCCAGCATTTTCTCCTCAACTAAATCAATCTTAGGCAGACGTTTTTAAGTGCTATAAAAATAATCCTATCAGCGTCTCGCTCGCACGCGGCGGGGAAAAAGCGGGGCGCAAAAGTTGGCCTTTCAATGGCACAATTTGAATTGCGCGATTTCTAAACATTTAGGCCTGGTAGAATTTGGCTTGAGCGTGCCAAAGAGAGAGGAGACACGCAAAGACTTTGGCACCAACCGATCAGAAATTGAGGGCTGAATGCAACTCCTGACGAGGTTTTTGGCAACAAATTTGTCGCTATGCTGTAAGTAGCGGAAAAAAAGTGCCTCAAGGTTGCAGTGCCAATGCTGCCACTTTAGTCAGATTGCAAAAAAAAGGTGAATCAATTGCCCTGTGCGAATCAACGCATGAATACAACGTTGAAACTCCCAGAATGAACATTGGACCTGTCTTGTAAGAAAGTGCTTTTTTAAAGAGAATCTCTTAAAAGAAAGTTCATAAAGTGCCTGCTTTGATTGCAATTTCTCTTGGACAACGTGCAAAATGATCAGCAGCCTCCCACAGTTCAAAGAGTAGGTGACGAACGAAACTTCGTAGGCCTTCAAAGCTTGTTTTCTAATACTGTGTGACGATTTTTGGTGCCTCACCCAACCAGCTGTGGTGGCTGTAACAAAACCCGGCCGGCAAATGCGAGTGGAATTTTGTTCCACCCTGTAGCACTCGGCTGTGCACAAAAGATCCCTTTCCTGGGTGTCTTTTGGTCGACGTCTGACCTCTGGCAGAAGTCAGATGAGATCTCAATCCCCATCCAAGTGCTTGGGTCGAGCATTTCCTGCGAAAAGAATCCGGCTGAGGTTGAGTCCTTCTGCATCACCCTGGAGACATGTGTTGAGTTGAGCAACCGCGCCTTAAGCTTGGCAGAAACCTTCCCCTTTCCTGCAGTGTGGTCGTCGTCGTCGTCGTCGTCGTCGTGTTCGTCGCCGGCGCCGTCGTCTTCTCCCATTTCCTCCGTATTTGGCTGAAAAATGCACCCCGTGCTTTATATCATTCCGGCCCGACCAATGCGTGCTTGTCGGTCTGGTTTGACACGGGATAAAAAAAAGTTTTATGCGTTTTATATAAGCCAATATATGTGGCGACGTCGTCGGTGATGCAGTTTCTGCTTAGACACAGGAGTGCAAAAAAAGGGGCTGTGTGTGTGTATAAGGCGAAGGCAGCCGAAACTCGAGATATTTGCACTGGCGAATACTCGAGACATCGAATCAAATGATCTGCAACATTAATTTCTGCATAGACATTCGGGGACAGCCAAGCGGTAGCACCGTGATGCTATCAGACTGCAGTGGACGATACTTCTTTATTGGTAGCGAGACGATATCAGCGGAAACCAATTCTCTGAAGCTGGGGATTACACCAGGAGTCTCTACACAAACCCAGTGTTTGATAAAAGTCACTATCAATGGCTTGAAATCGTCCAGAGGCGTGCAATGAGTACCCACAATTTGACCTGGACATGGAGAAGGATCGAATTCGACTGATGCAATGCAGTGGCCAATCCAGAGGCAGTTGAGTGACTAAAAAGTATGAGTTAGATTAGGGATGGGAACTGAAACTGAGGATGGAACTAGGGATGGGAACTGAAACTAGGAATGGGGACTGAAACTAGGGATGGGAACTGAAACTGGGGATGGAACTAGGGATGGGAACTGAAACTGAGGATGGAACTAGGGATGGGAACTGAAACTGAGGAT
>JAAUXU010059335.1_pt1 | contig 10773 bp, 2 predicted proteins | sample 7278151 | NCBI WGS metagenome assembly JAAUXU01 (sample SAMN14350113, study PRJNA611818) | marine sediment metagenome | isolation source: surface marine sediment (1.8m) | place: French Polynesia: Moorea | collected 2018-08 | reverse complement strand
TACTTTTTTATGCAAATTGTGTTGCTAAAGCCAAACCATCATGTTGATTGGAATGGTGTTTGGTGGCATGAATGCCTCTTATTTAAGGCTTCTTTCTGTGAAAAAAGTAGAGGGGCTAGCATGTGTGGCTGGGGAGCTAAAGTGCTTTCTAAATGGCAGAAATAAATGACTTGCGCACCACACTGTATAATGATGTTTTTTAAATAAAAGAATGTACAATACATTTTAACCGATTTTTCCTAGTTAAACAATTTTCTTTGGATTCTAAGCTGACTGCACGCATATGCCATAACTTTTTGAAGAACATATCTACAGCAGACTGCGTGCATGTCTCAGCAAGAAGTCGTTCCACTTCTCCTTCAAACATATTTGGCTTGGAAAAGTCACAGCCACAGATTTGAAGGTTCTGGTGTAACATTGACATTGGATCACACATCTGTTGAGTGGAAGATGCCAGCAAAAATGGTTCTTCTTCCTCCTCCTCTTTTTCTTCCTCTTTGCCCTCAATGAAGGATCTTCTGCTTTTGTGTCCAAGAAAGGCCCCTTTGCTTACCCTTCTCCATTTTGTGTCTTCGTCTGTGTCAGTCATGAGCCAAAAAACACAACAAGCAGCTTTGTTAAGGCTGGTCTGGCTCATCGAGCACTTGCAAGACAACACAGGTCGTCTTGTGTGCAGCTTGAAAATTGGCCAAAGCAGCTTAAAAGATGACGTTCTAACCGGAAGAAATTCATGTAGTATCAACTTAATACTTCAAAGATCTGTTAGCTTTTGTTGGGGGGCAAAATGACACTAATGGCGGAATAACGTACTATTATCTGATGATGTATAAGCGGCAGGAGCTGTGTTGTCACTTTTCAGAATCAACTACGCTGAAGAGGACATATTTCTCATGCCATGCAATAATGGCACGGCTCAAAATAGCTGCAGTCATTAGCTGCTTGATAAGTGGCCAAAAGGGTGACATGTGCCACAGACTTGTTGACCCAGTTCCATTCAATGGCAAGGTTCACAGTCAACAATGCCTAGGTCAACAATGCAGCTGACTCGTTTCGTTGTAAAATTTGCTCTGCGCAGTTGCTTAAACGACTGTCTTACTTGTCGGCGGTCCCTTTTGTTTAAAACTATGGTACATGGGACTGGAATGAAGGCTAGAGGTTTGTCAAGCCATAAGCAAGGCTGTAATCACGAAGGATAAGTGTGCCACAGTCTTTAAAGAAGTGTGTCCGTGCCAATGCCATGAACGTTACTAAGGTGAATCACAAGTGGAGATTGCAGCCTATCAGGCGGTGATGAAGATGTCGAGTTGCAGATAAGTGTGAGAGCATCAGTATGATAGAAAGTGACGGTGTAGAATCTTCGATTTGAAGTTTAAAATCCCTTCGCACAGTCGTTCATGCGTCAGAAAACTATGACATTTAGTGCTCACGCATGCCTTCGTGCTACATGGTTTAGGTATATGAGTTCAAAAGCTAAAGTCTCTGTGTTTTTGGCCTTAGCTAGTGAGCGAACAAACGTTTGCCCGCATCAAGCCTTGAGCTAATGAGGACACCCGAGGAAGTTCGAGCGCGCAAGATCATTTGCCTTGTAATGAAGCAGTCAGGATGGAGGTGTAAAAAAAGCGACCAGAATAACTAGGGCACTTCGGGTCAGGAACTTCTGGACGGCTTGACTTTGCTCTTGCAGTCCTCCGAACGCCATTCAGCCTGGACACCTTCCTGTTACAAAGATCTCGAAATATGGCACAGTGTGTGTTGACACTTTTCACTTTACACCTGCAAATACTTCAGGATGAGGCGCAAAGAGACACATACTGGGGGAGCCACTTTCATCATTCAGTTCCCCAAGATGCACCAGGGTGGAAGACACGCGGGTTCGATGGTTAAACCGCCTCAAGGGTTAAGACATGGCCATGTCAAAGGTCTGTGATGTCCATAGGATTTTTCTGACTCTCCGAGATTTCCTAAGGTTGACATTCGCTGTTGCCCTCGCAGGACCTGCGCACGAAGAGGAGGAGAAAGAACTTTTGCCTTTTTTTTTCAGCAAGCATCCTCACAGAGCCGCCCGCTCGCGTGTCTGACAGCCTTCTTAGCAGCAGCCTTGTCTTTCCTGTCTCGCACGCATGCAAGTCATTCACTTCACACACGTACATGTGCGTCTGCGTGTGTGTTGTCTCGTTGTGGGCACGCGTGGCTTACACTTACACGCGCGCGATTATGTTTTCCAGCACCCAAGTGAGTTCAGTTCAGCAGTAGTAGTGCAGTGACCGCCCTGCGAGCTTCAGTTCTGATCTGCTTTTCAGCTGCTATCTCGTCACTTCTATATGTCCTATGTTACTTCTTCCGCTGTGCACTTAGACCTATCATAAGGCCCGGTGCATGCACACGCATCTTAGTTTCTCAGCTGTGTCAGTTAAAGTTAGAGGTGACAGCTTAGAGGGTCAATCTGGGTGAGTATGCAGCAAGAAGTTGTGTACTTCTATGACCACAGATTCCTGTATGAAGTGTGGGTAGAGTGAGAAAGCTTCCCAGATTGCTGTGCGTGGTAGGCATAGTTGTGCCATGACCCAGTGGAGTCGTGTTCTACTTGTTGAGGCCAGCGACTCAACCTTTTGGGACGTTCCGTCCTATCAAAGGTGAAAAAACACCATTTTGTCGACAGCTTACATAATTTTTTCGCGTGGAGAAGTGACAACTACGTGAACTTCGTGGCATCGAGTAACCAAGTGGTGGCAGCTTGGAAAAATGCTTTGCTTGCCCCATGACCATTTTCGCAACTGATTGGTAGATATGTACTAACAATTTCAGCACAGATAAAGTGAATTCCCCCTCACCCCACCCCAAGTCTAAGGATGACGTCACAGGGACTGTACAACAGTTCTTTCAATGCGTCTCCGAAGAGTGCGATATGACCTATGCTGGCCTGAAAAGTATTCATGCTCATTTGTGAATATCAGACATTACTCAAATACAACTCAACGACTCCGAAGCTATCGGAGTCACCCAGTATGAGGCGTGGAGCTTTTTGAAGGCCATCTTTGAGTGTGTGAAGTAATACGATGGATACTTGTGTTCTGTACATGATACGCCGGTGGGACAGTCACTTACGTACAGTGAAAGTGGAATGTGATTATTACTTTGCTTGCGCTGACTTCTACGATTAAGCTGCTTTTAAATGTACGAAGACTTTCGTCTTGTAGATGTTTTGACCCCAAAGTTGTGTGAGGCAACCCTACGAGAACCCCCAACCAGTTTTAAACCCAAACTACGAGCATTTGTAGAGCAAATATTGGGCGCAAAAACACGGAGCACGTGCAAAGTAAGAGCGTCGTTTTCACGGCTGCTTCTTTGAACTTAAGAGAGTAAAAATGACTGTATGCGAGTGTGCATCACTATACAGCGTTCGCGTGTGAAAGATTTCAACGCCCTTCCCTCAGCTTTGTGTGTGCAAATTTAAGCATTTGCAAATTTCAATTCACAAAACTGTGACAGCTGCAAATGGCAACTATTTTTTACTTCTTGCATCTCGACATGCAATTTCCTCCATTTTAATTGATATCGCGCGTGCGCTTAAAAAGCCCCTCATCTAAACAGGGTGGACAAAGTTAATTCCTTTCGTGCGGAAACATAATTACAGTTTGCGATTTTTTTCGCAAGGTCAACAATTTTAAGGTCGCTCCTGCCTGCAATAGCGCTTCGCTCTTTGGAAAACAATCTTTTGATTTACCTGTGTTGAGGGGAGCGCTTACTTGACAACATGACTCTTGCTCGCACCCTATTAATGCCCGACGTCGCGTTTTGACTAATCTTTAATTCTTCGGGTAAATTGCGAGAGCACAGGCAAGGATAGGCCTGGGTAGGCCCATCCGTGATCATGACCGCGCGGGGGGGGGGAGGAACAATGGCTAGTTCAAATAACGATTTTCCGACGACTTCTCTTCCGACGACAATTGAATAAGTCGAATATTTCTTAGGGGGAAGATGAGCTCTGCTGAAATCACTTTGTCTCACTCGCCCCTTTTTTGCCATGTACAGTGCGAGTCGCAAAAATGCAAGACGAAGAATGTCTGGGTCCCAAACAGTGAGTTGGTTTACATGGTAACACAAGTCAACTGATGAAGAATTCTGCTGACTTTGCACAATTATACAACATCCATCGGACGTACTTCACCTGTTCAGGCGTTGTTGTTGCTGATAAGTACCTCACTAAATGTTTGCTCATATGTGAGAACAACTAGAGGGCCAGCCTTGACTATCTTTATTGCTCTCAGACCCCTTTTTTGGGTCCTCCTTCTACGTCTCTCCTTTTTTTTTTTGCTGACTCGACAAGTGATGAGTTTAGGGACGAAAGAACCGTTTAATTTCAGCCATTTTCAAGCGGGAAATGCAAAGCTGAGCAGAGCAGAAATGATTTTTTCGTCTTGTATTATACTTCTGGAGATAGGAGAGATGAGCATCGTATCTCAGGCTGGCTTTCTAAAATGTCCCACACGGTCTCCTTCATCATCTCGGGCATGAAAAAAAGGAAACTTTGGCAAATTTTCAATGTAAATTCAGCACTCTTCTGCGGGAGATAGGAGCGATCGCTTATCGAGTCGTACGTTGTACATTTGTGCTTCCTTCTGTTTGCCTTCATTTCCACTCAATTAATGTCATTGTCTTACGTAAACAGCGCGAGGACACAGGAGGAATTCAATGGCTGATATTGCAAAGTCTTAATCTCTTTTGTTACTCAAAAAGTGTTGGTCTGACCTGCTGGGCAACAGAGACTTGAGAACAAGAGCAAGTCAATATTTATTCACAGACGCATGTGTCGCACACACTAATCACATCTTTTCTCCTTCTTACAGGTGCGTACTGAACTCATCTTCGCAAACTTACGTACTACACTAACATCAGCATGCCGTAATTCGTCTGCGCACTCACGTGGGGTGGACAAGGTGGCGGCTGCGGCGTTGATGGCTGCCGCAGAAGGGGGTATGTGAAAGTGTCAAGTGGTGTTTCTAGCTAGGAAACGTTCAAAACATGTCCAACAAGCTGGACATGCCCCTAAATGGGGGCGGCGAGGGCGGCGCTGGCGCCGGCGCACCAAACGACGAGCAAGAGGGCGACGCGCCGCCTGAAATGGGCTACCAGCAGACGCTCATGTATGGCCGCTACAGCCGTTCGCTCGGCGACTACGCCAAGGAGGAAGCCAAACGGCAAAAGTTGATCGAAAAGCGGCGGCGTCGCGCCGTCGAGAAGCGCCGGCGTGAACTGGAGGGCGAGGCCGCCGTTGACACGTCAAAGCGCGGCGCCGCCTACGCCTGCCTCGCCAAAGCCATCACATCCGTGTGGAAACATACGTTCGCCAAAATAGGCGAGGACTGGGTGTTCCTGTGCGTGCTGGGCGTACTCATGGCTTGCGTGTCTTTTCTCATGGACTATGGCATCGACACGTGCAACACTTCGCGCCTCTGGCTCTACAGACACCTCGGCGACCACATGGCGCTGCAGTATCTGGCCTGGACAACCTTACCAGTCTTTCTTGTCTTATTCAGCGCAGGCTTCGTGCACGTGGTCGCGCCCCAAGCCATAGGTTCCGGCATTCCGGAGATGAAGACCATCTTGAGAGGTGTCGTGCTTAAAGAGTATCTCTCAGGCAAGACCCTGATCGCCAAAGCAGTGGGGTTGACCGCAACACTGGGGTCAGGCATGCCCCTAGGGAAGGAAGGCCCTTTTGTGCACATTGCCTCCATCGTGGCGACATCTCTGAGCAAGCTGGTCACTTCCTTCCAGGGCATTTACGCCAATGAGAGCCGCAACAGTGAAATGCTGGCGGCGGCTTGCGCCGTTGGCGTGGCGTGCTGCTTTGGGTCTCCAATCGGCGGCGTGCTCTTCTCCATCGAGGTCACCAGTGTTTACTTCGCTGTGCGCAATTACTGGCGAGGCTTCTTTGCCGCCGTCTGCGGTGCCATGGCGTTTAGACTCATCGCCATCTGGTTTGAGGAGGAGGAAACTATCGTCGCAGTCTTTATGACCGGCTTCAAGATGGAGTTCCCCTACGACCCCCAGGAACTTTTCGTGTTTGCCTTGATTGGCGTGTTCTGCGGGCTCGGAGGGGCCCTCTACGTGTACACACACCGGCGCTACGTGCTGTGGATGCGCGGGAATAAGAGACTGACCAGGTTCCTGCAGAAAAACCGATTCATCTATCCCTTTCTGGTGTCCTGGCTCATCTCTACTCTGAGCTTTCCGCCATTTACGGGCCAGTTCCAGGCGGCGGACATTTCCACCCATGAGCAGATCCACATCCTCTTCTCCAACTACACGTGGTCGGCAGATCCGCTGGACATGACGGTGGACGAGTGGGCGCATGTCAGTCACTGGGTGACTCCGTATACGGACGTCTTCGTTAATCTCACCATATATATATTAATGACGTTCTTCCTATCCATCATCGCTGCAACCCTGCCCGTGCCCACCGGTGTGCTTATTCCGACCTTCAAGGTTGGAGCTGCCTTTGGCCGTCTGGTAGGCGAAGCCATGCACGTCTGGTTCCCCGAAGGGGTTCGCTACGGCGATGCTGTCTCCTACATCGCCCCAGGGGGCTACGCCACTGTAGGTGCGGCTGCCTTCTCAGGTGCTGTCACTCACACCATCTCCATCAGCGTCATCGTCTTCGAGATGACTGGGCAGATCACCCACTGTGTCCCAGTCCTCATCGCAGTGCTCATCTCAAATGCCATTGCATCCCTGCTGCAGCCTTCCTGCTACGACTCCATCATCATGATCAAAAAACTACCGTACCTGCCGGACATATTGCCAGCCTCCTCCGGAGCTTACAGTCTGTACGTTGACGACTTCATGGTACGTGATATCCACTACATCTGGTATGGCATGACTTACCGTGACCTACGACAAGTGCTCCGCGAAGGTCGCAAGCTCCGCGGATTCCCGCTGGTGGACAACCCCACTCAAATGGTGTTGCTGGGGTCCATCCAGCGCACGGAGCTGATTGCCGCCATTGAGCGCCAGCTTGGGGCTGAGCGGCGCAGAAGAGTTGCCGCAGAGAGGCGCGACACCGAGATTAGGAAACGCAGAGAAGTGGAGGCGCGACGGCGCGAGGAGCAAGCCAAGCTCCAGGCCCTGCTGGAGGAGGAGGCCAAGAAAAGGAAGGAGGATGAGACGAAGAAGAAGCCGCAGGCGGAGACGAGCGAACAACAGAAGCAACGGAGACCTTCTCGATTCGCCGTAACTACCGAAGGCGGAGATACATTTGTGCCGGAGTCAGTGGCTGAGAATGTGGCTGAGGGGGTTCAGAAGAAGCCGCTGGAGTCCCCTGAACAACAGAGCTCCATCGAAGAGAAGTACGGCTTGGGCCTCGACCCCAGTTCGCCGGCCATGCGTGCTCTCAAACAGCTCAGCTCACAGCCCAAGAAGTCCATCTTGAAGAAGAGCAACTCTTACACCATTCATTCATTTGGGATTCCGGGCCTCGGCTCTTCTCCAGGACCCCTGCGTGGAGGTGGCAGCGGCCACCAACGAGTGCGAGCTCTACGTAGCGATGATCAAAATCAACATCATCCTGCACAAAAGCACAATAGTTCGTCTTCGCCTTACCAAACAGTGACTGGCGCCGAGGCCCGATGGCGCAACGCCTTCGGTAGCATCCACAACCTCTTCAAGCGACCGAGCCAACTGACCTTAGTCAGCGGCGCTGGAGGCTCCAGCCACCACAGCCCCATGGGCGGCAGTACTGCCGACCTCACATTGGAGGAGCAGCGAGAGTGGGAGGAGGCCGAGATGGACAAGCAAGTGGCGTTCGACGAGTGTCACATTGACCCAGCGCCTTTTCAGCTGGTGGAGAAGACGTCACTGCTCAAGGTGCACTCGCTCTTCTCGATGCTCGGCGTCAACCACGCGTACGTAACAGCCATCGGCAGACTCATCGGGGTGGTGGGCCTCAAGGAGCTTAGAAAAGCCATCGAGGACGCCAACTCCGGCCAGCAGAGTATCCAGCAGCAGAAGAGTGTCAAGGAAGCTCAAAGCAGTCGTCACGCCATCCAGATGAGCGTAGACTCGTCCGGAGACTTTATCGACGTTGATACGGAGATTGGCATTGCAGGCACCAACAGCGATACTGACACTGAAGAGGGTGACAAGCTCATGAGCAAGGCTTAGGAGTAAAAGTGAAAACTCACTTGAGCGCCAAGGATTGTCTCCTTACAAGCTGTTCAAGATTGTAGTTGGTGAAAGCGAGAGAAAGAGATATATTCTTCAAAGGCGTGGGGTTGGGTCTATAAAGTCTGTGAACGTGACCAGTAACTCAAGGCCAACGATTGTTACTCAAGAAGGCTCAATTTGACCGAAAAGATATGTCGCCTTCAAAACCAGGTCCGGTCTCGTTAAAATGACCTCTTTGGCAAAATGCTCCATAACTGTTACCCAATGACTCACACGGCAAATTTCGTCTCCTACTTGAAGTCGATGATTCGGTCTCGAGAAAACTCCATTAGCAACCTCAGAACTGCCTCAGATCATTTTCTTTCCCTTTTGTATACACCGTTTTGTCTCCCATAAATCGTCAACTTCCCTGAAGTTCTTCACCGTCAGCTCTACCTTTCTGAACTTTGCCCCCGAAGAACAACTTTGTCAGTTGATAGGTCTGGGTCGGTCCGGGCCACATGCAAAGAAGGGCAAAAAATGAGACTTGTGCGTACTTACATTCCCAGACGGACAGCAACAACATTGCTGCCAATGAAAAGGGGAGGGAGATTTGAAAGCCAGTCAAGAGCTAAGAAAACAAAGAAGACGATGACCTTGGCAGTGAAATATGTGGTAAACAACTAGACTACAGGCTGGAGAAGAAGAATTGTTTTGATAGAAAGATTTTTAAAAAATGTTAAAGCAATAACTGTGATGCCGACGCCATTCTCTAACGGGTGGTCTTCCAAGATGCTCTGTCAAATTAAAAGAAGATTGTGGTCGCTCAGTAGTGTAATTCAAAGTGTACATATTACTCATTCATAGTTCTTATATTGGCCCTAAATTGAACGGGAGAGCGAGAAAAAAAGGCTATCTCAGAGTGTTGATGGCACAAGATGTTCCGTTCATTTTCTTGTATCTCTCTCCTCCAAATTGGCGAGAAATAATTCTCAAGTGGCCGACCTTTGAAAAGTTCCGCTGTCACTTGCCTTTTGTGGTCTTGCTTCGCTCACGAACGCAAGAAATCGTGACAAAAACGACTTTTGGATCGCCTCCAGCGGAATATTGGGGAAGGGGTGACGTAACGGATGCTGGCAGAAAAACAAATGCTACCGAAATACACACATCTTTTGAGAAAGAAAGTCATCATTGCTGTTGACGAAGAGTGACATGGTGTGAAGAAATAAAAAGTACTTGCTCAATGTGTGTCTGTTTAACAGCAGAGAGACCCATTCTATAGGAAGAACGATAAAAAATTTTGTCTGCCCCGAGTAGGCCGTCATTTATGTGTGTGATACTTATAACTCATCTCGTATATACTCCTGTGTCAACCGCAGCCGCCGCTATAAAATACGAAACAGATAGTTTCTAACCCCCCATCCCCGATCGTCAGTGCGCATTTTTCATTCCACATCTATAATATATAGGACTTATCTGATAAATCGTCTCTTTAGTCGATAAGTGCAGGCTTTCCGGAGTATGTAGAGGAAGGTACAGGAATGTTTCCTTTTTTCATGGCCCGTATCCTCCTTCGTACTGGACGAGGACACCCAAGAAATTCCTCTCTCTTCTTGTAGCGAGTCGAGTGTCTCGACGAGTCTTCTTTTTGCCCGGACGTCTCCAGATTGCGCCGGGTGCACTTATTTTACGCTCTCGTTCGAGGCTAATTGGTGGGTTTTATGCCCTGCAAAGCCCCCTTTCCTCTTCCCCCGACGCCAACTCATTCGGAGAGCAAGGACGGACGTCGCTTCAAGGCCTTGGGCTCGACTCATTTTAAAGGGCCTGGGCTCGACTCATCTTGAAGGGCCTGGGCTCGACTCATCTTGAAGGGCCTGGGCTCGACTCATGGTAAAGGGCCTGGGCTCGACTCATGGCAAAGGGCCTGGGCTCGATGCATCTTGAAGGCCTTGGGCTCGATACATCTAGAAGGGCCTGGGCTCGATACATCTAGAAGGGCCTGGGCTCGACTCATCTTGAAGGCCTTGGGCTCAACACATCTGGACTCTGTAGCATAATTCAGTTGTTTGGGTGCCATCTATTGGTCAGTCAAGGCCGCAATTTAAAGGTTACATCAACGAGATGTAATCTTTATGAACACCAGCAAATTTGAAGAGTCATATCTAACAGACTGGGTGCTGGGTAAGGACACGTTCCAGAGTCTGTGCGGCACGGGTGTTGCATCTTTCTCCATCGTGCTTCAGAGTGTGACCGCAGCGGACTTGTTCGGGGCAGTGATGCCGTATAAAAGAAGGTGCAAATGCAAGAAGCATGCATTGAGGTGCAAAAGTGAGCGTCTCATAGCGAATTAGCAGAAATCGAGGGTTAGAAGTATTGTGATATATCTTTAGCGTCTACGGCTGTACGTGGATAAACTTTTAACGCTGACTAAAATGTAAAGGATAAAAAATGTGACTTTCTAGAAACTGCAGTTGCAGAAACCTTCCTAGCACCATGGCAAAGCTCATTCCTTTAAATTTAAGCTCGGAACCATCTTTGGAACCATCTTTGGAACCATCTTTGGAACCATCTTTGGAACCATCTTTGGAACCATCTTTGGAACCATCTTTGGAACCATCTTTGGAACCATCT
>JAAUXU010011341.1_pt1 | contig 10777 bp, 11 predicted proteins | sample 7278151 | NCBI WGS metagenome assembly JAAUXU01 (sample SAMN14350113, study PRJNA611818) | marine sediment metagenome | isolation source: surface marine sediment (1.8m) | place: French Polynesia: Moorea | collected 2018-08 | reverse complement strand
TTCCAGCAACCCTGAAAAACCTCAAAGAAAGGGCTGCAAAACTATGATTTTGACTTTTTCAAGCTTTCACAGGTTGAAGAGATGCTGAAAAAGCTTTAAACAGTTCCTCAGCGGAGTCGACATTCGACAGGCAAAATTCTGCGAAATAGCTAAATATACCGTGGTTTCAGTCACTTGTAGGTCTGCACAGGAGTTCCTCAATCTAAGTTCATTCCCAATACAGTGGAGTCCCGTCCACTGTATAAGGTCAAAATCTTTTGCTCCCGACAGTGACCTTACAACAGGAACTTACTCTATTTTCTCTCTCTTGTTCACTCTCAAAATTTCTCTAGCTTTTCGCCCCCACGAAAAAGTAACCGAAATTAAAGTTTCCAACTTTGTACACATTTTGTGTCCAGTTTCGTGACCAAAGATTGTGGTCACGAAGAGGCCAAAGAGACACGTTGTGCAAGAGTGCATTTTTGGTGTCACTGTCAAAATCCACAACCTCCTGTATCACAGCAGACATTGATACAGTGACGTAGGATGCTACGTAGGATAGGAGGACTCTGTTTACACGCGTGGGACCGTTGGAGTCACAAAAGTGCTGACACCACCTGCATGGATGACAGGGAAAAGTGTAAACGTAGACTTGAGTGCATTTCGTGCAGTCAGTCAAAAGATCTCCTGCCAGCTGCATCAGAGTGTCCGGAGAAATGTTTGCGAATTCATAAATTCCGTCCCATCAAACGCAGGCCAAGAGCACCCTGGTCACACACACACACCCCTTCAATTGCACCCTGGTCCTGTATTCAACCCCAGTGACATCTACCGGAGAGACTTTGGGGTAAACGAGGTGTCAGGAGCAAAAAAAGTACCATATTTTCCCCTCCAGGGATGAAGTGGAACACGCCGTACCTATCAAATATCAACTTGTCCAGTTGCAAGCCCCGGTAGACCTAGGATAAAAATCGGCCAGTTTGACCTTTTGACAAAAATTTTTCCGCCCTGGCCTTTTTTTCGGCCAAATGTCGACTTGGAGCAAACGTAATTTGTTCCTTTCTCAGGTCAAAGTCAAAAAGGGAAAAGAGAGAGTTGTTCTGTGAGGTATGCAGAGAAATAAGAGAGGGGAAGGAGGAAGAAGAACAGGAAGAGGAAGGAGAACTGTTTACTGGAGAAAGATTGAAAGTAGAGTTCCAAGAAGGAGTAAAGTGGACAGGAGAGAACGACCAAAAGTCCTTGACGTTCTTAGTGGATGAAGTCATCCAACTGGGATGGAAGGACGAGGATTCCACAGTGGAGAGAGACACCAACAAAGTATTCATGCGACGGTGCTGAGAAGGCCAGAATTATTACGTCACCGGTGAACACCAAGATTTGGGATGTTGGAAATGTGGAATGTAGAGATTGGTCACATAAATTTAGTCTCTTTTCGGACACAACTGTTTTAGTGAGAAGGAGACATGACTCCATTATCAGCATGTTCTCAAATGTTGGACTTAGGCTTGGAAAGCATCCTTTGGCAGACTGTCAGATCCATCTTACTCAACTTCTTCTGGATCAACTGCTTCAGCATACAGAAACTGGTGGCCTCCCATCCTCCATCATACACAGAAGCCTTCAGTGCACTCCAGAAATCCTCGATTGGCCTCAGCTCAGGACAGTTGGGAGGGTTTGCAGTCCTTGGGATAAAGGGAATGTCTGGCCTCTTCAACATCTTAGTAGTCTTGGAAGCATAGCGGCAGCTGGCAAGGTCAGGCCAGGAGAAGAAGTCCCCAGACGTGTCGTGGAACTCAATGAACAGCTTCCTGGCTACACCAATCAAGACTGCCTCACAACAGCCAACTTTCTACACTTGATGGATAAGACCTCCGACATTCTTAACTCTATATCCCCAAACAGGGTTGTCTTCAGAGTTGCACTCTGCCAAGGCAAGTCAAAAGACATAGCTGAAAGCATCTTTGAGCAAGTGGAAGAAATGCTGCAGGTTCTTACAGATGTGCATGGAATGCTACTAATTCACACTAAGAGAAGGACAGGCTTCCTTGGACTTCTGGCAGACATCAAGACAGTCAGAAGACTTCTGGAGGACATGGATGATGATTTGTTGCACCTCTTTCCTTACAAATTCAGCCAGGACCATCTTGAGCTCTTCTTTAATGGAAGGAATGGTCTCCCAACCCGACAGGTGTCCCATTCCACACTGCGCTTTGCGCCCTGCCAGTTCCTGCTGGTCGTCGCACTCCAGGAAGTGTTTCAGCCAACATCCATGCACCAGATGACACTGTTGTCCTGACCATTGGCCGGCCAGACAGACACACTAGGCATGAAGACTGCTGATCACAACTACTCACTAGCTGCCCAAAGTTTTCCTGACTATGATCTTCATCTCGGTGTCTGTGGCTCGACACATGACTTTGTAAAACGCTTGGCAGCCCTGGCCCTGATCTTACGGACACTCACTGTCGGAGGTCATTCGCTGTTGTACGTGCTTGGCTGCACTGCATAGTTCTCCATGTGATCCCACTGAAGCTTATCAAATTCAGGAACTACATGGGTGTGAGAATGGACTCCCGAGAGTCCAACCATGACTTCCCTCCGGATCACTCTGCCATCTACTAGTCAAGAGTGAGCAGCTTCTTTGTCCCCAGAGGCGTCGACTGTCTTTTTCAGCCAAGTTCTGCTCAGGGAATGCGGAGCACCGAGCTCGCATTTTGGCCAATGTGCAAAGCTTTATGTGCTGCTATTTGAGAATAATCAAACGGGTGTTTGACGTGCTCCTCGTTGAATTCTGCGCGCTTTCGGGCCTAGCAAAAGGTGAAGTCAGCAGCTGCGCTGCTGGGGCTTAGGGTCTGCCCTGTCGCTTGCTCCCTCTAAAGGTTGTCTATGACCTCTACCGTTTAGGTATACAGCGCACTGCGCCTGTTCGTCGAATGGGCAGCAACGACACAGTTTGGAAGGCTTGTGGTCCCTGCAGAATGAACCCCTCAGTCGTGGTGGGCCAAGAGCCGATTTTTTTCGGCTCGGGTCCGGTCGGGCCGATATCTCTTTGGCCCGACCCAACAACCATCAGCTCTTGGGCTGGACTGACTTGAACCGACCCAAAAGAAGAAACTCAGAAAGAAGAAGAACTGCACGTGCCTCGCACCTGATGAATTTTAGCAACTTTTCATCAGTGCAAGAAAATTGGCCAGCGATCATGGGCCGGAAAAGAAGTGACCCGACCCCAGCCAGCCGCGTCATGCTGCCACCCGGCCCGACCCGTAAAGTCTCGAGCCCACCACCACCCACCCCTAAAAGAGTAAAGTGACAGTCGTTTAACTGGGTTATAGTGGGTATAACACTAATTCCAGCTCCAGCAGATCGTCTAACAGGGACAGCATCTCATTTTTCAAACACTCCACGCGCTGCCTTTTCTATACATTCTACTGTACATCACTATGTTATAGGTCGCTCCTGTAGCAATATATACTATGATCGAGAACATGAAGGCTTTAAAGCTCACGGGACTTGTTTTTTGGGGGTTGCTGGGGCAAGATTTCACCGTCTCCCTTCCCAAGTGTGAGAGTCAAAATGGCAGGAAAGTGCGCGTTTGAAAAAGTTGCCAAAAACTGGCGGACTCAAAACTCATGGCTGAATGAGCAGCCACCCAAAAAGACTCTTGCTTGCGAGCAGCAACTGTACTGTTTGTTTGAGACCCAAAAGTAGCTCCACTTGGAATAACATCAGGCTTGGTTAATTTTGCGTGACTTCCATGAAATGGCGCTCATTCATTGGCGATTTGCGAACCTGCGATTTTGAGTCTAGCGCTTTCCCCGCAACTCAGTCAGACGCTTTTGGGGCTTGATTCTACACCTGGCTGACCTTTTCTCATCGCTCCACTTCTGTTCGCTATCTGGGAAAGCAGCGCAGGCTCCGAGGGCAAATGTTGACTTTTTTCGTCCTTGCTGTCATGAGTCAGGACTTTTCTATTCACAATTGAGTCCTTGAGCATGACCAAATTTCCTTTCTATTGATGGAAATGTTGCTTTATTCAGTGTAGGAAGCTGATTCGCACACGCCCCCTGTCCAGAGCAACTCCATTGGCAGGCAGGCATGATGTGTGCTAATGTAGTTTGACCATGGAATAAAGTTTGTCCATATCTTTTTTGCAGCCCTCCCGCTTCTCCTCGCCAAGGGTGACGTCTCCTTGTCCGCGATGCTGCCCAAGCTGGCCGTGGCCGCGCTCGTCCTGATTGATCTGGGTGAGTTTGAATGGGATCCTTTGCCAAGAAAGTCCTTGTCCGGCCAAATGAAGTCCATCCCAGCTCGATTGACGCTCTCTGTGTTGTTGTCACTGACAACAAACAATGATTGCGCGTCCATCATCGTGGCTGCAGCTGAGATCCTTTGCCAGCCGGTGGAGAAAAAAAAAAAGCCACGACGACGACGACGACGACGATGTTGTGAGAAAACTTTTCTCTGCTGGCAGCCCCAACCCCCCCCCCCAAAAAAAAAATACACCAAGTGTCTGGAAGAAAGAGAAAGGAAGCAAACTATTAGCACCGCAGGGAAGAGCAGAGGAAAATCCATCTTCATAAATCTCTTTTGCTCTGTGTGTCGATACAGAAAAGTTCACAGAGTGGTGGACAAAGTGTTGTACAGGGATTTATCTGGTCTCCGCGCAGACGTTTGTTTAAGCGCAACATTGGGTGCACGCTCAAATGTCTCCACCGGGTGGCGCAAAAAGCTTCCGGGGCTGGGGGCACGCTCAAATGTCTCGGGGTCACAATCAGGCTCAGTCATAGATGGGACATTTCTGGTCCCACCACTCACAAATTCGGGCTTCCCCTGGAAAATTTGGAACATCTCCCGTCAACTTGGTAACAATCCTCCACTGGCAGACTCTTGGCAGACTGTCTCAACGTCGTCATTGGTACATATTGTATGTACGGGGCGCTCTCGATACAACCAAAAGTTATCGTTATAGAGAGATTTACAGTTTCTACGAGTAAACGATACTACAGAGTGGGCCATAAACAGCTGAACTAAGTTCTTCACTCGCTGCCGTCGGCTGAATCACGGTTCATGTACAGGGTGCAGCATAGTGATACTTTTGGGGGGGAAAAACCGTGCCAAATTTGGTGGCTTTTCAACATTTTACCTCCTTCAAATTTGACAGAGCTGTGCCTTTTCTCCCCTGTTCACTCTTTCCCACAGCCATCAGCACGCGCTGGTGACACGCACAAAATGCGGTGCTATGAACCAAACACTGGCAGAGGGGTTTTCTTTTTCGACGCACCCTGTACATGAACGGTGATTGAGTCAGCAGCTTCGAATCACTCGTCACAAATGTAGTGTGATCGAGGTTCCATTGCAATGACTTTGTTGCTATTGTATGTTGCTTGTCACATTTGCAAGTGCCTTTTTTTGCTAGTTCCCTGGAAAGTCTTCCGGCCAATGTGTAGCAGTCACATGCATGAACCAGGACACTGTACTTTCCATCCCTCAGTGTGTTTGTGCTACGCACCAGACTTTCCTCTTCTTTTTTTTTCAAATTTTGAGTCTCTCCCTCCCCACTGAGCCACATTTGTCCACTGCCGAAGCACTAATCTCGTGCTCGACAGTCCTGCAATCCCGATTTTTGGTCCACCCTGTAGCTGCCCCTTTGTGGTGGGCTTTGGCCAGGCTTATTCCAAAGCTTCAGTGGCCCACACGCCTTTTTTGAAATGTACCTGTCAGAAGCATTCATTGAAGCAGCCCAGAAATTGATTGTTATTCTGTATGATTCCAATTTCTTTGGCAGAAATGTTTCATCGCCCGTTTGATCCCTTCAGCAGCACCAACATTAGTATGGAAAAGAGCGCATTTGCTGCTCTTTCTCTTCACCAATCTTGTTTCTTCTCTGCCTTTTCTCTGCCAGCAAAAAAGACTTTTCGCCTGCTGCTCGCGTTGCCAGCGTCGCTCTGTATGCAGTCTCCACAGTAGAAACGGCATTTGGTCACCCCTTTTTCGGTTGGGCGAGGAGAAATTCAGGCTTCTCACATGCTTTTCTCCTGCAGATTGGTGGGCCAGGGCTGAATCGGGGTTACAGGGTGGGTCAAGTGGAGTTGGAAGGTTCCACCACCCCATAGAAGTGAACAGCAATGTTGTTTGACACCTCCAAGGAAAGCTGAACTTGCATCAAGCATTTGAGCCTCCCAAATCCCGAGGCAACGTTGTTGTCTGTGCAAAAGGCTCCCAGAAAGTGTGCAGAAAAGGAAACTTTGCCAACTTGGCCAAATCGAATGTCGACTGTAGCACCACAACATAGCTCCTTTCATTGGCAATGGAGAGACAAAAAGACCAGCGTAGGGCGGAGGAGGAAGGGAAATATCTGAAATGTTGCTCATAATGGTTCTTTGGCAGTTTTTAGCAACATTAACCCAATTCTCAGGCTCCAAACGTTTGAGGTCGCGCTGACCAGATGAATCTGGAGGTCCTTGATCGAGGTCACCTTTGTGGCTTTTTAGAGAATATCAATGAAGGCAGCAGCAGCAGGAGAAAGGCAAAAAAGACACTCTGCACAGGTCCAATATCGGGCCGAGCGACGTAAATAACAAATACAAGTAATGTAATGATATCTTTTTAAAGCCTTCTGCTTTGCTCTTCTCTCTGGAGGGAGGCAGCGGCTGAGAAAAAAGAAATGTCTCCTCCTGGAGAATCCTAAAGGTTGGCCCAATGCTTGAACCCTCGTCCTCTTTTCTCTTGGCCTCTGACACCGAACACTTCCTTGCCAAAAACTGTTCCACCTCCAAGGGAGGGAGGGTAATTTTCAATTTGTAAACGTGTTGGAAATCGAAATGTTGCTTGAAAAAGCAAAGAAAATGGCCAATTCGATGAGGAGGACAGAGTGGACGTTGCTCTGCAGCTGCAACAGGGTGGCCAACACCTGGGTCTTGTCCAACTCCTAGATCAGAAGGGACGTGCCCGACGCATCATCAATGGACGACAAGTCTGTCACAGAGCAGGGAAGACACGCAGCTCATGACACGAGTCATGTCCAGATCTTGGACAAATGGTGTGGTCGAGCACAGCCGTCCCCGGTGCAGGGCCACCCGGTGCAGGGCCACCCGGTGCAGGGCCACCCGGTGCAGGGCCACCGGGCCTTCTGTGAATGAAACGACAATGGTGTCACTGGTCGACCGTCATGTTGCTGTCAAGCTGTTCTGTGTCAAAACCAATTCAACAGGAAACATAGCTACACGAATAGTGGAGATGCAGTCCAGGTTCTTGCGGACGTAGAAGAAAAGCCTTTTTGTCCACCACCACCCTGTAGCTGAGTACATGTCAAGGTCCATACCACATGCGAACTTATTGGCCACCACCCCGTGCGTGACTGCGTGCCAACGACCTTGTTACAGTGAACTTATGGGTCACCCTGTGCAAGAGTGGTATACTTTTTGTTGAGATCTTTACGACACGAGAATTTATGGGCTGTTACTCTGTATGTGAGTACATGTCCAGGCCCTTATCGCGTGTGAACTTCTCGGCCACCCTGTACGTGATCCGGGAAGGGAAGTTGGCGGTCACCCTGTGCGTGGGTTGTGGCCCTTGTCCTTGCCGCAGCAGACGAATCCCCATAATCTGTGTATGAAGCACCCAGTCGAATGTGCACGAGTGCAGCTGTGCAGGCCACGTAGACACATCTTGCTCTTGTCCTCCACCAATAAGGCGACACTCGAAGCGTTCCTGCTTGACCGACCCACACAGTCATTGTTGTTGTTATTGTATTGTTATTCCACTGCATACGCTAATAAATAGTCCAGAACTCAATTATTAGCTGCAGAGAGAGAAAAAAGAACTTTCTGGCCAATTACAGCTTCCGGGGAAAGCATGCAAATTTGCACAACACCGCCTGCAATTACCAAAACACGCAAAGAACATTTTTTTTCGCACAAATTGCAGGGAGCTCTTACATTTTTGCCAGCACTACTAAGAACTCTTCGTCCTTCTAGACCGACTTTTGCTTTTTATTTGCAGCAGCCACTCCCGTCTGTCATCATCAGGGAGCGGCGATCACGCTATAAAAATCCAGGAAGAAAAAAGTGCAGCTTTTTGGACCAAGGAAAGACGCAGAAGGTGTTGCCAGACACCGGAGGAACTTTCGTCATTTCTGCTGAATTTATTAACATATCAATGAGAAGCAGTTTCTGATGAAAATGCACAATTGCTGACTGTGTGACGCATAAAATAAGCTTTCTCTGTGGACCAACCCCGTCTGCAGTGCGAGCCTGGGTGCGGAGGTGGAACAGTGCCTGCCCACTGTGCCAGTGCTGGCCAAGTATGCACAGTGCAGTGCGGCCCATGGAGAACGGCCATGTCTTGGAGATCCTTCAAGGTCAGCTTCACACTGGCCAGGGCTGGAGGCCTTTGTTTACGGAGAGTCTGGCCATTGACATGATTGGAGTTGTCGTCAGTTCGACAGCAGCCCCAGGAACACGGCTGGGGATGGATCATCCCTGATGGATTAGGCGACTTAGCCCATGTCAGTCTCAAACAACTGCGGCGTGAGGGACAACACGGGCTGATAAGGCGTATCGGGCGGGCATCCCACTAGCTGATGACGATGACGATGTTTCGGACATTCGTCAGTCAATCGACCAACTCCACGATGATGATTAGTTGCCGGTAATTACGGGTCCATAGTAAACCAAGGACAAACTGTGGGGGATGGATCAGATCGTCCAACTTTGTCCAGGTGATCAAGGTCAGCTGGGTAATTATGATAATGACTGTAACATTCCTCATCACTGTCGAGTCCTCCCCGAGGAATCCCATTCGTTGTCCAACTCGTCGAGACAGTCCAATGACGAATAGTTTTACAATGTTCATCAGTGACCTCCTGATCAGGTGAACCTCTCGTGGCTGCCGCCCTTGTGCAAGGTCAGCGCCAGCCTGGCCATGTGGCCGTTCAGGTGGAGCCGACTCAGGAGGACAACAAAAATATGGATCACACTGTAAGCCTCGCTGCTGAGCAAAGGTTCTCTATTCTTTTGAGATCTTTTTACAAGTTTTTTTTTCTTCCTGGGCTATTCTACGCATGTCGGGCCAGCATGCAAGCTTGAAAAAAATGGACTTGCTACGTCCTTTAATTAGCAAGCATCTTCGCTAATGAAACTCGACATGACATTGCCAGACAGTGACAGGACTCAACTTCCTCAATGCCCTGTAAACATGGAAGGTGAAGCTGTAAAAAAATGTGAACTTTTTTATGAGCTACCCCGTACGTTCTCGCTGGAACATGCATTTTCTGCTCTCTTTTCTCACCTCTGTGGGGTTAATTTAATGGGGAGCGGCCGCTCCTCTATGGCCAGGGTGTTACAATGGAGGGAGCTGAGAGAGGAGAAGAGAAGTGCGCTATTGGAGAAAGGTTAGAGATTCATGGCCTTTCGCAGCCATTTTTCCGCTACTAACATTAGATACTCCTATAAAAGGGGGGGGGGCGACTGGAAGATGAGGGGGAGACTGGGGCTCCTCACCCCGGGGCACCCGGGGGGTCCAGGGATGAATCTGCCCAAACCCGGGAGTCACGCATCAACTGGCCCAAACGTGTGAGTGCCGACGGTGCTTGGGCGGCTTCAGATGAAACCGGTGAGCGGTTGTGAACCGACGGAACCCGACAAATTTGTACGTACCAATATCGTACGCTGACTGGGGCTGTTTCAGAGTTATGTCACAGTGTCTGAAGGATCAATTACTGGGCCGTCAAAAAGTCTTGTACCACCTTTAATTGCAACTGACTTTCTTCTTGGTATTAATCAGGATCAAGTCAGACATGGTAGTTTTGAAAAAAAAAAAGATTTATTCTATGTACAAAAATGAAAAATTATTTGCGAATTTAACCACCATTGGCTGCAATGACGGCCTGCACGAAGGCCGCATACACTGTGGAGATGTAGTCCTCTTCCATGTTCTTCCACTGCACCTCAACAGAGGCCTTCAAGTCCGCAATGCTGTTGTGGCGGACTCTGAAGGACTTGGACTCCACGTGCCACCAGATACTGTAGTCCAGTGGATTCAGGTCAGGGCTCTGCGGTGGCCGGAAGTCCTTGGACCAGAACTCCATGTTCTCCGCCATCTAGTTCTGGACACTTGGTCTGCACGATCACCGAGTAGTCAGCTACAGTGAGCCTGTACCTGCTCTTGAACCACTCGGGGGGCATCTTGTCTCCAATCCTTGAAGCAGACGACCCTGTCATTTGTTGATCACTGGATCCACGGTAAATTTCTTGACTTCTTTAAAAATTTCGATTTAAAAAGTGCAAATTTTCAATCAAGATTAAGAAGATTCCCTTTTGGTGACTGAAATTCCCACCTGACGCTCCCTGGACCAACAACGCCTACAGCTCCAGAAGGTCTCTTCTCTGGATTGCCATGGCCTGTTTTTGAGAGGTGCAGTCACAGAAAGAACTTGGCTGAGGTTCCCGGTGACAAAACCCCCACATGGTATCAAAGTTGCTGGTGAATTTTCCAAAATTGCCATATGTGAGATCACGTTTTTTTGACTCAGAGAGAGACAGAGACACAGTTTCTACTATATGTCAAAAAGTAGCAGACTCGACCCGCTTCGCTGGGTAGGTAGTACAGTAAGTTCCCCTTATAAGGTCGAACCCGTTTTAAGGCCAAAAAGATTCTAGCAGAGGTGCAGGCAGTTGAAGGTGAAGAAAACAACCAAGTGGTGGATGAGCTTGAAGAAGAGCCTCCAGGAGCCAGGGAAATTCCAGCAACCCTGAAAAACCTCAAAGAAAGGGCTGCAAAACTATGATTTTGACTTTTT
>JAAUXU010137815.1_pt1 | contig 10786 bp, 9 predicted proteins | sample 7278151 | NCBI WGS metagenome assembly JAAUXU01 (sample SAMN14350113, study PRJNA611818) | marine sediment metagenome | isolation source: surface marine sediment (1.8m) | place: French Polynesia: Moorea | collected 2018-08 | reverse complement strand
GACGAGACACGAGACATTCGAGTACTCAGACCATTTCAACAAAGTACGTGAGCACAGTCCAGTCCAGATCACCTTATCACCATAGTACGATCCATCAAATTTTACAGTAGAACACGCATTCAACGAACTGTACAGTAAGAACACAACATAACCCCACACTGCGCATGCGCGTGTGCACACTGCGCATGCGCGTACCCACATGGGCTAAATCACTGACAAATAAATTCCAGCCTTTTCAAATGGATGGCAAAGAAGTACTCCCTCTGTTCCGAAATAAGTGTCCGATTTGATGTTTGCAGCGGTATTACTGCACTTGATTTAGATAATTAAAATCTGTAAGTCTGAAATAATCTAGTGGTTGGCATTTTTCTTTGCTTTTTTAAGGGGGGGCTGAACTCGTGTCAATTCTAGTCTGGAAATAGACACAAATTAAATTCCTCATTTCAGACTGCTGGAAAGAATAACCTGCTATGATCAGAATACTGAGTAATTGATCCTGAAAATTTACTAGGATATCCATCTGATAGCATGGAGCCAAATCTCACTGATGATGCTCATGATTTGCTTGCTCATATGAGAAAGTAAAAGTTAAGTAATCCAGACAAGGACCCAAACATTTCACCTGCAATGAAGAAGCAATGACAATTGCATTAAAGAACCAAGAAATCTTTATTGGAACTGATAAAAGGTCATTTCTGGTGATTTTTGACGCATCAGACACTTTTTTCAGAACAGGTGAAGTAAGAATACGTGTGTTTTCATGCTGAAGGCGGACCTGGTTCAATCTCTTCAACAGCACTATGGGCAGATAGCTTTCCTGTGGAGGATCTTGGTGCTGTTGATCATGACGCAGGAACGGTTCTGAGCCAGTACACTTTTCTAGATAACCTCCGACGCAGAAGTTAGGAGTGTCAGCCAGCTCTCCCTCTGGCTGGCTCAAGTGTTCACCAGCTTAAGCCTGCTGTAATGGTTTAGACGTGACTCAAGGCCTAAATGAAGCAAAAAGTGGAAGAGACACCTTTTCATTAGGGGTGGGTTGGGCTCAAGCCTGGAAAAGCGGCATAAGAGAAAATGCCTCTGAGACTTTCATTGTTGAAGTGGGGTGAAGATACTAATACTGTTCGACATCATGGCAACATTTAAGTACCTGAACAAAAGTCTGGAAATAACACACCATACGTATACAGTCCTGGCTGTAAGTAATTGCGTCGGGCATGACGGCACCTCCTATGCTGTATTGAAACGTGTTGAAGTGGAATTCTGTTGTGGAATGTGTAGATGTAATACTGGGACACAATGTTGAGTACACGGGGTCAATTTCAAGGCTGCCCATTTGGTGTTAGAATGCTCAAAAGGAAGCCACCTGGAGGGGGGGGGCATGCCAAACAGAAGAGAAATTTGGCTATTTCAGGGGGTAAACATGGATGAAATTGGTTGAAATTTTCATGGGGGAATCCAGACCCCCTGGCCCACTGTTTCCACCAGGATCCACTCCCCAGGCCCTCCGGTGCTATGAGCAAGCATGCAAAAACCGGGTGTCCGGGTCGAGAGGTTGCTAGGTTCGGTGAAGCAGCAAAAAGAGAGCGACGGGGTGACAACTTGACAGGTAAACAAAACTCATCGACGACAGTCAGGAAATCTCAAGGCAGTCCAGATCGTCCCTAGCAGTAGTGAGAGAGAGAAGGCAGTCCGGGTTGCTGTCATCAGAACTAGCGAGAGAAGACAGTCTGGTGATTTGAAAACCAGATGGCCGTCATCAGCAGGAGCGGGAGAAGGCAGTCTGGATGGCCATCATCGGCAGGAGTGAGAGATGGCAGTCGGGACTCCGGAGCTGTGCAGACCCAATCAGACTCACCAGAAGCGTGAGAAGGCAGTCCAGATCTTGGCAGTCCACATTGAGATTTCCCGACTGTCGTCGATGAGTGTTCTTTCCATGTCAAAGTGTCACCCTGTCGTCACCCTGCATGCAAAAACCCTAAGGTTTTTGCTATGCCTGCTCATAGCGCCGGAGGGCCTGAAGAATGAATCCCCTTGGAAAATGTCGGCCTTTGGGTCCGGATTCTTGTATAAAGACTTTAGCCTATTTCATCCACTTTTACCCCTTGAAAAAGCCAAATTTCAATCCTCTTTGGCATGCCCTCCTCTCCACGTGTCTTCCTTTTGAGCATTCTAGCACCAAAATGGGCAGCCTCAACTCTGACCTGTGTACCCAAGTATCACAGCTACACGTTCCACATCAAAATTCCAACTCAACACGTTTCAGTACAGCGTAGGAGGTGCCGTCATGCTCGACGCAGTGACTGACGACCAGAACTGTATGTGCACTATGAACAGCAGCGAAGCCTCAAGGAAAATAGCCGAACTTGTCCGGCATCATTTCTCAGTTTGACTGACACCCTTAGTGGAAGCACTTGAGGTTGATGATCCTTAAGTCGAAGTACTCGTTCCGGTCTTGGTCTTTCGCCAATCTGACTGCTTCTGCCTCTTTTAGACGGGGCTATTTGTCTTCTTGAGCGGAAATATAGCTTAACAGTCCAAAACCGAGAGGACTCTTTTTTTTACCCTTCCTGTGGTAGGAGATGGACACCAATCTGTTGTCGGCTTCGGGACATAAAGACCAATGCATTGAGAGGGGAAACTGCGCCAGTCACTAGTGAGCTGCAAGGTAGTTTTTAAAAATGTCCAGTCTTAAAAAAAGAACAGTCACATCCCCCTATTTTTGCATTGAAGGATTGGAAGGGTGGATCGCTCAAGTTTGGATCTTAAAGGGAGTTTCGGAGGTGAAATAAAGTTGTTCCTTTTCATATGACTGACTGAGGATATGGGATTATGGCAAAAACCTTCGGAAAAAACGCTGATTCAGATTCTAGTTGGCAACCCTGACAGCCAGCTAGCAAGGAGTGTCAGCAGGCAGGTCAGCCTGGTCGGGGTGCACTGTCACGATAGCACTTGGAATGTTTGCGGAATGTATTGCATAGGACCTGACTGACCCGCATGAGTTAGGTTGGTCAATCAGAAGTTGGAATAAAATCTTTCTAACACGTGAAATACCCTGATGCTAAGAAGTAAGAACTGCAGTTTCCGTGACTACAGTAATGTTGCTGAAGATATTTTCCTTATGTTTCAATTGAATGGCAGGGAAGCCCGTTTACAATCCATTAAAACTGTTGCACTATAGAGGTACGGAGATCCATGATAGATCACTTGTTATGATAGTCTCAATGCCCTTCTGATACACACAGGGGTAGGGAATCAATCGCGGCCTAAATCGATATAGTAGTCAGCGTCGTCGTAGCCAAAGGCTTCAAAGTCGTACTTGAAGTGGTTGTACAGCTTGCGGATGAGATCTTTAGGCAGCTGCTGGAAGTAGGACTTGGCTAGGCCGACCGTGAACCCACCGGAGCTGGCGTGCTCACGATGGTGAAAGTCTTCCACGTTGCCGAAGCCGGTCATGCTCCTGAAAAGCAGCAACATCAGCGTGTCCAGCTTGAAAATTTCGCACCTGCTGTGGCAGTGTTGTCTGTATGCCTGATATGCAGCAGATCTCTCGCCATGGTCTCCATCTTGCCGATCATTGAGTAGTCGATCCTGCAGAAGTCACAGTTGAACTCGAAGAGGCGGCTGAAGTGCGGATTGTTCACGGAGCCGTCAAGAAGCAGACGGACAAAGACCTCGAACGATGGCTGGTCTGTGGGCAGACTAAGATTTCTCTGGGCCTCCAGCACCACCGATCGAACGGTGATCACCCGATCCATGTCAATTATCTTATCTTGAAAGCTAGAAAAGTTTTTCACTTTTGACCAGTGAGCATGGGCACATTTACAGTCTTTTGGGGTTGAAAGTATATTGTGCTTATTCTATGCTGATACTGTGTGTTTCTGAAGTTTTGGGCCTATTTCGCAACCCCATTTCGTGACCCCATCCCTGCGATCAACATGTAGGACAATGGAACAGAACCACTGGGCTACCGGGTGTTTAACATTTAGTCACCAGTGGACACTCGACTGATCGATGCTTGCGACAACACAATTGCGACATCCTGATTGAGATGAAAGCAACATGCACAGGTAATAGAGACTTCGGACTATGAAGTTGTCTATACAACATATAATCTTGATACGGAGGTCTGAAACCTTTTAAAAATAGTCGCTGGAGCTGAAATGGCAGCTGAAACCTCGCACATTTGATGCATAGAAGATACAAAAATGAACCGATTCGAACTTTGCTTGTCCGAAGTTTTTTAAAGAAGTTTACTCAAGATTAGTGTCTTTTAATATCATTTCAAACGTTTGAGAGTGCAACCATGGTGAGTGGTTGCGAGGACATGGTGAGCACTTAATTCCTCACCCTGGGCAAAAAATCTTGCCTGAAAGCTTTCGATGCGAGTGAACTTCGATACAGAAAAGATGTAGGACAGATGTCACCAAATATTTAATTCATAAAATAACCAATCCCACTTACAGTGAGATTTTGATGCAATGAACGTATCTAGAGGCTAGAGTGAACGTATGTAGACGTTTCATTCTAGAGGCTGCTGATGGCAGCCTCTAGAATGAAAACATTCCTACATCAAAGTTCGGCTATATTGGATGACTAGGAGAGGTACCCGGCATTGCTTGGGTTATCATAAGACTCGCCGTAATCCCTCCCACCAGCGCGGACTCGAACCATTGCTGAATACGGGCTTAGCGCTCAACACGAAGCTAGTCTTGCCTCGACTCGAAGCTGGCAGACTTGACCTACTTTGCTGGGACCATGCACTTCGTGCCATCAAATTTGGTTGCTTCCTTGGCCCCTAACTTGCAGTTCACCCTCAGAATTGTCGAGGAACAGCCAACTGTGCTTGCTTTTTTGTGATTCAAACTTCCTTGACCCACCGGTTGACGAACTTATTCCTGCACCCAACCCAAGACCCCAACCCTGACAGAAAGTGGCCTAAAACATTCCCCCCGTCACACTGATTCAGAATATATATGGTCTTAGGGGTCGACATCCTATGGTTATCATGTGAAAACAGGACAAAAAATCAACTTTTTTTTATGTGTAGGTATAGATGTATGGCATATGGAATATACTTGGTGTAGGGGAAAGCATCATATGTCATACCTGGTGATGTACCATGAAATTTCATTCAATGATCGCAAGAATATGAGGCATGGCAGGACTTCTAACTTTTTTAATATTTGGAAACTTTGTATTTGTATTTCCTTCTCTATTGTTTATATTATCCTCCCTATGAGTATTACCTTGAGACCAACTTCAGAAATGGATGCCTGATGAAGACAATGGAGAAGGTCCTTTGCACGACCTTCCTGCGATTCTCCTCCTTCCAAGTGATGGGCAGACCTAGCTGTTCCACCATGTGCTTGTGGAACCACGATTTACCGGCCACTTCTATGCTGTGCTTGAATCCAGGAAAGGCATTGGCTATACTGCGGAGCCAGAAAGTGCTTCCAATCTGATAAGGATATCCACGTTAGGGTGGCTTCTTCACTGCAGATCTGGGAGAATATTTACCAGGGGGCGAGGCTAGGCCCAGGAAAGCCAAAGCACTTGATTGTGCTCCAACTTGGTACTGCGCTCTGCCTGCTCAAAGATGTTGCTAGGTGGCTATGTTGCAAGAGACGGCTGGGTGGGGGGAGGGGAGGAATCATCTCTGCCAGCAGCGCTCTGAGAAACTCAGATTTGAAATCTTATTTTTAAAACTGTAGCTGCTGAATGCTTTTGCAAGACATAAGATTTTTGATTTATTAGGCAGATTTTGAACTTTATTTAGTATAATCCCAAAATTAAGGGGAAACTCCATTGGTTGCCCAAAAGGGAGGGTGGGAAAGTGGGTTAAGCAATTACTAGGAATGCAATAGTAGTGAAGTTGTGGCTGGCACATCTCTGAGTGAGATTCAGTGACTGGACACTGCATCAACCTGCACCTTGCTGTGAAAAATGCACAGCAGTCAATGACATGTCCTTAAATAAAGCAGTCTTGTCAGTAGAAGTAATATTATGACAAAAAAGGAAAAGTATGGCTAGGAAAAGCTCCAGTAGCAGAGTCAGAAGGAAAACCTTGTTTGCATACAATTTGATGGCAGAAAAGATCTGATCTTGGAAAAAGTTGGAAAAACAAAGGTGTAGTGATTTGTTTGTTGGAGCTATGCCTAAAGTGCCCTGTTCACTGGATTGTTTGCGTGGTGCACTTTAATGGACTGCCACATCAACACCCGTTCAAGCAATATAATGGAACATCAACAGGGCCTGCTACATTCACTGGGCCCACTGGCAAGGCAATGGAGTCTTTCAAGCTCAAAACAGTTGTGCAATTTCAATTATTGAATGGCAAGGTCACCCCAGTCAATAAGGCAGTCTATAGAGGACTGAGCAATGACCAAAAGTGCTCACATGACATATGTCTTGCTGGGTCAGGAGGTTGAAGGAGTTCACCACAAAATTGGCACAAAAATTCCCTGGCAAAGTTCATCAGGCAAGATGGGTTACAGCTGCTCACACTATTCTCCGGCTTTATATGCAAGAATACACCCCTTCCTATAAGTTAAAGAGACTAGCTGGGTATGATATGAATGTGTATGCTCCCTCATTCTTTAAGATCAAAACTGACCATTATGTCTTCAAGGGCACAAACAACTTTTGGTTTGCCATGCAAAAAGCAAATAATTTTCTCACTGAGGAGGAGAAGGTATTGTCTGGCCAGTTTTAAAGAACAATAGCTACTTCTGTCACCCAGAAAGCATTCTACTTTGTGCTCGGAATGATGACTGGTTTGTAGCAAGAAAAAAAGCTGTGAGTCTTATCCAGACCATTAGAGGGATGATCTTCCCTGGAGTAAGCCACTTTATTCTGCCCACTAATACCAACTTTGGGGCAAGTGACTACTTTGAAATGATTGATTTTGACAAGGTTCAGCCTTCCTAGATTACAGAATCCCCCTTCACAGAGACATACAGGGTTGCAGGATGTAAGTCCCGAACACTAATGCACACAAATCTTTTTTGTTACATTCATTGACCTGTTATTTGCCTATGTGCTTCCCTTTCACCTTCACAAGATTGTTCAAAGTTTGAGGCTTTATCTTTGACCATGCCTCTTTGACATTTCTAGTAAAAATAGTCAGAGGCCATCAATTAGTTTACACCCTGTACACGGAGGTCAACTTTGTCAACAGAGAAAGACTTGCGCTTCCAGACATTCCATGTCACAGTCAAAACATGGAAAGGGTTGCGGCAGATGTCACACGAGTGTCACTGTATGCCAACTCATGAGAAGAGGCAGGAGATCTTATGACTGTTACTTCATGAAAGCTAGTGTCTTCTGATGCCGGAAAATCACACTTTCTTTAAGTGTGCAATCAAAGAGTTGCACATTAGGCTGCCCAAAAACATCAGGAGGGTGGGTGAGAGGGTTTTTTACAGCTTTTTACTAAGTAAACTCCAATATCTGCTTAATAAATAAAAAATCTTATGTATTGCCAAAGTGTTCAGCAGTCACTGTTTTTTAAAAAAACTTCAAATCTCAGCCCCTCAGAGCACTGTCGGCAGCGATGGTGCCCTCCCCCCCCCCCCCCCTTTGCAACACGGCCACCTTGCAACATCTTTGGGCAGGTAGAGAGCAGTTCTAAGGTGGAGCACACGCTTGGGCCTTCCTAGGCCTAGCCTCACCCTCTCGTAAATGTGCTCCCAGATCTGCAGGAAAAAACCATCCTAATCCATGTACAGCGATCTCCGGATATTCGTCCTATCCAGGTTGAAAAGCTAAAACCAAATACTCTTACGGAATGAAAATGCCCCACTCAATGGGCGCTCTAGTAGTCGATATTCCACACGTTGAGACGAGACCATGGCAGTGTGCTGGGACAGACAGAAGGTACCTTCTGAGGCTATATTGTTCCAGTCTTCAATACGAATAGAAAGGTCGTATGGGACAACGCAGTACACGACATACCAGAGGGTAGTACTGTTACATGCAAGGGTTTTGCCAATACTGGCCTGTCTATTCACTACCGTGCGTGTGATATGCTGACACTCCATAACACAGTGAAAAAGAGCGAGTATGAAAGAGCGGGATATAAAGTGAGAGGGAGCAAGAGAGCGAGTGAATAAGAGTAGGATATACAGAAAGAAAAAGTGTAAGAGTGAGAACACCAGCTCAGCCATCCCTGTCAGCCCAGGTCGGCCCAGGTCAGCATATGCAGTGACGGCGTGCATGGGCTCCACTCGAGCTTTCTCATGAAGACGGCAAAGATGTTCAAAGCTTTCATAATGGTAGTGCTGGCAAAGCCCTTGGGATAAACTACAAATAACTAGCGCTCACGCGCTCCCCACTTTGTCGGGGAGGAAGAATCGCAAAATAAAAGCAGGGAATATAAACTGTGATTTGCTTAAGTCAATTCTACTCTCAGTCGCGCCTCAAAATGGAGGCTTATTCATCTTGGTTGATGCAGTGCCAATATATTCCATCTCGAGGACCATTGCTACAGCCTCGATCAAGTCCCCGGGGAACATTGCTTTTAGTGAGAGCACTTTTTACACTGGTAAAGATACTTGAAGACAGACCATCTGCGGCCCGCAATAGGCCTGAGAGGCCTTCGACATGCAGGCGGCAACGTTTAGTAGAGTAGACATATTTTGACTGCCTTGTACTCTGCTCAACTTCAGCAGGAGACACAGTCAGGCCGAGACAATAAGAGCGCTATTTACGACATCGTGTGCCATTATTACTTCGGAGTCACCTCTAAACGCGATCTCATCCCGACGGCACAAGCTACATATTATTGGACGCACTTTCGGCATGCGTCAGGAAGCTGATGCCATAGGCAGACGCCATTGGAGATTCTATCGTTGTGTGTGTAAGTCAGCTGAGCTTGTTAACATCAGAGAGGTTAGCCCAGGATGAGTAGTTAGCTCGGGATATTTTAACTTATGATGAGTAGGGTCAAATTGAGGTAGTTTTACTGTCTCTGTAGCATCAGAAGCATCAGATTCCAACCGTATGCCGAAGCAATTTCGAGCTAGTCCGTGGCCCCACCCCACCCGAACGGCTGCAGCCCAACCCGACCGGAGCCCGAAAATATAAGCGGACCCGACACACCGCTAGTGTGTACCCTCGCCCTTTTCCCTGGTGCTGGATAATCGGCGCATCCGCCGTATCGGCGCTGCACTGACTGCGCCGTTTATTCGGAGTGCACTGCGCTTCCTCCAAGCACCCTCAGTGCCGCTCCCTTACCTTGGGAATGAGGCAGTACGTGAAGTTATAGGGATATATCCAAAGGATCCAACTGTATGCTTGAGCCACCCTGCTTATGTTTGCTACTTCTTCACCGTGTTCGGCACAAAACTTCCTCAGCCGGACTCGCCTCTCCTCATAGGACTCTCCCAGAGCCAACTCGGGGGTCCCCGAGTTGTCCTCCAGGGCGCGACCTTTGTCCTCAGCCAGGAGAGTGAAGTTGAGCGTCACCAAGGCTAACATCAGAAGCGCTGGAGGTGCAAGACTTTTCAGATGAAGTCTCGGCGTTCCATGGCATAAAAATGAAGCCGTAAAGGGGAATCCACGGGAAGTCACTGGTTGTCTCAAGTGTTTGCGTCTGGGAGGTCAAGAATGGCGCCATTTTATGTGCATACACGAAAAGATAAGAGGTGAAAAATTGCGATGCAAGAGCCAAAAGCGAATTTGTTTATGCAAAACGGCATTCATTTTCTCCTTTTCTTGGGTGGAAATGACTTTCACCTGCTTGGGGACTTTTCATGACTCACTTCCTAACGTTGGGTACAGAATCAGTATGGTGAAATAGTCGCTGCCACAGCTCATGAGCTTTCTAAGAGCTGATGCATGACCCCCCTTCCCCTACCCCCGAGCACACATACAACTTGGTTCATTTGCATTTGTGTCTGGATATGATATCACCGGACCTGCTCCAAGTGTTTCAAAAACATTGGCCAAACTGTTGACTTTGCATCGTCGCAAAAAACTTGGCACACTATCGACATTTTTGACCTCTTAGACTCTTCCCGTGAACCACCTTGTGCATCTTACCTAAGAAGGGCAGTTCAATTGTGCGCAGGGCTCCAGCACAGCGTATGGCTGTCCTCCTCAGCCTGACCATCAACACCATGTCTCTTTTCAGTCACTCTCCCCTGGGGTCTCCCATGCTGGTCGACCAAAGCCTCAGGGATCAAGTCTACCGGTTCAGGCAGGACAGGCGTTTCAACGCACGAGTTGTGACGAACTCATTGAGCATGTCTGAAAAAGCTTAGTACACGACTTGACCCGATTGGTTGGGCCACGTGAGAAACACTTGTCCATCCATTCTGGCAAGTGTCTTTGCAAAGACACTCCTGGCGTTTCAACACAGCCTGCTGCTAGTGAACTCTTGGAGTGGGATCAGCTGCGCTTTTTTTCCTGGAGTACGAGCAGATTTGCATCATCCTTGACACTTTGGGGAAGGTGGGAAGTGTCGTTTTCACGCAGGCCCAAATATAGCTGTTATCCGGGTGGATCCAGCTGCAAACACGTAAGTGTCCGTCTTTATTGACCCTCTGGCCACAACTGATCTGAACAAGATTCAAAAGACCGAAGCTTTTGTAAACTGAGTGTCCTTACGAAAGAGATACAGCGTAAGCGACCCAGGACAAAGTGCTCATACCCAAGCAAAGTACGCTTACACCAAGTCTTAAAGGTACGTGCCGCGGAGCTCGAGTAGGAGTGGCCGAGTAAACTTAAAACTACACTCGTTCTTAATGCTAAAGATATGATATAATTGGCATCGTCTGAAACAAAT
>JAAUXU010066742.1_pt1 | contig 10791 bp, 16 predicted proteins | sample 7278151 | NCBI WGS metagenome assembly JAAUXU01 (sample SAMN14350113, study PRJNA611818) | marine sediment metagenome | isolation source: surface marine sediment (1.8m) | place: French Polynesia: Moorea | collected 2018-08 | reverse complement strand
TTCTCCCCCCCCCCTCCGCCAACTCAACCCAACCCAAACGTTGATATCGAAAACTTTTCTCCATGAAAAAATCAATGGAGGCTTCACACTTTTATATGGCAAACCAAGTGGTGTCTGGAGAATTCTGCTTGGCAGCCGAAAAAAACAGTTGAGAGAGCTCACGTGTAGTATGTAAATCAGTTGGAAGAATTATAACCCCATCTCTTTTCCTCCTGTCTTCTAATATTTCGTTGCAGCCCGAGTCCATCTTCACTTCCAATTATATTTCTAGATTTATGTCTTGGCTCCTCCTCTGGAGGTTCTTTGTTTCGTCTGTCTGGATGACGTCACTTTAATCTCCCTTCAAAGAAGTCATCCAGGCCATTTAACTCCAGATAAATTGGACCAAGGCTTTTTTCTTTCTTCCGTCAATGTTTTTTTTTCTCCAGGCCTTTGAAATTAACAATGGATTTTGGGGGGAGAAAACGAGGATTTGCAGCCTTTTTTTTCTCCCTCATCCTCCGAGGTCAGAAAAATTCTCCTGCCTTCATTCTTGAGGCGTCTGCTAATTGGTCGGGTTAAATTCTCCGACCCTTTGCAAAAGTCCAGCCGAGTCCGGGCGAGCTCGGGGGGGCCGAAAGAAAAACGGGGCCGGTAAATGATTGTTTTGTGTGAGGGAAGAAAAGAGGAACACGAAGAAGTCGTCCTCGTTCCTCGTTACCTCGCTCGTCCGCTCGCTCGCGGCCGTGATAGATTTATGACCGAGGTTTCGCTCGTCTCGTGCGGACGCGAACGGCGCGCGCGCCGCGGATGATTGACTTGGGATGCGCAGATCTCGCAGCTCCTCCAGGATGATCAGGTGGACGAAGAAGTGGTCACAGGAATCATTTTTAACAATCTGTCAAAGCCGCTTGCCAAATTTCCCACTAATAATTCATCCCACGCGTAGAGCGAGAGCGAGAGCGAGCGCGGGCGGCCAAAGAGCTCGCTTTAAATTACAAATTCCCATATAGGCGAAGACAAAGCAGCTCCTTTTTTTTTTTTTCGAACAGGTGACGCCTGAGAGGGGGCGCCAAGGGGAGCCAGGGGGGCCTCTTCCCCCTCCCCCCCCCCTTTGTACATACACGAAGTCCGTCAAGTTCGTGCACAGGGGGAGAAAACGGGCACGAATGCAGAGGCGGGGTCGTAAATAGCGATTCCGCTGACAGAAATGGGACTTTTGAACGCGAATGATTGGCGATGAATGCAGCGACTTCTTGGCTTCGCTTATTATAACAGCGATAAAGCGGAAATTTATATAGCGGCGCATCTGCTTACTACGATAATTGCGCCGCCGCCGCCGCCGCCGCCGCCGCCGTTGACGACGACGTCGTCGACGACGACGACGACGACGACGACGACGACGACGACGACGACGACGACGACGGACCGGCGGCCGGCGCACTAACGAGCTGAGAAACGCTGGCGCAAAAAGGGGCGATAGATTCATTACTGTGTGGCGCATGCGCCAACTGGCGCAATAATTATACCCACATGCTAATGACGCCCATAACTTTCCGCAGGTGAGACCTTCTCTATCGCGTCCAGGCCTCTCTTTGTCTCTTTTTTGGGCGGAAGAAGAGGGGGAAAAAACTGCCCATAAACAAAATCTCTTGCAGCACAAGCGAACTTCACGCTTCTCTCTCTGTCTCTCTCTCCTCCACCCCGTGAGCTACGAATTTTAATTTTTTTTCTTACCTGAGCGAGAGCGTGAATCATAAAACACTGTGGGACAGGAGAAACATCAATATTTATGGTCCTCTTGCGTCTTCACACCTTTTCCACCTGCTCGCGTGTCTTCGTACCTTTATGGACAGTCGAGATGTGTGCCAGAGATTAGGCAAAGAGGCCACGATTTCCACCTATCAATTATCAGACCCGGACAGACTCTACGCGGCTGCAGCTGCTTTGGAAAGTTCCAACGAGCTCACAATGGAAAGTCAGAGAGAGAGAGAAGAGGAGGAGGAGGAGGAGGAGGAGACGGCCCTGATGTGACTGACTTTATGATCTGGTGAGGATTCGAAAGTTTAATCTGGAGGCAGCCACAAAAGTGAATCAACGTCAAAGAAGGGTTGACGATGACACCGGACTTGTCTGCTATTATTTCTGGCTCAAAGTGTCGACCAGAGAACAGCCTGGACTGATGCATGGAAATCCCTGGAAAGATGTTGCTGCTTCTGTCACAGACAGTGGAACAGTGGTGGATCAAAACAACTCTTCTTACACCTGAGCAGAAGAAGAAGGAAATTGCGTTGGTTTTTTTTTGCACGCAGACTTAAATTCGTCAGTTCTTTTTACCGGATGTGGCAAATTAGACGCATAAATCAAGCAAGTCACAGAACTAAAGCTGCTTCTTTATGAGAAGTTCAGCGTGCGATTATGAAGAGCCTGATTTGACAGCTGACTAAATCCCCGAAGCCAAATCCAGCTTAGCGGCAATTACGAGAGGTCTTGACCCCCAGGTAGGAACATGATTTAGGCCGATTTCACAACGAAAATTTACTCAAGGATTTTTTTTCTTTTCTGTCCAGTTGTGCTTTTTTTTGGTGCTGAGACCAGCAATAAACGCTTTGAGGCAGAAAAACTGAACAGAAAGGGAGGGAAAAAAAGGGCTGAGTGAATCAGCAGAATTGAATGAAATGCAACACCGATTTCCAATTTCCGATTCATCTGTTCTCGCTTTTTTTTTTTTTTTTTTGAGCGCGCGTTGTGTGCGAAAGCGCGCGCGTAATTTAGTTGATCCCCTCGGACGCATTAAACCATCTGCTGCAATAAAATTCGTCGGGACCCCTTTTTTTTATTCAGTCAAAGACACGCCACATAATTCACCGGCTCAACGCGCCCGGTGACCCCGAGAGAGAAATGGATCGACGACCCTTCTTCTGCTGCTTCTTCCTCGCTCGCTCGCTCGCTCGCTCCCCTCCTGCTTTGCCAGACATAACAGTGAAAAATGCTGGAAACTTCTCAAACATGTGTCTGGCAACGTCCGTCATGAGTTTGCAGGGGCAAAAGTACACGTGGACATAACCCACGACCAGGATCTGGGCGAACCAAGTCAACTTGGGACGAGCAGGTGGCCAAGTCGGAGTTGGGCTTGGCCGAGCCAGACCAGGACAAGGAGGTGGAGAAGCCTAAGTTGGTGCAGGAGAGAGAAAATGGCAACATTTGCAAATGTGTGCAAATGCAGTCAGAAGTGTTGGAGGTTCACGTCCTCTGTGCTACGTGATGCGTCGGATCCTGAATCAGACGTTTGATGAAAAGTGGGAATGCTGGACAAGCAGTTTTGGGGCACCCACGACAAAGCAGCTGCTGGAGATCTCAAGGTGGCCTTGGACAGCTCGACCGCGGAGGTGACCTCGTACAAGGAGGTCTCGAACTGAGGAACGCCGAGAAGAAGAAGTCAGGCCTTGGACGACTCGATCTGGGCCATTCTGAACAAAGCTTCACCACTTGCGGACATCCAGGCGCTTCAAACCCTCATCCACGCTCACACCTCCACACACGTGATCCTCCACAGAGCTCAGAACGGCAGTGACTTCAGCGTGAATCACAGCTGATTAAACTGGCAATAGCAAAGGTTGTGCAGAATTATTTTTCGGACATCTGCGTGGGCGAAGTGAGCAAGGAGCTGCAGAGATTCTGACCCGATTTCCACCACATGACCGTGCTCTGCTGAGCGCATTGTGACAATCAAGATGTTGCCTCAGTGCCACCAGATGACGCCTCCTCCCACCCGGAAGAGGCACGGGCCGTTGGGGAACGACCGCATCAGCGACAGCACGGCCGACTAGCACTCCAGGCTCTCCAACCGCCTTGATTGGCTCTCGACTCGGCGCCGATCACGGGGGCCTCGGCAAAGGCTCTGAACTGCTGCTGCATCCGCAACATGGGGCACTCAGCCGGGAAATGGTTCTTGGTCGCAGCCGATGCTTTCGGAGACATAACGATTGTCAACTTTTGAACGAATCGACTCACACTTATGCACGTACGTACTCTAAGAAGGTCACATTGAAAAATGAACCTGCTACATCTGGCAGCCGTTCGACATGTGACAGTGTGCATATAGCACTATGTACGTGTGGACCGTACAAACCATATTCAATGAGACTCAACTGTAAAAAGGTCATGACTTTTAGAAGACCAGAGGTATGGATGGACCTGAGCTTTTCCACTGTAAAGCTAGTGAGTATCATCAACTCTTTAACTGAACAGAGCTAATCTATTCCACTTGGGGCGCCCACAGCAACCATTTTTTGTGTAGCTCCCACTCTCGAGGGGAAAAGTTTTAGTACTTTTTTACAGTGCTCTAGAGCCATCATGCCAGCATTATAGGTTTGGGCTTGTTTCAAGCTAAGGGGTAAATGCTATCTTGTGTAAGCAAACGACATCAAATGTTTGTGGGTTAGAGTAACAAATTAATAATTAAACTTCACTCCTTACTATCTCAGATATAAAAACTTTCTTTTAAAAGCTATTCCTCTCATGCCATATTCTTAAAAAAAAACTTTCTCCCTGGTCTTGGATCACAGGTACAGAACACTATGTGAGGGTAAGTACCCCCCCCCCAGCCATAAGCTTTAATCATTTTAAAGTTTGAGACGGACTACATGGTACTTTTACATACACACACACTCATGTACGCACACAGACACCAGATCTGCACTGACCTTGATATGTCCATCTGAAGAAGCTGCTACATTAAGCCTGCCAAAAGAAGATCCAGCTTCACACTAGCAGAAGGTGCCGCTACAATAGGCGTCCACTGTCCTTTAAGGCCTCCCTCCCAAATTTTGGCAACTCTGGAGTACAGTCAGGCCTGGATTCGCCGATCCTTTTTTATCTATCGTCGATTGAGACTTCTTCTCACCGTCACTCAACGCAAGAAGCAGCTATGAGATGTTGATGATTCCACGCTCGTTGGCTGCTGAAACAAGGAGTTGATTGAAAAGTCATGCAGACCCGACTCACTCAACTTGGCCGAGAGTGACACCAACCAGAGCGTGACCACGCTCGTGTCACTGACTTCTGCTTCTGTCTAAATCGAGACTCGACTGTACTGAGTCTCTCCCCCCCCCCCTCCAGCACCTGTTACTAATTGTGCTCGTAGGAAACCTCTTGTACCAGCACATGTGGGTCTTTCATGTGTGAACAAATTGTTCTTTCTCGGGTGCGCACGCGCACGCGCACGCGCACGCGCACGCGCACCGAAGAACAACAACAACAAAAAAGGAGAGTCTGACATGTGTTGAATGACAGCCTCGTACAAAGGAATCATTCTGTTTTGATGGTCTAATCTGTTTCCCCTCTTGACAAGAGCTCAAATTTCTATGGGGTCCCCTCAAAAAAAAAAAAACAAGGATTGCCATTGTCCTTTACTCTTATTGTATGCAGACGCTAATGAATTGTAGGTAGAACAATGAGTGTTGTTGTGACGACAAGATTAGGCAATAACAGTGTCGTAGAGAGAAAGCAAAAAAAGTTATCACCCCTAGGGAAGACCGCTGTCATGTCGATGGCCTCGATCAGATCACTGGTGCATATCAGATCAGTCTCACGTTGCACATCTCGGACGCTGAGTTCAGTGTCGGCGGTGGCCCCCGCCAAAAAAAAGAGCAGCAGCAAAAGCATTTTATGCAATTTGTCATAGAGATTGTTGCACTTTTGGGCCACTTTCAACACCTGATATCTCCCCTTCTTTCTCGCATCGTGACAGAATGAGCAAAAAGGTGGTGGGGGCGATCGCATTGCAGCAGCAGCGGCAGCAACACCCGCGCCAGCCAGCAGAGATAAGAGATCAAGTTATACTTGAGATGCATTACGCGCGATTCCCCGAAAAAAAAAAGAGAGAGGAAGAAGAAGGCTGCTCTTAATTCTCTGCTTGTCCATCAGAGGTCTGCCTCCTGCCTCTCCAGCAGCTCCACGTACGTGTGCGGAATGCCTCACATGTGGACGGACGGACCTTTCCCCAAAAAGGGTGGCCATTAACACGGGAGAGAGGGAGGAGGAGAGAGACCCAGGCGGCATCACTTTCTTTTCCACTTCTCATTTGGCCTGATGGTCAAGATCTCTAAAGAAAAAGGTGCAGCAGCCGTCCCTGGGGCTGCCTTATTTTATTTCCCCTTTTTTTCTGGCCCAGAGAGAAAGCAGACAAAGAAGGGGATTCACAATGATGGCAGCTTTCAACAGGCTCTCCCGGAAGAAGAAGAAAAAGAGGAATTCATTTGGTAATTCGGAGCCCCTGGAAAAGCCTTTCTTCTCGCGCAAATAATAAGTCTTCTTCTGGCGTCGTCTTCTCCTCCCCCCAATTTGAAGGTCTTTTAGACATTGTCTGACCTGTCAGAGGCAAAGCCAAACTCATTTGACGTGGCTGTCGACGACTCAAAGGGTCTTTCACGTTTGTTCCTCTCTGTTTTTGTCACTTCTCAATACGTTTCTCCACGTTCGACGTTTCCCGGATTTCCTTCTGAGCTTGACAGAGAGACAGGAGAGACTGAGGGAGGAAAAGTTGGTCTCGAGCTCATCAAGGCACCAAAGTTCGTAGAGAAGATGTCATGTCCTCGGTTTGGTCATGTCAGCCCTCTAAGATCGGATTTTCTTCTCTCTCCATGAAGATGTGGACAAGGTACGCAGAGAAGAATATGGTCCTCTTTCCTCGGAGGCCAGAAAAAGGACTTTTTTGTCCTTCACACCAGCATTCGCTGCGTAATCGACTCGGGAAGTGAGTGAGAGAGAGAGAGAGAGAGAGAGCGAGAGAGAGCAGTTCTGGAGCTTCAGTGCAGTGCAGAGAAGCAGCTACAGCAAAGTCTCCATCGAGATTTATTTCCGGGCATGACTAACAAAGTCGACTGGAGACGTCCAGACGATCCAGCCGGGCAAGTCAGGACGGACCACCAGTCCAAATCTGGAGGCCGGCGCAGGCCCGGGCGGCCTCCATCGACGGCTGCTTCACACACGCCGTGATGAACGAGCTTGGCTCTCCTCCATTAGCGAGCCATGAATGCGATATCCCACTCAGTGCAGCGCGTCACTCGGTAGTAAAGCCAGATATCACCTACATAAACGTGAGCCTTATACGCGTTTTATGTCGGAGAATCATCTCTGCACCACAAAGAGTTGAAAGTGCACCCGCGCCTTAAGACTTGACAACTCCGCATGGGGGCTGCAGACTTGATGAAGCCATAAACGTTTTCAGAGATGAGATGGATTGACATGATTTAGCCTCCTCCTCCAGACCCGGACACAAAGACTCATAAACCCGGGCTGATTTATTTTACAAGCAGCGCCTGCGCAAAGAAAATGCAGATTTTCTGCTGCACCAAAACCAAAAGCTTGTTTTTTCTCTTCTCTCTCTCTCTCTCTCCCTTCTCCTCCCAAGTGCATAAATCACTTCTGGTCGCAACAAGAGCGTTAAAGTCACCGCCCCGCGTGTCAAAACGCGCAAATATGTGCAAATTTGCATTCCTGAGAATGCAAATCTGGAGAGGAGGAAAAGGGAGTGAAACCATTTGAGCAGAGCTTCGCTTGTTACTCGAGTAAAAAAAAAAAAAACCTTCTCTCTCTCGTCCAAATGACTTCAATAAATCCAATGAAGTCTTTTGAGGGCTGCTGACTTTGAAAGATTGGCATCATCAGGAGCCTCAATTTTTTGACCCTATGAAGTTGTAACATTTTATGTAGTAAAGTTTCAGTAGATGGAGTCACGCCTCCGCCGGCGTCAGCGAGCCAACCAGCGGACGAATTTCAGACCCTGTAATTTCGTCGGGCATTGATAGATCGAGAGCTACTTTTTCACAGAACTCAGTTAATTCCTCAGCAGCAAATTCTTTTATCAGAGGGAGTCGAGGGAGAAGCGGTAAAGTCGTCGTCGACGTCGTCGTCGTCGTCGTCGTCGTTGTTGTTTTTCTTCTCTCAAGATCACTCGACCCATAAATCCTCATCCGGGGAGGGCCTGTTTGTCCAGGACGGCCCCTCCGAAGGCTTCGATCATGTGGCAAAAGGCGTTAAAGCGTGAAATAATGAACGGAAATCCTCGATTAATCTCTGAATTGAGAGAAAGAGATTGATTCCTGCTACGCCTTGCGAGCTTTTTCTGTCTGGCCGAGTCCCGTGACAGAGATACATTCGGTTCTTTTTTCCGCGTAATGCGATCAATCACGTCAGAATTAAAAATAGCGGATACATAAACAAGTCTAAGAGCGTGCGTACATCGCGCAAAAATATTATTATACATTATAATACATGGACGCATGGTTTTTTCCCCCCATTCCAAGTGAATGAAAGTGAAAAATCGATACGTCATCAACGCTACGTTTGCTCTTTGCTGCCTTATCAGGGCGAGACAGAGAATTACACATTCGCATACAACGTCCGAATTGTGACTGTGACAAATTTACCACATATCCAGCTGAAAAGTCTGACTGGTTCCCCCCCTAGGTCCCTTCCCCCACGCGTATGTATGGACACCGCGCATACATATGTAGCGAGGAAGAAACGTGTCACGTCAGTTATTACTTGTCACTGGCAAATAATACGGCTGTCGCAGGTTTCTCTTCGCACGCCACCAAAACACAACCCAAAAAGTTGTGGACATGCTCATTGCTGCCTTCGATTTTCCATATCTTGGGCAAAGTTGGAGGACACCGAGAGAGGAAAAATCCTGTTTGACATTGGTCTCGTTTGAGGAAATGTCGATCCAGAGTCTCGACGATCTGAAAGAGATGTCATTTTTCATGTCAATTTAGCTCCGAATACGATTTGACGTTGATTAATGCACGGTCTGAGATGGTGACTTTTTTCTGTCATTATCACGTGCTCGACGAGAATTTCGGAGCTTCCTTTCAGCGACCCCCAAAAAAGTATTATATAATAAATGGTGATTTCTTGCCCACGACTGCTAGTGTTTTGCGTCAGATTTCCTCGAATTCTTACACGTTTGTCACTTTCTTTTTTTTCCGTAAAGGTCAGATTGATCAATTTTTTCTGACACGTAGTACAGTCACTACAGTCTGACTGTCCTGCCCTGCTGCTCTGGGAAGTGCAGAATACTTTCCTGCACTTGGCAAATGCGAGAAAAAAGTGTCGGATCTTCCGTTAAAGCTTATATACAAGGAGGAATGTCCAGAACTTGGCATAGTCAGGGTTCTCCTGGGCACATCGCTATAGCTATGTGTGTGCCAGACCCACCTTTCCCTGACGATGATGGGTAAGGGCCCCCAAAATGGGTCCATCTTTGGCCAAAACTTATGTACTCCGACTCCTTTGTATTAACTGATATGCTTTAGAGAACATTTCTTTAAGTGGGACCCAAGGGAAGAAGTGGGGGACTGCCAATGTCAACCCCTAATATCAGTCTACAAATGAATCAAGTTGTGTGACGTCTGCCAAATGTTTATATGTCAGCGAACACATAGCCTATAAATCCTGATAATATTGGACTCTGGCACTCAATATTCTGACTCGGGCTGAACGTTAACAGACAAATCTTTGGCTCATGACCTTTAGTCGAGTTGACCTTTCCCTCTTTTTATTTTTTCTTGCCGGGAAAGCGAAGCCATCAAATTTGATTTGCTTTCATGATAGAAAGTCGAGAAAGTGGCAGAAAGTTCAATTCTGTCCGTCTCCTCTCCCAGAAATTGGACATTGATTCGTGCCAACCGCAGCGAAAGACATTTCTTCCCCCCCTCGATATTTCACTTTTTTATGTGATGTCATTTCCCCGCTATCTGTCTGTCAGGTCCTCTCTTTGTTTGACAGCAAAGTGTCTTAGGGACTTTCTGGAGATTCCTTTTTTTTTTTTCGTGTGCGCGCTGTCACAAATGTGGCGGGTGCCAAAACGAGAGAGGGGATCCAATTTTATTCCGAATGCTGACAGGGACACACAACAAACATAGGGACGCTGTCATGTCCTATAGTTCAGCAGCACCTCTTTGTTTTTTTTTTCTTCTTCTTCTTCCTGCTCGTCCTCTACTTCTTCCTTTTCCGCCTCCAATTCTGGTTTTTTGTGTGTAAAAATAAAGGCTGCGACTTCAAAGGGCCTCTTTGACCACTGGACTTCTTAATGCGGTTTTGTTGACAGAGATCGAAGGAGGCGTAACCAATAATGGAGCGCGCGGCGTGAACGTCGATATCAGCGCTTTTTTGCTCCTCAACACCCCTGTCTTCTTCTTCTTCTTCCTCCTCCTCCTCCGGAGTGTTGAGAAAGTCAAGAAAATGTTGATCTTTCACCCTGATAATTCTGGTTCAATGGGTTTTATGACATGTGTAACGCTGCTACTCTATTGTGGAACTTTTGTTTGAGCCATAAATAAAGCGGTGCTGCGGCAACCATCACACTGTACGTACTTTCCGCCGCTCTTTCTGACGTAGTCTATGATACTGCAGTGGTAAGAAATCTTCCGACTGTCACAGACTCGAGTGCACATCATAATCCGGGGGAAGCTTTAACTGAAATTTATTTCATCTCAACATGACAACAATGGAAGAGAGTATGCGTGTGTGTGAGTGTGTGTGTGTGCGTGTGTAGATGTGTGTGTGCGCGCGTTAGGAGTAGCAGTAGGGCTTTCACATACTATACAGTAAGTGTCGAGGGTTTTTTAATATCTGTGTCTGTTTTTTGGCAAAATGTCAATAATATCATGTGTAATAGCAGTAGATAAAGGAACGGGGATGTAGTAGTTTACAGGGGAAATTTCGTTTAGTTATGTAATTAAGCAGGGCTGTACAAAGAGGGAGAGAAGAGATTTAGCTGAAACAAAGCACCTAAGAGGGGGAATG
>JAAUXU010064093.1_pt1 | contig 10791 bp, 10 predicted proteins | sample 7278151 | NCBI WGS metagenome assembly JAAUXU01 (sample SAMN14350113, study PRJNA611818) | marine sediment metagenome | isolation source: surface marine sediment (1.8m) | place: French Polynesia: Moorea | collected 2018-08 | reverse complement strand
GCCAAATTTTCAGCCTGTTTGGCGTGCCTCCCTCTCTAGGCGGCCTCCTTTTGAGCATTCTGGCACCAAAATGGGCAACCCCAACAATGAACCTCTGTACTCAACATTGTGTCTGAGTATCATATCTACGTGTTCCACATCAAAATTCCACCTCAAAATGTCCCAGTGTAGCGCATGAAGTGTGGTCATGCCCATGGCTAACCTTTACGCCAAGGACTGTACAGAAGAGCAACTAACTCTGCGTGGTAACGAGTACTCAGCACGGTATTCTCCTTAGTACTCGATCAGTCTGGCTCAATCCAACTTTTGGTAGCCACATTTCGTTCGAGAATCATTCAGTAGTTACAGTACGGTACGGTACAGTAGACAGCGATGCATGTCATTGCTTTGCATGCACGTTTAAGTTTCCACACATTTTTTAGTTTTCTTTCTCGCAACTGCTTCTTCGCTGTAAGTGAAACAATCGGATAGTTGGCCTGGCTTGCCTAACTTTCGCTTGCTTTTGCAGAAATGAAGAATTTAATTTGTGCTTACATGATTCACATGAATCCTCCCCCCTCAAGAAGAAAAGAAACAGAGAAAAAGGTCAACCACTTAACCTTGCAAACTAGCGCAATAATCCGACTGAAGCATCAAATGAGACACTTATTTCGGATCAGAGGGAGTATTTGATAGTACCTCAGTGTCAGAGTACCAGTTTTTTCTGAAACTTCAAGTCAAGTCAGCTGATGCCGCAATACTGAACTTATATGGTTGACAGATTATCTGATGGACTAACCAGTCAGTACAAATCTCAGGGTCGTGAGTACCATAGTCTTTTGTTAATTTACCACAATGTTGCTAACACTCAATTGCAGATTCTTCTGAGATGCCAACTTGCTGCTTGGTCGCCTTCACTATTCTGAATGTCATGCATCTGGTATTGGTCCAATGGTGTGGGTATAATAACTATATGTTGCAGGTGCATAAAGTAGTGCTTTATTTTCCGAGTTTTCAATGATCAAAATCCCAGGACTTTGATCTGTCCGAGGTATTTTACCGAAGGCGTAGCCCAAGGGCTGTAATAGTCTGAGGACAGGTGAAATTCAAAGGGTTTTTGATCATTTAACGAGGAAAATTAAGGGCACTTACACGCCTGCAATTTGTAATTTCAATTTAAAATGATTGTCAGATTTTTCCGTCTGTCTTTTCACTGCCTCCCTTTTCTCCCTCCCTCCGCCTCGGCTCAGCCTGGCTCTTCTCTCTCCCTCTCATTTTCCCCTCAAAACTGGAAAATATTAACTATATATTTATGAGGCATATTGTAGTACTTTATGAACCCGAGTTGGACTTGACTGCACAAGGGATTTTATATCCCGAGCACTGTCAAGTCCAGAGAGGGTCAATATAGTACACATGAATAGTACACACTGAAGACCCTGTACACCTAGTTAACCGCATGCTTACGCAATGGGGGGGGGGGGGAAGAGGGGGTCACTGCCACTGCCTCGGAAGACCTAATTCTACCAATTAAGTTGAAGAAGAATGAATGGATTCGATTCGGGGTGGAAACTCAATCGTCCTGACTGTAACGCAGCGACTGCAACCTCAAACGAGTGAGAGGAAAAGGTAATTCACTGTTACGAAAGCCTGCCGGTCACACGTAAGCACAAACAAAATTGTGTCGGCAATGGAGCCCTCCTACACACTCACAAAGTTAGTAATTCACTATTACTTTGAGGGAGACAGAGAGAGTGAGTGAGAGCGCCACGCTCACCAAGGCTAATTTGGGCCCCCCTCCCTTTCAGGTGACAAAACACATGCACACGTTGTGTCGTTGCTTTTGTGCCTATGCAAACAAATTACACAAGCGCCTTCTTTCTTCATTCAAGGTTGTTCACGGTTGGTGGCTTCTCTTCTCCACATGCCATGCTGGAGATCAACAGAACTCCACTCCCTGGTTTAACATCATTTGTCAAAACAGGAAAGTTTGCTTGTGTTTTCATTACCAGGCGGCTGCTTGGGCGATGTGGCAAAGTTTGTGTATGCATAAAGCAAAGAAGATCATGTGGTGCAGGGGTGTAAACACGCCTCCCGGAGGAACAGAAGGTGCAATTTCCCGGTGTTCTTTTTGTTTTCTGCTCTGACCGTGACTTTCCCGCTGTGTACTGCGCGGAAAGTCATTGTACGACGGGGAAAGTCATGTCTTCCTCACCTGACGAGATGGTGGCTATGGCCTGCAGCATGGTCACCGTCACGGAACGCCGGCGGGAGGACACGGGAGCCATCCTCGACCCTTCAGACAGCGATGGAGAAGCTGAAAGAGAAAAAAGACACCACACTGGGTTAGTCAGCAGACGTTGGCACGTCCTTTTTACGGATTGTGGTGAGAAAACTCTGAGATGATGTGTGTAGATGGCAGAACGTACGTATTTCCAGAGCCGCTCAGATTACGCTGTCACAAGTGTTCTGGTGGAGGCGCTCGGCTTATCCATTTCACCTACTGTGGATGTGACTCAGATTATGTGCAACGTATACGCCAGCACATGACATGTAGGATCTTAGGAGCGCGTGTTGAACGTTAGAAGACGGTGCAGTGCTGGCAAATCACGCACTGTACCGTACGTGCCGCCAAAAATGGGTGCATTCTTTAAGGCAAGGCTGGCGAATAACTCACGCCAATGTTTGGGCACGTTCTCTGTGACAACTTCGACTATGGCCACATCAGAGTTGTCAAAGTCACTTTAATCAGACGAGTGAAAAATTCCTTTTAGGGAATGTTGCTCTTGTTTTTGTCCGCGCAGTAAGTAGATACACTGCAATGTACTATTTTCCACTGTTTACGTATGCCCGATTGTGGGTCATACACGTATGTATGTATATACACACTTCTTCCAATACGCCGAGACATTCATGTGTAGCCTCCTGTACAAAAAAGATTGAGGTAAAAGTCTCCTCTTCTGGCAGAAAAGATTCAATGCCAATGGCCACCAAGGACAGTGTTTCTGATGGCCGAGTGCAGACTATGCTCGCTGGCTCAGTGATTTTTGCAAGAGTTCCTCTGCAAGAGAGAGGCATTCCTACTGGGGACTGGCGCGAGTAAAGACCCAACTTGTAACTATCACCTCCAAAGAAATAAATCGTTTCAATACTCACGTTGCTGGTAATGGGAAAGTCGCACTAGGAAAGTCGACTGTTCTGCTTGGTATTTTCTTTTCAGTAGCTGGTGTCAATTTTGCACAATCTTAATCTATAAAGGAAGAAGTGACCAGTCATTCTTCGCGGATGGACTCATCTCCGGTAAATAAACATCTCTGACGTGGACACGTTCTGCCTTTACGAACAGGAGAATTTAAGGCCGCGGTGAAGGTCACATAAGGATACACTGAGAAGAAACAGCTAAATGCCAGCGTCTCCATCAATGTTTCATAGCTGCATCTCCTAGAAATGAAATCGTACGCGACAAAACTGAGTCTTGACTTTGGCGGACCAGGACCAACTTTCGGCACATCGCACCCACCTGCTCAATCAGACGCAGTGGCTGAAAGAAGGAGTCTGCGTATACGGCATAAGCGACAGGTGTCCAACCAGTGATTAGCACAGGTAAGCATGAAAGGCGCCCTCGTCGACAACGACTTTTTCGCGTGCTGTTGCCACCTCCGGGGACGGAGAAAAAACACACACCTATGTGAGGCGTGTAATTGTGACGCTTCCGCATCGGTTCTACCACACACACTTCTCTCTCTCTCTCTTTCTTTCTCTTTTTTTTTCTCTCTCTCTTGAAAGGCTCAATTTTCCCAGTAGGGAAAAGTACAGCGAGAGACACAATGCAAAGGATCCTCCTGCAGAACGTTTACGTATTGATGTATTGTGCTAGTTCGAAAATGTCAACTTTGGATATTCCAGGAGGAAAATTGGCATTAGACACTGGTGTAGCTGGCACAAATCCTATTTTTTTTAAAAAAATGGTTTACTCTCTGCACTTTTAATTTGAAGTTTTACTACTTATGTATAGACAGTACATAGCAACTCCAAAAAATGCTGTGTCATAAAAGTGTCCCTGAATTTTTTTTGCTGATAATAGACATTCCCCACAATGACCTCCTAAAATGTCAGATGACTCAGGCACTCTTTTACAAAATAGTAGTTTTACAGTTACAAATTCAGACAGCTCTATGTACCATGCTACTGTAGTAAACTTCAAATTAAAAGTGCAGATAGCAAACGGTCTTTTAGGAAAAAACTTTTTTAGTAAAATCCTCTTAATTTGACCCTATGCCCAAGCCCAGGATGGAAAAATGTGAATTTCCAGAAAAAGTACCATTTCGAACTAGCCTAACATATATTTATATATGTATACTAAGAACCGATGAACGCCACTGATATGATGCGTCTTTGAGCTGGAGATGGGTACACTGCATACACTTCTGTTGAAAGTCGGTGCTCGGAAGTGTAGTAGGGAGGCAATTTCAAAGAAAGGGTTTTACATGCACAGATGGAGGTAGGGTAGGAAGTTCTCTCAATTCCTTCTATTCCCCCCCCCTCACCTCACACACACACACACACACGCACACACACACACACACACATTCCACCAGGGAGGGAATATAGAGGATCTACCGACCGGCTGCTGGCCCCTCTGAATCGGTTTCACCCGACACGTCATAAATTTGGAAGGGAAAGCGCTTTTTGTACAGCTGAAGCTGCACAGACAATCCCTTAAAAAGCAGAGCAAGATCTGGCGTCTCTCCATATCTTTGGCAGCGAAGAGTAGAATTCCGCCCAGGAAGTAACTTGATTAATTGATCAACGAATTTCATTTGCAAAGTTTATCTGTTCTGCATAACATTAGTAGTCTAGGAATGCATATATTCACTTGCATTAAATAAGAAACTTTTTCCGCTCTTTCTTCGACCATTATGCAAAAATGTTCAGAGAGAGGATAAGGTAGCTGACAAAACGACTCCAAGGGGGACAAGGAGAAGTCACCTTCCTGTTTGATGTTGCGGTTGGCTCTACTTAGCAGTGCAGTCTGAAGTGACTTCTGAAGGACTTAATCACCTCAGTCGAGTCGTTGTTCATTGCAGGAGTCGCATTGAGCTTGCGACGATGTCTCTTGCCCACCTGGATTAACCAAGTAGATTTCTTTTTTTCCCGTGCTTTCCTGCCCGTAACAATCGCTGAAGGGTTCGTGACTGACTAATTGAGAGCTGTCCCTGGCTTGACATTAGCCGGCTTTTTCGTGACTTCTCCTCGTTTCATTCACGCAGTGACATCATTACAGTGCATCATTTATAAGTTCAAAGTCCTCGACGAACAAAGTCTACCTGGAGAATGGCAACGAAGTCGTTGCTCACTACCAGGACGTACACTAAAGGACCGTGTACTTTTAAAAATGAAAGCAGCACCAAGGACTTTGGCAAGAGGACTGCCTCAAAGCCTCTCGCTTGGAACACCAAAATTGCTTGCATCACGCCAATGTCTGGGAATAAATAAGTTAGTTTCAGCCCGCCCCAGTCGTGAGATGAGTACATCCTTCCATCAGTGTCAGCTTGGTTCATAAGAATGTGCAGAGAGTCCTGAAGAGATTGCGTGCTCCGCATCTTTAACTGTTGCAGCAGATGTGTACACCGTTCCTCTACGTATGACAAAGTGAGTGAGAAAAAGCGGTCGGGCTGCCTTTCACCCACCCACCCTTTCAGCTATTCTATCCTTTCTTGGCTTTTTTGTCTTCCTCTGGCACCTCCTTTTTTCGCCCTTGCATGTTCCTGACCACCTCTTTTTTGTGCACCCCTCCTGTTGATCCTATGGACCTCTCCCACCTCGTTCAATCCCCCCATCGGGCTTTTTGACACTGTCTGCAATTACCATGAAGGCAAAAAAGAGTGGGGGAAAAAAGCTGCACCGTCTCAGGATGTCAAGGAATGCTTTCAGCTGAAGGCAAGTGTGATGACAGCGAAAGCCCTCAGCACTGCTGCTCCAGCCCTGTGCTGACACAGATGTCCCAGATTTGCATTCATGTCTTTGCTAATGATGTCCTCGTTACTGGAGCCAGTGACCACGCAACATTTTGCTGCGGGCTGATGACCTCATGGCAGAGACCCGTCCGACTTTTATTCTCCAGTGTCGAGGACAGCAAAAGCAGTGATTTGGTCCTTTCGTGCAATTTGAGGTTCGTCTTTAGTGATCGGGATGGACGGTGGAGGAACAACTGACTCACTCGAAGATCTGGTCTCCTGCAGCAGAGCAAAGTATGAGGCACAACTGATGTCTCGCCTCAAACGGTCAGTGGAGCCTTTTGCCAAGTCTACATTAATTATATGCGCAATAATGTTCTCTATGGTGCAGTGGGACACAGAGAGAGAGAGAGAAAGAGAGAGAGCGGAGCCCAGAGAGAGAGAGAGAGAGCGGAGCCCAGATCGCTGAGTGAGTCACATATTTTTCCGCTCTCTACTGTTCAGTAGAAATGTGGAAAATATGCTAATCAAGACCAATTTTCCTTTCAAATATACTTTTTTGGCCAATCCCCATTGATCAGCGACAATTTCGAGGCAAGCTACTTGTCCTGTTACCCGCAGCTTTCACCAGAAGACAGTTAATGAGAAAGACAGAAAGAAAGTTCTTGGTATAATTGAGCCTTGACTCCTCACGCGTACCCATTTTAGTGGAGCCGGGAAAAAACGATTACATCGGGACCAGAGAATTTGATCATTACATATGTGTGTGATGAGTGTAACTGTATTTGACCACCGAACGCCTGATTTTTGGCCCAGAAGCCGGTGGACACCAGATTATGAAGTACGACAACATTTTAGGGCACTTTCGTTTTCTTGGAAGTTTGGCCCAGACACAAAACATCTTTGACATCTCGGGACTTTTTTAGTAGGAGAAACCAGAAATGTAAATAACGATTGATCTTAACCTGACTTAACTTTTGCCCCATCGCAGCACCCCAAAGCTCATCCAAGAGAGCAGACTGATCAAAACCACGACGAAGAACTCTTTCATCGGGCTTTGATGAAATCTGCCAAAAAATGTTCCTGATGATCCATGAAGGGTCGTTTTGCCTGGGGACGAAGTGATCGCTATGTCTGTCATGCAAGCCTCAAATGATCACTTGAGAAATTCATTGCAATATAGGATAATGATTTGGGGACATGACATTTTGATCGTGACATCCGTGTTCCACTGTTCTACTTAGGCATTCCCTCTTCTCATCTTGCAGTTCATTGGTACGGACTTTTACCTTGAGCCGCCCCAAAATGTCGGCGTCAGCCATCTTTTGCTCCTTGTGCTGAAGGTCCACCAACTTTCAGGGCCTTTACCTCAATGCGAAGCAAAGTGAGTGAGGCAGTAGTAACTTCTGGCGTTGATACGACTGCAACGCTTTTGCAGCCAGCGCCCTTCCCGTCCTGACGGTGGTTGGACTGTCGCAGGACATTTTCGGTCTGTTGCCCTTCACGTCTTGGCGGCTTCGAGGCCGTTCCGAAAAATTTCCTGACCTCAGATAGCGTCTTTTGTCCGCCACCAGTGAAAAAATAAACACCTTCTTTGTCGGCAAGAAGCAATTTCTGGCGCTAATTTTCTTCTGTGCTGCCGTGCTCGTTGCGAGCGCGGACGTTCTTATGAAGATTCCCTCTTTGTCTTCCCTCAAGGTATGGCAGAAAAGTCGCTTGTGAGTTTAAATAAATGGGCTTACATCTCCCCCTGCTGCCACTGTAGAGGTAGGGTGGGAATGAGATTGTACTTGCAGTAAGCTCGTTCGAAAAGGTACTTTTTGGAAATGTACATTTTTTCATCCTGGGTTGTTGGCATGGGGTCAAATTAAGAGGATTTTACTAAAAACGTCTTCTCCTAAAAGGTTATTGAGTATCTGCACTTTTAATTTGAAGGTTTACTACAGTAGCACAGAAAATAGAGCTGTCTGAATTTGTAACTCTAACAATACTATGTTTATACAAGTGTCTCTGAGTGATCTGACATGCCAGGAGGTCAAAGTGGGAAATGTCTAGTAGTAGCATAAAAAATTTCAGCTCAATCAGAGACACTTTTATAGCACAGCATTTTTTTGGAGTTTGCTATGTCCTGCCTACACGTAAGTGTTGATTTTGTTTGTGCTAAAATGCTATGTTATAAAAGTGTCTCTGGTTGAGCTGAATTTTTTTGGTGATTCCAGACATTCCCCACTACGACCTCCTAAAATGTCAGATCAATCAGGGACACTTTCATAACATAGCATTTTTAGAGTTACAAGATCAGATTGCTCTACGTACTGTGCTACTGTCATAAAAAATCAAATTAAAAGTGCAGATGGTGACTCATTTTTTTCTTCAAAAAATGAGACTCATACCAGCTACACCAGTGTCTAATGCCAATTTTCCACCATGAAAATCCGAAGTTGACTTTTTCAAACAAGCCTAACATGTAGCATAGTGCACGCCTTTTCTTGCTTGGTGTACTGTATTGTATCATTCTCTCCGATCCTTTCGCTTCTTTTCTATCTGGAAAATCTTGAGTATAACAAGAAGCGATCACCTGGGTACCGAGTCGAATACCTAACAATCTAATAGTTGTTCCAGAGATGCCATGGTGATCATCACCCTATGTGTCACTTTTCCATTGCTATCAACCTTGAGCCAGACCATATGTCCCGGACAAACATGTAGACAAGTTTCTTCGTGTGGAGCTTATGGTTGTGGACTGGACAGGACGTGCAGACGAACAAGGCAAACTAGGTAGCATGATGATGAGACCTGTTATTGACATACCCGCGGATGAGGACCATGCCGACAGTCCAGGTGGCAAGGTCACGGAATACTCTATTCAGCATCATAGTAAAGCTTTACTTTCATCTCGACTCGGTTCAGCAGGTGGTCACAAATTGTTCGCGTCCTTACTATGTGTGTACTAAGCCCTAATGTTTAAGTTCCAGAATTTCATCAAGAACAACTATATCAAATTATGGAATTAGCTGTAAAGTTAGATCTCACATAGCTAAACAGGCAAGATCAGATTTTAACTGCATGAACATTCAACTTTGCCCTGATCTAATCTTGCTTGTGTCCGTTTCCGTCAGGACAGGTAGTGTAGTCACCAAGTGTGCATCCCGCAAGTTGCGACACAAAAGGCTCGTTTGAGCTCCAACATGAGGACGGTGCAAAGGACAATGCGGTGCGCCTCTTTGCGTACTGGGATATGGGGAGATAAACGTTGCAGAGCCTTTCTGTGGAGCTCTCCGGCCTTGAAGTAAAGACAGTTCAGTATGTATGAAGTCATGTTGGTCTTGTCCTACATGTGTGATAGATGTCCAGCGGCACGAGCCGCATTTCGCCGTAGAAGAGCAATGCGGCAATGTTGTAGTTGACTTGCGTGGGACGTGTGTGTGTTACTGCGATTTCTGCACGAGGTTGGACTGTCGTTCTCCTCATTCTTATGACTACTTTATGAACAGAGAGAGAGAGAGAAAAAAATCGACTTGTGCAGTAGAACGCCGGTGTTGTGAAGTTTGACCGATATGGTGAACTTCTTGGTCATCATCTACTTGAGGTCTGACCCATTTAGCGAGCGTTGGGGACTGAGGAATTCCCGAAAAAGGCACTTTGCTAGAATGTGCAGTGAGTGGCAAGTTTGGGGCAGCACAAAATTGTCCTTGTAAGTGAGTTCAACTATTGCCAATGAAAGTGAGTCATATTATATGGAGTTGGGACCTTTGACTATTTTTTTTTGTCCCCGACTCCTTAAGCCACTGTACAGACCGCACGGGAAACAGCTCCGTGGATTTTATGAAGTTCAGTGAAGAGGCATAAGGAGTCTGGGACAGAATTACCTAAAAATCCCTGCTCAAGACTCACAAGTACCCCTTTCTTGGCCAAGGACCCAAATACAGGGAAAAAAATTCTTCTCCTCCATGTGTGAGTCTGAGCGCGTGTGTATGTGGGAGGAGGACGAAGGGACGGACGTGAGTTGGTGTTATCTGTGGCGTTTTTGAACGCATCAAGTCAACACAAGCACTATCACAAGGACGCTTGATTTCCCTCTGGGCTTAGGGCTGCCTTTCCACCCGTTGTGTTCTGTTGACTACTTTTTGTCCGGACAAAAAAAGCAAACAAAAATTCGGCCTCTGCAAAAGAAAAGCGTAAGTGAAGAAGAAGAAAAGATTCGGACAGCAAAGAGAGTCTCAGAGTGGCTCCAAGAGAGGCCCCCTTTGTTTTTTTCTACAACGACCGGACCGTTGGTGGTGGCACCCGTCTTCATCTTAATTAACTTGATGCTGCAGTGCGTGCGCGCGCGTGCGTGCGTGTGTGAAAGAGAGAGAAGCGTTGCCGCAGTTTTGGCCCCGGCAAAGAAGAAGGAAAAATTCCCTTCAACAGCTTTTTTTTTTGGCGCACCAGCATCAGCCACTGTTGCCAGTAGTGGCCCGGTTTATGTACGTGTGCCGTTCTCGGCCCACTTTCCAGTTCTGTAGGAACTTAGCACAGTGCATCTCACACGCACGCTGCATAGTTGCCTCGTGCTACAACTATTAAGAGGCGGTTGGGTCCTCTTTTTTTGTCCTTGCACAGGATACAAACTAAGGTAGGAAAAAGCAGTTTCTCCTCCCAAAAATTTGTGCTCTCTCTCCAGTTACGCAGCACAGAGAAGACAAATGCGCCCTTTTGTCTCACTTATATCCACAAAAACGTAGGCACGTATAAGACTTTAAGAACAGCGACGGAGAAAAAAAAAGGGGGGGGGGGTGCTGTTTCTGTATCCCTATACCCTACCCAAAACCCCCCCCGCCCCCCCCCCGCTGGGGACGAGAGGGGCCCGCAG
>JAAUXU010164780.1_pt1 | contig 10795 bp, 14 predicted proteins | sample 7278151 | NCBI WGS metagenome assembly JAAUXU01 (sample SAMN14350113, study PRJNA611818) | marine sediment metagenome | isolation source: surface marine sediment (1.8m) | place: French Polynesia: Moorea | collected 2018-08 | reverse complement strand
GCTCGGTTTACTATTACATTGGCAGGAGAGTTAATATCATAATTGCCAGTATTGAGACCATGTAATATATTTTGCTCAATAATTGTAAGATAAAGTTGATGATGCAAATTTTGTCCGTACATGGATTTTAGTTTTAATAAAATAAACGTCAAGGCCTCGCGGATTGCGGTTTCTAAAGATAAAAGTAAAGGAGCTGTTCTACGGTGGGTTGAAATATTAATTTGATACAAATGGTCATCTGCTCGGAATCGAGTATTTCTTTGATTTGCAATAGATTGAACACTTATATCTACATTTTTGTCCGAAAAAGCAATCGTACCTTTTTTAAACAAATTTCCAACTTTTCTTCGCTTCTCAGGATCATTTTCTAAATGTGTTGTAAATGCTGGTGTTCGACTAGGCCCTTCTTGGGGATCCTCTTCTTCGTCCTCTATATTTGGTCTAATATTTTTTCTCATAAATTTTGTTTTTCTCTCATTCAATTCCGGCAAAGATTGGCCAGGCCGTTTTCTGGACGGTGGCGTGTTGATCTCCGCTTCCGATTCATCCGAACTTGTTTCCTCGGAGACCAGTGACTTTAAATAGCTGCGGTACGCGGAATTTTTGTCATTTGCCATTTTGAACAGAACGAACAAAGAAAGCAATTATTGATTCGAAAGTAAGCTTTCTTTTCTCAGCAATAGGCAACTCTCCCAATGACGTAAGTAGCTCTCAGTGACGTAAGTGGTCCTTGCTTTCTTTTTTGCTTTCTTTTTCAAACACGAAAAATCTCAAGGAGGAGAAGGCCCTATCTTAAAGCGGTAAAATGAACTGCCACCAATCGCAATTCATATACGCCGATACGCCAGTTCCCCGTTTCAGTGCGCAACCCTTTCAAGTTTATTCCACACCTGGCCTTGGAAATTTTTTTAATGATTATACTTTATACACTCCAGTTCGATATTATGAAACAAATGTAAAAGAAATTGAGAAACATATAGTTTCTGAAAGTGGAGAGGGTGGTTTTGAGCTAAATGCTCCCTTGATTGTTGAACCACTCGTAGGGCCTCAAAAACATAAAACAAAATCAAAGAAAAATCATGGTGGGGCCAAGGCCAAGTCTAGTCAGAGGGGCCATGGCCAGGAAAAGTCTCCCACTGATACTGAAATTGAGGATGCTTTGGAACATCCAATAAAGGTATGGCTGGGTTTTAGCATTTCTAATTGAACAGTTTTTTTCTAGGTTTCGCAATTTGACTTCGACCAGTTGGTAGCAGCCGGGAACACCACATCGAGAAAAGAGGCAAAAAAGCTTGCCCAAACACCGAAACCTCAAAAGAAAGCAGCGTCTGAACCAGCGCTGAAAAGAAAAAGAGGACAGAAAGGCGGCTTTAAGGTAGTAGACCTTTGAGCTTAAAGTAGTGGCACCATGACGACCAGGTAGAGTGTCGACCCTTTGCTCTGTTTTTCGAATTTTTTTTAATAATGAGACACTTCTCACGTATCACTTTTCAGCTTTCTTAAGGAGAAAGATACCATTGAGGTCCAAAATTGGGCGGCGTCAAACTTTCAAGATCGCAAGACGGATTCTCGTTTTGAAAGTATTGAATATCAAGAATTTCATCCAATTAATAGTCTTACAAATTGTACAAAAATTGATTTTATGTTGCCACGGTTTACCGGTCCTATGATGTATTTTCCTGGGGATATGCAGCTAAAAGTAGATGTAGTATTATCTCAAGCTGATGGGCAGCCAGTAGCTGATGGCGAAGTAGTAGGTCCAAGTAATCTAGTCCTTCACACCTTGTTTTCAGAAGTTCGACTTTATCTTGAAGATGTTTGCCTAAATGAGGCAAATGAAAATTACGGTTTTAAAGCCTACATGTCTGCACTTTTGACACTTGATAGCAATGCAAAATATAGCTGGCTTCAAGCCGCTGGCTTCTTTCATGATACGGCTAAATCTGTTGATGACCTTGACACAAACAATGGCTTTGATAGTAGGAGATCGCTCTTTATGGACAGTGCTAACAGCTACTCTCCAGCACCAGTAACTTTTGTTGGAAAACTATTTCATGAGCTTGCTTCTACCCAAACTGGAATTATTCCAGGTATTTCTATTCGAGTAGAACTTTCTCTCCAAAACCAAGATTTTGTCCTTATGACAGATTCTAACACAAAGTATAAGCTTACAATTGTAAATGCAACTTTATTTTGCCCCGTAGCACAGCTTCGAAGTGATGCATTTCGCCACCTTCAACGTCACCTCGCGGAAAACCCTGCAAAAATTTATTATCAAAAAATCCAAGTCACAAACAAAGTTATCCCCTCAAATAGTCAAACATTTGTGACTGAAAGTCTTTTCAGCTCTACTCAGTTACCCAGTAGAATTCTATTTGCATTTCTCCCAACAAAAACCTTTTTAGGAAATGTTAAAAAAAGCCCATATAATTTTCAGCGTAAATGGACATGGATCGTGGAGGAAATCACTCAATTAGATTCAAGTTGGTCAGTACTTCCAGGAAGTTCCAATGCTTCTGAAACAAATATTGCATCAGCGCCAGTTAGACAACAAACAACAAAAACTGTATTCTTAGAAAAAGTAACGCTGACTCTCAATGGGAAACCAATAGATGGATTTGATGGCAGGGCTTCAGCTAATGACGACACTCTTATGTTTATAAGGCTAAATAATGTTCTTGGCTTTACGAAAACGCGAACTGGAAACAATTTAACACGAACAGACTTTCACCATGGCTCATACTTCTGTGCCTATGATCTTACAACAAGTGGAAACAGCGGAATGAACTTCCTAGTTCCGTCTGTCCGTCTTGGAAATCTGAGGTTGAGTCTTGAATTTTCCTCCACTACTGCTGAAGAAATGACCATGCTTATTTACTCAGAATTCCCCTCAATGCTTACGATTGACAGATATCGTCGCATTCGTATGACATATGCGTAATCCTTAGAAATAAAAAAGAAATTATTCATTTAATTTAGAGACTGACAAGCGGCGAAATTTTTTCACATATGTCTCTGTGTGCATCTGGCCGTGCGCGTTTTGGGCGTGGCCAAAGAAAGAGGCAAAGAGGCAAAAGTGAAAAATGAGAAGGAGAGAGAAGGAAGAAAGAGGGTGAGCGCAGAAACGACCGTTATTTGTGTCTTTATTTGTCACTAATGGTTTTTCGAACAGAAATTTCCCACCCGTTTCATCCGTTTTCTGTCCGTTTCCGTTTTTGCAGGACACGAGGAGTAGTACGATATCTGCGCTCTATGCGAGAGCACATGATGGCTAAGTCAGTTGAAGTAAAAGTCATCGTCTGTCTCTCCATTTTTCTTGTACTAAGTGTGACATATTCGCTCTACATCACTTTCCAAGATTCTGCGTGTCCCAGAGTCACATCTCCACCAACAGTGTCAGACTGCCCTGTCTGCCCTACGTGTCCAACGACCTCCTCGACCACCTCAACGACCTCCTCGACCACCTCTACGCCTACGACCTCCTCGACCACCTCAACGACCTCCTCGACCAGCTCTACGCCTCCGACCTCCTCGACCACCTCAACGACCCCCTCGACCACCTCTACGCCTACCCGTACCGCTTCCTGGACGAAACAGATCTCAACGCTGGATAAGCTAGAGGCCATTGACTTAGAATTTCGTGGTTGCGATTGTTGCCAATGCAAGCATAGTGCCATACGCTTCAATGCATGCCTAATAGATGCTCTCGATCTGGAGGATAAGGATGATGTCGGCTTTCTTCTCTTTTTTGAGGTATCTCAGCTCTTTCTAATATATGGGTAGATGTACATTAATTTAATTATTTTCCCTTTTCCTTTCTTCAGAGCTACTTCTACGAACGAGACAAAAAGAGTTTTGGAGATTATCTTCTGCAGCGGACAACGGTATACTTTTCTTCGAGCAAACATGGTGGCTAGCAAAAAGAAAAACAGGAGGACAATACAAGTGGGCAACAACAAAAAGAAGCGCAAAAAATTTATGTCTACGTAAACGAAATAAATCAGATTGTCCGGATTTTCCCCAAATAAAGCGCATTGCATGTATGTATCTGCTCTTTGTTGCGTTCGTTTAAAGTAAGCATTACTATTCGAGGAAGAAAGATGCGACTGTTAGGGCTCGTAAAAACGAGCTTCAGAAATAAGCCAACTACCACAGCTCACCCGAGTAAGGCTCATCGCTGCGGTGGATGCGTACGGTAAGTGACTGTTTAGAGTCCATCGACTAGCCCCTTGGCGGAAGGCAACATTTGCGAAAGATACACGAAAGACTGACTTGAAGCGGCGCTGAAAATTTCGTTGAGTTCTGTCTTTCTGCCCTCTCACTAGCGCCATCTAGTATAAGATCAGTGCAAAAGGCGAAAAGAGAACGCACGATTCTCGATTAGTATGCCATCTCTCGGTGGTTTAAGTCTTTTTCCTTTGCGTCTGTTCCTCTTTCCTCTTTTCATCCAAAACTAGATTGTTCGCAAACAGATTATTGTCTTTTCAGAAACTTTTTATTTAGCTCCTTTAACTACATTTTCTTTCGGGATCCACTTGTTAAATTTGTCGCTATAGTGGAGATATTTTACTTGTACATACTTTTTGCCTCTGAGTTCTTTTTCGCCAACAATTTTCTCAATAGCAAAATATTCATGTCGTTTTGGTTTAGTTGTTTTTACCAATTGGGCAGCATAGTAGTATCCCTTTAAGGGAACTTTCATGAGGTTTGCGAGTTTGTATAGAACAGGATCTTTTCCAGCATCAATACGAATAACGCGATATATTTCGTTGCGTTTTGTGTCAAAACTTTTATCCATTGCTCCCGCAGGGGCGAAATCTAGATAGACATAATTTCCTACCTGAATTCGGGATCGGGATTTGCTATCTCTTTCATATGCCCTTTGTTTTTCCTTCTGTGTTGCAACTGGTGTGTCCATTTTTAACCCAATAGCATTGTCAATCATAGGTCCATCTTCTGGAGATTTGATTGCAGCAGGTCTCAGCCCGCCAATTGCAACATTTGGCGAGTTATTAATAGCCTTTACAACATGGCCAAAATACTTGGGCCAATTTCTTGTCATAAGAGTACGTAATAGTCGGAATAAGCGTGTTTTTACTAGAAGAATAGAATGTTCCGCAAAGCTGCAAAATTAGGCGAAGTGTAATTAGTAATAATTACAGCTTACAAAATGTTTTACCTAGCCTTATTAGCCCCTGTTTTGACTTTAAAAAAGATTTTTTGAGCTTCAAAAAATGATCGATTCGTTACAAATTCGGCTCCCTGGTCTGTCTCCAATTTTTCTGGTCTTAGTCCAGCCTCCACAAAAATGGCCTTAAAGGCTTTCTGGATTTCATCTTTTGTTTTCGTTTTTAATTTTTGACAGAATAGTCGCCTTGAATAGACGTCAACACAAAGTAGGAATCCAGTATACCCATTGTGCTCAAATAATTGACCGAGATCGGCTTGCCACAAGCGGCCAACACCATGTATGTTCATGGGTCTTCGTTTAAGTTTTCTTGGTACCTTTCTCATTTCCAGGACGTAATTTCTGTCCTTCATTAATATTTTGAGGAGATTATTTCGGGATATATGAATATCTTTCTCGTGTTGCAGACATGTCTGGAAATTATCCAAGCCAGAATATGCGCCAGAAAACCGTGGATCGCGCCACAGTCTTAGGATTTCTGTCTCATTGAGCATGATACGGCAACCCTTTCCTACGATCGATCCAGTGCGATCAATACAACCAAGAGATCAATAATCGGGGCTTTTACGTAGTTGCTGGCTTTCTTTTTGTCTTGGTTCGTGGTTCGCTATGAAAAGTCGTACACTCAAACTCGAGGGGAGACTGTCCAACTCAAACGAATATATTTTTGAATATCCATTTGGATCTCTTGAAAATATAACAAGTGGACGATGGGAGGTCGCTATTTCTGCAATAACGGCCGTTTTCTCAAAGACGCTGCCCTGGAATGCAATTTTTGAGGTATCGTGTAACTATGTCGAAGCTGTTGTGATAAAGGACTCACAGCGAGTGAGAGAACAAATGCCTTTAGGTTTTGTTCGTTTAAAAGGCAAACCAGGAGAACATCTCCTGCTAGGTTATAAATGGCGTGACTTTTTTGAAGTTACAACCCCATCAAAAACTTTAAGCTTCACCTTGCGAGAGGTAATAGATCCTGAAATCCCAACTCCTCCAATCCCAGCAGGTAGAGAGCGTGCTGCCTGGTTGTCCATACTCCTAATATTCCGTCGTATGGAATAAAGGAGACACGAATATGTATGTTGCTGTTGAGAAAAGTCACAAATATCTTCGAAGATTTCTTATTCAGCATAGACAATTTTTGTGGGACTTATATCAAAAAAGCCCACTTTGGTGCAGACGCAGAATACAGCGAGCTAAGTCTGCAGAACTCCGTATTCTCATAAGATTTCTTGTCTGCTTAGAAAAAGGACACGTTGAAATTCGTTCAAAAAACTACAAACAACTTCTAAAAAGTAGACGCATTAATAAACTGATAAAATTGCGTGAGAAAAAAGCCTTCTATTTGAAGAAGAGTACATTGGAAGAGAAAATTGCTGTATTAACCCAATTTTGTTCGCTTTATCGCTACTTATTGGAACCATTGTTTTATGAAAGACAAATAAAGATTGCTGACAAATACTTTTTCTTGTTCCAGAATGGATGTTGTAGTAAAGGTTATTATTGACGAAAAGGAATATGATCGCCTACTTGATATTGAGCAGAAATACAAAGATATTACGCAACATAATACTTTAAGTCTTTCGCAACGTGGAGCAGGTATAGCGCAGAACTCGGCATCTCATGAAATGCAACAAAATGTTCCGCTTGATGAAATTGTGTCCCAAAATGCCGAAGCTAATGCTGTAGAAACACCAATACCTGGCCTATTGCCCTCAATTACAACACCTGCTGATGAAACAAGCACAAGTAACATAAAGGAAAAGGACACAAAAAAATACAAAAAAAAGCACACGAAGAGGGGAAACGGAAAGACACCAAAACTTGGAGACGGCGCTGGAACATCAAAACTTGGAGACAGCGCTGAAAAAGCCGTGAATGCGGAGAATCTGGGTATAGTCGAATTTGTTTATCCTTGGTATTACATTGGGGCTCCACACTCCTAATACTATGTATGCACATGAAATGGAGATTATTCTGCAAAAATTTGAATCAGTCTCAAAAAATTTTGATGGTTTTTTTTCATGTGACACCCTGCCTTCTACTCTAGCTGTTGGACGCTTTTTTATTGCGAATACAGAGTAAGTCTTTTGGAGACAACTCAAAGTTTCATTTTTTCTGCGATTTTTTATATTGTTAATTTTTAGTTTCTCTAGTGGAAGCGGACGCCATTGGTTTGCTTGCTACCGTCTAACAGAGGAAGTATTGGAACTCTTTGATCCATTGGGATGTGACCTTCATTTTTTAAAATCATATATGAAAATTCCATTAGTTTATGAGTACAATAATACTGCTGTGCAGTGTCCAGGGAGTAAAATTTGTGGAGGTTTCGTACTGTACTTTATCATATTTCGGTACTATAACTTGGATCAAAATCTTTCATTTTTTTTAAATAATTTCTTTAAAAAGGATTGTGTGCAAAACGAAGCAGATGTAATAGCATTCTTAGACTCGATTGATTAAAATTTAGAAATGGCTTCATCAAAACATTCAAAAATTCAGGTTAATTCAACTGTTGAAAGAGTAACTGTGTCAAAAAATTTTGGCAAAATTATTACGCCAAGTAGAATGTTAATTTGTGGCCCAACAATGGCCGGAAAATCAACTTTTGCTCTTGAGCTAATAAAACACCGTAATGTTGTGTACGACCAAGATTTTCAACGAATAATTTTTGCCCTACCAGAAGATTCTATTCACTTACATCAAAATTTTCTCGAAAAATTAAGACAAGTATATCCTGCAATTGAAATTGTAGAAGGCCTTCCAAACATTAATGAGCTTCATTTGAAAGATGACAAAGAATCCAAACTATTAATAATTGATGATATGATGATAAGTACCTTTGCGAGTAAAAGCATGCTAGATCTCATTACAAAAGATTCCCATCACAGTAATTGTAGTGTGATTGTTACCTGTCAAAATATCTTCTTGCCAACAAAATATGGTCGAACATTTGTACGAAACTGTAGTGAAAAAGTAATTTTTTTTGATAAAACAGATGCAAATCAGCTAAGTATTTTAGCTCGCCAAATATTTCCTCGCTTCCCACATTTTTTACAAGGATGTTTTGAGTGGATTTTTTCAAATCGAGTTAATGATCCCTTAAAATATATTTTAATTGACTCCTCCTCGCTTAGCCATTTGCCCTATAACGCAATTGTCCGTACCTGTATTTTCCCTGATAGCCACGGTGTTGTAAGAATGCGTTTATTTTTCCCAGATAAAAAAACTTGAGAATAAAAACAGTCACCAAAGCAAGAAAACAAGGTGAAAAAATATTCTTTTTAAATGCAACTTAGATTGACTATAAAAATGGACCGTCTATTTATACTTTGGCTTTGTCGCCGCTGCAGATTTTTTGCTTCTCGTGCGACCAGCAACTGGTTGGAGGGCATTTCGAGTGTTCATTGCGACACTTTCCCCATCACGGCTTTTTTTGATTTTGTTCAGTGCACTGGTTGCCTTTTCCTTTAAAAAGATTTTCGGAGAAACCTTTTTCTTTTTCTCAGGCACACTCTTTTCCTTCTCGACCTTCTCCGTCTCATTGTCCACACTTTCAATCGAGTCAACAGCGATTGTGTCGATTGTGTCCGTATCCGTATTAAGGGGAGCAGCTACATGGAGATTCCTATTCCTTTCTACTGGACTTTTCTTACCATCGGGTGCTAAATGAACCTCCACTACGACTGTCTGGCTCTGAGGAGAAGAATGAACTGGAGTTGATCGTGCGATTGGGCCAGTGGATGCTGTTGTTGTTGGAGTCGTTGCTGTTGTTGGAGTCGTTGCTGTTGTTGTTGTTGTTGTTGGAGTAGTAGCCGTTGCTGCTGGCCCGACTGATGCTCCTCCTCCTCCTCCTTGGGCTGTCGATGATACTGTGGTTGCTGCTGCTGGCGTGCCTGATGATGCTGTTGTTGATGCTGTTGTTCTTGTCCTTTCATCCTGTCCCAACGAAGCTTTGCGCTGGGAAAGACGGTGCCCAAGGCCAATCGTGCTGTTAGGAGCGCCTATAAAATTATAAAAAAAATATTTAATCCTATTAAAGAGACTGACTTCACGGGTGGGGGAATGAAAACCATATGTATTATATGATTTCTAGCGCTCTTGATATATATGTACTTATGTACTTGTATATGTGTGTGTCAAATAAAAATATGATAAAATATGATCAATCAATCAATGTAAAAATAAAAATTCTACCTGAGATGTCAGAATGGGGCCGACTGACAATTTTTTCCACCACAGAATCCGCTGACTCGTCGCTGTTGCTGCTGCTTGTTAACCGGCTAAATTCGCGAGCCAAGGATTGCCGCAAATTAAGAACACTTTCGTACTGTTGACAGATTTTTTTGTGGAGAGCCGAATTGTCCTTCTCTTTCGCACTTTTTGCCTCATCCTCCTGCTTCCGCTTCTTGTCCTGTCTGTCTCGCACTGCTTCTTGTAAAAGCCAAGCCAAACCGCCACCCTGAGGGTAGTCTTTCAGGCTTTTTAAACTTGTCGAGCGGAGCGGGAAATTGTCACATGTATGGCCGCAGATTAATCCAGGAGGTGGAGGTGGCGGTGGCGGAGGCGGCAGTGGAGCAGGAACAGGAATCGAAGCAGCGGCAGAGGCAATCGGAGTTGGCACTCGTGGGGGAAGGGGAGGAGGTGGTAGGCGCGGTGGAGGCGGTCGGGGCGGAGGGACTCGACGTTGAGCGGAAGGGCGGTCACCAAGTGAAATACCCGACGAGAGGTCCAGTTCCAGTTCTCCAGATTCCAGGAAAACCTCATCGTTTTCATTTTCTTGCCGGTCGAGAATCCTATAAATTTTATAATTTTATTTGATATAGACATACTCTTTTTTAATTAAATATACCTGTGACAACGCGCTAGAGCTATATTTGCCCTATGGCCAGCAACCGAGGATTCACGACGTTGCCAACGATCCAAAAAACCACGGCGACGCCAGCGCCTGAACTTAGTGTTCCTATACGTCCTCTTCTTAGAATATCGGCCACGGCAGCACCCGATCAAACCCTGAAATTAATAAATTAAAATTAGAAAATATAATTTACTTATTTATATTTGCGGTCTTACCCATAGAATTCCCAGTACAATTGCTGTTGAAAAGGAAGCCGCAAGAACTGGTCCAACAACCGACGTTTTCGAACTGCCTTCGCTGTTGTTCTTGCTGCTGTTGCTCTTGCTGTTGCCACTGTTCGTGTTGTTCTTGCTGTGGTTGTCGATGTCCTCCTTTGTCCTGTTCTTCTTGTCCTCCTTGTTGCCGTTTTTCTTGTTGTTGTGGCTGTTGATATTGCTGCTGCTGCTGCTGTTGTTGCTCTTGTTGCTCTTGCTGTTGCTCTTGCTGCTCCTGTACTTGTTGTTGCTGCTTCCCTTGCTGCTGATCTTGCTGTTCTTGTTGTTGCCGCTGCTGTTGCCCTTGGTCCTCATCTCGCTGTTGCTGCCGTTCCTCTTCTTGCTGCTCCTGCTCCTGTTGTTGCCGTTCTTGTTGCCGCTGTTCCAGTTGTTGCCGTTGCTGGTGCTGCTCCTGCTGCCATTGCTCTTGCTGTTGATCTTGCTGCTCCTGTTGTTGCCGTTGCTGGTGCTGCTCCTGCTGCCGTTGCTCTTGCTGTT
>JAAUXU010145016.1_pt1 | contig 10795 bp, 13 predicted proteins | sample 7278151 | NCBI WGS metagenome assembly JAAUXU01 (sample SAMN14350113, study PRJNA611818) | marine sediment metagenome | isolation source: surface marine sediment (1.8m) | place: French Polynesia: Moorea | collected 2018-08 | reverse complement strand
CATTCTCCCACTGACGCTGAAAACGACGAACTTCTTTATAAACTTATAGTTTGCTCTGGCCGTGAATGGAGGGAGGCTGGAAAAGATCCGCTGTCTCACTGCCTGTCTAAGAAGAATGCCAATTAAGCACCAAGTTTGCCAATGTTCTCACTTTATTCTCTTACTTATAAGAACAACTTTTGCTTTCGAGAGCACCCAGCAGTGGCGAGGGTTCGAGCGAGCAAATGCTTGTCTGCGCCAGCTTTCAAACCATGGACAGAGGGAAGATCCGTCAAGGAGCAACAACTCTTGTTGCACCAACTATGCAATCTGCCTCAGCGACGGCTTCAAGCTAGAGTTGCCACGGATCCGATTGCTCCAGACTGTGCCAGCGTCCGGGCAAGACTTGAGGCTGGACTCACACTCACCAGACACTCCCTTCCATCCAGGGGACGGAGATCCAGCGGGTCACGTCCAGAAGTCCCAGTCAAGACCAAATAAAGTTGGCACGTAAACTCACAGCTCTTTCTGGCACACAGTTGGCCTCAAGCTCCTCCCGAGGCACTGCTGATCTTTGTACCTGATTGAAAAGACGAAGGACCTTCTCCGTCCAGGACTGATGTCCTATGCAGCGCCACAGGACAAGAGGTGTCCCTTGCACCGTCCAGTCTTGCCACTTCTGCTCGGTGGTGGTGGGAGGGTGAAGGCTTCTTCTTCAAGACTTCTACTCGTGCTTGTGCTAACTCCTGGACTCGCTCCGGTTGGCACCCTGTTGAGGCCCCTCCACACCCCCGGGGCTCTCGTCGTGCTAGGTGAGCTGTCCTGGCGGACTCGTCTGCCAAACAGTGAGACTGCTGGTGCCAGCTTTGGTACTTTTGAGCCAGTGGTTTGGCAGTGACGACCGTAGATATTGGCATTGTTTTCTGTCTCAACAATGCCATGTTCGTGGGTGCCTTTTTCTGCTTAACAGCTGCAAGTAGCAGTGACAGATTTTTCGGCCCCAGAGCCCCAGTCCAAGCATGCGTCATCGACGAAAATGCCCCTTAAAAGTGCTCGATATAACAGGTCAGTCCTCCACCATAATGACGTCGAGTCGTACGGCATGAAGATTAAAAATACATGTGGACAGGCCTGCCTGTAATTTTCTTGCTGCAGTCAGGCAACAAACAGCGGCAAAAATTACGCGAGAAATATGAGTCCCCGGAGTCCCTTATGGGAGCTTTGACTCAAACATGCGACGCGTTGTAGAGGCAGAAGTCTCATATCGAATAATTCACGGTTGGAAAAGCATATTTGCCGCGACAACTTGTGAAGAAAGACGCGGTGGAAAAGGCATAAACAATCCCTCCCCCTTCCTTCAGTCCCATTCATCATGAAAAGGGGGCAGGGGGAGATGCAAAATGGCATGGCATTGTTGCACTCTAGTTTTCACTATTGATTCTGTCACATTTTTACTCGTTCAGAAAGTTTTTGTGCACACATTGCCTCGCATTTCACTATGCTTCTAGCAATCCCCCCTACACTACAGGGTGGCCGAGAAATTCCGTTTGAAATTGCCGCCGTGGGTCTGATTCCGCCTCGACTCGCGCCACCACATATTGTTCCTTGCGGTCCCCGCCAGAGCTGGCGGCGGACTGTGGTGGTGTGGAAGTCCTCCGAGACGAGGGGGAGGAACTATGCAGGCTCGTCCGCCAGGCCCCTCCATGGGTGGGTGGAGCGCGGCCGTCTTGGCCCTGGGAGGTCACTTTCAACGAATCTGATTACGAGGCTTCCGCTCAGTTTCAGAGGAACCAGTAACGCAAAAATGTGGAGCATTTTCTTGAAAACTTTCCTTTGATATAGCCCATTGCATCCGTCGCAGAACCCATGGGCCGCCCTGTACATCGACGACTGACTGTGCTGTACGGACTGTACAATTTCTTTCCCTAGTGAAATGAGGGGTGCAGCTTACGAAGGACCAGGAGGAGGAGGGAGAGGATAACTTCCAAAAGGATACCGTAAATGGGTGGATGTGAGGGGTGCATAGCTAATGTTTTGTGCTCCACATCTACTAAAATGTACGTATTCGAGCTTCCGTCATTTCCTACACCGCTCGCCAACGTCAGTGAATGGCTCGAAGAAGTCGTCTTCTCCTTTCCCTAAATCAAGGGGGGGGGAAAGCTGGATCAGAAGCTAGAAAGACTGGGTCAGAATGAAGAAAATCTGGAGTGGATGGTAGAAAGACTGGATGAGACGGCTGAAAAGCGGGATCAGCAAGCCGAAAAGCGGGATCAGCAAGCCGAAAAGCGGGATCTGAAGGCAGAAAAGCTGGAATGAATGGTAGAAAGACTGGGTCAGAATGAAGAAAACCTGGAATGGATGGTAGAAAGACTGGATCAGAAGGCTGAAAAGCTGGATCAGAAGGCAGAAAAGCTGGATCAGAAGGCAGAAAAGCTGGATCAGAAGGCAGAATAACTGGATCAGAAGGCAGAAAAGCTGGATCAGAAGGCAGAATAACTGGATCAGAAGGCAGAATAACTGGATCAGAAGGCAGAAAAGCTGGGTCAGAAGGCAGAAAAGCTGGAATGAATGGTAGAAAGACTGGATCAGAAGGTAGAAGAGCCTGTCCACTTTTGTGGCTGAAATTCGCATGACAGTCATAGTTTTATGGATGGCAATCAACCAAACTAGACTTTGGGCGCCATTTCCTTTGTAACGGCTTCGACACGCAATCGCGGAAACTAAAAATGTATTGACTAAATTACCAGGCTGTGAACAGCCATAGACGAGCACGACTTCCGAGTACTCGACCATATTCGTCACAATGGCCATATTGACCCTAGTTCCTTTTCATTTCTGTCGTGTTCATGGTGTCGACGCAAATGCTCCATGATCCTCACTTTTACTCTTGTTTCCTTTTATGTCTGTTTGACATAAAAGGCAGCGCACACATACATGGTGACATCGGTGTGGGCGTTTGTGCTCGCCTCGCAGCTGTCGCACACAAAAAAGAGACAATTTGTGTGTATGTAATACCTACGTGGTACAAGGTGGCTAATAAGTTCTGCGACCAGTTCACATGGTCTCACTTGACAGAAAGTTCTTGACGACGTCGACGTGTCTCATCCCCCTGCACAAAGGCCTCAGATCGACGGCCAGCCACCTCCTGCTGACACACTCCAGATGCAAGGGCAGCCTGCCCGGGTCCACCTCCCCCACCCCGGAGGACTTCACCGGCTAGCAGATGTCAGCGGAATGAGTTGTGTCAACATTGACTGTTTCCCTAAAAGGTATTGTCGAGCAGCTTGGGCTCCCTGCGACAACGCTTATGTTGACCACCCTGTATATGTGTGTGTGTGTGTGTGTATGAAGGAGAGACAAAGAGGGAGCAGAAGAAGCAACGACACTTTCTTTATATGGCCATTGTCCGCAAAAGGCTTTTCTCCCCCACCCTTGCTTGCTTTCTTGCTTTGCTCTCTCTCTCTCTCCTTATTACATGGGGTGTGTCCATGTCCATGCACATCTCATGCCGCAGAAAAGCGTATGAAATGCAAATGTACTCGCTGAAAATGTGTTCTTTCGTCTCCCTCTTCCACCAGACACAAGAGTCGGAGGCGCGACCCTTCAACGTGCCTTAAGCCCTTGAACCCTTGCACCATGGCCACGGTCCGCTCCACGGTCCAGACGCACCCGACGAAGTCCTTAATGTCTGGATTAAAAGTGCACTATATTGAGCTTGTCTGGTCGAGTTCTGGCTACAGCTACTCTTTTTCTTCCGAGATTCGCATTCGCCAAAAAGAAAAAGAAAGGCTCTTTCCTCTTTCTTCCTCTTTTTTGCGCCAACTCCTCTCTCCACATTCAAAAATATGCAATGACGTTGTAGTAACTAAGCAATAGCGTGGCTCTGGACAGAAACTGGCGTCTTCAACTGTGCAGCTTGGCATAATATTAATGAGGGCTCGGTGTATGACGAGATCTCGGCCTTCATGATACTTAACACTTTTGGGCACGTTCTTTAAGCAAAGTTTCCCCTGCCCGCGCGCGCGCGCACGCACGCACACACACTCACAGACAGCATCGGTAATAGCTGTATAATAGAGGATCATCTTTTCCCCAAGGGGGATTGGGTTGGGTCCTCCCTTGCCAGAAATACACATCAAACGGTGCTGTCGTGTCAAACACAAGTGGTGTCAATTGCAGACCAGGGGAAAGTCGAGGAGGGTCTTTCTTCACTTAAATTCCCCCCCCCCCCTTGCTTCGTTTTCCCCCTCCCATATGTCCTACTTTTTCCCCCTCCACCCTGTTATTGCTCTTGTTTTCGCATTCATGGACGGTTGGATGAGCCGGCTGACTGGAAGAAGAAGGAGGAGGAGAGGGGGTTGATGGCCGTGGCAGCGCAGAAGTCGGCGCAGACGTTACTGGGCTTCTTCCGCAGTGTACACGTACGATGCACTCGACGGCAGGCGAGACCAATACCTTGGATCTGCGTGCTATATTTCGAGCCCGACTCCATTCGAATTCATTCTAGTCAAATGGGATGAGGAGCTAATCAGTGTTTTGGGTCTGCCTTTAAAGTTGCATAGGAATGTTAGTTCAATATTTCAAACTATGAATTAGCTCCCACTAGTCTTAATTTTCACACGCTGAACTGAAGTCTTATGGAATTGAAAACCAAGTGAGTTTCGCTTTTGTCATCCAAATCTGAACACCCGGTTGTCACTGAACTGATGTAGTAAAACTTTGCTGCAAAAGAAAGGCTAAAAAAAAGGAATACTTAATATTACGTTAATACTTCTTACTTTTATAGAAATAAAGTGACCTCTGTTGTCCTCCTTCATTTGTCCGGCCAGATGGCCAAAAAGATGATTTTTTGAGTCGGTCCGACTGACTTGACAAGAGAGTTTCACGCCTTGAGGAGCCAGACAAACAAGATGGACAATAAGAAACTTCATTTTTTTGAATACGTCTGTTTCTTCTAAGAAGGAAGGAGCTTTTTTCTCCATAACAATGCTATTCTACATGAAATTTTGTAGGCTTTATTGCATAACAATTCTGTTCTACATGAAATTTGCACTTTCTTCCGGATGGGTAGTGATATAATAGTTTTATAGAAAAAAAATGAGTAGAAAAAATTGGTATGAAAAAACGAGGTCATGAAAGTAAAATGAGGACAATAAAGTCTTTTCTTGATCGAAAGTTCAGGACAAAAAAGCCGTTTCTTATAAGGAAACCTTTCCTTTAATAAAAGCCCCCATTTGACTACATCTTCACCATTTGGCATCAGGGAAGTAACCCAAGCTGCAGTCAGCAAACTTTCAAAATTTTCATCTATCACTCTACTAAGGCCCTAAAGTCTTGAAGCCTCACGAGTGAGTAAAGGATTCCTCCTTCGTTGCGGATTATTCACTCCTTTGCCTGCCTTCTGGAAACGGTCACGTAATCCGTGGGGCTCCTCCTGGAGCTGCTTCTGTCCTGACTTCAAAATGCATTTCCATCCCTTCATCTTCTTCGAGATCATAATCTGGTTATAAATGGTGGCAATTTCAGTCGTCACGACCTCCTCCTCCTCCTCCTCCTCCTCCTCCCCCGCCCTTGGCTTCCCCCCCCCCCCTTTTGGGGGCAGGGGGGCGTGAGCGGAGAGGGCGTGGGCTGGCCGAGAGAGGTTCTCAAGATGAGACCTCTGCTTCTCTCTATGGGCACGAGTGTTTTGAGGATGAGAAAGTCAAGGCAAAGCCATTCTGATGACTTTCCCCCCCCCCATAGTTCTGCCTCTTGGTTTGTAACAATTTCAATCCCATTTATCACAAGCTGGAGGCCATAAATCTGTCAGAATGCGAAGCAGAAGTAGAATAATGTGTATAACACGTGTTTGCCATCTCGAAAGCTTCAAGATCTTCGTCGTCAGCATGGGGGATATCAGAGTTGCGCCGGTGGCTGAAGGTGCCGCCGCTGAGCCTGTGATACCTGTCTGGGCACACCTTGTTCGACTGGGTCAAGCTGTTGTTCGCCAAGGACGTTGCTGCAACTCCCTGCAGAAATTCTCTCTGCCGCTGCTAGGAAAAAAATCTGCACAGCAAGTTGGCATTTTCCCTTATGTACGTAACTTTCTGCTCCTCCCAGGGGTGATTGGGTGGGGTGGACAGATTTACGGCAGTCGCTGCTCCCTCGAAAACTTCTCGGATTCAACATGTGCCTCAAAAAAGAAAGCAGATGCGCCGCAAAGTGGTTGGAGAATTTGGGGTCGGGTCTCCGAGGACCAGACTTGGGTGAGCTCGGGTGGCTGAAGCACCGCAACTTGACTGGGAGCACCTTTTGTACCCGTGCAACCAGGACAGGAGCGCGAGGTCGCGCAAAAATGTGGGCTACCAGGTGGCCAACAAGTCATTGGTGCCGCACTACGTATTCAGTACAGTGGCGGCGGCTCATTGTAGCAGCCGCAAATCAACTAGGTTGACCAGACACCGTTTTATCAATACTTTTCTCCCTGCTATGGTCGAGTTAACACACTCATTGTATCCGCATAAATGCAGACACTCACATACATGCTGCAAACACACATGCCTGAGGGAAATGAAGAAGAATCGTTTTCTGGTCAAGGAATTCTGCTTTTCAAGTTTCTCATGGGGTCAACACCCTGCTACATTGACCAAAGTCCCCGCTACAGGGAGTCCCGCATTCACACTTGAGGCAAATGACAGTGGGATCTGCAAGGTTAAGCCGCGTCCATTGTGCGGTATTAACATTTGTCATGCCGTGCACGTCACACATGCAGAGCTTGCCCTTGGAGACGCTGAGGTCCTTCCTATCCAGGGAGTTGGACAAGCCGCCAAGCTTAGAAATCGTGCGGGCTTGGTGCAAGCCTTCCTGGGGCAGGTCATTCAGCTCAAAGTAATGTCAACATTGAAGGCTCCTTTTGTCACTGGCATGACGTGGCCTCCATCCACCCCGTAGAGATGGATAGTGTAGGCTACAACAGATCTAGACACCCTGTAGAAGTGCCTTTACCTGGCACCCTGTAGAAGTGGACAGCCTTCATCTGGCACCCCACAGAAGTGGACAGCCTTTACCTGGCACCCCGTAGAAGTGGACAGCCCTTATCTGGCACCCCGTGCTGCAGCCACACAGACAAATTGCTAAGTCATCTTCTGCCATTTAGCAGGCAAGAGCAAAACCGCCCATACATTTAGACGTTGACTGGGGTGTTCCATGGGACCGTCCTTTGTCTGCAGGCCATGACTTTAGAGCCTTTAGTCTGCAATGCTCAGACTTCCCTCTCCTATTTTTGTCGCCCTCACATGTTTGGTTGACAGGAAAAGGAAATGGAAGATTCCAACGACGACGACGACGACGACGACGACGACGACGTAAGCATGCGGAGCCAGGCAGTCATACGTGCTCTGGGGGGACCCGGAGACTTATGCATGATTGTAAATACAGTTGCTACATGCGTAACGCATAGGTTGAATGGTGAAAACCGGTTCCATTCATCCCCACCCCACCCCACACACACACACACAGCTCTGTTCGAAAAATAACTCATCTGTACTCTTTTCTCTATTTTTTTTTTGCCAGGAGCGAGAACAAATAATCAAGGAAGAGGCAGAGAACGACGAGGAGGAAATTTAATTTGGCGAAAACGACGATGTTTTTCTGGAAATCTGCGATGTCGACGCTTCCGCTGCTCGCCGGATTATTGTTGCTGCTGGTGCCCACGCTCATCTCTTCGCAGGATGGAGGAGGTGAGAGAGTTCCGAAAATGCCTCTGTTTGCCCTGAAGCGGATCGTTAGAATCACTTCTTTTTCATTTCCTTCCATAATGCACCGGGAGATTTATCAAAGGAAATGCGGCTGCCATTAAGAGATCTGGATATCCTGCACCTCGTTTCAACTAAGCGATGGGGGATTTTTTCGACTTTTCTTAAATATCCCCCAAATCAACCGTCACTGGAAAGTGCTCATTTTGGCGGGAGAACTTTTTGAGACGAGGCCGCCCAGTGACCCGGTCATGGCAGCTCTCATTTTCCATTGAATAATGTACAGAGCAATGACTTTTCTTTCTTCCTCACTCATGCGTGGGGCCAGGTTCCGAGAGGGCTCGCGACAACTTCAGCCTGGGCCGCAAGAACAGCTTCTTGCCCTTCAGGTTCGCCGACTCGGGAGAGAACACCACGGTGCAGGTCGGCGGCACCGCCTACCTGCACTGCCCCGTCTTCAACCTGGGGGAGAGGGAGGTAATGCCCAAAGTAGCTTTGACGACACTTGGAATTTGGCAATTCGCAAATCGATTTATGCAATCCTGCGCCACTCCAATCGCTGGTCGATGGCATGACTTAGATGGAAAAAAAGTCAATTTCGGTTCGTTGGTGGGCCTTAGGCATAATTTAAGCTCGTAGAAGTCTGACGTGATATTGAAGATACGGTTATTCAGTGGAAGCACTTTTGACTTAAGCTTAGGTCTGGAAGATGTAACTTTAATCAAGGCAATTTGAGACCAAGAAAGTGACAATATGTGGAGGCAAAGAGTTTTGAAAATGAAGTTTGTTCACCCAAGCAGACTTGAAGAAATTGTTTGCTTGCCCTGGTTTTCTCTTCTCCGCGCATTTTTATTACTGACCTTGTGTGACAAAACTTTGCCCACATTAATAAGCCTTTTAAAAGCAAACTTTTTATTTTTTAGCCAAAAAAGTCCTAAAATTTGACCTTGAGTCCAAATAACCCCGTAGCTCTGGCATCACTTTCCGCAAAAAGAACCTACTCAAACGACCCTTGCGAGCTTGGTTACTTCACTCGAAATGGCAACTCTGTCGCATTTACCTTCACCCTGCTGCTGCTGCAGTCCTCTTCACGTCGTGCTGCATATTGAAAGCATTCTCTATAATCAGCTATCATGGGTTCGACGTCGGGATTGGCAGATCCTGACCCACGGTCTCGTCACCTTCACCTCCGACAGCCGCTTCCAGCTCGTCAAGGAGGAGGGCAGCAACGACTGGGTCCTGCAGATCAAGTACGTCGTGGCCAGGGACACGGGCATCTATGAATGTCAGGTGGGTATAGAGTTTTCACTTTCCAAATTCCCCTCAGTGTACCTCAGAGCACGTATGAAAGTGCGTGCACACCATGTACCTGCGTGACATGTGGCAAAAAAGCTGGTGATGAACACAGTAAGCAAGAAATGTGGTGGCCAAAGCTGCTCTACCCCAGATTGTTGTCACGTACAGTACTTGATGTTATTGCACACATAAAGGCTTTGTATCTTGTGAAATACCAAAGTCGACGCAAAAGGAAGTCTGAAGATGATGGGGATCCATCGTCCAACGCTGCCGTTAGCATCAACCTTGGTATGATGAATGACAAATAACAGTTTCGTGATTCAGTAAGAGTGATTAAATTTCACTCTATACCCACGCAACAATGTTGATTGGACTTACATACTTTTTTAGGTCGACAAGTTGTGAGTGTTGTCAATGCATTTGTGAACTGTTACATTGCGTGGCCCATGGCAAGCAGTTTGGTTCCACTCTTTGAAGGCGTCACTCAGAAGAAAGAGCTGCACTGCAAAAGGGGGCCGCAACCATGTAAAATTTTTATATTAAAAAAAATCACTAGTTTTTCTCAATAATCTGGGCAATATCTTATCCAAGGGAACGTCAGACAAAGCTGAGCAAAACCTTCAATGTGATCCAAGAATGGCAAACAAAACAGACCAGAAATGTCTGACGCCAACTTAAAAAAGTTGATGCCTTTAAAGGCCAATGCAAACACTTTTGAGACTAATTTAAAGAAAGCATTTGTATAATGAGACAAGAATTGTTTGGACAAAAATTATCCAAAGTTCATTTTCAACTTACAGCTTAAACAACCAAGTCTCCTTCCACCAAAAAATATGTACCTCGTTTCCGCTTAGAAAATCGTATAAGGGCAAAACTGCTTTAAAATCGCTACTTTGACTTTAAAATGGTTTCTCGAATCACCAAATCAGGTGCGTGATGCGGTTCGATCTGCAACACCTGGACTTTGCAAATACGAGTCTCATGAAAGTAAATGGAAAGATACGTTTTTGCAGGCCTTCGAATTAAAGAGGAACTGCTCAAGATCTTGCATCTCAGGGGTGACATGATGGAGACCACTGGCAGGGTTACCAACTCTGTCACCTGTACCCAGCACAGCTCGTACTGCTCACCTCAGTGTTCAGGGGGAAGTTGAACAAGGTCACCCAAAACCATATTGACCAAAACATTTTGAGACACACACACCCTCATTTGTGGACTTTTGATGGTAGAACTTCACAAACTATGGTAGGGAGTGCACAGACTTTGAATTGTCCTCAGTAGACTTATAGTACTTTATTCTTTGAGCAACATCACAAAAGACATTACATTTTTCTCTGTGTTGAACTTTAGCAAAGACTTTGACTTCAACCGTATGTACTTAGTACACAAAAAACTGAAGGTACGTGCATCAATTTACAAAAAGCGCAGGTACTAATGTTGGCTGGAATGCCTCACAGATCATCCACAAAAAGATCACTATCAATGATTTAAACATTTCCGAATATTTCAAGAACCAGATAGTCATTCTAAGCAACACCCTTTGATAGATGTTCTATTACGTAGTACGCGTCAATAGCCGAAAATGTCAGCTGGGCTCCTGGACTCCGATCCCCATGTCAGTGGAGTGGAAGAGCACCATTGACATTGAAGCTGAGGACCCGAGTAGCAATCGCGCCCTATATACAGTGGGGGCCACAAGTGAGCGTACAGCGGCGGGAAAGACGGAAAAGTTGATTTTTAGGGCCTTCTTTAGTTCTAAAATGTGACCTTTTTTTGTTAAAGGGGGT